>CAAGKR010038982.1_pt1 | contig 24896 bp, 27 predicted proteins | sample 2556971 | NCBI WGS metagenome assembly CAAGKR01 (sample SAMEA5207829, study PRJEB30636) | soil metagenome | biome: forest; feature: boreal; material: soil | place: USA | collected 2011-09 | depth 1 m | reverse complement strand
CTCGCGTCTGGGGTTTGGCTCGGCGCTCGTGGAAGTCCCGTTCGGTACGGGAGCGGGCCACGAGATTCCCGAAATCCAGGCGGTGGCGGGCCCATCGCCCGGCGGGAACCTGGTCGTGCTGTTCTACGCAAATGGTGCGTCTCCCGTGTCCGCGCAGTTGGTGTTTCAAGGGGAAGTGCTGTCTGCTTCTGGAGCCTATGGCACGCAGCTCTCCGCGAACGTGCCGCTGGTGACAAGCGTGCCGGGCGGCCCCGACGTCTCGATCGTGACCGTGAACACCACGATCGGTCCCAGCCATCTGACCTACTACAAGCATGTCCACGGTAAGAAGGTGGCCTTTCATCCAAAAGGCGTCTCGGTGCCGGAACACTGCCCGAAGGGCGGCTTTCCGTTCGCAGCCCAGTTCACCTTCCAGGACGGCAACCGGACGAGCGCCCAGACGACCGTGCCCTGCCCGCCACGTCGCCGCAAATAGCTTCGTAGGCTTTTCTCCTCCAGGGGCTGCGCGTCCTCAATCCTGGAGGGCCAGGCTGGCTTGCACCTTGGCAGCGAACCAGCCAGGGATCGCCACCATCAGCACAGCTGAGGCAGTCACAAGCGCGAGGCTTCCGAGCGCGACGATCACACCGACCGAGCTGACCACCGGGTAGTTGATCACGAGGTTCAGCGCCCGGTCGAGCAGTTGCTGGCCTAAGAGGCCGAACAGCGCGCCGCTCAGGCAGCCCACGCCGAGCAGCATCAAGCTCTCCAACACGATCGTGTACCACAGTTCGCGGTGGGGGAACCCCTCGAGCTTGAGCTTCGCAAGGCGCGGGCGGCGCTGCCAGATCATGGCACCCATGGCCGCCGCCATCGCCATCACGGCCGCCACCAGGATCAAGGTCGCGATCTGTGACAGCCTTTCAAGACCCTGGCGCGTGATCGCGCGCAGCGTGTTTGCGTGCTGTTCAGAGGTTTGCACGGCCAGAGCCGATTCGCCTCCAAGCACCGCTCTGATCTCACGCACGCCCTGCTGGGGGCTCACCCCAGGCTTCATCAGCACGTTGTAGGCGCTTGCATCCGTGCTACCCCACGCCTTCGCGTAGTCGTTGGCGTTCACGATGATCGCTCCCGGCGCCCAGCCGATGTTCGTGCTGATCGCCGCAACACGGAACGCGGCCGGGTTGGGGGCCGGCAACGTGAACGGCTTGCCGATCCTCAGATTGTGTTCTTCGGCAAGCGCCAGCGACACCACGGCCCAGCCCCCTTCGCGCAAATGCATATCAGCCTGGGCGACGTTGCCTTCCACGAGCTGGCTGGGCGGCACCAGTGGCGAGGCTTCTCGCGGAGGGGCGATCACCCAGATGCGCCGGTCGTTGTAGTCGAGCAGCCCCCCGCGATATACCCGCACGGCGCGCAGCCCGGGCAGCCCGCGCAGCTTGCCCAGCTGGGTAGGGGCAAAAGGCGAGGTCATCAACAGATTGGAGCTGCCCGCAGCGGACACCCAAACGTCGGTCGCTGCGTTCATGTCCGAGGCAGCGTTGTACAGCCCCTTCAGCAGGTCGCTGTGGGCGCCCTGGATCGACACGCTCCCAAACACAGCGATCGCGCCGGTGGCGGCAATCGCGATCGCGCGCGATCGTCCGGCGCGCAGCTCCATCACCGCGATGTGCGGTACAGCGCTCACGATCGACGGCGCGATTCGCTGCACGAACGCGAGCATCCCGGTGAGCGGCACCGCCAGCAGCGCGAGCAGCGCCGCGATCAGCGTGATCATCCCCACAATCGCCGCCTGCGGAGCCGCCAGCAGGATCGCAAGCGTCGCCCCCAGGCACACGAGTCCGCCGAACGTCAAAAGCCACGAGGTGCGCCCGCCCGTAACCTCCTTCACTTCGATCGCGGCGAGCGGATTGCGCGAGACGATGTCCTTGAACGGGCTGAGTACGGCCACGCTTGCGGCTCCCATGCCGCCGGCCAAGGAGATCGCGATGCTCTTCAAGCTCACCACGCGCTCGGAGCCCAGCGCGAAGGCGGAGGAGAGATAGCCGGGGTTGGAGTGGAACAGGTGGATAGAGAGCTCGTCCCCGAGCACCAGCCCGATGGCACAGGCGATCGTTCCGAGCACCAGCGCGTCGAACATCAGCATCGCGATCACCGCCCTGGGTGTGTAGCCATCGCGGCGCAGGTCGGCGATCAGGCGGCGACGCTGTGGCACCGTCAAGAGCATCGCGTTGAACGCGAACAGGAAGCCCACAAGGGCACTGATCACAGCGAACAGTTGCGTCGACTGGTTCGTCGCGGCGGCGGCCTTGGCGAATAGCAGCTCATCGTAGTTTGAGTCCTCCACGCCATACCGTTCGCCGGCAATACGCTGCAGGCCCGCACGCACACGAGCGGTTTGCCCCGGCGCGGGCTCGACCAGGATGCGGCTCACGCGACCCTTCAGGCCGCTTGCTTCCTGGACGTATTCGAGCGGACCCACAGCGATCGGGCTGGAGATCAGGGCGCCGATCTGCCTTTCGGTGAGGCGCGAGTAGAGCGCGGATTCGCTCGAGTGCCCGAGCGCTTGGAACTTCACAACGTCGCCAAACTTCTTCACCCCGAGCGTGCTTGCCACCGGCACGGGGAGCACGATCGCGCCAAGCCCGGCGAATGGGGTGAGCGCGACTTTACGCACGAGTGCGCCTTTCAGCTCAGCGAGCGTCCCGTCCGCCCCAGCGAGCTCAACCGACTCACTGCCCTTCGGCCCTTTGGCGTTCGCGCTAACTTCGAGCAGCGGCGCTGCCACACGCACGCCCGGCAAATGCCGTATCTCTGAGACCAGCTTCTGCGGCAGCCCGTGAGCGTCGCGCGCCGTCAGCTGCAGCTTCGCCCGGCCGACGATCCCGCTGTTGAGCTGCCCCACCGAGCTCGACAGGCTCGAGCTCGCGATCTGTGAGGCGAACAGCAGCCCCACCCCCGCAGCGATTCCTACGATCGCGAAGCACTCCTGAAGCGCCCGCGCACGCAGGCGCACGCGATAGAGGTGGAGCACGTTCGCGAACCTCACAGCTGCCTGCCCAGATCGCTACGCCGACGCCGCGCTGTCGCCCGGCGCGCCCCGCACCCGGCCGATGGGCGCAAGGGTCTGGTCAGGGTCGTAGTCGACCAGCTTGCCGTCGCGCAGGGCAAGCACGCGGTCCGCGTAGGCAGCGGCTTGCGGATCGTGACTGACGAGCACGATCGCCACGCCGCGCTCGCGGCATAGTTCCGTCAGCAGTTCGAGCACCTCACGCCCGCGCTGGGTGTCGAGACTGCCAGTCGGCTCGTCGGCGAGCAGCAGCTTCGGTTCGGTGGACAGCGCCCTGGCAATCATCACGCGCTGACGCTCGCCCATCGAAAGTGTCTCCGAGCGGTGGGTCAACCGGCCACCGAGTCCCAGCCGCTCGAGCAACGGCTGCACGCGAACGTGTGCCTCCTTCCACGGCGTGTTCTTGAGCAGCTTCAACACGGTGTTGTCAATCGTGCTCACGCCCGGCAGGAGGTCGAAGTTCTGGCGCACGAAGCCCATTTCTTGGAGGCGGAAGTGCGAAGCTTCACGCTCCGAGAGCGAGGAGATGTCGCGGCCGTTCACCAGCACTTTGCCGCTCGTCGGAGCGAGCAGCGCGGCGACCATCAGCAGCAGCGTCGTCTTACCTGAGCCGCTTGGCCCGTATAGCGCAACCATCTCGCCAGCCGCGACAGACATCGACACGCCGTCGACCGCGCGCACCGTCTCCTCTCCGGCTGTGTGGTAGTGCTTGACGAGATCCTGGAGCTCCAGCACCTAAGACCCGCTTCCCTGTCCCCAGCACAGTCGGGTACCGGCCCACGATCCCCACCCCCAATGCGACCATTCAGCCACCGCGGTGTCAGTCCTCGCGCGGTGGCGGCTGGAAGACGATTCGCTTCACCTCAGCCATGGTGCCGCCGCCGAGACGCAGAGCGGTCTGAAAGCCCTCGAGTCCCACCTCACCGGCATCGAGCGTCCGCCGCAGCTCGTTGAGGGTGTTGCGCTGCTCCTCGGGAACCTGCTCGCGCGGGATCTCGAGGAGAATTAGGTGCCGCGGACGCTTCAGGCCGTGTGCGAGTCGCACGTAGCGCTCGCGTTCCCCGGCGTCCAAGCCCTCGAGCGTGAGGACCACCGTTTGCCGCTCGCCCAGGCGCTTGACGACAGCAGCATCGAGCAGCTCGCGAGCCCGCGCCTCGATCTCCTCCTGCGCGACACGTCCTGCCAGCAAGATGCGCACCTTCGCCAGCGAGAGCACGGCGCCACGCTCCTCTATGACGCGCTCTGCGAAGCGTCCGGACTCCGACGCATCGGCCGAGACGATCAACAGCAGGCTGCCTGGGGAATAACGGAGGCGATCGGATGGAGCGAGCACACGACAGCGCGCCGAAACATCAATGGGGCGAGGCGGCGCATCTCCCTCCCGCCGCGGACGTTCAGAGGTCCACCCACCGCGCTCGTCGGCCCCGATCTTGACGCTGCGCAAGGAGGGGGGAGTCGGCATTCAGTCATCATCCCCTAAGGCGCGAGCTTAAGCTTTGCGGGATAGGATCCCCGAAGTGGGAGGAGCTCCATGGACCTAACGTTCAGCGAGAAGGAGATTGCGTTCCGCGACGAGCTGCGCGAGTGGCTCTCCGGCAATCAGCCCGACGCCGCTCCCACCGACGGTGGCGAGGATGCGCATTACGCGTGGCGGCGCGACTGGCAGCGCCGCCTCTACGACGCCGGGTGGGCCGCGCCGGCCTGGCCGGCCGAGTACGGCGGCCGCGGCGCGAGCCTGACGGAGTCGGCGATCTACTTCGAAGAGCTCGGCCGCGCGCGCGTGCCGATGGCGGCGAACGTGCTCGGCCTGTTGCTCGGTGGCCCGACGCTGATGGTATGGGGCACGGATGAGCAGAAGGAGCGCTACCTGGCGCCGATCCTCTCGGCTGAGGAGATCTGGTGCCAGGGCTTCTCAGAGCCTGACGCGGGCTCGGATCTCGCGTCGCTGAAAACGAAGGCTGTCAAGGACGGCGACGAATGGGTGGTCACTGGCCAGAAGGTGTGGACGAGCGGCGCGCAGTACGCCAAGTGGTGCATGCTCGTTGCCCGGAGCGACGGCGACGCCGCCAAGCACAAGGGCCTCACCTATTTCCTGATGGACATGGAGCAGGACGCCGTGCAGGTTCGCCCGCTGCGCCAGATCACTGGCGAGGCTGAGTTCAACGAGCTGTTCATCGAGGAGGCGCGGATCCCGGACGAGAACGTCATCGGCGGCGTGGGCAACGGCTGGAAGGTCGCGCTCACGACGCTGATGAATGAGCGCGCGGGCCTCGGCTTCGCGTTGCAGATACGCCTGCGCCAGCTACTCGACGACCTGATCGCGATCGCCGCTGGGCGTGGCCTGCTCGAGGATGCTCGCACGGCCGACGCGCTGGCTGAGCTACACGTGCGCTGCGAGTCGATCCGCCTGCTTGCCTGGAAGGGCCTCACAGACGCCGAGCGCTACGGCCAGCCCGGCCCCGAGGGATCGCTCGTCAAGTGGCTGTGGTCGGACACCAACCAGCGCCTCACGCAACTGGCCGTGGACATCGTCGGCCCAGACGCGCTGACGGCTGGTGAGAGCTGGAGCTATGAGTTGCTGCGCGCGCGGGGCAACACGATCGAGGGAGGCACCACGGAGGTGCTGAAGAACATCGTCGCCGAGCGCGTGCTAGGCCTGCCACGACTGAAGGCGGCTGCTTGATGGATTTTGGCTTCACCGACGACCAGCGCGACATCCAGCGCACGGCGCGCGAGTTGCTCGCAGAACGCGCGACGCCGGCGCGCGTGCGCGAGCACGCGGAGGCGCGTACGGTCGATGAGGCGCTGTGGCGCGAGTTGAGCAAGCTCGGCTGGCCGGGGATCGCCGTATCTGAGGAGTACGGCGGTCAGGGGCTGGGCCAGATCGAGCTTTCGATCCTCTGTGAGGAGCTCGGACGCTCGCTCGCGCCCGTGCCGTTCCTGGCGAGCGCGCTCGCCGCGACGGTGATCGAGCAGTCGGGCACGCCTGAGCAACGCGAACGCTGGCTGGGAGGCCTGGCCTCGGGCGAGACGGCCGGTGCGCTTGGCGCCGCCAGCGACAGCGTCGCAGAGCTCGTGATCGGCGGCGCTGATGCGCAGGTGCTCGTCCTCGTCGAAGACGACGGAACGGGCATCGTGCTGGCTGCCGAGGACGCCGAGGTGACGCCGCTCGAGGCGATCGACCCGACCCGCTCAGCCGCACGCGTGAGCGTCCCGGACGGCGCGGGTGACTCGCTCGGCGACGTCTGCGCCGGCCTCGGGCGCTCGCTGATCTCCGTCAGCTCAGAGCTCGTCGGCGTCTGCGAGCGGGCGCTTGAGATGACGGTCGCCTACGTCAAGGACCGCAAACAGTTCGGTGTGCCTGTCGGCGCCTACCAGGCCGTCTCGCATCGCTGTGCGCAGATGCTGCTCGACACCGAGAAGGCGCGCTCGATGGTGAACTTCGCCGCATGGACGGCAGACGCCGACCCGGAGCGGCTCGCCGAGGCGGCAGCGATGGCCAAGGCTGCCGCTTCCGATGCTGGGCGCGAGGTGACCGCCGCTGCGATCCAGATGCACGGCGGAATCGGCTTCACGTGGGAGGCGGACGTGCACTGGCTCTACAAGCGTGCGCAGATCGACGCTGTGCTGCTCGGCGGAGCGGGAAGCCACCGCGCGCAGCTGGCGGCGATCCTGGCGCGGCGAGCGGGCGCCCCGGTGGGCTAAGAAGGCCGCGCAATACCAGCCGCACCCGTCGTTAGATTCGACTAGCAGTGTCAGACAATCACGCACAGTTGAACGTCGCGCATCTCGACGCTGACGCCTTTTACGTCTCGATCGAGCTCAGCCGCCACCCAGAGCTGCGCGGCCGGCCGGTGGTGGTCGCGGGGAGCGGCCCGCGTGCGGTCGTCACCACTGCTTCTTATGAGGCCAGGCGCTACGGCGTGGGATCGGCGATGCCAGCCGCTCGCGCCAGGCGCCTGTGCCCGCAAGCGATCGTGCTGCCGCCCGACTTCGCCACCTATCGCGAGGTATCCCAGCGGATGATGGCGATCGTACGCGCCCAGGTGGAGCGCGTGGAGGTGGTGGGCCTGGACGAGGCGTATCTGGACCTGTCGGGACTCCATTCGCCCCGGGCAGCCATGCGCCGCCTGGTGACCGAGATCCAGAACTCCCTCGGGCTGAGGTGCTCGGTGGGCATCGGCCCCAACAAGCTGGTGGCCAAGGTGGCATCCGACGCGGAGAAGCCCGCGGGGTTCGTCGTGTTAACCCGTGAGCAGGCCTGTGAGAGGTTCGCGGGCTCGCCGCCGGGACTGGTGCCAGGCATCGGGCCGAAGACCTCAACCCGCTTGGCCGAGCTCGGGCTGAACACGCTCCAGGCACTTGGTCGCGCACCGGAGCAGGTGCTCGTGCAGCGCTTCGGCCGGAACCTCGGGCGCGATCTCGGCAGGCGCGCGCGGTTCGAACACAACGGCGAGGTGGCGGCCGCACGCAAGGTGGTCTCGGAGTCGCGCGAGCGGACCTTCGATGAGGACATTCGTGACCCGGCGGCCCTGCGCGAGGCGCTGCGGCGGATGTCCCACGAGCTGTGCACGAGTCTCGCCGCCAACGGGCGCCGTGGCCGCACGATCGGGATCAAGGTTCGCCTCGATGACTTCACGACGGTTACCCGCACGCGCTCGGTTACGAAGCCCACCTGCGACGGCGAGCGGGTGACGGCGATCGCGCTGAGGCTGCTCGAGGACTATGCGCCTGAGCGACCGGTGCGCCTGCTGGGGGTGAGGGTCACGGGGCTAGTATCCCCTCAGATCGTTTCTTTCGAGCCAGCGTCGGCGAGCAGGCCGGCGGGCGCGAAGGACCAGTTGGCAATGCCCGTATAGGCGAGAGATGATGCCTGTCCCTTGCAAGAGCTGAGCATCCGCACAGACGATGAGGTTGAGTTGTCCGGCGAGGAGAGCGGAGAAGGCTCTCCGCTCGTTCTGCTGCATGGGCTGACGGCGACACGACGCTATGTCGTGATGGGCTCGCGCCTGTTGGAGCGCTCCGGCGGGCGTGTGATCGCCTACGACGCCCGTGGGCATGGCCGTTCAACCCCCGCATCCGACCCGAGCGCGTATGGGTATGAGAGCCTGGCAGCTGACCTGCTCGCGGTTCTGGATGCGCTCGGCCTCGAGCGGGCTGTTCTGGCTGGTGCCTCGATGGGCGCGCACACCGCCGTGCGCTTTGCCCTGCGCCACCCCGAGCGGGTGGCGGCACTGGGACTGATCACGCCCTCCTACGACCCCGACGCGGACACGACGGGGCTGGACGCCTACGCGGGCTGGGACGCGCTCGCGAAGGGACTGAGCGAGGGTGGGGTGGAGGGCTTTCTCGCGGCGTATGACTTCTCGCGCTTGCCGGTGCAGTGGCGAGCGACCGTTGAGAAGGTTATCCGCCAGCGGCTGTCCGCCCACGAGCACCCGGAAGCCGTGGCCAATGCGCTGGAAGTCGTGCCCAGATCGCGCCCGTTCGAGGACATGGGCGAGCTCGCGCTCATCCAAGCGCCGGTAGTCGTGGTTGGGAGCCGCGACGAGGCCGACCCGGGCCATCCGCTTGCAGTGGGCGAACGCTACGCGCAGGCGATTCCCGGGGCGAAACTGATCGTGGAGGCTCCCGGTCAATCGCCAATCGCCTGGCAAGGCGGACAGCTTTCGAAGGTGCTGAGCGAGCTGATTGCCAACGGGAGTACGTGATAGCGTACGCCCGTATGCCAGAGGTTCGCAACTGGGACGGGCAAACCTACGACCGAATCTCCGGGCCGATGGAGGCGCTGGGGCTGGAGGTCCTTTCGCGCCTGCAGCTAGAGGGCGATGAGACAGTGCTCGACGCGGGCTGCGGCTCGGGGCGGATCACGCAGGCGCTGATCGAGCGGCTCCCGCGCGGGCGTGTGATCGCGGTCGACGCGTCGGAGTCGATGGTGCGGGCCGCGCGCGAGCGCCTGCCCGGCGCGGACGTGCGCGTCGCGGACCTGCTGGCGCTGGAGCTGGAGGGGCCCGTCGACGCGATCCTCTCGACGGCGACGTTCCACTGGATCCTCGACCACGAGCGGCTGTTCGCTCGCCTGCACGCGGCGCTTCGCCCCGGGGGGCGGCTGCTGGCCCAGTGCGGCGGGCGCGGCAACATCGACGTGCTGCGCGGGCGGGCGAACGAAGTGCTGGCGCGCGAACCCTATGCCGCGCACTTCGGCGACTTCGAACAGCCCTGGAACTATGCGGGCCCAGAGGAGACGCGGGAACGCTTGATGGCCGCGGGCTTCCAGCGCGCGGAGTGCTGGTTGCAACCCGCGCCGAAGGAGCCCGAGCACCCGCGAGAGTTCCTCTCGGAAATCGTGCTGGGCCCGCACTACCAGCACCTGCCGGCTGAGCTGCGCGAGCCGTTCATGGACGACGTCCTCAGCGAGCTGGGAGAGCCGGTCCTCGTCGACTACGTGCGCCTGAACATCGACGCTACGGCGTAGCGACTTCGATCTCCGCGCCGTGCAGGAGCGCCGCATAGCGTCCGCCCAGCGCGAGTAGCTCCTCGTGGGTACCGCGCTCGGCGATCCGCCCCGAGTCGAGCACGAGGATCTCATCAGCGTCGCGGATCGTCGACAGGCGGTGGGCGATCGCGATCGTGGTCCGTCCCCGCGAGAGGTCGTCGAGCGCCTGCTGCACCGCGCGCTCAGTCTCGTTGTCGAGCGCCGAGGTGGCCTCGTCGAGGATCAGCACCGGTGGGTTGCGCAGCACGGTGCGGGCGATCGCCATGCGCTGCTTCTCGCCGCCGGAGAAGCGGTAGCCGCGCTCGCCCACCGGCGTGTCGTAGCCATCCGGCAGCGAGGCGATCAGCTCGTGAATCTGGGCGGCGCGTGCGGCGTCTTCGATCTCCTCGTCGGTGGCGTCAGGGCACGCGAAGCGCAGATTCTCACGGATCGACGCATGAAACAGGTAGGTCTCCTGGGAGACCAGCCCCACGGTCGCGGCCAGCGACTGCAGGGTCATGTCGCGGATATCCACCCCATCGACGCTCACGCAGCCCCGCTGCGGCTCATACAGCCGCGCCACCAGATACGCGAGCGTGGTCTTGCCCGACCCCGTCTCGCCGACGAGCGCGGTGCGGGTGCCCGCTGGGATCTCGGCGCCGATCTCTTCGAGAGTCCAGGGTGAGTCGGGCGCATAGCGAAACCACACATCCTCCAACCGCACATCGCCGCGCACCCCTGTCAGTGCGCGCGCGTCTGCTCGCTCTTCGATGTCCACAGGCAGGTCCAGGGACTCGAATATCCGCCCGAACAGCGCCAGCGAGGTCTGCACTTCCAAGCCCACCGACAGCAGTGACTGGATCGGGAACAGCAACCGCGTCTGCAAGGTCGTGAAGGCGACAACCGTCCCGATCGAGATGGCGTTGCCACCGGAGCCGTGGTCGACGCCGGAGAACAAGTACACGAGCGCGGGCATAATCGCGAAGCTCATCTGCACTGAGGCCATGCGCCAGCGCCCGGCCATCCGCGCTCGCACCTCGAGGTCGGCGAGCTCGCCCGACTCGTCGCTGAAGCGGCGCACGAGCTCGGGCGAGCGTCCCATCGTCTTGCCCAGCAGGATGCCCGACACCGACAGCGACTCCTCGACGAGCGTCGACATGTCCGCCAGACGGCTCTGGCGCACCGATTGGATGCGCCGGCGCTCCTCGCCCACGCGGCGGGTCAGCCACACGAAGAAAGGGAGCAGGATGAGCGAGAACGCGGCCAGGCGCCAGTCGAGCAGCACCATCGCGACGACGGTCGCCATCACCGTCGTGACGTTCTGGACGATCGAGGTGGCCGTCGAGGTCACAACGCTGTCGACGCCGCCGATGTCGTTTGCGATGCGCGACTGCACCTCGCCCGTGCGCGTGTGCGTGAAGAACGCCAGCGACATGCGCTGCAGGTGTGCGTAGACGGCCGCGCGCAGATCGTGCATCACGCGCTGGCCGACTTGGTTGGAGATCCAGGTCTGCGCGACGCCGATCACGCTCGTGATGATCGACAGCGCGATCATTCCCGAGACGAGCTCAATCACCAGCGTCGTGTCGTGCTGCGGGTAGGCCTTGTTGATGAATTCCCGCAACAAGAACGGGCTGATCACGCCGAGCGCGGCCGACACGAAGATCAGCCCGAGCAGCAGGCTGAGTCGCGGCCGGTAGGGCCGGAACAGCCTCGCCACCCGCCGCAGCGACACCGGTGTGGCTGGGAGGTCCTGGGGGCGAAGCTCAGGTTGCACAGAGCGGCGGCCATTGCCGCCGTGTCCCTGGGCGAAGGGCTGACTGCTCACTGGCCTGACTTTAGCCGCCGCGTCGTAGGGTTAACGCGATGAACTTGTCCTCGCCGGAGGTGCGCGTGCTCGGCTGCATGCTCGAAAAGCAGCTCACGACTCCTGACATGTACCCCCTTACGCTGAACGCGCTGCGCCTGGCTTGCAACCAGTCGACCAACCGCGATCCGGTCGTGATGTACGACGACGCGATCATCCGAGACGCGCTGCACCACCTCGAGCGCCGCGGCTTCACGCGCCTGGCGAGCGGTCGCTCGAGCCGCGCGCCGAAGTACCGGCACCTGCTGGCGGAGGCACTGCCGATGGCAGGCGACGAGCAAGCGGTCATGTGCGTGCTGATGCTGCGCGGCCCTCAGACGCCCGGCGAGCTCAAGCAGCGCACAGAGCGGATGCATGCCTTTGCCGGCCTGGACGGTGTGCACGAGACGCTCACGCGCCTGATCGAACGCGGGCTGGCCGCGTGCCTGGAGCGTAGGCCGGGACAGAAGGAGGACCGTTATACGCATTTGCTCGAGGAGGATTCGCCAACGGCGCCACCCGCCAGGATCCCGGCGGTGGTAAATGTTCCGCTCGATAGCCTCGAGGAGCGTGTTGCCAGATTGGAGCGTGCGGTGGCCGAGCTCCGTGCGACGGTGCCGTGAGCCACGCTCACCTGATCCTCGCCGCCGCATCCTCCTCAGACACCGCCACCGGGGTGGGTATTCCCTTGGCATTGGCCGCGGGCCTGGTGTCGTTCCTATCGCCCTGCGTGCTCCCGCTCGTGCCCGGCTACCTCTCGACCGTGATCGGGGTGACGCCCGCGGACCTCAAGGGGGGCGTGAGCGCTCGCCGCGTGCTCGTCCCCAGCCTGCTGTTCATCGCGAGCTTCTCGACGATCTTCATCCTGCTCGGCATGAGTGCCACAGTCATCGGTTCGACCCTCAACGCTCACAAACAGACCCTTCAGCAGGTGGGCGGGGTATTGATCATCGTCATGGGCTTCATCTTTCTCGCGACACCGTTCGTGCGCCTGCTCAACCGCGAGTGGCACTCCGAGACGCTGCTGGCGCTGGCGGGCCGCGGCGGGCCCCTCGTCGCGGGCGCGGCGTTCGCGATCGCTTGGACCCCCTGTACGAGCGTCACGCTCGGGGCGATCCTCACGCAGGCAGCGGTCTCGAGCTCTGCAGCTCACGGTGCGCTGCTGCTCGCTTTCTACTCAGCGGGCCTGGCCATACCGTTTCTGCTGATCGCGCTCGCCTTCGAGCGCATGACCAACGCACTCACCGTGGTCAAGCGCCACTTCCCAGTGATCATCGGCGTGGGCGGCGCCGTGATGATCGCGCTGGGCGTGCTGATCCTCACCGGCGAGTACACGATCCTCAACGCTCAGGCCAACGAACTGCTGCAAGGCACCGGGGTCAACGTCTCGAACATCTAACCGCGCGTCAGGCGGCTGTCGCCCGCTGGCCTTGCCTGTGTGCCCGGTAGCGCTTCTCCCAAGCCTCCTGATTGCGCTTGGCGTCGAGTACGAACGGCGAATATCCGATCACCTTCACGATCGCCCTGTTGAGTTGCGACCAGGGGGAGGGGAGAGGGCGCAGCACATCGACGAACAACACGACCCGTGTCTCATCGGTGTCGTTCCACACCTCGTGGTTGTAGGTGTCGTCGAAGATCATGCTCTTGCCCTGCACCCAGTGACGAACGTCCTCGCCGACCCTGATCCTGCAGGCCTCCTTGTCCTGGGGCACGATCAATCCCAGGTGGTAGCGCAGAACGCCCTTATACGGGCCGCGGTGATCGAGGATGTGCTTGCGCGGGGAGAGGATCGAGAACATCGCGGTCTTCATCCCCGGAATCCGCTCCATCAGCGCTGCGGTCAGCGGGCACATCTCGACGCCGAGCTTCGCCTTGAAGCCGAAGCCATAGAGGAAGAACGTCTTCCAATTGTCATCGTCGGTGATCTCGAGCTGGTCCTTGGAGATGTCCTGGAAGTTCGGAAGGGCCTCGCGATCCTCGAGCACCTTCTCGAGCTCTGCCCTGATCGTCGCCCAGTTCGCCTCCACCTCAGCGATCCAGGGAAAGCTGTCGTTCTCGAAGAAGGTCGCGTCGCCTACCAGCGATCGCTTTCCGATGAACCGCTCGACCGGCGCCAAGATCCTTTCGCCGGCGGCAATCGTCAGCTCCACCGTTCGTTCCCACAGGGACTTCTGTGGTGTACTCACCGGTTGCATGCTAACGCGCCCCCTGACGGCCGCAGCCCTACGGCCGTCAGGCGGCCTCGCGCAGCGCGAGTAGCTCCGGCAGCTCGGCCAGCTTCTTCAAGGCGCGCTGCTCGAGCTGAGAAGCCCGCTCCGCGGAGAACCCCAGCCGTTTGCCGATCGCGGTCAGCGTCTGGGGCTCCTCGCGCCCGGTGCCGAAGCGCAGCGTCAGCACGGTCCGCTCGGTTTCGGGCAGCTGGGCGATTGCATCGTGCACGATGCGCTCGCGCTCATTGTCCCAGGCCGTGTCCTCGGGGGCCTCCTGGTCGGAAGGCAGCAAGTCGCCGAGCGCAGTGTCGCCGTCCTCACCGATCTGCTGGTCGAGGCTGACCAGGGCGGCGCGCTGGTGGCGCACCTCCTCGACCTGCTCGATCTCGAGGCCCGTCTCCTGCGCCAGCTCCTCGACCGTGGGCTCGCGCCCTAGGCGCACAGACAGCTCGCGCTCGACACGCCCAACCTTGCGTGAACGCTGGGCTACATGCACAGGCAGGCGGATCGTGCGCCCTGAGTTCTCAAGGCCACGCTGGATCGCCTGGCGAATCCACAGGGTGGCGTAGGTGGAGAAGCGAAAGCCCTTGCGCCAGTCGAACTTCTCGCTCGCCCGGATCAGGCCGAGCAGGCCCTCCTGGACGAGGTCAGCGAGCGGCAGGCCCTGGTTCTGGTAGCGCCTTGCGTTGGAGGCCACCAAGCGCAGGTTGGAGTTGACGAGCAGTTCCTTCGCGTGCAGGTCGCCGCGCTCGATGCGCTGTGCGAGGTCGATCTCCTGGGCGGGAGTGAGCAGGGGGTAGCGCCGCGAATGCGCAAGCAGCTGGTCGACTGCCTCGGGAATGAAGCTCTCTGAGGTTCCCAGCGCGACCAGCTCGCGAGCGGGGTTGTCCAGCCGCTCGGGCTTCGCGCGGGTCTCCTCGCGCGCAGAGCGCCCGGAGTCCTCGCCCGTAACGGAGTCGAGTGGGGTGATTGGGGTTATACGAGGGTCTGACATGACTGTCCTTCTAATCCGATGCTTGGAGTCGGAATTATATTCCTCGATAGTTGCGTTGTCAATGATTTTCTGAGGGAGGTTCGGCGGGGCCCTAAAAGCTCGTTCGACACTGTGCACCGTGCCACCTGCTCTGTGGAGCACAACCCGTGAACCATCCAAAGCTCTATCCAGTCTCTACCCACCAGAGGGGTGCTCCACTCACGATCCCGGCGCGCAGCGAGCGGGAAGATTCCTCAGGCGGCGGCGTCTCAGGACGTGACGTACTGAATATCCCGAGAGACCGAGGAGGTCATGGTGAGACACACCTTCGCTGTAGGAGCGGCCACGATGATGGTTGCACTGGCGGCAGCCGGATGCGGGAGCAGCAGCTCGAACACCACCAAGACGGCCGCGAGCGCGCCGGCACAGGCCCCAAGCAGCACGAGCTCCGCACCCGTCGCGAGCGGTGGAGTCACGGTGGGCACCAAGCACGGCAAGCTCGGCACAATCCTCGCGGCAGGGCCCAAGCGGATGACCGTGTACCTGTTCGAGGGCGACACGGGCCCAGCATCGGCCTGCTCGGGCACCTGCGCCAAAGCGTGGCCACCGGTGACCACGACCGGCGGACCGAAGACCAGCGGAAGCGCGGTCGCCGCGGACCTCGGCACGATTACCCGCCCCGAAGGGATCAAACAGGTGACCTACAAGGGCCACCCGCTCTATTACTTCGAGAAGGACGGCGACGCCGGAGATGCTTATGGCCAGGGTTCCAAGGCCTTCGGCGCGGGCTGGTACGTGCTTGGGCCAGCCGGCAGCAAGGTGGATCACTCCTGAGGTATGTCAGGCGCCGCGATCACCCGTAGGTCGTGTTCGCCAGCGCGAACGGCGTCGCCGGAGTGCAGCTGCCGGCCCCGGCGCGCCTCGGGCGCGCCATTGACCAGCACCCGCCCGGCGGCAAGCAACGCCTTGGCCTCGCTGCCGCTATGAACGACGCCAGCGAGCTTCAGCAGCTGGCCGAGCCTGATCGTCTCGCCTCGGATCGGGATCTCGCTAGGCACTGGCAAATCTAGCGATCGCCCAGGTAGCACACGACATCCAGCGCATCGGCTTCCAGCGCACTGGCGCTCTTGCGCGTGAGACGGCCGAACGGGTCGAGCACGACCGTGCCCGCGGGCATGCTCCAGGTGGCCACAGCACGAGCATCGATCAGAGCGAAGGGACGGAAGAGGCCGTTGACGGTGATCACTGCCTTGTGAGAGTCAAGCAGCCACTCTCGCGTCCTCCAGCCCAGCAGGACCGGGTCAAACGGGCCCAGCAGACGCGGTGGTGGCAACTCCGCAGGCGCAGGGCGCCCAGCAATGTCGAGGAGACCGTCCTCGCGCTCGTGAAGCTCCGAGGCGATCGCGCTCAGCCCGGTGCGCACGTCGCGCAGGGACAGCCCGGCCCACTTGGCAAGGTCGCGGTCACTTGCGGGGCCGTGACCTGTGAGGTAGCGTCGCGCCAGCTCCGCCAGCGCGCGCTCGCGGTCAACGGGCGCCGGCTTGCCTAGCCAGTCATGAACGAGCACGTATGCGTGCTGTCCTGCGATCATCGGCCCGCGCACTGCGATACCACCTAGACATGCGAGCATCAACAGGTGCACGAGCGCCTGGCCCTCCGTGCGCACTCCTGCCATATCGATGCGCTCACGGAGCTGTACGCGGGTGAGCGGGCCCTCTTCAGCCAGAGAGCGGGCGATTGTGGCAACGCCGCGCTCGGCCGCCCCCGAGCTGACGCCCTCCTGCGTCAGGCGCCGGGCGTTGCCGGTGAGCAAGGACGGCGTGGTCAGCTCCTGCAGCCAGGGATAATCCTCGCTGCGGACGAGGTGAAGTGTGCCGCGATTGAGCCAGGTGATCAGGAGCGAGCGATCCTCGGTCAGGGCGCGATCGACATCCGCGGCGGACAGTCCCGTCGTCCGCGCGCGGATGGCCAGGCGCGCTCCGCGGGGGTCTTGACCCTGGATGGCCAGCAACCGCCCGGCGACGGCCACGGGATCATGGGCAGGGGCCCCCGCGAGCAGCTGCGCGGTGAGACGCTCGGCGATCATCCAGTGGCCAGTATCGCCGAGGCGAGCATCGCCGGCGCGCTTTCGGCGGCGCAAACCATGCGATATCTTGCGAGAGCCAGATGGAGCCCTGGTGGGAGGCCTGTCTCCCGAACCGCCCGGTTTGGACAGGGCTGATGGCTCCTTTCGCGAACCGAAGCCATGCGAGAGGAGCCCAAGCGTCGTGCCCATCGGAGCTGTGCAGAATCTAGACAGGCGTGAGTTGGGGGCGATCTTCCTCGGCGGAGCCATGGGTGGGCTGCTGCGGGTCTGGCTGAGCTCGTCTTTCGCGAGCGGGGCGACAAGCTGGCCGTGGGCGATATTCGCGATCAATGTGACCGGCTCGTTCGCACTCGCCTGTCTCGCGACGTGGTTCAGGGAGCGCCCACCGGAATCGGCATTTCACCATCCGCTGTGGACCATCGGCTTCTGCGGGACCTACACCACGTTCTCCACGATGCAGCTGGAGATCCTCGTACTGCTCGACCACGACCGCTATGGACTCGCCGCTGGATACGCGCTAACCAGCATCATCGCCGGCTATCTGGCGATCTGGATTGGGACGGCCCTCGTGCGTCGCGAGCGGGGGGACGCGTGAGCGGCTGGGTCTGGATCGGGGTCGCGCTGCTCAGCGGGATCGCGGCAATCGGACGGTTCTTACTCGTCAGACTGGTCAGCTCGCGCTTGAAGGGAGCGTTCCCGCTTGGCACGTTTGCCGTCAACATGACTGGCACCCTGCTGCTGGGCCTACTCGCTGGGCTTGCTGTCCAAGGGGATGCGCTGGTCCTCATGGGCGCGGCGACCCTTGGCTCCTACACGACGTTCTCGACGTGGATGCTCGAGACACACCGGCTCATCGAGGATCGCGAAATCCCCGCGGCGGCGATCAACATCCTGCTAAGCCTCGCGGTCGGCATCGGCGCTGTGGCACTCGGGCGCGTGATCGGAGCACACATCTGAAGGCTCTTCTCGGCTCTCGTACGCCTACACCCGGCCGGTGTCGCGGCGGTAGGCGCGCGCAGCGAGAGCGCCCAGTACAACCGTCCACGCGACTGTCACGATCCACGCCTTGGCGCTCCACGGATACCGGCTTGTGAGGCGTGGATATGATCAGGCCTGCAGGGCCGCGAGGGCCCCGCCTGTGAAGCTCGCAAGGGGAGATCATGTTCAGTTCGATCGTCGTTGGGACCGATGGCTCAGACACCGCCAGCCAGGCCGTGCGCCAAGCTGTTGACCTGGCAAAGACCGTGGGGGCGACACTGGAGCTCGTGAGCGCCTATGAGCCGGTGCCTGCTCAACGCTTGCAGGAGGAACGCCGTGATGCGCCAGAGGATGTGCAGTGGGCGATCAATCCTCAGCAAGAGGTCGACGTGGTGCTCGAGAGTGCTGCCGCACTGGCGCAACAGGCCGGAGTGACGGTGAGCACGCATGCCCGCCAGGGGGACCCCGCCGGCGCGATTATCGATGTCGCCGAGGAGCGTAAAGCGGACCTGATAATGGTCGGGAACAAGGGGATGACCGGGGCCAAGCGCTTCCTGCTGGGGTCGGTGCCGAACAAGGTCTCCCACTACGCTCCCTGTTCAGTGCTGATCGTCCGGACAACCACCTGAGCGCTAGCTCGTCGGGGGCGGCGGGCGCCACTGAGTGGTGTCGGGCAGGGGAGTGAGGCGCGGCTCGATTTCGGCGCGTAGCGGCTCAAAGCGCGGTGGCAGGGATAGCTTCTCGCCAAGTGTCTGCAGCGGCTCATCCGCAGCGAAACCGGCACCGTCACGGGTGGCCAGCTCGTAGAGGATGCCGCCGGGCTCGCGGAAGTAGACCGATTCAAAGTAGAAGCGGTCAATGATCGGAGTGGGGTGCAGGCCCGCACCGATCACGCGCTGACGCCACTGCTCCTGCTCGGCGCGGTCGACAGACCAGGCGATGTGGTGCACAGTGCCGGCGCCGGGAATACCGCGCTCGTTGTTCTGCTCGAAGACGATGCGTCCGCTGCGATGCTCGCCGCGTGCCTGCCAATCGTGCTCGCCCAACTCAGAGAAGCCGAGCGCCTCGCCCAGCAACGCCTCGCTTGGGGCCGGGTCGGCCACGAGCGCGTGGGCGGCCTCGAAGCCCTGCAGCGCGAACTCGGCCGGGACCTCCTTCGAGCGCGCGGTGAGCGGCTCGTCGCCAGCCTGATTGACGGCGAGCTCGTGGCTCATGCCCTCCGGGTCGGCGAACCGCAGCCGGCCTGGCTCGCGCACGACCTCGACACCCTCGCCGGTGAGGCGCTCGTTCCAGAAGTCGAGCGCCTCCTCGCTGCCCACGCGGTGAACGATCGAGGAGATCATGCCGGCGCCGGCGCGGCCTGGAGCCGCACCGGGGTACTCGAAGAATGTGATGTCCGCGCCGGGCGAGCCGTGCTCATCGGCGTAGAAGAGGTGATAAACGCTCGGGTCGTCCTGGTTGACCGTCTTCTTGGTAAGCCGCAGGCCGAGCACGCGCGCGTAGAAGTCGACGTTGCCGCGGGCGTCGCCTGTAATCAAGGTGATGTGGTGGATGCCGTCAATTGAGCGCATGGCGTTTACTCCGGGGCGAGCTCGCTTACCTGTGACCAGAAACGGATGAACTCGTGCTCGTGCCCGATTCCGGCCTGCAGCGCAAGGCGCATGCCGCTGGGTATGCCGGTGACGCCAGCGCGGAGCTCTTCGTAGGCTTCCAGCCGTCGCCTATGGGCAGCGAGCTGGGCAGCAGCGAGCCGGGCCGGATCACCGCCGAAGAAGAGCTTGAGCGTGGCGGGGTCACGAACTTTGTCGAGCTCGCCGGTGGGTTCGGCGAGCCAGTCCTTGAGCGCCTGGCGCCCACGCTTGGTGAGACTGTAGATCCGCCGCCGCCGCCCAGTCTCTTCGCGCTGTTCGGAGAGCAGCCCCTCCTTGGCGAGCCGGGCGCACTCGGTGTAGAGCTGGGTGTGGGGGACGGTCCAGAACTCCATCGTGCTGAGCTGAGCCAGCTGCTTGAGGTCATAGGGGGTGGCGGGTTCGGCATACTCGATAAGGCCAAGCACGATGTAGGAGGTCTCGGTTAGGCGGGCCCTTGACACGCTTGGCAGCTAGCTTACGGTACGCATGGTGTGATCCGTACCTTTCTAAAAGTGCGCTCAGAAGCCTGTCGGGACCGGCTTCTGGCAGTAGGTGTCACTGCCATCACCGTGGCGGGCGGGCACGTTCCGGCCCAGCTTGTTTCTCTACACGCCTGATGAACGGGGCCTTGGCCTCGGTGTAGGCCTCGCGGTCCTCGCGGAAACGCGCGGCGAGCGTTCGCTTCAGCGCCACATACTGATCTGCCAGTCCTTGGTCTTCGCGCAGCCGATCACGAAAGTGCAAAAGCCGCTCGAGCTCTGCACGGTCATCCACCAGATGGAGGTGGTGGCTGCGATACGAAGCCCGCGGATAGCACAGAAAACGCCGGTGGGCGAGAGTCGCATTGAATGCCCATGGATACTGGTAGCCGCCGCTGTCTATGAGAGCAGCGACCGGCGCGTCGAGGTCATCCACGAGCGCGACCATGTCGACAATTGGCTTGGCGAGGAGCCCGGAGACTGCAGTGGAGCCAATGTGATGGATCTCCAGAGCTCCAAGCAGCGGCGCAAGCCGTTCGCGCTCGGCCTCGAAGGCAGCCGGCCATGCAGGGTCATACTCGACGAGCTCAACGAGCCCATCACGGACACCGGCGCGCGCGAGATCCTCTTTCGCAGCGGCGCGACGATCGATCTCACTCATCAACACGCAGTGTCACAGACGCTAATGGATCGAAGCGGCTCTGGAGTAACGTCCAGGCGATGTGGGATGAACTGACGCGGAGCCTGGAGGGACAGTTGGTCGGATTAGAACCCCTCCATCCCCAACATGAGGATGCCCTGTTCGCTGCTGCCCAGGACCCGGAGATCTGGGAGTGGCTGGCACCGATCGGTGGGAGCCGCGAGTACTTCTCCGAGTGGTTCAACACGAGCCTCGCGGAGTCAGAGGCGGGCCGGGAGGGTGTGTTCGCCACGCTCGATCGCACCACCGGCGAGCCGATCGGCAGCACGCGCTACCTGAACCTCCGCGAGCCCCACCGTGGTCTTGAGGTCGGCTGGACGTGGCTCACGCCCTCGGCCTGGGGCACCGGCGCGAACATCGAGGCCAAGCTCCTGATGCTCTCCCACGCCTTCGAGGATCTTCGCTGCATGCGCGTGGAGTTCAAGACCGACGCGCGCAACGAGCGCTCCCGTGCCGCGCTCGCGGCACTGCCAGCTCAGCTCGAGGGCATCTTTCGCAAGCACATGCTGATGCCTGGCGTTGGCGTCCGCGACTCCGCCTACTACAGCATCATCGACGAGGACTGGCCCGAGGTTCGCGCCAATCTGCAGCGCCGTCTGACGGCTGTGCAGGCACGTACGGGTGAGGCTGCGGACGGGCCCTGATCCAGGCGCCTGGCAACAACAGAGCTGGGGGCGGGTGGGGGAGTGGGCGCCACATGCGAAGCTGTCGTGGTGGCAGAGACCGCCGACATCCAGGCGCTGCACGCGCTGGAGGCCGTCCCGCTCGGCTTGCCTGCCGGCCTGGAGCTCGAATGGCTGGGCGTCTCGGGCTATCGCCTGACCTACGAGGGCGTCTCGCTGTTCATCGATCCCTACGTCTCCCGGGCGCCACTGCGTTCGCTGCTGCTGCGCAGGGTGGCGATGCCGGACGAGTCGATGATCGATCGCTATGTTTCCGCGCCCGGAGCGGTCGCGGGTGTCTTAGTTGGCCACACGCACTTCGATCACGCCGTCGACGCCCCCGCGATTGCGCGCCGCTATGAAACGAAGGCGTACGGGTCGGCTTCGCTTGGGCATCTCATGCGCCTGCATGGTCTCGGAGAGCAGGTGGTGGAGGTCGTGCCGCGCCGCCCGTATGAGCTTGGGCCGTTCGTGGTGCGCTTCGTTGCAAGCCGCCACTCCAAGCTGCTCCTCGGCCGCAAGGTGCCCTTCGACGGCGAACTGACATGCGATCACCTCCACGGGCTGTCACCCGGCGCATACCGTTGCGGGCAGGTGTGGGGCATCCGCATCGATGTGGGCGGCACGAGTCTGTACCACCAGGGCAGCGCGGACCTCGACGACGACGCGCTGGGCGAGGAGCCGGTTGACGTGTTCCTCGCGGGCATCGCCGGCCGCAGTGTCACACCACGCTATTGGGAGCGCGTCCTGCCCAAGCTCGACCCCCGCCTCGTCGTGCCCACGCACTACGACAACTTCTTCTCACCGCTTGGGCGCGGATTTAGCTTTGTGCGCAACGTTCACCTAGCCAGCGTTCCGGGCGAGGTCGCCTCAGTCTCCGCGTCGGCCACGATATGTGCCCTTCCACGGGCTGACCACGGCCACACGCCGGCCTGATCCATGAAGAGCTTCCGGACTTGGGACGGGCTGGAGATCGCCTACCAGGAATGGGGCGAGGAGACTGTGCCGCCAGTGGTGGTGCTCCACCATGGCTTCGTCGCCAATGCTAACGCCAACTGGGTTGCTACGGGCGTCGTCGACGCACTCACCGCCGCCGGGCGCAAGGTCATAGCCCCAGACGCCAGGGGACATGGCTCCTCTGAGAAGCCGCACGACTCTGGCCGGTATGGGGAGAACCGCATGGCACGAGACCTCGCGGTTCTGCTCGATGTGACCGGTCAGCCGCAGATCGATCTCGTTGGTTTCTCGATGGGAGCGATCGTGTCGCTGATCCTCGCGAGCACCGACGAGCGGGTGCGGCGGCTGGTCATCGGCGGTGTTGGCTCGGGTGTGATCGAGTGCGGCGGCGTCGATAGGCGTGCCGTACCAAACGACGCCATCATTGAAGCGCTCACCGCCGATGATGCCGCGGGTCTCGAAGTGGTGCCGGCGGCCGCTGCATTCCGTCAGCTGGCGGACGCCCTGAAAGCGGACCGCAAGGCGCTCGTCGCGCAAGCCTCCTCGGTCTACCGAGGTGAGATCGCGCTCGGCGATATCTCGGCTCCGACGCTCCTCTTGGCAGGGGACACCGATCCGCTCGCGATCCGCCCGCAGGTCCTCGCCGATGCGATTCCCGGCGGAAGGCTCAAGATGCTGACCGGCAATCACATCGAAGTCTTGGGCGACCCGCGCTTTAGACAGTCCATCGTCGATTTCCTCGCCTGACCGGGATCGCTTGCATGAACCTTGGTGAAATCGTCGCGATTGCCCTTGCCGGGCTCGCGGCGGGCACCATTAACACCGTTGTCGGCAGCGGGACGCTGATCACCTTCCCCGTGCTCCTCGCCTTCGGCTACGCCCCAGTCACGGCGAACGTCTCCAACACCGTCGGGCTGGTCCCGGGATCTGTATCCGGCGCCATCGGCTACCGGCGGGAGCTCGCCGGTCAGCGCCAGCGCGCGATACGGCTGGGAACGATGTCGCTGCTGGGCGGCGTGACTGGGGCTGTCTTGCTGCTGTTGCTGCCAGCGTCGGTCTTCAAGGCGATTGTCCCGCTGTTTATCGCGATCGCGATCGGCCTCGTCGTCCTTCAACCGCGCCTAAAACAGCTGCTCGCGGATTGCCAGATCGAGACAGTGCACGAGAGTGGCGCTGTGGTGGCGCTCGCTGTTTACCTGACCGGCGTGTACGGCGGCTATTTTGGTGCTGCGCAGGGGATCCTGCTGTTGGGAATCCTCGGCGTGACGCTGTCGCAGGACCTGCATCGCACCAACGCCCTGAAGAATGTCCTCGCCGGCCTGACAAACGGCGTGGCGGCTGTCTATTTCATGCTCGCCGCACATGTGGACTGGGGACCTGCTGGCATCATCGCCGGTGCTTCGATCGCTGGCGCCCAGCTAGGTGCGCGTTACGGGCGGCGTATGACGCCGGCAGCGCTGCGGGCGATCATCGTGGTGGTCGGCGTATCCGCCATCGTGCGGTTACTCCTCGCGTGAGCTGATGGCGGTCTTGCGAGCGGATCAGATCGTGGCTGTCGGCAGCGTGCAGCGCAGGCGACTGCTTCGTCCTCGCGGCCATGCTCATCGTTTAGCGCAGGAGCAGGGGCTGACACACATCAGTCTTCTGGAAGAGCGGCAAAATCACGCTTTGCCTTCCTATACCACGCCATTCCTGACAGGGGATGTTTCCACCTGCCCTGCATCTCCCTCAAGGCATCGGCGTGCAGTTCATCACCGCTTGCGACGACTTCTTTCAAATGTTTATCTTGTGCCTTTATGACCTCATTGGCAGTGTTCCCGTGGTGCGCGAGGTCACACGGTCCACCCAATTGTTGACATGTCATGGTCTTCATAGTCTCGTTCCCTTTCATAGAATGCAGCCGTCAACTGGGGCGGGTTACGTAGGCCGGTGCCCAAGGGCGTCTTCGCCGACCGTGTCACGACTAAGCGGCGGGTGGCTGGTCGATGCGCACCAGATTGCCGGACGGGTCACGCACGGCACAGTCCCGCGTTCCCCACGGCTGGTCGGTCGGCTCCTGCACGATCTCAGCACCCGAGGCGCGTAGCTTCTCGAAGGTGGCGTCGAGGTCGTCAGTGTGGAAGTGGACGCCGTTCAGGGCGCCCTTGGCGAGGAGGGCGGCGAGCGCGTCGCGGTCGGCGGGGCTGCCGTTCAGGTAGTTCGTGAGGACAATCGCGACGCCGGGCTGGGAGGCGGCACCGACCGTGATCCAGCGGAAGTCTTCGCGGGCGACGTCGTTACGCAGTCCGAGGCCGAGTGTGTCGCGGTAGAAGGCCAGCGCAAGGTCGGGGTCATGGACTAGGACGAAGCATTGGGAAAAGGTGAGATTCATGCCCCCAACACTAGGGAGCCGGCGCCCCGCGCGTTTCTCCGATCCTGCTCGGCTCGCTGCTCGGGCGGGTGAGGTCCTTGGCGACGCAACCCGGCACGCTCGCGAGCGCGCTGTGGTCACGGGCCCTGTAGGCCGTCGGCGTCTCGCCCACCAGCTGGGTGAAGCGGGCGCTGAACGAGCCAAGCGACGCACACCCGACCGCCACACAGACCTCGGTGACCGACTCCTCGCCGCGGCGCAGCAGCGCCTTCGCCCGCTCGATTCTTCGCGTCATCAGGTAGGCGTAGGGCGTCTCCCCGTAAGTCGCACGGAACTGCCGGGAGAAGTGTGCGGTCGACATCAGCGCAGCGCGGGCGAGCGCGGCGACATCGAGCGGACGCGAGTACTCGCGGTCCATCAGATCGCGAGCGCGGCGCAGGTGCGCGAGGTTGGCAAGGTCCTCAGGCGTCACGATGCCACCGTGGTCAGGTCGATGCGAT
>CAAGKR010146264.1_pt1 | contig 24902 bp, 22 predicted proteins | sample 2556971 | NCBI WGS metagenome assembly CAAGKR01 (sample SAMEA5207829, study PRJEB30636) | soil metagenome | biome: forest; feature: boreal; material: soil | place: USA | collected 2011-09 | depth 1 m | reverse complement strand
GCACAACTGAATCCGTGGCGATTTAAAGCAACTTGCGGCCACGTTAAACAAATCGCTAAAGCGCTCGCCCGGCGCCTATGCGCGGGCTTTTTTCATTTTGCGGCCCTACTGGATCGATCAAGACCTGAATGACTGAAACAAGCACCCAATCACGTTACCTGGACGAGCTGAAGCGCCGAGTGCTGGTTTACGACGGCGCGATGGGCACGAACATCCAGCGCTACAACTTGAGTGCCGAGGATTTCGGCGGCAAAGCGCTGGAAGGATGCAACGACAATCTCGTTCTAACGCGCCCCGATGTGATCCAGGCGATCCACGAGTCGTTCCTCGAGGTCGGCTGCGACGTCGTGGAGACATGCACGTTCCAGTCGACGCCCCGCCGTCTCCACGAGTGGGGATTGGGCGACAAGGTTCGCGACATCAATGTCGCCGCTGCTCAGATCGCACGCGCGGCGGCGGATAAATACTCGACGCCCGATCGGCCCCGGTTCGTGGCCGCATCGATGGGCCCGACTGGGATGCTGCCATCCAGCTCCGATCCGGTGTTGTCCAAAGTCACCTACGAGGAGCTCGCCCAGAACTACTACGAGCAGGCCAAGTATCTCGTCGAGGGTGGCGTCGATCTGCTTCTGATCGAAACGTCGCAGGACATCCTGGAGGTGAAGGCCGCGGTGGCGGGAATCGAGCGCCTGTTCGCCGAGCTGGGACGCCGTCTTCCGATCCAGACGCAGGTAACGCTCGACGTTAGCGGCCGCATGCTCCTCGGCACCGACATCGCCAGCGCGATGACGACGCTCGAGGCGCTCAAGGTCGACGTCATCGGCCTCAATTGCTCTACGGGTCCCGAGCACATGCGCGAGCCGATCCGATATCTGTCGGAGCACGCGACGCTTCCGCTGTCGGTGATTCCAAACGCGGGACTGCCACTCAATACGGGCGTCGGCGAAGCCGTATATCCGCTCGAGCCGGCTCCGATGGCGCAGGCGCTCTCCGAGTTCGTGAAAGACTTCGGTGTGCGAATCGTCGGCGGATGCTGCGGGACAACTCCGGCGCACCTGTCCGCGATCGTCGAATCGGTTCGCGAGGCGGAGCGCGGGGCGAAACCGGTCACTCACGCCCAGCACGTCCCGCGCGTCAGCTCGGCCATGCGCGCCATCACGCTGCACCAGGATCCACCGCCGCTGCTGGTGGGCGAGCGCGTGAACGCTCAGGGCTCGCGAAAGGTGAAGCGGCTGCTTCTCGCCGACGACTACGAGGGAATCCTCGAGGTCGCACGCGAGCAGGTAGACTCCGGCGCGCACGTGCTCGACGTCTGCGTCGCTCTCACCGAGCGCGCCGATGAAGCCGAGCAGATGTCGAAGGTGGTGAAGCTGCTGTCGATGAGCGTGGAGACACCGCTCGTGATCGACTCGACGGAGGCCAACGTCATCGAGGCGGCGCTCGAGCACATACCCGGCCGCGGAATCGTCAACTCCATCAACATGGAGAACGGCCGCAAGCGCATCGATTCGGTCGTGCCGCTGGTGAAAAAACATGGTGCTGCCGTGATCGCGCTTACGATTGATGAAATCGGCATGGCCAAAACAAGAGAGAGAAAACTCGAAGTTGCGAAGAAGATCTACGACATTGTCGTCGGTGAGTATGGGCTTGCTCCTGAGGATCTCATTTACGATGCGCTCACGTTTACGCTCGCGACTGGCGACGCGGAATGGATCGACTCCGGCAAGGAGACCGTCGAAGGCATTCGGCTGATCAAGCGCGAGTTGCCTGGCGTCTCGACCATCCTTGGTGTTTCCAACGTCAGCTTCGGTCTCACGCCCGAGGCGCGCGGCGTTCTCAACTCGGTGTTTCTGCATCACTGCGTGCAGGCCGGTCTCGACGCCGCGATCGTGAACCCCGCGCACATCCGTCCTTACGCCGAGATCTCGGCGGCTGAGCGCGAGATGGCGGATGATTTGGTCTTCAACAAAACTCCGACTGCCCTACAACGTTTCATCGAGTACTTCGCCAACGTCGGCGGCTCCGGCGCGTCGGCGCAGGTGGAGAAAGAAGATCCGACCGCGGGAATGACGGCCGAGCAGAAGATCCACTGGATGATCCTGCACCGAAAAAAGGAGGGCATCGAAGAGCAGCTGGATGCCGCCGATGTGCGGACGCATCCAGTCCGCGTCCTCAACGAAGTCCTGCTGCCGGCGATGAAAGAAGTCGGCGACAAGTTCGGCGCCGGGGAGCTGATTCTGCCCTTCGTCCTTCAGTCCGCCGAAGTGATGAAGAAAGCAGTGAAGCATCTCGAACAGTTCCTCGAGAAGGCGGAGGGATACACGAAGGGCAAGGTCGTGCTGGCGACCGTGTACGGCGACGTGCACGACATCGGGAAGTCGCTGGTGAACACCATTCTCTCCAACAACGGCTACACCGTCTTCGACCTCGGCAAGCAGGTTCCGGTCAACACGATCCTCGACAAGGCGGTCGAGGTCGGCGCTGACGCGATTGGCTTGAGCGCGCTGCTCGTGTCGACGTCCAAGCAGATGCCGCTCTGCGTGCAGGAGCTGGACAGGCGCGGGATGCAGATTCCGGTACTCATCGGTGGCGCGGCGATTAACCGCCGCTTCGGACGTCGCGCGATGTTCGTGGAAGGCGAGCGTCCGTATGACTCCGGAGTCTTCTACTGCAAGGATGCGTTCGAAGGGCTGGAGACGATGGATGTGCTCCAGGATCCGAAAAAGCGGGGACTCTTCGTCGTCAAGAATCTCGACGACGCGCGCAACGATGTTTTCCTTCGCACGACGGTCGGAAAGGACATCGCGGTTGGCGATGCCGCTGGTAATCGCAGTGATGTCGCGGCGAACAACCCGCTGCCATCGCCGCCTTTCTGGGGGACGCGCGTGATTCGCGACGTCCCGATCGACGAGATCTTCGACCTGCTCGACCTCGACGAGCTTTTCCGGCTGCAGTGGGGCGCGCGTGGATCTGGCGAGCAGTACCACTCGACGGTGAAGAACGAATTCGAGCCGGTGCTCGCGCGTCTCAAGAAAGACGCGAAGAAGAATGGGTGGATCAAGCCGCAAGTCGTCTACGGCTATTTCCCCGCTCAATCGCAGGGGAACGACGTGATCATCTACGATCCCGCCGCGTATTCGAGCGACGGCGGGTCGCTGCGGGAGATCGCGCGCTTCCATTTTCCGCGCATGGTGGGGCGCGAGCGTCTGTGTCTCGCCGATTACATCAGAAGTGTCGACTCGGGCGACGTCGACGTCGTACCACTTCAGATCGTGACGGTGGGAAAGGAAGCGACGCTGAGATTCGAGGAGCTTCAGGGGAAGAACGAGTACACCGAAGCGTTCTACTCGCACGGACTTTCCGTCGAATCGGCCGAAGCGGTGGCGGAGTGGTCGCATCGCCGGATCCAGAAGGAGCTGGGCGTGCCGAGCGGAAAGCGATATTCGTGGGGCTACGGCGCGTGTCCGGATCTCGACGACCACGCCACGGTGTTCAAGCTCCTTCCCGCGAAGGAAGCACTGGGCATGGACCTTACAGAGGCGTTCCAGCTTCTTCCGGAACAGTCGACGGCCGCGGTCGTAATTCACCACCCAGAAGCGAAGTACTACGCCGTGCGCGGATCCGCGTCGGGCGCTTCCACGGAAGCAGAGGCCGCCGTTGCCTGATAATCCGCTGATCGCGCGACTTCTCGACCCGCAGCAGGTCATCGTCTTCGACGGGGCGATGGGCACGCAATTGTACAACAAGGGCGTGTTCATCAATCAGTGCTACGACGAGCTCAACCTGCGCGCGCCCGACCTCGTGCGCGACGTCCACAAGGCGTACAGGAAGGCAGGGGCGGAAGTCCTTGAAACAAACACGTTCGGCGCCAACCGCATCAAGCTGGCGCAGTACGGACTCGAAGCGCAGGTGGCGGAGATAAATCGCGCCGCCGCGCAGATCGCGCGCGAGGTCGCGGAAGACGATCTGCTCGTCGCCGGTGCCGTCGGTCCGCTCGGCGTCCGCCTCGAGCCGCTTGGCCCCACGAGCCTCGAGGAAGCGCGCGCCGCCTTCCGCGAACAGCTCCAGGCACTCAAGGATGGCGGCTGCGACGTGTTCATTCTGGAGACCTTCGCCGACCTGCACGAGATCGAGCAGGCGATTCTGGCGGCGAGAGAAGTCGATCGGAACATAGCCGTCATCGCGCAGATGACGATCGCATCGGACTGTCACACTCCGTACGGCGTGACGGTCGAGGATCTCACGCAATCGCTCGATGCATTTGGCGCCGACGTGATCGGTCTCAACTGCTCCGTCGGCCCTCAGATAATTCTCGACGCGATCGAGAAAATGGTGCCGGTAACACGCAGAAAGCTGAGCGCGCAGCCGAACGCCGGAATGCCGCGCGACGTGAGCGGGCGCAGTATGTACATGGCGAGTCCCGAGTACATGGCGACGTACGCACACCACCTGGTGCAGGCTGGAGCGAAGATCGTCGGCGGCTGCTGCGGAACGACTCCGGAGCACATCGCCGCGATGGTGGAAGGAGTGCGCCCACTCTCGCCCCGCCAGGCGCGCGTTCCGATGAAGGAACGCAGGCACACCCACCCCGAGCTACCGCCCGAGGATCCCGGAGTCACACCGGTGCCGTTCGCGGAGAGATCGAAGTGGGCGGGCAAGATCGCGCGCGGCGAGTTTGTGACGTCGGTGGAGATCGTTCCTCCGCGCGGCGTCGACGCGTCCAAAATGCTTCGCGACACCGGCGCTCTTCGCGATGCGGGAGTCGACGCTGTGAACGTGCCTGACGGTCCACGTGCGCAGAGCCGCATGGGCGCCCTGCTGACGAGCGTGTTGATCGAGCAACAAGTCGGGATCGAGACGGTCACGCACTACTGCTGTCGCGACCGAAATCTCCTCGGGATGCTGAGCGATCTATTGGGCGCGGCGGCAGTCGGCCTCCGCAACATCCTCCTCATCACCGGCGACCCGCCCAAGATGGGTCCATATCCCAACGCCACGGCGGTGTTCGACATCGATGCGATCGGACTCACCAACCTCGTGAGCCAGCTCAATCACGGACTGGATCCGGGCGGCAACGCCATCGGCGCGCCGACCAGGTTCGCGATTGGCGTCGGTGTGAATCCGGCCGCGCTCGATCCCGCGCAGGAGCTGAAGCGTTTCGAGTGGAAGGTCGAGGCCGGCGCCGAGTACGCGATCACCCAGCCGGTGTTCGACGTGAGCCAGCTCGAGAAATTCCTCGGCACCATCGAGCACACACGGATCCCGATCGTCGCCGGGATCTGGCCGCTCGTGTCGCTGCGCAACGCGGAGTTCCTCGCGAACGAAGTGCCGGGCGTCGTCGTCCCACCGCAGATCATCGAGCGCATGCGCGCGGCGAGCGCCAAGTCGAAGGAGCACGGTGTAGCCGAGGGAATCGCGATCGCGAGAGAGATGCTCGAGCGCGTGAAACCGCACGTGCAGGGTGTCCAGGTGTCGGCGCCATTCGGAAAGATCGAGCTCGCGCTCGAGGTATTCCGCGACACTCTCGCGCCGGCTGAGGCGAGGACGGCGTAGTGTCCGTTCCCGAGATCTTCCTTTCGCGTTCGCGCTATTGGCTTGTCAAGGAGTATCCGATCAAGCTCCGCCACTGCGTCAATGCGCTTCCGCGGTCCGCGGTCTGGGCTCGGCCCAACGAGACCTCCAACAGCATCGGCAATCTCCTCGTACATCTCGCCGGCAACGTCACGGAATGGATTCTGGGCGGTGTCGGCGGACAATCTGTAACCCGTCACCGGTCCGCCGAGTTCGAGCAGAAGGATGGAGCGGACGCATCGACGCTCCTCGACAATCTCGAGGCGGTTTTACGCGAGGCAGATTCCGTTTTGGCAAGTCTCACCAACCGGGATCTCGAGCGATCAATCACGATTCAGGGCCGTGAGACGACCGTGCTGGGAGCGGTTTATCACGTCGTGGAGCACTTCGCCATGCACACGGGTCAGATCGTATTGCTCACCAAGACGTACGCGCCCGGAAAAATCCATTTCTACGAGGATTCCGGCGGCCTCGCCCGCCCCACCTGGCAGCGCGGAAGCGTGCTCGACGAAGCAGCGCACTAGGCTAGTCGGGGAGCGGGCCCGGAGCCATTTTTCACAGATGAAGGGAATTCTGATCGTCGACCACGGCTCCCGTAAGAAGGAGGCGAACGACATGCTCCGCTGCATGTCGAACCTCCTTCAGACAATGGCCGGTCCGGAAGTGGTCGTGCGTTACGCGCACATGGAGCTCGCGGACCCGGACGTCGCGGACGGACTCGCCGATTGCGTGCGCGCGGGTGCGACGGACGTAACCGTCTTTCCCTACATGCTCTCGCCGGGCCGGCATTCGACGGCGGACATCCCGCGCATGGTATCCGAGGCCGCCCGGACGTTCCCCAACGTGACATTCAGCGTCACGCCCGCCTTCGGCGTTCACGAAAAGCTCGCGGAGCTCATTCTCGAGCGCGCGGGGATCGAGGCCGCGAGATCCTTTGACGGCGCTGAGACGGACAGGTGCTGGGATCCGGAGTGTTCAGAGAAACTTTGTGGCGACGCGTGCCGCGCGAAGACGGCTCGCCAAACCGTGCTACCAGGAGGCTCATCGTGATGCGCTCGCGTGGCATTCTTGCTGGCTCGTTCTTCCTGATTGTGGCGGTCGCGTCTTCTCTGCGCGGACAGGCTCCCGTGCAAACGAAGCCGCTCGACCCCGCCAACCTCGATAGGACATGCTCGGCTTGCGACGACTTCTATCAGTTCGCGAACGGGGGCTGGATCAAGCGCGCGAAGATTCCCGCAGCGTACCCCTCGTACGGCGCGGGTCGGCAGCTCTACGATCAGAACGAGGCCGTTCTCCACGACATACTCACGTCCAGCATAGAGCGCGTGAAGTCGGGGCAGTACAAACCCGGCACGGGGGAATGGAAGGTTGGTGCGTTTTACGCGGCGTGCATGGATACCGCTGCGATCGAAAGGCTTGGATCGACACCGCTCAAGCCCGATCTCGATCGGATCGCCGCGATCAACAGCGTCCCTGAATTGATCCGAGGGCTCGGCGATCTCGAGAAACGTACCGGACTGGCTCCGTGGGGCGACGGCTCAACGCAGGACTCGCGCGACGCTGCCAACACGATCGCCGGACTTTACCAGGGCGGGTTGTCGCTCCCGAACAGCGAGTATTACACAAAGACCGACACAGCTTCGGCGAATTTTCGCGCGAAGTTCATTGGCATCGTCGCACGCACCTTCCAGCTACTCGGCGATTCTCCATCACGCGCGGCGGATGAAGCGAACACCGTCCTCACGATCGAGACCCAGTTCGCCAGATCTTCGCGGACGCCGATTCAGCTCCGTGATGTCGTCGCAAACTATCACCGCATGACGCTCGCTCAGGTGGATTCACTTACACCCCATTTCTCCTGGGCCACCTTCTTTTCCGCGGTGGGTGCGCCGCCAGTCGAGCGTATTGACGTTGGACAGCCGGAGTTCTTCACAAACTTCGACAAGATGCTGACCACCGTCCCGCTTGCTGACTGGAAGACCCTGCTGCGCTGGCGTCTGGTCAACATCGCCGCTCCATCGCTCAGCACGCCCTTCGTGAACCAGAACTTCGAGTTCGCGAAGTTGTTCACCGGCGCCACTGAGATCCTTCCGCGCTGGAAGCGCTGCATCTCTGCGACTGATGCCTCCCTGGGCGAGCTTCTCGGCCAGGAGTACGTCGCGCGCAAATTCACGCCGGAGGCGAAGGCACGTGCAGTGGCCATAGTCGACAATCTCGTGCGGGAGCTCCGGTCGCGAATCGAGCAGCTTGATTGGATGAGCCCGGAGACGAAGGCGCAGGCTCTGGTCAAGCTCGATGCATTCAACCGCAAGATCGGCTACCCCGACAAATGGCTCGATTACTCGAAGCTTCAGGTCAGCAGCGGCAATTACTACGCTAACGTCGCCGCCGCGCAACAATGGGCGTGGGCGCGGAACTGGGCGAAGATTGGCAAGCCCACCGATCGGACCGAGTGGGGAATGACTCCTCCCACCGTCAATGCTTACGAAAACCCGTTACTCAACGAAATCGTCTTCCCCGCCGGAATACTGCAGCCTCCGTTCTACGATCCTAATGCGGATGACGCCGTGAACTATGGAGCAATGGGCGCCGTAATCGGACACGAGATGTCGCACGCGTTCGACGACCAGGGCCGTCAGTACGACAAGGCCGGCAACATGCGCGACTGGTGGACCAAGGACGACGCGACACGCTATGACGCGGAGGCGCAGAAGATTGTGAAGCAGTTCGATGCGTACACTGTGATCGATACAGCGACGCACGTGCAGGGCAAACTCACGCTCGGCGAGAACATCGCCGATTTCGGTGGGCTCACCGTAGCGTACGCGGCGATGAAGCGCGCGCTCGCCGCGCACCCGCAGCCAGTGATCGATGGCTTCACGCCTGAGCAGCGATTCTTTCTTGGCTGGGCACAGGTTTGGCGCCACCTCGACAGGCCCGAATTTCAGCGCTATCTGGTGAGCGCCGACCCGCACTCGCCCGCGAACTGGCGCGTCAACGGGCCGCTCAGCAACATGCCGGAGTTCAAGGCGGCGTGGGGATGCAAGGACGGAGATCCGATGGTGCGGCCAGCTGCTAATCGCCCACGGATCTGGTAGGAACGCAAAGGAATCCACCGAGATGTCAACTGCCACGACCGCCTCACCATCCGCGCTGACCCTGCTCTCCGAAGAGGAGACGATGTTCCGCGACGCGGTTGCCACGTTCGCCGACGAGGAGGTGCGGCCCCGCGTCGCCGAGATGGAGAAGGCGGGGAGGATCGATCCCGCGCTTTCCCCCAAATATTTCGAGCTCGGCCTCATGGGTATCGAGGTTCCCGAGCAATACGGAGGTGCGGGCGGAACTCTCTTCATGGTCACGCTCGCCGTAGAAGAGATCAGCAAGGTCGATGCGGCCGCGGCGATCGTCTGCGACGTCCAGAACACGCTCGTCAACTATCCGATCGCGACCTACGGAACCGAGGCGCAGAAGTCAAAGTACCTGCCGGTGCTTACGTCGAATGTGATCGGCGCCTACGCACTCTCGGAGTCGGGGTCGGGATCCGACGCATTCGGCCTGGAGACCAAGGCGGAAAAGCGTGGCGATCGCTGGATCCTTAAGGGCCAGAAGCTCTGGATCACCAACGGTGCGGAGGCGGGTGTCTTCATCGTCTTCGCGAACGCCGATCCGTCGGCAGGTTATCGCGGCATCACCGCCTTCATCATCGAGCGCGGCTTCAAGGGATTCTCGGTGGGCAAGAAGGAAGACAAGCTCGGCATCCGCGCCTCGAGCACCGTCGAGCTTTTGCTCGACGACTGCGAGGTTCCCGAAGAGAACGTGCTCGGTCCCGTTGGTCATGGCTACAAGATCGCGATCAACACCTTGAACGAGGGTCGCATCGGGATCGGCGCGCAGATGATCGGCATCGCGCAGGGCGCGCTCAACGCGACGATCAGGTACCTGAGCGAGCGCAAGCAATTCGGCAAGCCGCTATCCGAATTCCAGGGAATCCAGTTTCAGATCGCCCAGGCCGCAACCGATGTCGAGGCTGCCCGACTCATGGTCTACAACGCGGCAAGGCTCAAGGATGCGGGGAAGGACATCGCGCGCGAGGGCGCGATGGCAAAGCTGTTCTCCTCCCAGGTCTGCGAGCGCGTCACTTCGCTTTGCGTCGAGCTGTTCGGAGGCTACGGCTACACCAAGGACTATCCGGTGGAGAAGTTCTATCGCGACGCCAAGATCGGCGCGATTTACGAGGGTACCTCCAACATGCAGCTCCAGACAATCGCTAAGGCCATTCTCAAATAGCATCTGGCGCTTCCGATGGCTACCCTGGAATACAACAGAACGGGTGCGAGTGGCCAGAAGTGTAGCTGAAAGTTGTGAGTTCACTACGCCCTGACTTATCCCCGTGACATTCGGGGCAACTGCTTGTGTCGTAACGCCATTATTGACGTCTGGGCGTAGTGAACTGTCAACTGACATCTGTGCTACTGACGACTCGCACCCGTTCAGTTGCAGTTAGCGGTCGGCCGTTCGGGGCCTTCAGCCCCGATTATTGAGTGGTCGTTCCTCTCAAAATCCCCTCTCTGACCCGTCGCGCCTTTGCCGAGGCGCGTTGATCCTCAGCGATGTGTGATTCGACGCGGGGGAAGAAGGTTAGCGGCGCCGACAGCGTCATTTCGCGTCCGTCTCTCCGGACGAGAACTGGAATCAGCGACCCCCGGGGAGCGCGCGCGTATTTCGCCCGGAATTGATCCGACCACGTCGGATCTCCCGCGCTGATTCCGCCGACGGCGAGGAGAAGATCGCCGACCTTGACTCCCGCTATTTCCGCCGGGCTGCCGGCGGCCATTTGCGTCACGTGCACGCCGGAGCTGTCCTGAACCGTTCCGATTCCCACGCGAGGCTCGGTAATCGTGTCGCGCACGAGACGCAATCCCGCGAGCGGCAATACCGCGTCGTACGGATATGGATCGCGCCCGTCGATGTAACGCGCGTAGAAATCGGTGAATGATTTGCCGTTCGCCGCGCGACTGACGGCGGCCCACCATTCGTCGGACGTGAATCCACGGCTGTTCTTGTAATCGGTGTTGTACAGGTCGCGCATGACATCGTCGAGCGAGCGCCGGTTGTCCGAAGCGTCGCGGATGATGATGTCGAGCAGGAATCCGGCGAGCGATCCCTTTGGATAGTAGATCTCCGCCGTTCCGTCGCGCGGATGGATCCACGTCGATAGCGATGCATCCTCGAGCGCTGTCGGTGGCAGGGCATCGACCTGTGACATCTTGTCGAAGGTCATGACGTAGAACCCGTTCGCATCAACGATCCCGCCGCGGACCTGCGCCAGGTCGGCGTAGTAGTCGGTGATTCCCTCGCTGATCCACAACAGCGGCGTCGGCTGCTCCTGATCGTATCTGTACGGCCACAAATCGCTCGGCCGCAATCGCTTCACGTTCCAGGCGTGAAAGATCTCATGCGCGTAGAGCGAGGGCAGCGCGGGCGTGCCGAGCATTCCGGGGCTCAGCACATCGACGTGTGAATTCTGGTGCTCGAGCCCGGAGCCGCCTCCGTAGGATGGATCCGCGATCTGCAGCACGCTGTAGCTATTCCACGGCACTTCACCGAACACCTTCACCTCGGGCGGGATCAGCAGCTTGAGCGCTTCCCAGACGGCGACCCGGGGGCCGCCCGTGACACTCCCCGATGGATAGGTGGCAAACCGCACCCATGTCCCGGATATCCGGGCGCTGTCGAGGTCGAACTGTCCGACAAAGAAGGGCATGTCGACCAGGTCATGATAGTTCGACGCCGAAAACGTGCGCGGTCCGGTTTGCGACATCCCGGTGGCAATCTTCCATCCCGCCTCGGTGTTCACGGACACCGATGCCGGGAAATCGAATCCCCGTCCTTCCGGATAGAGAAAGAGGTTCGTGCCGTTGAAGAGCAGAAAATCCGGACGCGCCCAGGTGTTCGCGTTATCCAGACTGTCAGCGATATAGTCGAAGCGGACCGTTACCTCGCCCGCGCCGCGGGGACGAACTCGCCACGTATCAGGATCGATTTTGTCCCAGCTGAGTGATGTTCCCGTCTCCTCGGCGGTGAAATTCGCGACGTTGCGCGCGAAGTTGTCGATCTCGTACGCTCCCGGAGTCCACGCGGGTAGCGAGAGAAGAACCGCTGCGTTTCCTCCGACCGTGAACGTCATCGCGGATGACACGAGACGGTTCTCGCCGTTGGGGCGGGTGAATGTCACCTCGTAGCGGATGTCGGTGAGTGGCGCGGAAGTCGCGACGCTCTGAGCGGAAGCGTTTGGAGAGCGCACGAACGCTGCGGATGACAGGAGAAGCAGCGTGGGGATGACTTTTGTTCTCATGGAAGCCGAGATTCGGGAAGGACGACCTGCCGCGAACCCATCGCAAGAGTCGTTCGCGCTGGGGGCTTCTCGGGCGGAGTGCTATATTCGGGCCTTCGACATCAACCCCTCTCCTATCCGTCGAGCCATGAGTCTGCCGCCAGTCGATTCCGACTCAACGATCTCACCCATCCGCAGATGATCTCCTCCGAATCCCTCAGCTTCCTCAAGAAGCTACTGGACACGCCTGGCCCGTCGGGTTTTGAGTCCGCGCCCGCGAAGGTATGGCGCGAGCAGGCCAAACAATTCGCGAAGGTCACTGGCGATGTAGCCGGAAACAGCCTGGCCGAGGTGAATGGCAAAGGCGGTCCGACGATCATGCTCGCGGGCCACATCGACGAGATAGGCGTAATCCTCAGCTACGTCGATGACCAGGGTTACGGGTACATCCAGCCGATCGGTGGTTGGGACCCGCAGGTGCTCATCGGGCAGCGTCTGCGGTTCATGGGGCCGAGAGGGGATGTGTTCGGCGTCGTCGGGAAAAAGCCGATACACCTCATCAAGCCGGAGGAACGGGAGAAGGCCGCAAAGTTCATCGATATCTGGGTCGATTTCGGCGCCAAGACCAAGAAGGAAGCTGAAGAGATGCTTTCGGTCGGCGACGCGGGCGTGATCGACTCGCGCACCATGGAATTTCCGAATGGAAGGATCGTATCGCGCTCGATCGACGACCGGATAGGCGCCTTCGTTGTGCTCGAGGCGCTGCGCAGATACGCGGCGAAGCCCGGCGTGGCAAAAGTCATAGCCGTTGCAACCACACAGGAGGAGATCGGATACCGTGGGGGCGGAGCGGGCGTCTGCGCGACGTGCATCGGTCCGCAGATGGCGATCGTCGTCGATGTGACATTTGCCATCGATCACCCGGGCGTCGAGAAGAAAGAATACGGCGACGCCGCCATCGACGGAGGCCCGGTGCTGACCCGCGGATCCATCATCTCGCCCGTCGTCTTCAACCTCCTTCGCAAGACGGCCGAAGAGCGCAAGATTCCCTTCTCGCTCCACGCGGCGGGGCGCGAGACGAGCACCGATGCGGATGCCATCCACATCGCCCGCGAGGGGGTCGCGACCGGAATTGTCGCCGTCCCGAATCGCTACATGCATTCGCCGAACGAGCTCGTAAGCATTCAGGATCTCGATCACGCGGCTGAGCTGATCGCGGAGACCTGTAGAGCGGTCACGGCCAAGACAGACTTCACCGCGCGGTAATAGCGGGGTTTCACCCCATGCCGAGGCCAATCCCCCCGCCCCGCGAGGAAGGATTCACGACGACGACCGGCTCGCCACTTTACTGGGCGAAGTACGGCCAAACCAACGCACCGAAGCTGCTCGTCCTGCACGGGGGTCCCGGCGCCGACCACTTTTACATGCTGCCCCAGATGCTGCACCTGGGAGAGCGGTACGACCTGCTCTTCTACGATCAGCGGGGAGGCGGGCGGTCGAAGTCGGACCCACAGGTTCCGATCACGTGGCGCACCCACGTCGAGGATCTCGGAGCGGTCGTAACAGAGTTCGGGCTCGAGCCGCTTTCCCTCGTCGGCTATTCGTGGGGAGCGATGCTGGCGCTACTCTATGCGAGCGAGCAGCGGAGAAATCCGCACCTGGTTCCACCGGCGCGACTCGCCCTCATCAATCCGGCTCCTTTGACTCGCGAGTACCGGCGCCAGTTCGAGGCGGAATTCACGCGGCGGCAGCAGAGTCCGGACATTCTGGCGATGCGGGAAGAGCTGGCGAGTTCGGGATTGCGGGAGAGAGATCCGGCCGCCTATCGCCAGCGCGCGTTCGAGCTCAGCGTGGCAGGATACTTCTCAGATCCGACGAAAGCCCGTGACCTAACCCCGTTCCGAGTCGTAGGCAGAGTACAGCAATCCGTATGGGAAAGTCTGGGAGATTTCGACTTGACCGGCGACTTGGAAGGGATCAGAATCCCATCAATCGTCATACATGGCCGTGACGATCCGATTCCATTAGCGTCTTCCCTAGAAGCTGCGCGCGCTCTCGGAACGAACCTCGTGGTTCTGGACGACTGCGGGCACGTGCCGTACGTTGAACAGCCTGAACGGCTTTTTTCGGCACTCGACACATTCCTTGATGAAACCAATCCGCCCGTACGAAGCTGAAACCCAGCCATGACATCAGATTCCGGCGTCACACAGCACGCGATCAGCTCCATCACGGTCGACGGCAAGGAATACAGAGTCGCGCTCCGTCTAGCCTATGACGGGGTGGAGTACATTGGCAGATTGTGGTTCAGCGATCCCAACAGCGACCAGATGGGGATCCCCGACCACGGCGCCGTTCCGGGCCGCACCATCGCTGAAGCAGTCGAAGTCGCCCGAAAGCTCACTCCGCAGGATCTCGAGAGGCGCTGCCATCGCGCTCTCGCAGACAAGAGGCGGTACATCCGTCTCCGTCGCGCGACCGAGGAGATCATCACCAAGATCAAGTACATGAATCGCGTCGCGGTGACGATGCGGCACGGCATGCTGGACTCGGAAGGCGCCAGCCAGGAGCTCGAGCTCATTCAGAAGCAGATCGAAGAGATCGTCAAGACCCTTCCCTTCCACGCGGGCATTGAAGAGGGCAGTTGACGAGGTATCTGCGGCTCACGCCTCGCTGCTGAGCGGGACGTAACGCACCGCCCTCCTATATTGAGGGCATGGATTCCCGCACGGCCGCGCACGCTCTTTCCCAGATCGGCGCGCTCCTCCAAGCAAAAGGCGACCAGAGATTCAAGGCGCGCGCATACGCCGGCGCCGCTAGATCGCTTGCCGCTCTCGACGCCGACGATCTGGCGCCCCTTCTCCACTCCGGTGATCTAGCCGGCACGCAAGGGATTGGACCGGCGACGTTGTCCGTGATCCGTGAGCTCGTGGAGACGGGCGAGTCGTCGTACCTGACTGGCCTCCGGGAAGGAATGCCGGCAGGTCTGCTCGATCTCATGCGGGTACCTGGCCTGAGTGTCCCGAAGATTCAGCTCATTCACGACGCACTCGGCGTCGAGACAGTCGAGGATCTGGAGCGAGTCGCGCAGAACGGACAGCTCGCGAGGCTCCCAAAGTTCGGAAAGAAGACGGTGGAGAAGATGCTCAGGGGGATCGAGATTTCCCGGCGTAACGCGCATCTGGAGCGATTCCCCCGCGCGGTTCTCGAAGCGCACCTTCTCCTCGCCAACGTCGAAAAGCATCCCGACGTCGAGCGTGCCGATGTTGCCGGCTCGATTCGCAGGCACAACGAAGTCGTGGCCGACATCGACATCGTCGCCGCGTGCGCGACCGATCCGGAGAAGGTGGCGGAATCCTTCGCGCGCGCTCCGGGAGTGACCGATGCCAAAGCCGGCGAAGAGCCCGGCTCCGTCAGGATACGCTTCGTGGACGGACAGCGGCTCGACATGTATTGCGTGTGCACGCCCGACTATCCCGTGGCGCTCTGGCGCGCTACAGGCAGCAGCGCCCACGTCGAAGAAATGACCGTGCTGGCGGAAGCGAAGGGATTCCACATCAAGGGCAACCGGCTCGTGAAGAAGAGCGGCAAGCGGGTTCCAATCGCCAGCGAGGAGGCACTGTTCGCCGCGCTCGATCTGGTCCCGATCCCGCCCGAGATGCGAGAGGGCATGGGCGAGATAGAAGCCGCCGCACGGCGGGAGCTGCCCGAGCTGGTCACCTTCGACGATCTGCGCGGCGTGCTGCACTGTCACTCCGACTACTCCGACGGCGCCGCGACGATCGAGGAGATGGCGACGGCCGCAAAGGAGCGCGGCTGGAGCTACATCGGCATCACGGACCACTCTGAATCGGCGTTTTACGCGGGCGGACTCAAGCGCGACAAGCTCGAGCGCCAGCACGAGGAAATCGACCGCCTCAACGCTGCAATGAGCGGCTTCAGAATCCTCAAGGGAATCGAGGCGGACATTCTCGCCGATGGAAGACTCGACTACGACGCCGAAACGCTCGACCGGTTCGACTACGTGATCGGATCGATCCATTCTCGCTTCAGCATGGATGGAGACGCGATGACGACACGGGTGCTCGCCGCGATGGACGATCCACATCTGACGATCCTCGCGCACCCGACCGGAAGGCTGCTGCTCTCGCGCGAGCCCTACGCAATAAACGTGGAGGCGGTACTGGAGAAGGCAGCGGATGTCGGCGTGGCAGTGGAGCTCAACGCCGATCCGCACCGGCTCGATCTCGACTGGCGCTATTGCCGCCAGGCCAAGGAGCTGGGTGTGGCGATAGAGATCGGCCCCGACGCGCACTCGACGGCGGGACTCGACAACGTCCACTTCGGGATCGGCATGGCGCGGAAGGCGTGGCTCGAAGCCGGAGAGATTCTCAATACCGGAAGCGCGGACGAGGTTCTTGCCTTCGCGCGAAGGAGGCGCGGTCGGTGAAAAAACAGACCGCCGTCAAGCCCGCGAAAACCAAGCGCCGTCGCATCGCGAAGGGCGCGCTCGGCGAGTACGCGAAGGAGATCCTTTCGCGCCTCAAGCGTGAATACCCGGACGCTCGCACCGAGCTCGATTACGAGACGCCACTTCAGCTTCTGATGGCGACGATCCTGAGCGCACAATGCACGGACAAGCGCGTCAACATGGTGACGCCTTTGCTCTTCAAGACGTTCCCGACAGTCGCGGCGCTCGCCGATGCCCCACAGGAAAAACTGGAAGAGATCATCAAGAGCACCGGGTTCTTTCGGAACAAGTCGAAAAGTCTGATCGGGCTCGGCAAGGCTCTGGTGGAGCGCCACGGTGGCCAGGTCCCGGACTCGATGGAGGCGCTCGTCGAGCTGCCGGGAGTTGGCCGGAAAACCGCCAACGTCATCCTCGGAAACGCGTTCAGGAAAAACGAAGGAATCGTCGTCGACACTCACGTTGGGCGGCTGAGTCTCCGGCTTGGCCTGACGAAGCAAACGGATCCAGTGAAAGTCGAGCAGGACCTGATGCCACTGTTCCCGCGCGAAGATTGGGCGCTGCTCGCGCATTTGCTGATCTTTCACGGCCGCCGAGTATGCTTCGCCCGTTCGCCCAACTGTGAGATGTGCGTGCTCAATGACATCTGCCCGTCGAGTACGGTCTAGATTATCATTCCCATGCTGATACTCGTAATTGATACTGATAACTGAACGCCCATCCCTTGTCATGACGAAGTTCGCCACGATAGAAACGAGCAAAGGAACGATGCGTGCCGAGCTGTACGATAAGGACGCGCCGAAAACCGTCGAGAATTTCGAGAAGCTCGCCAATTCGGGCTTTTACGACGGCACCAAGTTCCACCGCGTCATCAAGGACTTCATGGTGCAGGGCGGCGACCCTTACTCCAAGGGCGGAGAGCAAGCGAAAGGTCCGGTCGGAACCGGCGGGCCCGGATACAAGATCAAGTGCGAGACACAGGGTAATCCCCGCACGCACCAGGTCGGCGCGCTGTCGATGGCTCACGCGGGAAAGGACACCGGTGGCAGCCAGTTCTTCATCGTGCTGAGCGAGCAGAACACCAAGCACCTGAACGGCGTGCACACCGTTTTCGGAAAGGTCGTCGAAGGGCTCGACGTGATTCCGAAGATCAATCAGAACGACACTCTATCGAAGGTGAGAGTCTCCAACGGCTCGGGAGCGAAGTAGTCATGGCGACGAAAAAGAAGACCGACCTGAGCGCCGCGCTGACCGGGCTCGTACTCGGCGCGGTAACCCTCTTCCTGTTACTGACCTCGATCGTGATGATGACCAACGCGCACTACCGGGACAAGGAAGCGGCAGAGGCTCACAAGTAGCGGCGGATGATGTTCCTTGTTGACTGCTAAGCTCGGATAGAGTATGTTACTGACCGGTCAGTTACTATCCGTTTAGAAATGCCCCGAGCAAAGTCAGCCCCACCAAAATGGCGTAGATGTCCCGCGGACCGGCCTGAGCAAATCATCAAGGCCGCCCTCGAGGTATTTGGCGAATGCGGCCTCGCTAACGCCAGGCTCCAGGACATCGCCGAGCGCGCCGGCGTCTCCAAGGGCACCATCTACCTGTACTTCCCCAACAAGGAAGAGCTCTTCCGCGAGATGATCCGGCAGACGGCTGTCGCCGCGATCGAGCGGGCAGAACAAGCCAATGTTCCGGGGACGCCAAGGAACCAGCTCCTCGCCTTCATGAGAGGCTATTGGGCGTTCGTTCGCTCGCCGGTGTTCATCACCATTTATCGCCTCGTCCTCGGGGAGCTGCACCAGTTCCCTGACCTCGCGAAGTTCTACGCCGACGAGGTGGTCGCTCGCGGCCAGAAACTCATTGGCGGAATGATCCGTCGCGGAATTGACGCGGGTGAATTCCGCGATATTGATCCCATGGTTGCCGCCCGCATGGTCGTCGCTCTGATCGTCATGAACGGCATTTGGCGCGACGAGCACACCGGAGTTCCGCTTCTCGCACACAAGAGTGACGAGGAGGTTTTCAACGAGTTGGCTCAGTTCTATCTCCATGCAATGGCTCCGCCCGATGGCGCATTCGCCCAGGCAGACGGCGCTCCCTCGGATGCTCTCTCGTTCATCCCATTCATCAATGACTGAATTCTCCCCCAACGTCCGCGTTCGCTTTCTGACCGCGGCCGCGATCCTCGCGCTCGCCTCGACTCGCCTCGACGCACAGCAGCCGGCGGTGCTTCCACTCTCCCTGGGTGATGCCGGGCGGCTCGCGGCTCAGCAGAGCGCCCAGGCGCAGGGCGCGAGGCTGCGCGCCGACGAAGCTCAGGCCCGCGTTCGCCAACGCCGAGCGGATCTGCTGCCGGATTTCAGCAGCTACGTGCAGCAGGCAGGTCGCACGTTCAACACGTCAACGCTCGGCATCGACCTGCCGGCCCCTGCCGGACAGCCGCCAATCTTTGATCCGCGCGGCGAGGTCCTGGGTCCGGTCAACACTATCGATATTCGAGGCAGGGTTCAGCAGAACCTGCTCGACTTCGGCGCCCTCGGCCGCGTCCGCTCTGCGCAGGCCGCCGCACGCTCATCCAACGCCGACGCCGACGCGAGCGCTGAACAGGCCGCGACAGTAGCTACCACCGCCTACGTCAAAGCAATGCGCGCCGATGCCGACCTCCACGCTCGTCAGGCCGACACGCTGCTGGCGACCGATCTGCTCGGCATTGCCCGCGCGCAGCTCCAGGCGGGAACCGGCGTCGCTCTGGATGTGACTCGCGCCCGCTCCCAGCTCGCCGCCACGCGTGCCAGCCTCATCGCGTCGCGAAACGCTCGCGACCACGCGCACCTCGATTTGCTGCGGGCGCTTTCGCTTCCCGTAGGAACCGACATCGTGCTCACAGATTCGCTCTCGCTCGTTGCCGCTGCCACCGAGCCGGTTCCGGATGAAGCGGCGCTGGTGGCGCAGGCGCTTCGCGCCCGTCCGGATGTCCTCGCCGAAGAAGCGCGCGTGCACGCGGCCCAGCAGGGTCTTTCCGCCATCAAAGCCGAGCGTTTGCCGACGCTCGGGCTTGTCGCCGACGATGGCGTCATCGGAAAGGACGGCTCGCGACTGCTCAACACGTATACGTGGGGGTTGCAGGTTACCATTCCGATCTTCGACGGGTTCAGGCGCGAAGCGAGGGTGCAGGAACAGCAATCCGTGATAAAGGAAGCACAGATCCGACAGCGCGACGTCGAACAGCAGGCACAGGTTGATGTGCGCGGCGCGGTGCTCGATCTCGCCGCCGCGCGCGAGCAGCTCGACGCCGCCAGCGAGCGCCTTCGTCTCGCCGAGCAGGAGGTCGCCCAGGCCCGCGACCGTTTCAACGCCGGCGTGGCGGGAAACGCGGATGTCGTGAATGCGTCGCTCGCCTTGACGGCGTCGCGTACGCTCGTGAACGATGCGGAGACAGCGTATCAGCTGGCGCGCGTGTCATTGGCGCGCGCAACCGGCAGCGTAACGACACTGAGATAATTCAAAAACCACTCCTAGCTAAACTTAAATTCAGACCGCCAGGAACACAGGAAAGACTATGGCTACCGCACTGGAATCCAGCACCGCTCCGACGAGCCCCCGCAACGGCAGAACCGCCGCCGACGAGCCGGACAAACCTTCGACGAGAAAGAAATTCCTCTTGCCGATCGCGATCGTGGTCGGGCTTCTCCTCCTCGTCTGGGGGTTCCAGAAGTGGAATTACGGACGATCGCACCAGTCGACGGACAATGCGCAGGTCGATGGACACATCGTGCCCGTGCTGGCGAAGGTCGGCGGATACGTGAAATCGGTCAACACGAACGAGAACGATCACGTGGACGCTGGACAGTTGCTCGTTCAGCTCGACGACGCGGACTACCGCGTGCGCCTGCAACAAATGCAGGCGGATCTCGCCGCGGCTGAAGCGACAAGTGGCGGCGGTGGATTCTCTGGCCAGGCGGAGTCACAGGTTCAGAGCGCAGCGGGCCAGCGCGCCACACTCGACGCTCAGATTGGAGCCGCCAAGGCCAATGCCGACAAGGCTGATGCCGATCTCGCCCGCGCCCACGAGCTCGCGGCCAAGCAGATCATCTCCAGCCAGCAGCTGGACGCCGCACAAGCGACGGCGGCGGTCGCTCACGCAAATCTCCTCGCCGCGGAACGGCAAGCTTCCGCTGCAGGCGGAACGGTGAACACCGCTGAAGCCGGCGTGCGTGTCGCCAACGCGCGTACTCTCGCGTCCCGTGCGGCGGCCGAGAACGCGCAGCTCCAGCTCGATTACACTCACATCACCGCGCCGGCCTCGGGTGAGGTGTCGAGAAAACAGGTCGAGGTCGGACAGCTTGTCGCGCCCGGTCAGCCGCTTCTCAGCATCGTCGCCGATACCGGCATCTGGGTCACCGCGAACTTCAAGGAGACTCAGCTCGCCACGATCCGTCCCGGTCAGCCGGTCGAGTTCGAGATCGATGCGTACGGTGGATGTGTCGGCTACGGCAAAGTCGCCAGCGTGAGCGGCGCGACCGGAGCGAAGTTCGCGCTCCTTCCGCCCGACAACGCGACCGGAAATTTCACCAAGGTCGTGCAACGCGTTCCTGTCCGGATCGCGGTCACAAAGCCGTGCCCGGGTAACCATCCGCTGCGGCCGGGTCTCTCGGCGAACGTCCACGTGGACACCCGGTGAGCACGGCTGTACTCCGGTCCCCGGGGGTATCGACATCCTCCGAAGACCGCTACAGCCACAAGTACATCATCGCCGCCACGGTCACGATGGCGGCGATGCTGGAGTTGATCGACACCTCGATCGTCAACGTCGCCATTCCGCACATGATGGGGAATCTCGGCGCGACGCTCGACGAGATCGCCTGGGTTTCGACCTCGTACATCATCGCCAACGTCATCGTCATTCCGATGTCGGGCTGGTTGTCGGCGTACTTCGGCAGGAAGCGCTACTTCACGGGCTCGATCCTGCTGTTCACCCTCGCGTCTTTTTTCTGCGGCTCATCGCACACCCTGCTCGGTCTGATTTTCTGGCGCGTGATCCAGGGAATCGGCGGCGGCGCGCTTCTGTCGACCGCGCAGGCAACTCTCTACGAGTCCTTCCCTCCCGAAGAAGCCGGAACGGGCATGGCGATTTTCGGCGTCGGCGTGATGGTCGGGCCGACGCTCGGTCCCACGCTGGGCGGGTGGATCACCGACAATTATTCCTGGCCGTGGATTTTCTACATCAATGTCCCGCTCGGAATCATCGCGGCGATCCTGACCGTCAACTACGTCAGCGACGCCCTGCACCAGGAGCGCGCGGACAAGATCGACTATATCGGAATAATCCTCCTCACTCTCTGCGTCGGCTCGCTGCAGTGGATGCTCGAGCGCGGTGAGCGCTACGACTGGTGGGATTCGCGCTTCGTCACGATGCTGGGAGTTACAGCACTCGTGTCGGGCATCGCGTTGATCTGGCACGAACTCACCACCGACGAGCCCGTCATCAATTTCCGCATTCTGAAGAGCCGGCAATTAAGCGCCGGGGTGAGCATGGGATTGCTACTCGGATTCGCGCTCTACGGATCAGTATTCATCCTTCCCGTCTTTCTCCAGCAGCTATTGCAGATGACTGCCTGGCAAACGGGAAAGATCATCCTGCCCGGAGCAATTGCGTCAGCCGTGACCATGGCGGTGGTGGGAAGAAACGCGATGCGGCTCGATGCCCGTTACACCGTAGTGGCCGGCGCCCTTCTCTTCTTCTGGTCGATGCTCAAGATGTCGCACCTCACGTCGGCGAGCGGCTCGCAGGACCTTTTCTGGCCGCTGATACTGCGCGGTATGGGGCTCGGCCTGATCTTCGTCCCGCTGACCAACGCGACGATGGCCGACCTCAAGGTGAAAGATCTCGCGCAAGGAACGGGGATGTTCAATCTGATGCGTCAGCTCGGCGGCTCGCTTGGAATCGCGGTGATGGCGACGCTGCTCGCGCGCTTCGTTGCGACCGAGAAAGCGGTGCTCGTCGAGCACGTCGGTGTGAACGATCCGGAGACATTGAGCCGGCTCTCATTGCTTACCCGTGGATTGGTATCGCATGGGATTAATCCACTGACCGCGCAGCAACAGGCGCTCGCCATTCTCGACAGGCAGGTAACCGTACAATCGACCATGCTGGCGTTCTCCAGGATCTACCTGTACAGCGGGTTGGTGCTCGTATTCGGGTTGCCCCTGCTGCTATTGTTCCGGACAGGTCGCGCGCGCGGGTCGATGGGTCCAGTTCACTAGGGCGCTCGAGCGGCTACCGGGCGCGCCAAACGCGCTTAGCCCGTATTTTTGGGCCGGAACGCTCTCGCTCCCGCTTCCATTAGCCGGTCAACAGTTGACTGCACCCATACGTATTTCTGATGAGGAGCGAGAGCTCGTAAGTCTGGCCCGAAAGGGCGACGAGCGGGGTTTTGCCGGCCTTGTGCGTCTGCACCAGCGACGCGCGTATATAGTGGCGCGGTCGATCGTCATGACGCATGAGGACGCTGAAGACGCGGTTCAGGACGGATTCCTGCGCGCGTACGAGGCCCTCGAACGGTTCGACCCGGGACAGACGTTCGGCGCGTGGCTCAATCGGATCGTCGCCAATGCGGCCCTCGATCTGGCTCGGCGCAAGAAGGTCCGTGCCGCCGAAGAGCTCTCGGAATCGATTCCGGCCGCGTTCCACGATCCTGCGGAGGGCGGTGAGCTGAAAGAGCGGCTCGAGACTGCCCTGGCGCAGCTTCAGCCGAGGGCGCGGGCGGTGATAGTGATGCATGATGTTGAGGGCTTTACGCACGCAGAGATTGGAGAGATGTTGGGGATCCCGGGCGGAACGGCTCGCTCGGATTTGCACCACGCGCGACAGAAGCTTCGTATCGTTTTGAAAAACCTGAGGGGATAAGGGGATTGTGATGGAAGATCGTACCGATTTGCGGCCGGCTGACGAAGGCGATGAGAAGATCACAGTTGCACTCCGTGATCTTTACGCACCGCCCGCCGAAGGCGCGTATTGGAACTCCCTCGAGGGTCGCATCCTGGCCTACGTGGCCGAGCACCGTGCCGCCGCCGCTCGGATTCCGGTCAACTGGTGGTCCAATCTCGCTGGATGGGCAGCGCCGGGACTTGCCGCTGCCGCTCTGCTTTTCGTGGCCGCCGGGTTACTGTGGTCGCGTCAGAACGAGGAAGAGCTGCGTACGGGCTATGAAGCAGTTACAGAGTCTGTCGCCACAGATATTTTGCCGGGCGCGGTGCAGGTAGTGTCGGCTCCGCACGATGGAACGTCACAGCGTGAAGCGACGTTCCGCTACGTCATGTCGCACTGAGGATTACGATGGATCGAACAAAGGGCTACGCGCTGATGTTTCTCCTCGGCGCATTTCTCGCCGGCGGAGCTCTTGGCTTCTCCGCCGAACGCGTAATTCGGGCCGACCACGGTCGCGAGATGCGCGGGCCGAAGGCGTACCGCCAGCGCATGGCAGACGAGCTGAAGCTCACGCCAAAGCAGCAGGCGTCAATCGATTCGCTCATCGAGCAGAAGCACCGGCAGATCATGGCGCTTTACAAACCCGTGAAGCCCCAGCTGGACAGCATTGCGATCCAGGCACGAGTGGTTAGCGACAGTACTCATGCGCAGATCAAGCGGTTGCTCAACGCGGACCAGCAGGTCAAGCTCGACAAGATGCGGGCGGCCGCCCGCCGGGAGCTCGCCGAGCGGCGTGGAGGAGATACGACCGCGCGTCCCCCGGGGCCGCCGCCATTCTAGAGCCAAGGTCTTGATGACAAAAAAACGCCGGTGCAATGCACCGGCGCTTTTTTATTCCTGGAGCGAGCTATTCGTTATCGCCTGTTATTGGGATCGGCGTTTCTTTCCCCTTTGCCGAAGTTCTTCTGCACCTTTCCCTCAAGCTGTTCAGCGCGACCCTTGATGTGCTGACTGGTATTATCGGTGGCATCACCCAGATCGCCGCGAATCTTGCCTTTCATCTCTTTGGCGGTCCCTTTGACCTGGTTCTCGAGGCCGCGTTCGTTAATGTCCTTCATTACTCCTCCGTCGCTGTGGAATCAATGTCTTTCCCAGTTGTACCAGTGTTAACGCAATCGGTGTGCCCCCTGGGCGTGATGTTTTTTTCAAGGGCGGTATTGACCTTGCAAAGGCCTGTCCGCTTGCGGAAATTCCGAGGTCACAGCCACCAGCTGAGCGGTTGGCCTGTACAACCTCAATAGGTCGCGCAAATCAGCACTAACGTCGAAGCTCGTCCGAGCGGCCGCCGTCTCGCAAAACTCACAATTCTCGCGCTCGGCGTCGTCTACGGCGACATCGGTACCAGTCCGCTGTACGCGCTGCGCGAGTGCTTCAAGCCGGAGCACGGCATCGCTCCGGCCCCCGACAACGTCTATGGCGTTCTCTCGCTGATCGTCTGGTCGCTGATAATCATCGTCAGCATCAAGTACATCATCTTCATCATGCGGGCGGACAACAACGGCGAGGGCGGAATTCTCGCGTTGCTGGCGCTCATTCTTCAG
>CAAGKR010200659.1_pt1 | contig 24998 bp, 22 predicted proteins | sample 2556971 | NCBI WGS metagenome assembly CAAGKR01 (sample SAMEA5207829, study PRJEB30636) | soil metagenome | biome: forest; feature: boreal; material: soil | place: USA | collected 2011-09 | depth 1 m | reverse complement strand
GTGTCGGAACCGACCGATCGTCCAAAGCTAAAGGCTTTCGCGACGTCGGGAATGGCCAGTCGACCGTCCTGACGAATTTGTGTGCCCCACAGGCTGATTCAACAAGAAGTTCCCCTTCGCTTTGGCGCATGTACTTGCCGGTGAGGATGTGAGCGTCATCCGCTCACCTCCAGGCTCCGAAGGCCAACGCCCATGCCGAGCGCTGGGTGGGAAGCGCCCGTCGCGAGTGCTAGAACTGGCTGATGATTCGCGGTCGGCGTCACCTTGAGAGGGTGCTCGAGGAGTACGTCAACCATTACAACTATGAGCGTCCGCACCGCCGACTCCGGCTCCTCCCTCCGAATGGCCAGGTCCACGGAGTAAGCGCCTCGGGAGCGGTCAGGTGTCGCCTGAGGCTGGTCGCCTCCCTGGGCTAGCTTTCTAGGGGTTGGCTCCGGAACTACGCAAGCCAGCCCCCGTCAACAACGAGCGTCGTTCCCGTGATGTATGACGCATCGTCCGAGAGCAAGAACATGATCGCGGCCGCTATCTCAGCCGGGTCGGCCGGCCGGCCTAACGGGATCCTGTTTACGATCGCGGCTCGCTGCGCCGGGTCCTCGAGTCGTCCCCGCGTCAGCGGCGTCACCGTCACGCCGGGGGCGACGGCATTCACGGTCACGCCGCTGGATGCGAGCTCGAGCGCGAGCGACTTGGTCAGCATGACGACGCCAGCCTTGCTCGCAGAGTAGTGCGCCTGATTCGGGAAAGCACGCTCAGCGTTGACGGACGCGAGGTTGACGATCCGTCCACCGGTACCGCGCGACACGAGGTGGCGGGCGACTGCTTGGCTGCACAGGAAGGTCCCCTTGAGATTCACATCGAGCACGTCGTCCCACTGGCGCTCGGTCATTTCTATGACCGAGCTGACTGACCGAACGCCCGCACTATTTACCAGCGCGTCCACGTGATCGAAACGCACCAGAACCGCGGAGATCGCCTCCTTCACATCGGAGGCGCTCCGTACGTCGACCTTGAAGCCCTCGCACGTCCCGCCCGATCGGCGAACGAGCTGGGCGGTCGTGTCCGCCGCGGCGGCGTCGACATCGAGCGCCGCGATCCGCGCCCCGGCGCGCGCCAGCCGGGCGCAGCATTCGCGGCCGATGCCGCTGCCCGCGCCGGTGACGACGACGCTCTTTGCCGAGAGGTCAGCCAGCGACACCGCTCGGCCGGGTCGCATCGGTCAGGAATGACGCGATCGCCGGTATTACCGACTGCTGGCTCTCCGGGTCGTAGATCGCGTGGTGGGGTACGCCAGCCAGAGTCAGCAGGCATTTGGGATCGCGTGCGTTCGCGTGGAGCTCCAGCGTCTGGTCGTAGGGGCAGAGGGTGTCCTCCTCGACGCCGATCAGCATCAGGGGTCGAGGTGACACCAGGTGCACACGCTCGACGGGCTTGAAGCGCGCTATCGCCTCTGCCGACTCGAGCGTCAGCCGGAACCTCCAGTCGGGATGATCGGCACGCAGCCGTTTGTTGTGCTCGGCCGAGATCGGGTCGCGGATCATCACTTCCTCGGGCTCGACGACCTCTGAGTGGCCAGTGCGAGCCCGGCTGACGCGATCTGCCTCGAGCCGAGCCTCGAACTCGCGCCACTCCCAAAATCTGCGCATGTCGCGCAGCCACCGCCCGCAGTCGGCGAGCCCGACCGCGCAGACGGCGGCGCGAACCCGGGGATCTCGGGTCGTGGCCTCGATCGCGATGCCGCCGCCGAAACTGATGCCAAGGAGGCAGATGGCCTTCGGGTCGACGCCCTCCTGAGTCCCGATCCAGGTCACTGCGGCCTCGATGTCGGCCACCTCCTCCATTGGAAAGAGGCGGTTGCGCTCGCCTTCGCTGGCGCCGAAGCCGCGGTAGTCGAAGGTCGCGGCGACGAAGCCGGCGGCGGCAAGGCCCCTGGCCAAACCGCCCACCGAAAACTTCTTGATCCCACCGAAACCATGACAGACGACTACCGCCGGCCAGGCGGAATCCGGCGTGAAGCTGGGCGGGCGCCAAACATCGGCACAGAGCCGCTGTCCGGCGCTGAAAAAGTACGCTTCGGCAGGATTGCCTCCGGCCGTTTCGGTGCTCAAACGGATCCTGGTTACTTCAGCAACAGCTGGTCGAGCGTGGTGTTGAGCTGCTTGCCGAACACCGCGCTGTAGATCTTGGACGCGTTGTCAAACTTCGACTGGGTGACGTCGGGCGCGGAAACGAAGGCCGACTGCTCAGCCTGGACCAACTTGAGCATCGTGGCGTTATCGATCCCGCTGAACTGGGGGGCCACCGCAGTCGCGACCGCCTGCGCGTTCTTCGGGTCCTTGCCGAACGGGATGGCCTGGCGGAGCGCGGTCTGCATGCGCTTGATGACGGTCGGGTTCAGCTTCGCGTAGGCGTTTGACACCGCTACGTCGTTGTAGGTGTAGTCCAGGAACTCTTTTGGACCCTCGCCGTGGTTGAAGTCGACAATGGTGACCACGGTATTGCCGAGCTCGGTCTGAATCGGCTGGTACGCGTCGGCGCAGTCGACCCGCTTCGCCTGGATGGCGGCGATGTACTGAGGGACGCCGCCAAGCGTTACGAAAGACGTCTTCGTCGGGTCGGCTCCGGCCTGGATCATGGAGTACTTCACGAAGGTCTCGGTCGACGAGCCCGGCCCTGAAATGCCGACCGTGTGTCCCTCGAGCGACTTCATACCCTGTGGATAGCCCCGAGTCACGGGCACGCCCGGTAGGCAGACGAGGGCACCCGGAAAGCGATCCGACAGTCCGGCCACGAGCTTCAGGTCCGCACCGGCTGCGTTGCTGTTGGCGATCGTGGGAATGTCGAGGATGCCGAACGTTGCCTGCCCAGAGTTGAGCAGCTGCGCGACCGTCGTCCCGCTAGGGGCGTTCAAGAGCGTTACGTTGAGGTTGTTCTTCTTGAAGTAGTTCAGGTAGTAGCCAATGTAGACGCCCATGATCGCGACCACGCCCGGGTTGATGGCGAAGGTCACGTCGGCCGGCCCTTCAACGGGAGCTGCTGTCGGTGCCGCGCCGCCGCACCCGACGAGCATGATAGATGTGACTGCTGCCGCAAAGGTTCGCTTCAAATCAAACTTCCTCCGTTCAAATTGCCGGGATGGCTTCAGACTTGGCATCGGGGTGCTTTGGTGCGGGAGATATCGAACGTCTCACCTGTTCCCATAGGCGAGATATCCCCCATCGACAGGGAGCGTGATCCCCGTCATGAACTTCGACTGGTCGCTCAGAAGGAACACGATCGCGTCGGCCACCTCGGCCACGGCCGCGAGGCGACCCAAAGGGACCCGCGACTTGCGGCTCTCGACCTGCGCAGGCGTGAGCAGATGCTCCGCGTTGTACGTCGCGATGAGGCTAGGGGCGACCGCGTTGCAGCGGATGCCGTGCACTGAGAGCTCCACCGCTAGTGTGCGGGTGAGGGACGCGAGCGCCCCCTTCGTCGCGGAGTAGACCGCCGTTCCTACCACCCCACGGTCGGCGTTTACCGAGGTCAGGTTGACGACCACTCCCTCCGTCGATTTCGAAACCATAGAGCGGACGGCCGCCTGGGTCAACAGGAAGGCCGCGGTGAGGTTCACTGCGAAGGACGCCTGCAGGTCGTCGAGGGTAGCGTCGAGGAATGGGCCGACGCGCATGTGGGCGGCGTTGTTCACGAGGCCGTAAATGGACCCGGTCGCCTCGCTCGCGCGTGCAACAACCGCTTCGACAAAGTCGGCGTCGCGCAAATCGCCCTGGAGGAAGTGCTCGAAAGGTGTTGCGTCCTCAGGCTGGTTGAGGTCGAGGCCGAACACGGTGAAGCCCGCCGCGTGCGCCCTCCTGGCCGCCTCCAGACCGACGCTGCGCGCCGCCCCGGTGATAACGACCGCGCGCGAACTCGCGGAACCGTTCACGCGGCGCCTGGCGGCGCGCCCTGGAAACTGTCCACCCTATGTCGGGGAGTGTTCCGCTGTACAATACCCATGTTCAGCTTCAGGAGCATACATGGTCGAGGATATATGTCAAGGCCGGAAGCACCTTCGCCTGTAGCTAGGTTGCGGGATGAGACCACCAAGGACGCCCGGCCACGGCCTCGAGCGCCGTTTGACAGCGCGGATCGCAGCGTGTTAAGAATTCCGTCCAACTGAACGGTCGTTCCTTGGAGGTCCAGTCCTGTTGGCTAGTAGCGCAGAGCGCCACCCTTCGACCGCCGTGGAGCGCGTAGCTCATTTCGTTTCTTCAACCACCGCCCGCGAACTGCCGGAGGTGGTGAGGTCGTTCGCGAAGGAACGACTCCTCGACCTCGTAATCGCGCTCTTCGTCGCGCCGGAGAACACGATCAACGACCCGGCCCTCCGGCTCGCCTCTGGCAGCGGCGGTGGCACCGGGTCGACCTACTGGCTGTCGGGAGGGCGTGGACCGTCCTCGTCGTGCGCGTTCGTGAACTGCGTCCTCGCCCACAGCTCGAACCACGACGACGGCGGTCAGGGCGGCCATCCCGGCGCGACCGTGATACCGGCTGCGGTCGCACTCGCCGAGGAGCAGGCCCTGGACGGAGCCGAGTTGATCCGGGCGATCGGGCTGGGGTACGAGGCCCAGGTTCGCCTGGCCTCGCCGGCCGCCGGGGAGTTCAGCCACACCGTCGGTGATCGCGGGCTGCGCGGCACGACCGTGACGGGCGCTTTCGGCGCCGCCGTCGCAAGCGCGGTCATGATGGGCCTCGATGAGGACGAGACCGCGCAGGCGCTGGCGTTCAGCGTCTCGCTCGGGGTTCCCGGCATCGAGGAGCCGATCATCCGGGGGACGCATGAGCGCTGTCTTCAGCAGGCAGAGAACGTGCGCATGGGGATGCTCGCGGCTGAGCTGGCACGTGCGGGAATGCGCGCAGCCCCGTCCGCCCTCGACGGCGTCTCCGGCTTTTACAGCGCCTACACTGGCCAGGCCAGTGTCCCGCCCGGTCTCCTCGCGGGCATCGGCGAGTCCTGGCAGGCGCCCGAGAAGGTTTACTCGAGGCCGTATCCGACTGCGGGATGGAACACCGGCCCGGTGTTCGCGCTTACCACGCTGCTGGCCGAGCACCGGGTCGATCCGGAGGACGTCGAGAGGGTCGACGTCTACCACACGTGGTGGCGGAGGAACATCGGCTACATCGACCCCGGCCCCTTCCCCCGCCTCGATCAGGCGCTCATCAGCTGCCCGTTCGCGCTAGCCGCGACACTGGTGCATGGTCGCTACGACTGGGCGGTCGTCAACAGGGCGCTGGGCGACCCACGTGTCGACGCGCTGGCGAAGCGAGTCTGGATCGACGGGATACCCACCTGGGGGTACGCCGCTGGCGAGGTCACGCTCGTCATGCGGGACGGCACGCGTCACACGTTGAGCACCGAGGAGATGCCGCCCGCGCTGGTCCGTCCGCGCTGGGACGACCTGGTGAGGAAGCTGGAAATGAGCTGCCCTGCGATCTCCGTCGAGCGGCGATCCGCGATCGTCGACGAGATTGCTCAGCTCGGGGAACGTCCGGGTGTGAGCGGCCTCACCCGCCTTCTCACGTTCGCACGCGACGGTGAGGCGGGGTTCCGCGCGTGAGCTCGGGCAGCCAGTCCGCGGACGCCATCCTCGCCGCGATCGGAGCCGCCCGGATCTACGACCTCGGCCGCGATTTGTCGCAATGGACGCCGACGAGCCCCGGTCACATGCCTTTCCGGATGGCGCTGCGCAGGCGCCATGGCGACTTCGTGCGAATGGACGGCGGCTCGGGTGCGAACGACATCTTCACCGCCAGCGGTCACACGGGCACCCACATCGACGCGCTCTGCCATGTCTCGTCCGGCGGGCGTCTCTTTGGCGGCGTCGACGCATACGAGGCGTCGCGAGGCGGGTTGTTCAAGGAGCATGGCGCAGAGCGAATTCCGCCGCTCGTCCGGTGCGGCGTCCTGCTCGATGTCCCCGCTTCCCTGAACGTTTCCTCGCTGGAGCCCGGCCGGCCGGTGACCGCCGACGACCTCACTCGGACGTGTCGACACCAGCAGACCGAGATCGGCCGCGGTGACGTGGTGCTCGTTCGCACCGGTTGGCCGGTCGGGCGCTATCCGGCGCCTGACGGCGACACGGTGACCGGCAAGCTCCCCGATCCGACCGCATACATCGGGCTGGAATCGGGCGTCCCGGGGCCGGACGAGACGGCCGCGCGGTGGCTGGCCGACAAGGGGATAGTTGCGACGGGAGCGGACACGATCGCGTACGAGTGGCTCGCCCCCCGAGCGGCCTTTAGCCGCCTACCGGTGCACCTCCTCCTGCTCGTGGAGCACGGGATCTTCATCATGGAAGTCCTCGACCTAGAGGACCTGGCACGCGACAGTGTCTTCCGGTTCCTCTTCGTCGCCGTGCCACTCAAGCTCGTCGGTCTGACGGGATCGCCTATTCGGCCGCTGGCCGTCGCCATCTGAGCCTTGGCCAGCCTGGAACCGACTGTCGACCTGGCTGTTGTGGGGGCCGGCCTGGCGGGCCTGGTCGCCGGGACACGCGCGGCCGAGCTCGGCCTCTCGGTGCTTGTTTTCGAGCGTGGGCCAAACGATCGCTATCCCTGCAACACGCGCTATTCGGGCGGCATCTGCCATGTCGCTCGCCACGATGTTGGCGATGCGCCGTCGACGCTGGCCGAGGCGATTCGGAACGCGACTGGAGGCTTCGCGCAACCCGATCTGGTGGAACTGGTCGCGACGAGCGCCGCGGCCGCTCGGGACTGGCTCGCCGATCACGGTGCCAGCTTCGAGCGCCTCAGCGAGGATCAGGCCTACGCTAACGTCCTCGCGCCGCTCGGACTGCGGACCACGTGGATCGCCTGGGAGGGGAAAGGCCCCGACCGGCTCCTCCGAGCCTTGGCGGGACGTCTTGAAGCGGCCGGCGGCCGGCTTCGGCTCGGATGCGAGGTGTACGACCTCATCCGCACATCGGGCACTGTCCACGGCGTTGTCGTGCGAGGGTCGGACGGCGACGAGCGCCTCCTGGCGCGGGCGGTGTTGCTCGCCGATGGGGGCTTCTCGGCGAACCAGGAGTTGTTGCAGGAGATCACGCCGGACCCCGCCAAGCTCTTTCTGCGGGGGGCCGCCTCAGCGATCGGCAGCGGAATGCGCATGGCGCGCGCGGCCGGGGCCGCGACGGTGTCCCTCGGGACCTTCTACGGCCACCTCCTCTCCCGCAATGCCTTTCACGACGATCGCCTCTGGCCTTACCCGCTGATCGACACGGTAGCGGTCGGCGGCATCTTGGTCGACGCTGGCGGGCGCCGCCCCTTAGATGAGTCCCGCGGCGGCGTCTTCCTGGCCAACGGCATCGCGCGGTCGTCCGACCCGCTCGGCTTCACTGCGATCTGCGACAGGCGCTGTTGGGAGGGACCGGCCGCGACGGGCCTCCTGCCGCCGAACCCGAACCTCGAGCGGTCCGGCGGCACCCTGTTCGAGGCGGATGATCTCGTCGAGCTCGCTCGGCTGGCCAGCATCGATCCGATCGCCCTGAAGGACGCGGCGGTCGCGGTTGCGGACGGTACTGCGGGACCACCGCTCGCCACGCCACCTTTCCGAGCTGTGCCGGTCTGCGCCGGAATCACGTACACGACGGGTGGCGTTCTCATCGACCGCCACGGGCGCGCCCTCGACGGCGACTCCCGGCCGGTGCCGGGACTCTACGCGGCTGGGGCGACCACCGGCGGCCTCGAGGGCGGTCCGGGCGCTGGCTACACCGGTGGCCTCATGAAGGCCGTGATCACCGCGCTGGTAGCGGCGGAACATCTCGCTGGGGTGCCCGCCATATCCGAAAAGGAGGACATCTGACATGGACATGGGCCTGAGGGATCGAACCGTCGTTGTGACTGGTGGCGCGTCAAACATCGGGTACGCGATCACGACCCGCTTCGCCGAAGAGGGTGCCGTGGTGTTCATCGCGGACCGCGACGAGAAGCAGGCGGTGAAGGCGAGCCAGGAGATCCCGGGAGACGTGAGGGTGATGGCGATGGACGTGAGTGACCCTGACCAGGTCGCCGCGGCCATGGGCCAGGTCGTCGAGGCGACCGGGCGCATCGACGTGCTCGTCAACAGCGCTGGCGGTGCGGTCGACGGACCGTTCGTCAACAAACCGCGCGACGAGATCGCAATCGAGCTCGCCGACAACGTGTGGGGGTTCATCCACTGCACGCAGGCGGTGCTTCCCTGCATGATCGAGCGCGGCTTCGGCCGCATCGTCTCGATCTCGTCGGATGCCGCCAAGCGGGGGACCGCCGGACACGTCGTTTACTCCGGAGCCAAGGCCTCACTCATTGCGATGTCGAAGGCGCTAGCCCGCGAAGTCGGCGAGCACGGGATCACATGCAACGCGGTGTGTCCGGGATTCATCCCGCCGAAGGCGGGCACCTTCGGTGAGCGGTCGCTCTGGTCGGGCCCGCTGGCCGCTCGCCGGCAGCTTTCGTTCTACGACGAGGCGACCAAGGCCCTCGCCGTGCCGCGGCCGGGAACTCCGGACGAGGTGGCCGACGCCGTTGTCTTCCTGGGCTCCCTCCGGGCGTCCTACATCACCGGGCAGGCTCTGTCGGTTAGCGGCGGCTACTCGATGATGTAGTGGGGAGTTTGGCGTGCTCTGCGCAGTAAGAGTCGAACCAATGCGGATCGAGGTCCAGGAACGCGACGAGCCGAGTGCGGGCGCCGGCGAGGTCGTCGTCAAGACGCGGATGGCGGGGATCTGCGGTGGCGACCTGCACCGCTTCCGAAGTGATCGCTCCGTCCGAATTGTCTGTCACGAGCTGGCCGGTGTTGTCACTGCGGTCGGCGCCGACGTGGAAAGCCTCGTACCGGGCGACCGGGTGGTGGTCGAGCCACTCATGAGCTGCCGGCGATGCCGGTTCTGCCAGGCCGGCCGTCCCCAGCTCTGTCCGGGCCGAAAGGGCCTCGGTTACGAGCTGGACGGTGTCTGCGCGGAGCTGGTCACGGTGCCTGCCGATCACTGCTATCGAATCCCGGACGGGATGACCTGGAACCAGGCGGTCAACGTCCACGGTCTCGCCGCGCCCCTTCAGGCCCTCAGCAAACTCCAGTACCGGCTCGCCGATTCCGTGCTGATCCTCGGCGCAGGTCCGCAGGGCCTCTTCTTCAGCCAGCTGGCCCGGAATTGCATGGGCGCGCGGAAGGTCATTGTCGCGGGCCGTTCTCGGCACCGGCTGGATCTCGCCGCCTCTCTCGGCGCAGACGTCGTCCTCGAAACGACCGCGGCATCGATTCTCTCGCAGGTTCTAGATTCGACGGGCGGCGAGGGGGCCGACGTTGTGATCGACACGACTGGCGACGCCGGCCTGCTCGAGCAGGTCGTTGACATGGCGAGCAAGGGCGGACACGTGATTCCCTACGCGCCGGGCGCAGCGCAGGTCGACTTCCGAACGCTTCTGAAGAAGGAACTCACCTTCTACGGGACCACCGGCGTCACCGGCAATATGACTCGCGCGATCGAAGTGATTAGCCTCGGGCTGGTGAACGTCGACCGCCTGATGACGCATCACTTCGAAATCGGGGAAACCCAGCGAGCGTTCGACCTAGCGTCCGGCAGGGACCACCAGGGCTACGTCAAAGGAGCGATCGTCCTCTCCAGCGATTGAACCTGGGCGGACACGCGACCGACCCAAGTGGACTCCGTCCGGTCAAGCTCGATGTGGGTCCCGAGCTCTCCGGAGAGCTCCTTTAGGCGAACCAGAATCTCGCGTGCCGCTTCGCCCCGGGCCAGCCGAGGCAGGCCACGCTGCAATGGTGGCAGCCGGAACCCGAGGTCGATCGGCCACAGCTCGGCGCTCACCGTCTCGCCGGTGTCGAAGCGGACCAGCGCCACGACGCTCTCCCAGAACGCCGGCGACGCGTAGAAGCCCTTCGGCCGCCCATCGTCGAAGGCGGCCCAGTGACGTTGGAAATCGCTCGCTGTCGACTCCGGACCGAGACCTTCCTGTTCGAGGCATTCGCGCGGCAGGTTCGCGATGGTCTCGAGCTCGAAGAACAGGTTCCCCAGCGAGTAGAAGATCAGCCCGCCCTTGTAGGCCTCGATTCCACGGAGCTGGTGCGGCCCGTGGCCGAGGATGACGTCCACGCCCCCGTCGATGAGCGCGTGGGCGGTCTCGACGAGGAACTCGGGCGGTGCAGGCGAGTTCTGTTGGCCGGCGGCGCCTTCGTGGCAGTGAAGGCTGACGGCCACGATGTCCGCCTGCCGCCGGGCCTCGCGTGCCCATCGCAGCAGGGCGTCGACGTCACCGCGATGCGGAGTCGTGTGAATCCCCGGCGCTGCGGTCGTGACAAAGTCGAAACCGAGAAAGCGAAGGCTCGTCGGATCCAGCTCGTCACCACCCAACGACGTCCCGAACTCGCGCGCCCGGCGGGTCGCGGCCGCGGTGCCAATCGCCTCGTCGACCGCCGCTAGGCGGGCCAGGTCCTCTGGCGCGATCCCGTAATGGGCGGAGAAACGGAGGGGGCTGACGCCCGCCCGTCCTCCAATCGGTCCCTCGGGATCGGCAGCGAGGATCGTGGCAGCGGCTGTGGAGTTGGCCGCGAGGAGGGCGACTCGCCGGCCGGCGGTGTCGACATACGCCGGCTGTCGCGCTTCCGTTAGGTTACGGCCGGCTCCTGCGTGGGCCAGCCCGCGGGAGTCGAGGGCGTCGAGTGTGTCGGCGACTCCTTGCGGGCTGTAGTCGAGGAAGTGGTTGTTGGCCGTGCCGAAAAGGTTGAAGCCCATCCGGCGGAGGTCATCGAGAACTGCAGGAGACGCGGCGATGTAGACACCGTGGTTGCGTACGCCCGGTACAAAGGGAAGTCGCGGGCACGTGAGCTCAAGATTGGTGAAGCGGGCGTCGGCCTGTCCGAGCACCTCGATCAGGGCGGCGAAGCCGGGATCGTCGAATGGCACCGCACGGGTGATGATGGAATCGCCTGACGCGAGCAGCGACAGCGATGTATGCAGCGGCATTCAATCGTCGCTCACAATCAGGCCGCCCTTGATGTAGTCGCCTTTGTCGTCGGCCGTCGCCATCTCAAAGGCGTGTTGCGCCTCCTCCAGTCGGAACCAGTGGGACATGATCGGTTCGATCTCGACTAGCCCGCGCTCGAGCAACGAGATCGCCCGCGGCATGCAGCCAGTCACCCCGGTCGAGCCATAGAGGGTGACTTCCTTGAGAAGGATCTCGCGGAAGTCCATCATCGCTGACCCAGGCGAGTACGGCACGACATGGCCGCCCTTCTTGGCGATCTGGACCATGCTCACCTGGGCAGCGGGATTGCCCGACGTATCGATGACGAGGTTGGCGCCCTGGCCGCCGGTGAGGCCGAGCACGCTCTCGACGAGGGGATCATCGTGAGTGTCTATCACGTGGTCGGCCCCGAGCTGGCGCGCGACCTCGAGACGGCGCGATGACCGGCCGGCCACGATGACGAGGCTGGCGCCCATGCAGCGACGAGCGATCTGCGTGAAGAAGAGCGCCTGCGGGCCAGCGCCGATGATGGCGACCGTGTCGCCGATGCGATAGTGCACTTTGCTGAGCGCCTGAATGGGAGCGGCGAGCCCGTGCACGTTGGCGGCCTGCTCCCAGCTGAGGCCGTCGGGGATCGGCAGGCACTGGTCGGCCGAGATCGCGACGTACTCCGCGCAGCCGCCATCGACTTCGTAGCCCATTACACGCCTCTCCGCGCAGACATGGGGCCGGCCGCCCAGGCAGTGCTCGCAGCGCCCGCAGCCCCGGAGCGGTTCGACGACAACGCGGGTTCCGGGCACGAAGTCGGTGATGCCCGGTGCCACTTCGACGATCGTCCCCGCCATCTCGTGGCCGATGATCCGTACCCGGTCGTCGCCACGGTAGCGGTGGAGGTCGCCGCCGCAGATGCCGATCCGCCTCATGTGGATCAGCACCTGACCGGCGCCGACGGCCGGCACGGGCCTCGTCTGAGTCTCGATGAGCCGGGGTCGAACCCGGACGGCGCATCGCATGTCCTGGCCGGTCATGACGTTTGTTCCGTTCAACAGAGCACCAGTACGCTCGAAGCGTAATCGTCGCAATCGTTTGGTGTCAATCCACCGAGCCAATTTGACGTCGGCGCAGGTCGGGTGTATTTTGCGAAGGAACAATGGTCCCGATGGGCGGAACGTCACCTTTGGGGCTGCTCAGCCCCGCCGAACGCCTGGCCGCCTTCGTGGTCAACAGCGGAGCCGTGCTTCCGCACGACGTTCTGGATTTTGCGCGGAGGCGGTTGCTCGACTCGCTCGGGAGTGTTCTGGCCGCCGGGCCCCGCAGCCGCTTGCGCGCCCTCGCCGTCCGGCTGGCCGGTGCCATGGCATCCGGCGATGAAGCGCGGTTCTGGTTCGGTGACCGCCGCGGAACACTCGAGGACGTCGCCTTCGTCAACTCGATCTTCGTCCAGGCCATCAATCAGGAGGACGGCGGTCCGGGCGGCCATCCCGCGTCGAACGTGATCTCCGCCGCCCTCGCCGCGGCCGAGCTGGGCCACGTGAGCGGCGCCGAGCTGCTGGCGGCGGTCGCGCTTGCATACGAGGTACAGGTCCGGCTCGGCGCGGCTTCCTCGGGGTCGGCGATTAGCCAGGCGATCGCCGACCGTGGCCTGCGCGGGACGACCGTCACCGGCACATTCGGTGCAGCCGTCGCCACCGCCCGGCTGCTCGCTCTTTCCGCGGACCAGACAGTGACCGCGATCAACCTCGCTGCGTCCCTCGGCGCGCCGGGGATCGTCGAACCGCTGCAGCATGGCACCGACGAGAGAAGCCTCCAGGTTGCGGCGAACACCCGGAACGGAGTGCACGCGGCCCGCCTCGCGGCAGCCGGCTTCTCCGCCGCGCCGACGGCACTCGACGGCGACTCTGGCTTCTACGCAGTATTCACCGGAGCGCCCGGCGTCCCAGCGAGGGCCCTCGAAGGTCTGGCTGAGAACTGGCACGCGCCCCGCCTGATCAACTCGCGACCCTATCCGACCGGTGGCTGGAACACCGGCCCGCTCTACTGTGCCGCCGAGCTGGTGCGTATGGGCATCACAGCCGACCAGATCGACCGGGTTCAGATCAAGCACAACTGGTGGCGCCGCGTGACCGGGTACATCGACCCCGGGCCCTTCAAGACGGTCGAGCAGGCGCTCCTCAGCGTGGTCTTCGGCGTAGCGGTCACATTCGTCATCGGAGGTTATGACTGGCCGACTGCCTTGTCGGCCGTGGGCGACGAGCGCGTTGACGAGCTTGCTTCACGAATGTCGGTCGACGGCGTCGCGACCTGGCCTTACACGGGTGGCGAGGTAATCGTCCGGCTCAAGAGCGGCCAGACCAGGAGGGTCAACGCCGCGGACATGCCGGAAGCCATCGTGCGACCGGACTGGGAGCAGCAGGTGGTCCGGTTCCGCCAAATGACCCGCGCAACTCTGTCGGAGGCTGACCAGGAGATGGTCGTCTCCGCGGTTCGCGATCTGGACCGGCAAGCAGAAGCCGGCGAACTGGTTGATGTCGTCGTAGCGGTCGGTGGGAGGCAGGGCTGATGAGCGTAGGTCGGGAGGAGCGCGTCGGGGGAGCGAAAGGACCGAAGAAGCGAATCCGACTGCCCGTGGTGGACACAGACGTTCACGAGGTCTTCAACTCCGAGCGTGACCTGCTTCCGTTCCTCGCTCCGCAGTGGCATCGGTACATCACGGACTATGGCTGGAACGAGTCGCGGATCTCGTCGCAGCCGTACGTCGTACCGACCGGGATCCGTGGTCGCCGCACCGACGCTCGGCCGAAAGACGGGTCACGCGCCGGCTCGAAGCTGGAGCTCCTCCAGCGACAGCTCCTCGATGAGCACAACATCGTGGTCGCGATCCTGGTCGGGTTCTTCCATGTCGGTGCGCTGGGCGGCTGGTACGAGTTCGCGACGGCGCTCGCGTCGGCCTACAACGACTGGCAGATCGCAACCTGGCTGGAAAGGGACCCGCGGCTGCGCGGCTCGGTCCACATCGTGCCCCATGATCCGTCCGCCGCCGTCCGCGAGATCGATCGGGTCGGTCCCCACCCCCAGATGGTCCAGGTGTTCCTGCCCGTGGTCTCGGACCGGCAGTGGGGTGACCCGATGTATCGGCCGATCTTCGCGGCGGCCGCCCGCCATGGTCTCCTCATCGCCATGCACCACGGCGGCGAGACGCGGACCGCCGTCGGCTATCCGCGCTACTACATTGAGTGGCACACGCTGTTTGAGCAGGCGCAGGTGGGCCAGTTGGTGAGCCTTCTGTTCAACGGGGTCTTCGAGGAGTTCCCGGAGCTCAAGGCGGTGGCCCTCGAGTGTGGATTCTCGTGGCTGCCGCACATCATGTGGAAGCTGGACCAGCAGTATCGCGAGTTGCGCTCCGAGGTGCCCTGGCTGAAGCGGATGCCGAGTGAGTATTTTCGTGACAACGTCCGCTGCGTGACCCAGCCGATGGACGAGATCAGCGCGACTCAATTCGAGCAGCTGGTCGACATGATGGGCTCGGACCAGATGGTGATGTTCTCGTCGGACTACCCGCACTGGGACTTCGACTCGCCGGAGCGGGCGTTGCCGACGGGCCTTTCCGAGTCCCTGCGGCGGCGGATCCTGTACCAGAACGCGGTGGAGACCTACGCTCTGGGCGACATCGTCTCCAATCGCAATGGCTGAGCACGAGATCTGCGAGGCCGAAGCCATGCGACCGGGAGAGGTGCTCGCGGTCGAGGTCGCGGGAATCGGCATCGTGCTGCTGCGAGGACGCGACGGCCGCTATCGCGCGCTGCGCGACAACTGTCCGCATCAGGGCGCACGCCTGTCATCCGGGGTGCTTCAGCCCCTGGTCGAGTCGGATGCGGCGGGCGACTATCGGCTGAGCGAAGGGAAGGACGTGCTGGTCTGTGGGTGGCACGGCTACGCATACGACGTCGACACCGGCATCGCCGTAGTCGACGGGGCGAAAACGAGGGTTCGTTGCTACCCCGCGAAGGTGGCGCGGGGCCAAGTCGTGGTGGAGATCTGACTCCGGCGGCCCCGGGTTAGGGGTCGTCGGCGGCCGGTCCCGGCACCGACGTCGAGCCTGTCCGCGCCTCCACCTCCGTCGCGATCTTCCCGGCGAGGGTCTTCGCCGCCGGCATCAGCAGGGGCTCGATGATCGCATCGAGCATCGGGCCCATCATCCCGCCCGCGCGCAGTTCGAGAGCGAAGTTAAGCTCAGTCCTCTCCCCACCGGCCGCCAGCCCTGGGCCCGGTGCCCGAGAGGCGCCGACACCGAGCCAGCGCCGGAACAGCCGGCGTACGAGCTTCTGCCACCAATCCTCTTTCGCCGGTTCCGGCTCGACGTTACCGAGAGGCCGCACACTCCCAGCCGGTTTCATCGTGAAGGTGCCGCTGCCGGTGATTGGTTCGTTCAGCCCTTCGAGCGTGAAGCGGACCCTCGCGTGCTCAGCCCACTCAACGATCTGGACCCGCAGCTCGAGCGTCCGGCTCAGCAGGCCAGCGTCGCCCTGCAGAGTCCAGAAGGACTCGACCTCATTGATCAGACGATGGCTTCGGTAACCCACCATGTAGGGCGCCCAGTTGTCCATATCGGTGACGAACGTCCAGAGCGCTCCCTCCGGTGCTGCAACCATTGACTGGTATTCAACGGCCGGCAACGTGCTGTTCCCCGGACCTGTGACTACGTTGTCCGCGCCTGGGCGACGAGCTTGCCCGCGCGAAGGCCGAAGACCAGACCGCGGACGAGACCGCCAGCGAAGCCCCGCCGGTAGAGCCCGCCGGCGTCGACGCCGGCCGCCAGCAGGCCCGGTATCGGCCGGCCGGAGCCATCCAGAACGTGAGCGTCGGCGTCCGTCCTCAGTCCGCCGTAGGTGAAGGTGATGGCAGCCTGGACCTCAAGCGCGACGAAGGGAGGTTCGACAAGCGGTTTTCGGAATCGTTTACGGGGCGGTCTCACAGCGTCAGCATGGCCGGCGACGGCGGCGTTGTACTCACGCAGGTTCGCCAAAGTCTGCTCGGCGGGCGGCCCCCAACTCGCAACCGCGTCGGCCAGCGCAACGAAATCGTCGGCGCGGGCGTGGTTCGCCCCTGCAGACGCGGCCAACTCGAACTTGTCCAGGCCCTTGTCCATGCCCGGGATGAAGGCCTGCAGCACTTGCTCGCGGCGGATTCGCTCGTCGGCGATGAGGATGGCACGACCACCCGGCAGCCGGGCGATGTCCTGGGCGCTGATGTGATCACCGAGCGACTCGTCTGTGAACCGGCGGCCCTGCATGTCCAGCAAGAGGCTGTGCGTGCTGTGATACTGGGTGAAAGCTGTGTATTCAGACGGCTTGATGGCTCGATTGAGAGGGCTGGGCATGACGTGCCCGTAGAAGCCCGCCATGCCGCCGGAGAGCGCGCCGCCGGCCGAGAGCCCCAGGCGAATTCCATCTCCGACGCTGGTCGGATTCGAGCGAAGGAAGAGGGGCGGCCGGGTTGGCCCAATGTACTCGTTGATCATCTCAGGGCTGCCCTGGAAGCCACCGGTCGCGATCAGCGTGTACTCGGCCTCGATCTTCACTTCGCCCGTCTGCACGCCCCGAACCTGGCCGTCCTCGAGCAGTAGCCCGAGGACTTCCGTGTTGGGGAGCACCCAGCCCCCGGACGACTCCACCGACGCCTGGCACTTGCGGAAGTAGGCGTGGATGTCAATCTGGGCGCCGCGGCCGAAGCCGATGATGCCCGAGACCGGCCGCTGCTCTGGAAGCATCCCGCGCACCCACCCGAGGGCGGCCGGAAACTCGGCCAGAAGGACTTCGGCAAGCTGGCGATCGACCTCGCGGTCCTCACCCACGAGCGTCTCGAGATCGGGCGCCGTCCAGATGTAGCCCTCGGACATCGCGGCGGATCCGCCAATCCGCGGCGCCTTCTCTAGGACGACGACGCGGGCCCCACGCTGAGCGGCCGCCGCCGCGGCCGTCATGCCGGCCATCCCCCCGCCGATCACGACAAGGTCGGCCTGAAGAGGGCCATCGCGTCCTGGCTGCTGCGGGCGTGCCGTGGACCGGATCACTCGTTCAGTATAATAATGAAGCAATCAATGCTCGACTCGTGCTCGCAGATGGCGGAGGACCCGTCCAGCGGCACAGACAAGACCGCCTCGACCACGGGTCGCCCCCGCATTCCTAAGGCCGATGGCGCCTGACATCGTCGCGGACGTAGTTGTCGTCGGGTCCGGCGGCGCCGGACTGACAGCCGCTCTCAGTGCGCGCCATGAAGGCGCTGACACGGTTGTGATAGAGCGGAGCGAGCTGATCGGCGGAACGACATCAGTGTCGGGTGGCGTCCTGTGGGTGCCGGCCAACCCCTACGCACAGGAGGTGGGCGTCACCGATACCCGCGATGAGGCACTCGCATACATGGCGGCTGTTGCGGGCGATTCCGTGGAGCGCGCAATGCTCGAGGCCCTGGTCGACAGCGGGACCAGAATGCTCCGGTTTATCGAAGCGGCGACCCCGGCCCGCTTCACGCCGCTCAACAGAGCCCCCGACTACCGCCAGGACTTTGCCGGAGCCAAGCTGGCCGGCAGGGCTCTCGACAACCAGCCCTTCGAAGCGAAGTCGCTTGGTGACTGGGCCAGGAGGATCCGGATCAGCCCACACTACCCCAGCCTGACGCTCGCCGAGATGAAGGGATCGGTCTACGACCCCGGCGGCGTTCCTTGGGCGCTCGCCGGGGAGCGCATGCGGGACGACGTGCGCACCCTTGGATCAGCGCTCGTATGTGGCATCTTTGCCGGCTGCCTGTCCGCCGGCATACCGGCTCACATGGGCCTTCGCGCCCGACGACTGATCCGGTCTTCCGGCCGCGTCGACGGACTCGAATGCACAACTGTTGACGGGCGGAAGGTGGAGGTTGCCGCGCGACGAGCCATCGTGCTCGCGTCGGGCGGCTTCGAGTGGAACGATACCTTGAAGGACAAGTTGCTCGGAACCCGCGACGTTCTCGCGGCAAGCCCGCCCACCAACGAAGGCGACGGTCTGTTGATGGCGATGCAGGCGGGTGCCGCCATCTCCCATCTTACCGAGGGCTGGTGGGAGCCGGTGTGCGGGATCCCGGGCGAATGCTGGCCCGAAGGCCCGCCGCTGTTCCGCCTCAACATCGCCGAGCGGACGCTCCCGGGCTCGATCCTCGTCAATACTCAGGGTCGGCGGTTCGTCAACGAGGCGATGAACTATCACGACCTGACGCGGATCATGCTCCAGGTCGACATCGCGACCAATAGGCGCCCGAACAACCCCGCCTGGATGATCTTCGACGAGTCGTTCCGGAGAAAATACGCAGTGCTGACGGCGATGCCCGACTTCTCGGCACCCAAATGGCTGATCAGCGCTCCCGACCTGGAGTCGCTAGCCGGGCAGCTCGCGTGCGACGCCGAGACGCTGGTCAGGACGCTCGACACTTTCAACGGTTACGCGGAGGCTGGCGATGACTTGGACTTCGGCCGCGGCTCCTCAGCCTACGACCTGTACCATGCCGACCCCAGACATGGCCCCAACCCGTCTCTCGGGCCGATTGCAGAGCCGCCCTTCTACGCCCTCCGAACCTACGCGGGCCTGGTCGGGACCAAGGGCGGGCCGAGGATCGACCCTCAGGCGCGGGTGCTCGACTTCGACGGCGAGCCGATCGAGGGCCTGTTCGCCTGCGGGAACGTCGCCGCGGGGGCCGTCACCGGCGTCGGGCTGGCGGGCCCGGGTGCGACGCTGGGTCCTACGCTGACCATGGGCTATATAGCGGGGTCTACCGCCGCTCGAGCGGGCGCGTGACGGTCAATCAGTCGAGCCGTCGGGCTATGACCCGGGACGGCGCCCCGTCTGCGCCGAGCAGCTGGATAGGCAGTGCGAATATCTCCACCCGGTGGCCGATTAGCGGCCGGAGGCCCCGAAGGTTCTCGATTATCAGGACGTCGTGGCCGAGCAGGCTGCGGTGGACGGGGAAGTTGAACCCCGGTGGCCGCGCGATCACCGGCCGGTCAGGGCTGAGCGTGTCGACGCCGAGCATCGAGACACCCATCTGGAGCAGCCAGTCGGACGCGCTATCCGATACGTATGGGTGGTCGAGGTAGGATCCGGTGGTCCACTTGTCCTCCCACGTCGTCGATAGCAGGACCGCGTCACCCTTTTCCGGCTGCGGCAGGGCAGCCTCGAACGAGGCACGGTCAATCTCCAGCTCGCCGTGACCGACGGACCACACGACTCCCTCGAGAATGAACCGCTCTGGTGGATAGTCAGTGATCGAGCGGCCGCCCTCGACGAAATGAGAAGGCGCATCGACGTGGGTGCCCATATGAGTGCAGAGCGTGAACTGCGTCACCTGCGGCGTTTCGCCCTCGAGCTCGCTGATGCGAACGATCTGCGGCCTCGGGAACGTTGCTGGGTGGGGCATCCTCTCGTCGATACCCTGGCTAAGGTCGAGCCACGCAGCCGTCACCACGGTGAGAGAAACCTCAGCCGAGAACCGCGCGGCTGTTCGTGGGGCGCTCGCCACGGGTCGCAGCCTCGAAACCCCGCGTCCAGTCACCACCGAGCCGACCGCTGATAGTCGTGGCTGCCTGCACGACGACGTCCGCCAGGGCCGACTCATAGGAGGCCGAAAACCGCCGCTCAGGAATGCTGAGACCGACGTCGGCGATCACGACATCGCCCGAGCCGAAGATCGGCGCTGCGATGCCTATCGCCCCGGGCACACGGTGGCCGCTCGTGCACGCGTAACCGCGAACTCGGATGGTCTCGATGTAGCCGGAGATCTCGTCGACAGTGGGGAGTGACGGAGTGCGCCGGCCCTGCTCCGCCAGCTCCTTGAGGAGGGCATCTATCTCGTCAGACGGCAAGAACGCGACTATCGCGAGGCCACTCGCGCCCAGGTACGGCGGCATCCACTCGTTCAGGCGGACGACATACCTGAGCTCTTGTGAGCACTCGACGGATGCGACGAAGATCACCTGCGCACGGTTGCGGTCGAAGAGCGTCAGAAACGCCGTCTCGTCGGTCTGCTTGACAAGATGCTCCAGAACAGGGGCAGCCACGTTACGGATCGCGAGGCGCGACGTGCTCTTCCAGGCAAGACGGAAGAATTCGAGCCCCAGCCCGTACTGACCACCCGCCTCCGGGTCGCTCTGGACCATCCCCTGCTCCTCGAGCGCAGCCAGCACCCGGTGGACGGTGCTCGGTGCCAGCCCGAGGCCACGCGCGATCTCACGGACGCCCCAGGTCTCCCCTTCATTGTCGACCATCCAGCGAATCACCTGCATCGACTTCCAGAGCGGCTTGCGCTCGCGCGCGATCTCCGGGCGGTCGTGGGTCGGCGATCTGTAAGTCATATGTTGTCCATTACGTGCAGTGCTCATTCAGCAAGTCGGTCAGCAGGAATCGAACGGTTGCGGTGAGACGCCCTGATGGGGTGCAGCGCCATGCCATTGCTACCGGGTCACGCCCAAGCAACCGGGCGCCAGCGGAGGAATCGCTTCTCGATCGCCGTCGCCGCGAGGTCGAGGACCCAGGCGAATAGCAATGTCAGCAGGATAGCCGCGAACACCATCGAGATGTTGAAGTAGCCGGAGCCGGCGACGATCAAGTAGCCGAGGCCTCGCTGACCCAGGAACATCTCACTGACGACGGCACCAGAGAGGGAGTACGCCAAAGAAAGGCGGCTCGCGGCGATGATCCACGGCACCGTGGACGGCATCACGATGTCGGTGACGAGCTGGACTCGGTTCGCGCCGTAAAGCCGCGCGATTGTGAGGTAGTTGCGGTCGACGGCCTGGGTGCCGCTAATCGTGTTCGTCAGCGCGATGAAGACGACGAGCGAGAAGACGAGCGCAACACCAGAGGTCGTCCCGATCCCGAACCAGAGTACGAAGAGCGGTGCGAGAGCAATCCGCGGCATGGCGTTGAGGACGGTGACAAAGGGCGCAACCACTTCGTAGAGCTGTGGCGTGAGGCCGATGATGAAGCCGAATAGGAGCCCGACGCTCATGCCGAGCACGAAGCCGACGGCGGCGGCCCTGAGCGTCTCGGTGCTGTGATACAGAAGGCTGCCGTCGAACGCCATCCGAATCAGCTCCTTGACGCTGTCGATCGGGCCGGCCACGAACAGCCCGCTCATCCAGTGGAAGGTGAGGGCCCCCTGCCAGATCCCAAGCAGAAGGAGACCGAAGCCGACGCGCGCGAGGTTGAGCAGTATGTCGGAGCGATGAGCGCTCAGCCAGCCAGGGGCTCGCAGGCTCGCAGGCTCGACGGTGATGGGGGCTCGTTCAGCCTCACTTACGGTCATGTCTTAGGTCCCGCCATATCAGGCGCATGTACTCCTGGAACACCACATTGTCGAAGATCAGCCGCTCGACCGAGCGAGGGCGGGGAAGGTCGATGTCGTGCACCGACAAGACGGTTCCGGGCGCGGACGAGAAGACCACGACCCGGTCGGCCAGAGCGACAGCCTCGCTGACATCGTGCGTGATGAGGACGACCGTGCGGTGCTCCTTTTCCCAGATCGACAGGAAGAGGTCCTGCACCAGCACCCGCGTTTGCGCATCGAGGGCGCTGAACGGCTCGTCCATCAGGACTAAGTCCGAATCGGTCGCGAAGAGCCGCGCTATGGCCACGCGCTGTCTCATCCCCTGAGACAAGGCGTGCGGGTAGTAGTGCTCGAATCCACCGAGCCCGACCGCTTCCAGCATCCGGCGGGAGCGTTGGTGCCGCTCAGCGCGTGAGACGCCCTGCAGGGAGAGCGGGTACTCAACATTTTGAACGACCGTCCGCCACGGCAGGAGGGAGTCCTGGGAAGGCAGATAACCGACGTCATGGCGAATCTGCGTGACCGGCTTGCCCTTGACTGTGACCCGTCCAGAGGTCGGCATCAGCAGGCCCGAAATGATGTTGAGCAGCGTCGACTTACCGCAACCGCTCGGACCGACCACGGCGAGGAAGTGGCCCTTGTCAACCGAGAATGTGACATCGGTCAGGGCACGAACGCCTGGAGCGTTGCGAGTGCGGAAGACGTGGCTGATCTCCTCCAGCTCGATCTCGCCCCCGCCGCCGCGGACGGCTTCCGTCGCTTGGCCGGAGGGGGCCGGAGCTCTACCCAGCACGACCGACCATCTCCGGTTGATCCGGGATTCCCCCATGGTCGGGGCGCCGGGGAAGTGCTGGCGGACACTCGTGTTCGCCACTGTGGATCATGTGTCCCTTGCACGATACACGACGCAGGCGGGCTGTCAAACCCCGCAGGGCAGCTTCCCTGGGCCCGACCTGCCCCACTTTTGCGAGCCGGGCGCCCACCGCGGCACGCCGGCGCCGGTCGAGCTGTCGATAACCGCTGATTGGCCGCAAGCCAGCTACGGGAGCGTATCGGGGCCCCCTTACACGGGTGCCGCCAGTCGGCGCCCGTCGGTATTTGGGCCAGTCGCCAGCCAAATCCCATTCATAGGACTCGCGCGCGCGACCGCACGCTCACGTCGTCTGTGAAATTGACACGCCGTTCGAGCACGCTTATCATTGCCTCGTTCTGGTCAAGGGAACGGATGTCCCGAAAATGATGATGGCGGAGGCCTGGAAAGTGACGGAATGACGCTACGCTCGAAGCCGTGCCACAGGGTGCCCGCGCGGTCCGCCGGAGCAAATCCCGGGTGATCGGCTCCACCGGGGCCGCCGTCAGCCGCGAGCCGCTTCGAGAGCTGGGCGCGTATTTGTTCGCTCTGCGTCTAGCAACCGGTCCGGCCGACCTCGTCCAAGTAGTCGACTCTGCGATCCGGGGCTGCCTTGCCGCGATCGGCTTCGGCGCGATCGAGGAGCGGGCCCTAGTCCCGGCCCCCCTCAACCGCGTCGGCGCATACCCGAAGAGCGCCGACGACTTCTATGGGGCGATGGGGGCGGCCGTCTTCGAGGCGACTGTCGGGGCGGCGGCGGACCTCGATCCCCTCGACGTTGGGCCGGCGCACCTCGCGCTGCCGGCCACCGTCGCCACTTGCATCGCGGCCGAGCTCTTCGACCGCTCGGACTCTGACGTCGGAGACGCGGTCCTCGCCGGGATGGAGGCGGGCGCGCGTATGCGCAAGTGCCTCACGTCGGTGCGGCCGGGCGCCGGTTTGCACAGCGTCGGGACTTTCGGACTGATCGCCGCGGCAGCCGCCGTCGCAAGGCTGCTTGGCGGCGACGGTGACGAGATCGCCCACTCGGTGGGCATCGCCCTGACCCGCGCCGCCGGTCTCTCGCTCAACAATGCAGCGACGCAAATCGGATTGACCCACTTTGGCTGGGCGGCTGGCCACGGGCTGGAGGCTGGCTGGCTCGCGGTCAACGAGGTGGAGGCGTCGCTCGACGTGAGAACCGCGTTCTCAGTGCTGTTCGCGGGCTCCAACGTCGACTTCGCACCGCTCTCCCAGTACGGGGATCGCGCGGTGACCCACGGGTCGGTCGCGTTCAAGCATTACCCGTGCAACATCTATCTGAACCCGATCGTCCAGGCGTTGCAGGGCCTTGACGACCGCGGCGGCGATTTGGTGCTACGCATCCCGCCGATCGCGCATCTGGACCAGCCCGCCCCGGCCAATCTGAGGCAGGCCCGTAACAGCGCCCAGGCCGTCGCGGCCGTCGCCCTTCTCTACCCTCCGAGCTACGCCGCCTTCGTCAGCCCCCGCATGGACCCGGCGAAGAACGACGATCTACGCGCCGCCATGGCTCGCGTTCATGTCATCCAGGAGGCGGCGCGGCCGACCGATCTGACGCGGGCTCGGATTCAGGTTTCGGTCGGTCCGGCCGAAGCGGGCGGGCTGAGCGCAGAACACGGAATCGAAGGGTTGGGCCCTTGGGGCCGAGAGCATGCGCGCTCCCTCGCGAACGGCACCGGGCCGCCCGGCTGGGTCGACGCAATCTACGACGGCGGATACCTGAGCGCTCATCGCGCCGTTAGGAACCTGCTCGCCGATGGGGACTGAGCAACTCAGACTGATTGAGGAGGAACCATCATGAGGACTAACGGCGCGCGTCTTCTCGCCCACGTACTGCAGGACGCGGGGATCACCTATGTGGCGGGAATCCCCGGTCACTCGATATTCCCCTTCGCCAACGTCGTGCCGGAGTTCCCCCGCCTGAAACCATTCCTCGTCCGCCACGAGGCGTTGGCTGCCTTCGCCGCCGACGTCTACTTCCGCGTGTCGGGCGAGCTGATGGCGGTCTTCACGCATACGTTGCCGGGGACCGCGAACCTCGCCGTCGGCGTCGCCAACGCCTATGCCGACTCGTCGACGATGCTCGTGATCGCCGGAGAGACCGCTCGCGACGCCATGGGACGGGGTGCTTACCAGGAGTTGGCGCGCAAGACCGACGGCGACGTGCCGGCCTTCCTCGGTCACGTGACGAAGAAGTCGTGGCAGGCGCACAACCCCCTCCAACTCGTGGAGCAGGCATTGCGGGCGATCCGGATGGCGCGGGCGGGCAGGCCCGGGCCCGTCGCCCTCCATGTCTTCCAGGACGTTTGGGAGCAGGAGGTGGAGATACCGGACTGGCCACGGACGGCGGGTTACATCTTCGGGAACAGCTTCCGCCCGGACGCATCGTCGGTCGACCGCGCGGCCGGCGCGCTCGCGCGCGCCGACAAGCCGATCGTCGTGGCCGGGAACGGCGTCAATCTAGCCCATGCGCAGGCCGACCTTGTCGCGTTCGCGGAACGCTATCGGATCCCGGTCGCCACGACTCCGACCGGCAAGGGCGCCTTCCCCGAGGACCACGAGCTGTCCCTCGGAGTGATCGGGTGGGTCGGCAACGGAGCGGCCAACTGGGCCGGCGCCCGAGCGGACCTCATCTTCGCGATCGGCGCCCGGCTCACCGAAGCCGCCACCAGCTCCTGGCAGCCGGGCGTAAGTCTCAACCTCGGCCGGGCGACCCTGATCCAGGCTGATGTCGACGTGACCGAGATCGCGAGCCTGTATCCGGTCGAGGGCGCGCTGG
>CAAGKR010098124.1_pt1 | contig 24999 bp, 23 predicted proteins | sample 2556971 | NCBI WGS metagenome assembly CAAGKR01 (sample SAMEA5207829, study PRJEB30636) | soil metagenome | biome: forest; feature: boreal; material: soil | place: USA | collected 2011-09 | depth 1 m | reverse complement strand
TCTCAGGCGGTCAGCGACAGCGCCTGGCGATCGCGCGCGCGCTGCTGGCCAACCCGCGGGTCTTGATCCTCGACGACGCCACCTCTTCGGTGGACGCCTCCACCGAGCAGTCGATCAAGCTGGCCTTGGCGGAGGCGATGGCGGGACGCACCACGTTCGTTATCGCCCACCGCCTCTCGACGATCGCACTGGCGGATGAGATCGTGGTGCTCGACCACGGCAGGATCGTCGCCCACGGCGACCACCACCAGTTGCTCGAAGCCTCAGACCTGTACCGCGAAATCGTCGAGAAGGGATTGCCCGAGAGCGTGTTCATGACCAGGGAGACGTGCGAGCGCGAGGTGAGGATATGAGCGCACATGGCAGCGCTGGATCGGCGTCCTACCGATCGGAGATCAATGGGATCTCCGATCGGCCAGCACATGTGCAGAGCACATTTCGCTCCCTGCGTCCAGCTTGGCCTGTGCACTCATATCGGCCCGAGGAACATCCGGAGGGGAGCTCATCGTGAGCGCCCAGGGCGGCGGACGCGCGGTCGTGACCGGCCGTTTCGGGCCACAGTGGACCGGCGAGCGCGCCAGCCGCCACACACGCGCGCGCAACCTGCGCGGGCTGATCGGGCTGCTTGGCCCATACAAGCTCCGCGCCTCGGCGATGCTCGCGGCGCTGGTGCTCGGGACAGCCGCCTACCTCGCGCCGCCGCTCTTGGCCAAGGCGGCAATCGACGACGGCATCGCAAAGCACGACACGACCGTGCTCGCGACGATCGTGATCGCGTTCCTCGCCGTAGCGGTGCTGTTCTGGGTGATGACCTACATACAGACGTACTTGGTCGGGTGGGTCGGCCAGCGGGCGCTTGCCGATCTGCGAATCCGCATCTTCACCCACCTGCAAACGCTCCCGATCGGCTTCTACGAGAGCCGCCCGGCGGGCGTGCTGATCTCGCGCATCACCAACGACGTGGAGGCGCTCGACAGCCTCGTGACCGACTCGGTCGTGACGCTGTTCCAGGCCACCCTCACGCTGGTCGGCGCAGTTGTCGTGCTCATGTTCCTGGACCTACGACTGGCGCTGCTGACGTTCTGCGTCGTGCCGCTCGTGGCGGCCGGCAGCCTGTGGTTCCGGCTGGCCTCCGCCGGCGCGTTCAGGCGCACGCGAGAGACGATCGGATCCATAACGGCCTACCTGCAGGAAACCCTGTCGGGCATCAGAGTGGTGCGCAGCTTCAGCCAGGAGCCCGTCCACAGGGCCCGCTTCGCCGAGCTCAACGCCGAGAACCGCGAGGCCAACATGGTGACAGTGCGCCTCAACGCCAACTACTTCCCGGCGGTGGAAATGCTCTCGGGAGTGGCGCTCGCCGTGATCGTGCTCTACGGCGGCTATCAGGCGATCGACGGCAACATCACCGCGGGAACCGTCGTCGCGTTCGTGCTAACGCTCTCATACCTCTTCGAACCGATCCAACAGCTCTCCCAGCTGTACGCCACCTATCAGTCGGGCATGGCGGCGCTCGAGAAGATCTTCCAGCTACTCGACGTCGAGCCCGATTTGACCGACAAGCCGGGAGCCACCGAGCTCGAGCGAATCCGGGGCGAGGTTAGCTTCGAGGGTGTGTCCTTCGCCTACAGGCGCCACGGGCGCGGGGGCATCGACCCCGGCACACCGACACCCGTGGGTGCGACCGTCGAGGGAAATGGGATCGCAAGCACCGGATCGGCCGAGAACGGTCAAGCGGAAGCGCTCGGCGCTACGGTCGGCCCGGCAGAGGTGCTCGCGCTCGATGGCATCGACCTACACATTCCCCCAGGCCAGACGGTTGCTCTCGTTGGCGCGACGGGCGCCGGCAAGTCGACGTTCGCGAAGCTCGCCGCCCGCTTCTACGACCCGACGGCGGGGCGAGTGCTCATCGACGGACATGACTTGCGCGACGTAGCGAGCTCCTCGCTGCGCTCCCAGATGGGGATCGTCCCGCAGGAGGCTTTCCTGTTCTCGGGCACGATCGGCGAGAACATCGCGTTTGGCAAGCCGGCAGCCTCACAGGAGGAGATCGAGGCCGCGGCACGGGCCGTCGGAGCCGACACCTTCATCTCCGAGCTCGAGCGTGGCTACGACACCGAGGTCGGCGAGCGCGGCGCCCAGCTCTCGGCGGGACAACGCCAGCTGATCGCGTTCGCGCGCGCGCTGATCGCCGACCCGCGCGTGCTGATCCTCGACGAGGCGACCTCAAACGTGGACCTGCACACCGAGGGGCGCATCGAGGAGGGTCTGCGCCGCCTGCTCGCGGGCCGGACCTCAATAGTGATCGCCCACCGTCTCTCCACGATCCGCCAAGCCGGGCGCATCGTCGTCCTCGAACACGGCAAGATCGCCGAGCAGGGTACTCATGACGAGCTGATCGCAGCCGAGGGGCGCTACTACGACCTGTATCGCGACTGGGCGCTTCACGCCGTGGCTTAGGCGCCTTCAGAAACTCCGGGACAGGGACTCGAACCCCAATCTCCCGGACCAGAACCGGGCGTCACTGCCAATTGGACTATCCCGGACAGTGCGTGCTGCGGCAAAGAATATAGCGACTCGACAAGCGTATCCCCGCTCGCATGAGTCCTCGAACTTGCCGTTTCCAGAGTCCTTGGACGTTATGCCCCAGCCCGACTCCCGCTCGACGCGAAGAACGCCGTGATGGCCTCCTCGAGGCCCGGGTCGAGCACGAGCAGGACCTCGTCGCCGGCTTCGATGACGGTGTCGGGCTTGGGGACGAAGCCGGCGCCCCCGCGCAGGACCGAGATGATGAGGCTGCCCTCGGGAAGATCGATCGCCGAGACGCTCTCGCCCACGACGGGCGCGCCCGCGCCGACCTCGAGCTCGATGATCTCCAGACGCTCCTCTTCCAGGGCGAGCAGGTGCACGAGCCCGTAGCGGGGAACCTCGTGCTCGATCAAGCGCAGGATCAGGTCGGTGGCCGACACGGCGGGCTGGATGCCGAGCAGCTTGAAGTGGTCATAGTTGCGGGGGTTGTTGACGCGCGCGATGATGCGCTCGCACAGGTACTTCTCCTTGGCGACCTGACAGACGAGCATGTTGTCCTCGTCGTCGCCGGTGACGGCGATCACGAGATCGGCGCGTTGAATCCCCGCCCGCTCGAGCACCCACAGCTCGGTGGCGTCGCCGTATTGCACGGCGTGCTCGTACTCTTCCTCGATCACCAGGTAGCGCGGGCGCGAGGACTCGATCAGGGTGACCTCGTTGCCCTTGAGGATCAGCTCGCGGGCGAGGTTGCGACCGACCTTGCCGGCGCCGACAATGATCACGTACACGGCTTGACCTCGCGCAGAAGCGGGCGTTCGCCGAGTGTGGAGTCGAGATCGCGCACAGCGGGCTATGCCGACTCGGCCGCTAGCGCGCTCTCGAACATCTCGATGGCGTGCTTGGTGGGAGAGATCGTGTGCAGGCCCTGTTCGCCATACCAACCGGCGCGCGCGGGGTCCATGACACGCACGAGCACCTTCGCCACGCCGAAGCGCCGCTGGGCGATCTGGGCGATGATCACGTTCGTGTTGTCGCCGTCGGTGGAGGCGATGAACACGTCGGCACGCTCGACGCCCGCCTGGATCAGCGCGTCGGTCTCGAGCGCGGTGCCGACCGTGAACCGGCCGTCGGATTCCTCCCAGGAGCGGCTCTGGCCGGCGTCGAGGCGCTCGTGGGAGAGCGGGTCCTCGTCGAGCACGGACACTTCGTGGCCCGCTGCAAGGGCGGACTTTGCGACGGCCGACCCGACCCGGCCTGCTCCGACGATCAAAACGAACATGGCGCGGAGATTAGACGATGCGCCATCAGCCGACCGGGGCGGCCGGGGGTATCTCGGGGGCGCGCTTGATTGACCCGTCTTCGGCCATGGCCTCAGCGTAGTCGCGGGCCGAGGGAGCGGTCACGATCACGCGGCAGCGGGCCTTGCGCACGACGTACTTGGTGACATCGCCGACAAAGTTCTCAAGCGGCCCTCCGCGACCGCCGAGGCGTGAGCCCCCGCCGATGCGAGAGGGCTCCTCGGCTCCAAGCACGATCGCCTCGACCCCGCGGCGGCGGGCCTCCTCGAGGATCGCCTGTCCGGCGCGTCTGGCTCTGATCGTGGCCGTTGCGACCTGCACGCCCGCATACTCCTCCCCCACCGCCTTGGCACGCGCGAGCGCCTGGCGCGCGTGCTTGATCTGAGCGTCGGGGAGACGCGCGTCGAGCGGCAGCGACATCGGCATCTCGAAGATCCACACCGCCTCGATCGTGGAGTTGTCGATCTCGGCGGTGTCGGTCGGCTTCCCGGCGACGAGCAGGGCCGCGGTCTGGATGATGTCCTCATCGAGGCGCGTGCCGCACAGTGGGACGAGGATCGAACCGTACTCGCGCTCGGGCAGGTGTTCGACACGAAGCGCGGCGGCAGGAACGGTGACGCGTCGCAGCAGCGAGGTTTCATCCGCGCGCCTGTAGATCGCATAGAGAGCGATCCCGGCGATCATCCAGCCAAGCCCCACGTAGCGCGCGGGCTCGTGCACGACGATCGTGGCGATCCAGCCCGCCGAGCACGCGAGCGCGCCGAACACGGCAAGCAGCGGAAGCTCGCCGCCGCGCAGGCGCACAGAGAACGGCGTGCGATAGGGACGATTGCTCTGGGGCTCGGAGTAGCGCATCTTCACGACCGACATGTGCGCGATCGTGAAGGCGAGCATCGCCCCGAACGCGTAGATCCCCACGAGGAAATCGAGGCTCTCGGGAATCACGAGTGCCGCGGCGATCAGCCCTGAGAGCAGGATCAGCACATATGGGGTCGATCTCTGTGGATGAAGGCGGCCCAAGCCACTGGGGATCTGTCTGTTGGTGGACAGGGAGTAGGCGAGTCGCGAGAGCCCCAGCATCGCTGAGTCCGCCGCGGCGATCAGGGTGCCGGCGGCGACCGCGCCGATCAGATACACGAGCGCCTGGGAGAGCCAGTGGGGGTGCAGCGCTCGCATGATGTCCACGACGGGAGCATCGGAGAAGTCGTGTCCGGGAACGGCTCCGTTTGGTAGCGGGAGCGCTGTTACAGCGACGATGGCGATACCGACGTAGGCGAGTATGACCGTCACCGTTCCGCTGGCGATCAGCCGGCGCAGCGCGCCGCGCCCTGCCTTCACCTCGCCCGCCAAGCCCGAGGCGGACTCAACGCTCGTGAAGGCTATCGTGGTGACCGTGAGCGCGAAGATCAGGCCTGACCATGTGGGCGCGCTGCCGAGGTGGACCTGTGAGACGAGCCTGTGGGCGTTGAAGGATTGCGACAGTCCAATCCCGATTGCTATGAGCTCCAACACGAGCGCACCGACGACAACCAAGCCGATCCGAAATTCGCGTCGCCAATTGAAGCCACGCACGTTGGCGAACACAACGAGTGCGATGATCGCGATCGACAGCAGCAGCGCCTCGGCCGAGTGCCCAAGCGGGGCCCAGAACACGCTCAGGTACTGCGTCGCCGCAAAGGCCGTGACGGCGATCAGGATCACGTAGTCGAGCAGCATCGCCCAACCCGCGATGAAGCTGACAAGCTCGTTGAAGGCGTAGCGCGCGAACACCGTCGACCCACCGGGCTCCTGATGCAGCGACGCGCCCTCCATGTAGGTCATGGCGGTCACCCCGAACATGACCGCGGCGATCAGGAACACGACAGGCGTCAGGCCGAGCGCATGGTCGGCCACGACCCCGAGCGAGAAGAACACGGCGGAGGCGAGCGACGTGTAGACGACCGCGAACAGGATCGGCGAGCCGAGGCTGTGGCGCAGCGTTGTGCGACCCCTCTCGCCCAGCTCGGCCGCCCGCGGGCGCTCGACGTGCCCATCGCTCGGGCTCACACCGTCGGAGATAGGCGTCCCGCCCGACGGCGGACCCTCAGGAGGGCTCATGCCTCACGATCCCTTCTCATGTGCAGGTACAGGCGCCCTGAGCCCCCGGCGAGGAACAGGACGCCGAGCAGCAGACGAGCCGACAGGACGCCCTCTCCCCCGATCGCCTCGACCGCGAGCGCGATGCCGATCATGACCATCGCCAAGGACAGCACATTGGTACCAGCGCGATGAACCTGCCTGCCGGTCATCTCATCTCTTCCCTGAGCTTAGAGAGCGCACGGGTCACTGGGCCGCCCGCTTCTGGCGCGAACGGCCCAATCCGTCAATGGGTCAAATCTCAGGTGATCAGCGGGATGATCAAAATGGCGACGATGTTGGCCACCTTGATCATCGGGTTGATCGCCGGGCCGGCGGTGTCCTTGAACGGGTCGCCGACGGTGTCGCCGGTGACCGAGGCGGCGTGCGCTTCGGAGCCCTTGCCGCCGAAAGCGCCATCCTCGATGAGCTTCTTCGCGTTGTCCCAGGCGCCGCCGCCGGCTGTCATCAAGACGGCGAAGAACAGGCCGACGACGATGACCCCGATCAAGAGGCCGCCGAGCGCCTGCTGGTCGATCAAGCCGATGACAAGCGTGAGCAGGATCGGCAGCAGCGAGGGCAGGATCATCTCGCGCTGTGCGGTGCGGGTCACGATGTCGACGCAGGCCGCATAGTCGGGCTCCTCGGTGCCCTCCATGATCCCAGGCTTCTCGCGGAACTGACGGCGCACCTCCTCGACAACGGCTCCTCCGGCGCGACCGACCGCCTCAATCGACAGCGACGCGAACAGACAGACCATCAGCCCACCGAGCAGCAGGCCGATCAGGACCGGGGGTTCGTTGATACCGAAGTTGCTGATTTCATGACTGCTCTCGCTGAGCACCTGCTGGAAGTCGGCGAACAGCACGAGGCCCGCGAGAGCGGCAGATCCGATCGCGTAGCCCTTTGTGACCGCCTTGGTGGTGTTGCCGACGGCGTCGAGACGATCGGTGACCTTGCGCACGTCCTCGGGCAGGTCGGCCATCTCGGCGATACCGCCGGCGTTGTCTGTGATCGGCCCAAATGCGTCGAGCGCGACGATCAGGCCTGTCAGCGACAGCATGCCCATCGCCGCGACGCCGATTCCGTAGATGCCCTGCACGCCGCCGCCCGCGAGCTTCCACGAGCCGAGGATCCCGAGCGCGAGCACGATCGCCGGCAACGCCGTCGCCTGCAGTCCCGAGCCGAAGCCCTGGATGATGTTCGTCGCGTGGCCGGTGATCGAGGCCTTCGCCGTCTTCTTGACCGGCGCGAAGCGCGTGGAGGTGTAGTAGTCGGTGATCACGAACAGCAGGCCGGTGATCGCGATGCCGATCAACGAGCACAGGTAGAAATCGCCGACGCTGGGGGTCTGCACGTTTGAGCCAACGACCTTGAAGTTGACGTCGCTCATCAGCCACTTGGTGATCGGGTAGAACGCGGCCGCGGACAGGACGCCGGCTACGGCCAAGCCCTGGTACAGGGCGCGCTCGACGTTGCCGCTGCTCGAGCGCACGGCGAAGGTGCCGATGATCGAAGCGATGATCGCCACCGCCCCGAGCGCCATCGGGTAGAGCGCGACCTGTGTTTGCTCGCTAAAGGTGAGGACCCCGAGCAGAATCACCGCCACGGCGGTAACGGCATAGGTCTCGAACAGGTCGGCCGCCATACCGGCACAGTCGCCGACGTTATCGCCCACGTTGTCGGCGATCGTCGCCGGGTTGCGCGGATCGTCCTCGGGGATCCCCGCCTCGACCTTGCCGACGAGATCGGCACCGACGTCGGCGGCCTTCGTGAAGATGCCGCCTCCGAGTCGGGCGAAGACCGAGATCAGCGAGCCGCCGAAGCCGAGGCCGATCAGAGCGTCGGTCGCGGTCCGCGCGCTGTCGCCGAAGATGGCGGTGAGCAGCCCGTAGTAGCCGGCGACGCCGAGTAGCGCGAGGCCGACGACGAGCATTCCTGTGATCGCGCCCCCACGAAACGCGACGCTCAGGGCCGGCGAGACCCCACCCCGGGCGGCCTCGGCGACGCGTGTGTTGGCACGCACGGACACGTTCATGCCGATGTAGCCCGCCGCGCCGGAGAGGATGCCGCCGATCGCGAAGCCGCAGGCTACGGCAATGTTCTGAATGAAGATCAAAGCAACGAACAGCGCGACGCCGACGAGCGCGATCGTCGTGTACTGACGGTTCAAGTAGGCGCGGGCGCCTTCTTGGACGGCCCGCGAGATGCTCTGCATCCGCTCGTTGCCGGGCGAGAGCGCGAGCAGGGCGCGGGTGGTCACGAGGCCGTACGCCACAGCACAGGCGGCGCACACAAGGGCAACGACGACCCCATGGTTCGTCAGAAAGCTACTCAACAGAAATCCTCCACAGTCTGGTTGGCGTGCCGCGCGAGAACGTTCGCGCGCACAGTTCTCCGCACGGGCCACTCCCTACGAGCGCTCCACCCGGCGTAAAGGCGCGCGGAGTCTATCGCGCGAGGGAGCGGAAGGGCGTGTGGCGTGAGCTCAGCGGCCCGGCACCCACAGTCGGCCGCTTGCCTGGGCCGGCCCGGGAGCAGCCGAGGAGTCCTCCTGGGCCGGTACGTCTTTCTTCTCGGCAGGCTCGGTCTGCCCGGCCGCCGGCGCCTGCGGCGTAGCCGACGTGGACTTCGCCGCACTCTGCGCCTCGCGTGCGTAGGCCATCTGCAGCTGGGAAACGGCGTCGCGCAAAGGACCAAGCTCGCGTGAGGACATGCGCCGCTCGAGGATCGGCAGCAGCGCGCTCGCGCCATCGATCGCGTCGCGCACCTGCTCGAGATCGCGCTCAGGGGCGGGCGGGTTCAAATCTCCGGGTGCGCCACCCGGCGCGGTCAATCCGAGCCGGCGGCCGCCAATGTTGATCAGGGAGACGGCCGTCTGGATGATCATGTCCGCACTTGAGATGCGGTTCAATTCGGCTTCGTATGCGGCCCGCTGGCCGATCTCCGATCGGTCGTCCTCGCTCGGCTGGCCTCCCATCCCGCTGGGTCGGTCTCCCATCGCGCTCGACTGGCCTCCCATAGCGCCCGCCTGGTCGCTCATCGCGCTCGGATTGCCTCCCATATCGCTCGCCTGGTCGTTCATTGCGACCCCACCCGTGCGCTCGCTCGCATCGGTCATCACACCGTTACCTCCTCGGAATAGGTTTGCAAGGTCTCACGCACCGAGGTGGCGAAGACCTCCTCAGGATGGGCCCCCGCGTCGATCATCCGCCGCTGGCGCTGAGCGCCGTTGCGCTCGGGGAACGCCAACTCGACCCCGAGCTCACCGCGAACGGGCTCGGTCCACGCGGCGAGGCGCTCGACGATCGCTCCGGCGGGATACTCCTCGGCGCGCTCGATGTCCACCATGAGCCCATCGAGGCCATAGCGGATCGCGCGCCACATGTTCTCCTCGAGGAGGCGTGGCGGGGGATCGGAGAATGGGACGCCCTCGTCTACGTCGCGCGCCGCCTGCGCCACGCACGCGACAATCAGCCCGGCGAGCGACTCGGACTCGCCGGCGGTGCTCTGCGCGTCGCAAATCCGCACCTCGACGGTGCCGAACTCGAAGTGGGGGCGCACCGACCACCACACCTGGGTGAACTCGACGATCGAGTGGGTGCGCACCAGGAACTCGACGTACTCCCGGTATGAGCTCCACCCCCCAAACGCGTCGGGTATGCCACAGCGTGGGAAGTTGCGCGTGAAGCTCTGTGTGCGCGCCGAGTGCAAACCCGAGTCGCGCGCGTCCAGGTAGGGCGAGTTGGCCGAAACCGCAAGCAGCAGAGGGAGCACAGGCCGCAGGCGGTCGCACACGCGCACCGCCCTATCGATGTCGCGCACGCCCACGTGGACGTGCAGGCTGAAGGTGTTGTTGCGCCACGCCACATATTGCAAGCCCTGCTCGACCCGCCGGTAGTGCTCCGTGTCGATGATCGACTGGTGGCGATAGTCGGCCCAGGGGTGTGTGCCGGTGGCGCCCAGGGACGCGCCCTGCCGGCCTGTGAGCGCGAACAGGCGCCGCCTGCGCTCGCGCTGGAGCGCGAGCGCGTCGGTGAGACTCTCGCCGCGACCGGAGACGATCTCGATCTCCGAGGAGATCAGCTCGCCCGTGATCGACGCCGCCAACAGCGGATCGTGCTCGGTCGCGGAGTCGCGCAGCTCCTCGAAGCGCGGGACCAGCTCGAGCGTGGCGGGGTCGAGGATCGCGAACTCCTCCTCGATCCCGACCGTCAGATCGACCGACTGGGCGAAGGTTTCGACTGCCTTATCGAGATCTAGGCTGGTCACTGTGTGCGCTTTTGGGTTATCACGTGCGGTTTGCGTGAGGCGGGCGACCACGGTCCCCCAGCTTAGGAGGTGGCGCGAGCCATCCGGATCAAGTTAGGTAGAAGTACAGCGCGTAGAGCAGGTCGACGGCGGGACTGGAGGTGTGGACGGTCACCTCGGGCGGCACCATCAGCAGCGACTCGGAGTAGTTGAAGATGATCTTCACGCCGGCCGCGACGAGCTCGTCGGCCAGGCCCTGGGCTGCCTTGGTGGGGACGGCGAGCACCCCGACCACGATGTCCTCGTCCTCGACGACCTGGTGCAGCTCGCTGGTGTTGCGCACGATCTGGCTGCCCACGTCGGTCCCCACCTTGGCCGGGTCCACGTCGAAGATCGCCACGACTCTGAAGCCGTGGTCGGCGAAGATGTCCGAGGAGGCGATCGCCTTGCCGAGATGGCCGGCCCCTAGCAGAGCAATGTTGTGCTGTCCGGCGGTTCGCAGGATCTTGCGAATCTGGGAGACGAGCGACTCGACGTTGTAGCCGACTCCGCGCTTTCCGAACTTTCCGAACCCCGAGAGGTCGCGGCGGATCTGGGTCGAGTTGACGTGCGTGTAATCGGAGAGCTCCTGCGAGGAGATCGTCTCCTTACCCATCTTCTTGGCCTGGGTGAGCACCTGCAGGTAGCGCGAGAGTCGTGCGGCCACACCAAGCGAGAGCCTCTCGGCAGGGCTCGATTCGCCGTCGTGATTCGCGCTCACGGGAGTTGTCAACTCGTTGTAAGCCATCCGCCTGTGACTCTAGAGGATGGTTTCCAGGCGTTGCCTCAGCACGGCCTCGTCGACGAAATATTCGAACAACTCCTCACCATCCACGACAACGACGGGTATTCGCTCGAAATATGCGCGGTGAAGCTCCTCATCGGTCGTTATGTCTACCTCGGATATGTCGAACCCGAGCTCTGACCGCAACCGCATGAGCGTCGCATGGGCCTCCACGCAGAGGTGGCAGTCCGGCTTTGAGTAGAGCGTCAAGAGCGTCATCGCGGGTGCTCACCCGTTGCATAGGCATCCAGCCCGAGATAGTCGGGATAGGGAAGCGCCTGTGCGAAGCGCGCCGCGCCCGCGATCATGGCGGCGTTGTCGGTGCACAGCACGCTCGGTGGCACATGCACGCTCGCCCCCAGCGCCCGTAGGCGCCGTCGCAACTCGCCGTTGGCGGCCACGCCGCCGCCGACCGCCAGGCGATAGAGGCCGGTCCGCTCGAGCGCCTCCTCGGCGCGCACGAGCAGGTGATCGACGATCGCGGCCTGGTAGGACGCCGCCAGGTCCGCGGCCTGTGCGTCCTGTTCGGCGTCCGTCAAGTCCCGGAGCTTGTAGAGCAGCGAGGTCTTCAGGCCCGCGAAGGAGAAGTCGAGACCGCGCCCAAACGCGCGTGTGGCGCCGCGCCCGCCGCGCGAGCGCGACCCCGATGTCGGAAACCCGAACGCGCGCGGATCCCCGCCGGCGGCGAGACGCTCGAGCGCCGGACCGCCCGGATAGCCGAGTCCGAGCATGCGCGCGCCCTTGTCGAATGCCTCGCCCGCGGCGTCGTCGAGCGTACGGCCCAGCGTCTGAAAGCGATCGTGCTCGCGCACGTCGGCCAGCAGCGTGTGGCCGCCGCTCGCGATCAGGCACAGAAAGGGCGGCTCGAGCGCCTCGCCCTCGCCGCTGGATTCGGGCGCGAGGAAGTTGGCCGCGACATGCCCCTGGAGATGGTCGATCGCGGCAAACGGCAACTCGCGAGCGGCGGCGAGCGCCTTCGCTGTGGACAGGCCGACGAGCAGCGCCCCGATCAGACCTGGGCCCTGCGTGGCGGCCACCAGGTTGACATCGTCGAGCGTCGCCTCGGCCTCCTCCAACGAGCGCTCCACGACGAGGTTGATCGACTCGAGATGATGCCTGGAGGCGATCTCGGGTACGACACCTCCGAAGCGCTCGTGGGCTCGTTGAGATGAGATCACGTTGGAGCGGATCGCCCCGTGCTCGTCAACGACCGCGGCACACGTGTCGTCACAACTCGTCTCAAGGGCGAGAATCATCGCGCGCCGCCCGACAGGCGCTGGGCGTGCCTCGCGTGCCGGGCGTGCCTCGCGTGCTGGGCGTGCCTCGCGTGCTGGGCGTGCCTCGCGTGCTGGGCGTGCCTCGCGTGCTGGGCGTGGCTCGCGTGCTGGGCGTGGCTCGCGTGCTGGGCACGGCACGCTTCGACGGTGTGGGCCCCAAGCTCGAGATCGGTCATACCGGCCCCGGGTTGGGCACGTCATCCAGTGAGCCCGCAAGCGTCGCCGGCGTGCGCCACATCACAAGCGCGTCCTCGCCGTTGTCCTGGTAGTAGCGCCTGCGCAAGCCCGCGGCACGAAAGCCCTCGCGTTCATAGAGGTGGATCGCCACGCTGTTTGAGCGACGCACCTCCAGCGTGAAGCGGGCCGCCCCGTCGGCCACCCGCTCATACAGTCGTGAGAGCAGCGCCGAGGCGATGCCCCTGTGCTGACGGTCGATGTCGACCGCCACGTTCATCACATGCCAGACGGTGTCATAGCGCGAGCAGATCAAGTAGCCCACCAGGCGCCCCTCGTGGAGCGCCGCCAGGCACACGCCCGAGGACTTGGAGAGCTCCAGCACGAACATCGCAAGCGACCACGGCGTCGGAAAGGCGCGACGCTCGATCGCGATCGCTCGCGGGAGGTCGGCGTAGGCGAGATCCCTGATGTCCACCGAGAACGACCCCTCGGGCGAGGCCTGAGCCATCGAGGCGCACATTAGGAGACCGACCCCTCGAGCGCTATCTCCGCGTCGGGCCGGCGCCGGTAGTCGGGCACGACGGCGGCGTCGCTCGCCGGCGCCCGTTCGCCCAGCTTGCAGATCGTCCGCGCGTGGATCCGGTGAAGCTCGGAGCGAGCGTCGGGAACGAGTACACCGAGTCGCTCGAAGGCGTCGCGGTAGAGCACGGCCCCGTCGCCCACCGCCGTCCACCCCTCGACGCTCGTGCGGGTCGCGACGCCCTGCAACAGCTCGCCCAGCCCGTCAGGGGGGACGGCGTGCGGCGCAAGCACCTCCACACCGCCGTCATGGGCCGCCACGAACACCTCGCCGCGGCGCGCGTCGATCGCGGCCAGCACTCCGCCGAGCCGGCCTGCCTCGACAGTCCCACCGTTCCCGGCGCCCTCTGTGGCCTCGCGCGCACCGAGCGCGAGCGCCCACAGGCTCGACACACCGACAAGCTGCACTCCGAGCGACTGCGCCAAGCCGCGCGCCGTGGCGATCCCTATGCGCAGGCCTGTGAACGTCCCCGGGCCGACGCCCACCGCGATCCGCTCCAGCTCGCTCCAGCCGAGTCCCGCCGCGGAGAGCAGTTCGCTCGCCAGCGGAAGCAGCCGCGTGGCGTGTCCGGGGCGCCGGCCGGCCGGGGGATCGTCGCGCGCTTGCAGTGTGCTCCCGTCGGCGAGCGTCAGGCCGACCGCTGTCGCGGATGTGGCCGTATCGAATCCGAGCACGATCACCGCGAAACCCCGGGCGCCAACCCCGTCTGAGCGTCTCTTGTCGGCTCTCTGAGCACGATCACCGCGAAACCCCGGGCGCCAACCCCGTCTGAGCGTCGCTAGCGCGCTTTCCGAGCTCGCGCACCTCGATGCGCCTGCGGTCGGCGCCCCCGTGTGTGAGCGTCACCAGCATGCACGCATCGCGCAGCTCGGGACTCGTCTCCTCGGGCCACTCCACGAACGCGATCGTGTCGGGGGCAAGGTAGTCGTCGAGAAGCGCCGGCTCCTCCTCGTGAAGGCCCGCCAGACGGTAGAGGTCCAGATGCGAGACGATCGTCCCCGAGCCGCGGTAGCGGTGACCGATGGAGAAGGTGGGGCTCGTCACAGGGTCTGAGACTCCGAGCGCCCTCGCGGCGCCGCGCACGAGCGTTGTCTTGCCCGCTCCGAGCTCGCCCCGGACGAGCACTATGTCGCCGGGTCTCAGGCCGGCCGCGAGCTCGGCCCCCAGCGCCTCGGTTTGGCACGAGTCCGAGGTCTCGACGATGCGTGTCGCCACGGCATAAGCGTAGGCCCTATCGCGCCGGGCGGCCGGCCCTTGGGCAAAAAGCCCGCGGAGCACGCTCCGAGGCAAAAAAAACGGCCGGCTCGCGGGAGAGGAATAGCGAGCCGGCCGTGGTGCTTGGGAGGATGGAGGTGCTTCGGTATCGACAGACCGCCGCGCCTGCTTTAGCGGCCGCATCGAGACCTTCACCATCCATATACGGAGATGGCGCCGATTTGGATGCCTCGTATGCCGCGAAGTAATCGATACAGACCTATTTGCGGAACTTCTATGCCCTAAGGCGCCACTTCGGATACCCGGAGCGCGGCAGCGACCCTCATCCAGGGCGAAGCTTCCTGAGAACGTGTTTCAAAAAGATCGGCACGCCCGGAATGCGTCCCTGGACGCGGCGCTGGATCGCCACTTGACGTCTCGCACGTGCAACCAGCACGCGCTTCGACATCCCGCGGCGCCCAGCTTGATCCATGAACGCACCGGACGCACCGCCTATTTTGAAACACGTTCTAAAAAAGGCCGAGCTGGTCGACGGCGTCGGGCTCGCCGCCTGCCTGCCGTGCCTTGCCGGCGGGCGCGGCGCTTGCCGGCGGGAGCTCCGGCATATCCTCGATCGAGTCCGTGCCCGGTTGGGGGGCCTCGGGAAGCGCCAAGAGGGCGGGCAAGCGCGAGAAGTCCTCGCGCAGTGTCTCGAGCATCCTCGGCGTATAGAGCGCCGCCGCGGGATGGAAGATCGGGTAGAGCCTCACCGTGCGCCGGCCGAGCGTCAGCTCCTGCGGGCGGCCATGCAGTCGCGTGATCCCCGTCGGATCGTCGCGGAGCAGCTTCGTCGAGAAGTTGCCGAGCGAGCAGATCGCGCGCGGCTGAATCAACTCGACCTGGCGATAGAGATACTCGCGGCAGTTCTCTATCTCGATGGGGAGCGGATCGCGGTTGCCGGGAGGCCTGCACTTGAGCACGTTCGCGATGAACACATCGTTACGCTCCATGCCAATCTCTTTGAGCAGCGTCTCCAGCAGCTTGCCCGCACGACCGACGAACGGCACGCCCTGCTCGTCCTCGCTGGCGCCCGGGGCCTCTCCCACGAACATCAAGTCGGCGTTGGCATTGCCGGCGCCGAACACGACCGTCTTGCGTGTCGCGGCGAGTTCTGGGCAGCGCACACAACCCCGTGCCTGGACGAGTACCTGCTTGAGCACCTCGCGTCGCTGCTCTGCCGAGTGGGGGCCGTTTGCCGTGGACACCGCCCGAGATGCTAATGCTCGGCGGCCACGCGGTCGATCTACCGGCAGCGTTTGATACGAGCAGATATGCTTAAGGCAGTCGCGACCGGTATCCCCAAGGGAACTGGACCGAGCCAATGAACGTGTCGATCTTCATATCGATCAGGCCTCACGCATGGCCCACCGGCCTGCGGGCGCTAAGCCCATGATGGTCGTGCGCGCCGTGGGCGAGATGCGGGAGGCCCTCCGGCCGGCTCGCCGAGCAGGCCACGCGATCGGTCTAGTCCCAACGATGGGCGCCCTGCACGAGGGTCACCTGTCGCTGATCGCGAGAGCGCGCGCCGAATGCGACACGGTGGTTGTGTCGCTGTTCGTGAACCCCTCCCAGTTCGACGAGCACGCCGATCTCGACCGCTATCCCCGCCGGGAGGGCCGCGACCGCGGGCTCGCCGAGTTGGCCGGAGCGGACCTGCTGTTCGCACCCACGGCCGAGGAGGTCTATCCGGACGGCTTCTCCACCTCTGTCGAGGTGCTCGGCCTAACCGACCGCCTGGAGGGCGCCGTGCGCGGGGCCGCCCACTTTCGCGGAGTCACCACGATCGTGACCAAGCTCCTGAACATGGTCGCCCCCGACGTCGCCTACTTCGGCCGAAAGGATGCCCAGCAGGCGATCGTGATCGGGCGCCTCGTGGCAGATCTGAACATGGATGTGCGCATCGAGGTGTGTCCGACCGTGCGCGAGCCCGACGGCCTTGCGATGTCGAGCCGCAACGTTCGTCTCAGCCCTGAGGAGCGCTCTCGCGCGCTCGCGCTTCACGCCGCGCTGAGCGCCGCCGAGGCGGCCGCCCGCAAGGGCGAGCGCTCAGCCGATGAGTTGTTGCGGGTCGGGCGCGATGCACTGGCGCCGTTCGATGTCGAGCTCGAGTACCTGGCGCTCGTGAGCCCCGACACGCTCGAACCCCTCGCGCGCGTGGATGAGCCGGCGTTGCTCGCCATCGCGGCACGGGTCGGAGCCACGCGCCTGATCGACAACGTGACCTTGCGGCCCACACGGCTACCAGCTTCTGAGGCAACAGCGCGACGCCCTCCCGACCACACATCGCAGCCCGCCCCCCGGCCGGCGTTGCGAGCACACCATCCCCGGCAACCGACCCCAAGAGAGGCTCAAGCGACATGCAGCGCGTGATGCTCAAGTCAAAGATCCACCGCGCCACCGTGACCGACTGCGATCTGCACTACGTCGGCTCGATCACCGTCGACCCGGATCTGCTGGAGGCGGCCGACATCCTCGAGCACGAGCAGGTGCACGTCGTGGACGTCGACAACGGAGCCCGTTTTGAGACCTACACGATCGCCGGGCAGCGTGGCTCGGGCGACATCAAGGTCAACGGCGCCGCCGCGCGGCTCGTGCACCACGGCGACACCATCATCGTCATCTCCTACGGCCAGTACGACCGCGCGGAGATGGAGCACTACGAGCCTCGCGTCGTGCACGTGGAGTCTCAGACCAACCGCATCATTACCGTCGACGACGCGGTGGCGACCCTGCTCGCGTAGGGCGTCAACTGCGTTAGAGAGGACATAAACACGATGTCAAGTCACCCCGACTCCCCCTCCAACACGGGCGATCCCGGCGCGGGCACGTCCGGCCGCGGGGGCACGTCCGGCCACACGGCCACGTCCGGCCGCACGGGCGTGGTCTCGCCGGATCGAGCCCCGAACACCCCCAGGCTGCCGATGACGCTGCCGCTGCTCGCCGAGAAGAAGCGCCTCGGCGATCCAATCGTGATGGTGACCGCGTACGACTATCCGAGCGCGCGCGCGGCCGAGGCGGGGGGCGTCGACCTGGTGCTCGTCGGCGACTCCGCCGCGACGACGATCCTCGGCTACAACTCGACCACGCCCGTCGACCTCGACGACATGCTCGTGCTGGCGCGCGCGGTGCGCCGCGGATTGAAGACCGCGCTGATGATCGGGGATCTGCCGTTCGGGTCGTATGAGATCAGCGACGAGCAGGCGATAGCGAGCGCTGTTCGGATGGTCAAGGAGGCCGGCTGCGACGCGGTCAAGCTGGAGGGTGGCGGGCCTGCACCCGCCTCGCGCGCACGCGCGATCGTCGGCGCGGGTATCCCGGTGATGGGACACGTGGGGCTCACGCCGCAGAGCTCGACCGCGCTCGGCGGGTGGAAGGCCCAGGGCCGCACCGCAAAGGCGGCGGCGCGGATCGCATCTGAGGCGATGGCGCTCCAGGGCGGCGGCTGCTTTGCGCTCGTGTTCGAGGCGATCCCGAGCGCGGTCACCAGGGAGCTGATGCCGCACATCGAGGTGCCCGCGATCGGCATCGGCGCGGGTCCGGACACCGATGGGCAGGTGCTCGTGTTTCACGACCTGCTCGGCATCCGCGACGGGCTCGGTCCGCGCTTCGTCAAGCGCTACGCCAACATTCAGCAGGAAATGAACGCGGGCGTGAGCGCATACGCCGAGGACGTGCGCACGGGCCGCTACCCCGGGCCCGAGCACGGCTACTCGATCGACGCGGGCGAGCTTGCCGAGCTGCACGCGCTGCTCGGCTGAGCCGCGCACCGCAGGCACGCCATAAGCAGGGCGCGGCGGGGCCGCCGCGCTCCGCAGGCACGCGGCGGCCTGCTCGCCGTACTGGACCTGCGCAAACGCCCGATCGGGCGCACCGGCGGCGCTGCGTCAGGTGCAGGTCACGTGCTCGCCGTACTCGATCTTGCGCAACACTCGCGCGGGCGATCCAGCCACGATCGAGAACGGCTCGATGTCGTTGGTGACGACGCTGTTGGCGCCGACGACGCAGCGCTCGCCGATGCTCACGCCGCTCATGACCGCAACATTCGCCCCCAGCCAGCAGTTATCCCCAATCCGGGTGGGCCCCTTGCTCTCGAACCCCTGCCACGTGATCGGCTTGTGCGGATCGTCGTAGCGGTGGCTTGCGTCGCTTATGAAGCACCCGTTGGCGAGCATGCAGTGAGCGCCAATTTCCACAAGGTGCTCGGATGCCACCATCACGCCCATATTCAGGAACGTTCCTTCGCCGATCCGCACACGCGCGGAGCCCGGCGCGGTGATCCACACGCCCGGCTCGAACAGCGTGTGAGGTCCAATCTCGAGGCGTCCCTCACGCAGCGATTGGAGCACGTTCCCGTGAATCGGCCAGCGCGCGAACGCTTCGCGGCGCATGAACTCGCGGTGGATCGCCAGGCGATTCCAGGGCAGCGTGTTGCGCTCATACCAGCGCCACTTCACCGCCCACAACCGCACCCTGGAAGCCCTACTCCTCATGGTTCCATGAGGAGTAGGGGATGAGAATTGGGAGTGGGATACGGCCGATTTCGCTCACGCTCGTCCCGCTGACTTGGCCCTCGGCTTCGTGGCTGGGGACCCGTTGGCGCTCGCGCCGCGGGCCTTCGCCTCCTTGGCCGCCCCCTTGGCGCTCGCGCCGACCTTCTCCTTCTCGACCGCCCCGTTGGGGCTCGCGCTCGCCCTCTTCGTCATCGTCTTCTTCGCCGTCGCAGCGCCCTTCCCCGCTCGAACACGACCGTTCGACGCAGACTTCGACACGAGCAGATCTCTCAAGAACTCCCCCGTATGCGAGGCACGCTCGGCCGCGACCTCCTCGGGGGTGCCGGCGGCGATCACCATGCCACCCTCCTCTCCCCCCTCGGGCCCCATGTCGATCAGGCGGTCGGCGCACTTGATCACGTCGAGGTTGTGCTCGATCACGACCACGCTGTTACCGGCGTCCACGAGCCGCTGCAACACCTCGAGCAGCCGCTGCACGTCGGCGAAGTGAAGGCCGGTCGTGGGCTCGTCGAGGATGTACAGCGTGCGTCCGGTCGCCACCTTCGATAGCTCGGTCGCGAGCTTCACGCGCTGGGCCTCCCCTCCCGACAGCGTGGTCGCGGGCTGGCCGAGGCGTATGTACCCGAGTCCGACCGCGTCAAGCGTCTCCAGACGCCTACGGATCTTCGGGATGTGCTCGAAGAAGCGAAGCGCCTCCTCTACCGGCATCGCGAGCACCTCGGCGATGCTCTTGCTCTTGAACTTCACCTCGAGTGTCTCGCGGTTGTAGCGCCTCCCGTCGCACTGCTCGCACGGCACGTACACGTCGGGCAGGAAGTGCATCTCGATCTTGATCTGCCCATCGCCCCTGCACACCTCGCAGCGCCCACCCTTCACGTTGAACGAGAAGCGCCCCGGCTTGTACCCGCGCGCACGCGCCTCCTGCGTCTTTGAGAACAGGTCCCTGATCACGTCGAACAGGCCGGTATACGTGGCCGGGTTCGAGCGCGGCGTGCGCCCGATCGGCGACTGGTCGACCGCGATGATCTTGTCGAGCTCCTCGAGGCCCTTGATCGCGCGGTGCTTGCCCGGCCGCTGGCGTGCCCTGTGCAGGCGATTTGCCACTGCCTTGAACAGCACGTCGTTGACGAGCGTCGACTTGCCCGAGCCCGACACTCCTGTCACGCACGTGAGCGTCCCGAGCGGCACGTGCACGTCGATGTCCCTGAGGTTGTGCTGGCTTGCGCCGACTATCTCCACGTACCCAGTGGGCGTGCGGCGCTCGGCGGGCACCGCGACTGTGCGTGTGCCCGCCAGGAACTGCCCCGTCAGCGACTCCTTCACGCGCTGCACCTGCGCCGCGGTCCCCTGCGCCACGATCCAACCACCGTGCTCGCCCGCTCCCGGACCGAGGTCGACGAGATGGTCGGCACAGCGCATCGTCTGCTCGTCATGCTCGACCACGATCACCGTGTTGCCGAGGTCGCGCAACCGCTCGAGCGTCGCGATCAGCTTCGCGTTGTCGCGCTGGTGAAGGCCGATCGAGGGCTCGTCGAGGATGTACAGCACGCCCACGAGCGAGGACCCGATCTGGGTCGCAAGCCGAATTCGCTGCGCCTCGCCGCCCGACAGCGTCGACGCGGCCCGGTCCATCGACAGGTATCCAATTCCCACGTTCTCGAGGAACTGCAATCGCTCAGAGATCTCACGCAGTATCAGCCGCGCCACATGACGGTCGGTCTCCGAGAGCTCCACCTCGTCGAGCCACGCGAGCGCCCTACGCGCCGACAGTCCACAAAAGTCCTCGATGCGCGTGCCCGCGACGAGCACCGCCCGCGACTCGGGGCGCAAGCGCGCGCCACCGCACTCGGGGCACGCCCTCAGCGACATGAACTCCTCGATCTTCTCGCGCGTCAGTTCAGAGTCGGTCTCGCGATAGCGCCTCTGCAGATTGGCCACGACCCCCTCGAAGCGCGTGCCATAGGAGCGGCTGCGCCCGAAGCGATTGCGGTATGTGATCTGCAGCGGCTCGCCGTTGGTGCCGTGCAGAAACAGGTTGCGCTGCTCCTCGCTCAGCTCATCCCACGGAGCGTCCAGATCGACCTCATAGCGCTTGGCGATCGCCTCGGTCACCTGCTCGTAGTAGTTCGACGCGCTGTTCATCCAAGGGGCGATCGCCCCCTCCCCGATCGACAGACTCGGGTCGGGCACGACCAGATCGGGGTCGATCACCATCTGCGAGCCGAGTCCCGTGCAGCGCTCGCAGGCGCCGTGCGGAGAGTTGAAGGAGAAGATCCGCGGCTCGAGCTCAACGAGCGACGGACCGTGCTCGGGGCACGCAAACTTCTCGGAGAACGTGAACAGCGAGCCCGGCTGTGGCTTCTCGCCGGGGACGATCTGGGGGGCAGCCACTCTTACGCCCAGGGCACCCGAGGAATGCGCACGGCCAGTGCCCGCATCCACAACGTGTCCCTCTCCCTCCTCCTCCCCAGCGCGCGATCCCGCGACGATCTCGATCTCGACGAGGCCGTCCGCGAGGCCGACCGCCGTCTCGATCGAGTCGGCCAATCGCTTGCGAATGTCGTGGCGCATCGCCAGGCGATCCACGACGACCGACACGTCGTGCTTGTAGCGCTTGTCGAGCACTATCGACTCCTCGAGCATACGCGTGCGCCCGTCGATCTTCACGCGCGCGAAGCCGTCCGCGCGCAACTCCTCCAGCAGCTTGCCGTACTCGCCCTTGCGGCCCCTCACGACCGGCGCGAGCACCATGAAGCGCGTCCCCTCCGCCAACTCCATCGTCTGGTCGATGATCTGCTCGGCCGACTGCCCGGTTATCGGGCGCCCGCACGTCGGGCAGTGCGGCTTGCCCACCCGCGACCACAACAAGCGCAGGTAGTCGTAGATCTCGGTCACGGTGCCCACGGTCGAGCGCGGGTTGCGCGAGGTCGTCTTCTGGTCGATCGAGATCGCCGGCGAGAGTCCCTCGATCGAGTCCACGTCCGGCTTGTCCATCTGGCCGAGGAACTGCCGCGCGTATGCCGACAGCGACTCCACGTAGCGGCGCTGGCCCTCCGCGTAGATCGTGTCAAACGCCAGGCTCGACTTGCCCGAGCCCGATAGGCCGGTTATGACCACCAGGGCATCTCTCGGCAACTCCAGCGAGATGTCCTTCAGGTTGTGCTCGCGGGCACCGCTAACGACGATCTTGTTGCTTTGGGCCATCTGCTGGCTATTGTATTGACGCGAACAGATGTTCGCCTATTACAAGTCTCCGCTGGCGCTGACGATATGCTTCGCCCCATGGACGACCCTGGACTACCGATCGCATATGAGGTGCTCACGGTTGGCACCCCGGTGTACAGCAGCGATGGGGAGCTGGTCGGCCATGTCACCCACGTGCTCAGCGTTCCGGAGGAGGATGTCTTCGACGGGATCGTAATCGACGAGCGCGAGGGTCCCGGTGGACACCGCTTCGCCGATGCCGACGACGTCGATGCCATCCACGAGCGGGCGGTCACGCTCAAGCTCGACGCCGCTGCCTGCCGGGCGTTGCCCAGGCCGAGCGCCAACCCGGCGGTTATGATCGACGATCCGGCCGACAGTAGTTCCCGGCTCTCTGGCAAGCTGCACCGTGCCTGGGACCTCATCTCCGGCAACTACTAACCGGCTGAGGTACCGCATCGCCAGCCCGGTTCCGCGTGTGTCCTACCCTTCGATAGCCGCGTACACCTCGTCGAGCAGACGGTCGCTGTCGGGCACGTCGAAGTTCTCGGCAAGATATTGACCGGTCTCCTCGCGCGAATCTCCGTTGAGGGCCATGTTGAGCGCCACCAGGCGCGCGCCGTCGAGATCGCCGGCGGCCTCGCCCTGTAGCTCCGGCTGCGCGACGGCCGGCGCCGCAAACGCGACGTCAGGCGCGGCGAAGGCCGCCTGCTCGACGCCGTTGTAGCTCCCCGCCTGCTCTGCCGCGACCTCACCCCCGCCCGTGCGACCCGAGGCCGCGTTGTACAGCGCCTCCATATTCGTCTCCACGGCCGCCAGGTCGCTTGCCAGGCGACTCGCGCCGGTATGCAGGCTCTCGACGAGGGTCTGCGTCTCGGTGTCCATGGACCCCACGCGCGCCAGCAGCGCCTCGGTGGCCTTCGACACAGCCGCCACGTGCTCTTGCGCGCGTGCGACCGCCTCGTCGCGCGTACGTTTCGCGTCCACATTGGCCGCGTCGCGCACGCGCTGCGCGTCCTGTGCCGCCTCGCGCTCGATCGTCTCGGCGGTCGATTGGGCCGCCTCGAGGATGCCCTGAACCTGCGTTCCCGCCGTCGAGGCGAGCGACTCCCGCCCACGGCTGCTCGCTTCGCGCTGAAGCTCTTCCACCTCCGCCGCGAGCGCGCGCAGATGAGCGTCCACGCTGGCCGGATCGTATCCGCGGCGCGCGATCGGAAAGTCGCGCCGCTCGATACCTTGACGGTCCAGTTCCACGGCGCCCATCCTATGCGACCTCGCCAGCCGGGGCCTCGCTTGCCACGATTTCCCTCGCGGCCGGCTCGCCCATCGGAGCCTCGCTTGCCTGCACATCCCTCAGCTCTCGCCGCAGCTCCCTGATCTCGTCGCGCAGCTGAGCGGCGTACTCGAAGCGCAACTCGTCTGCGGCGGCGATCATCTCCTCCTCGATCTCCACGACCATGCGCTCCAGCTCGTGCTGCGGCATCTCTTTCGCCTTCGCCCTCGTCGCGCGTGCCTGTGCCCCTCGGGTGCGGCGCCTCCCCTTGGGCACCTTCGACTCCGCCTGTAGGAACTCGGCGATGTCGGAGATCCCCTTCACGATGCTCGACGCGGTGATCCCGTGCTCCTCGTTGTAGGCGACCTGGATTTCGCGTCTGCGGTCGGTCTCCTCGATCGCCGCCTTCATCGCCTTGGTCTCCCTGTCGGCGTACATCAGCACCGTGCCATTGACGTTGCGCGCAGCCCGGCCAATCGTCTGGATCAGCGAGGTCTCCCCGCGCAGGAAGCCCTCCTTGTCGGCGTCGAGGATCGCCACCAGCGACACCTCCGGCAGGTCGAGACCCTCGCGCAACAGGTTCACCCCCACGAGCACGTCGTACTCGCCGAGCCGCAGGTCCCTGATGATCTGGATGCGCTCGAGCGTGTCGATCTCCGAGTGCAGGTAGCGCACCTTGAAGCCCATCTCGATCAGGTACTGCGAGAGGTCCTCGCTCATCTTCTTCGTAAGGGTGGTCACGAGCACGCGCTCGTTCACGTCCACCCGCTTGCGGATCTCGTTCATCAAGTCGTCGATCTGATTGCGGGTCTCGCGCACGTCTATCTGCGGATCCACAACCCCAGTAGGTCTCACGATCTGCTCCACGATCCTTTGCGAGCGGGTGCGCTCGTATTCGCCGGGCGTCGCCGACAAGAACACGAGCTGCGGCGCGATCGACAGGAACTCCTCGAACGTCTGCGGACGGTTGTCCATCGCGCTCGGCAGCCTGAAGCCGTAGTCCACGAGCGTGCGCTTGCGCGAGCGATCGCCCTCGAACATGCCTCCGATCTGCGGCACCGTCTGGTGGGACTCGTCGATGAAGCACACAAAGTCCTCGGGGAAGTAGTCGATCAGGCAGTACGGCCGCTCACCGGGCTTGCGTCCGTCGAGGATGCGCGAGTAGTTCTCGATTCCCGAGCAAAACCCCATCTCGCGCAGCATCTCCATGTCGTACTGCGTGCGCTGTCTGAGTCGGTGGGACTCGAGCTGCTTGCCGTCGGCCTCGAGTTGCTCGCAGCGCTCGTTCAGTTCGCGTCCGATCGCCGCCACACCGTCCTCGATCGTGCCCTCCTTGACGTTGTAGTGAGTCGCCGGCCAGATCGCGACGTGCTCGAGGTCGTCGGCGATCAACTCTCCCGTGAGTGGGTCGAAGTGCTGCAAGCGCTCCACCTCATCGCCGAACAGCGTCGCCCTGAATGCCGTCTCGGCGTAAGCGGGGAACACCTCGAGCGTCTCTCCCTTCACCCTGAAGCTGCCACGTGCGAGCACCGTGTCATTACGCGTGTACTGGATCGACACGAGCTTGCGCAACAACTTGTCGCGATCGATTTCCTCGCCGCGGCGCAGTATCTGCATGTTCATCTCATATGTCTCGGGCGACCCCAGTCCGTAGATGCACGACACCGACGCCACCACGATCACGTCGCGCCGGGCGAACACCGCGGCCGT
>CAAGKR010031571.1_pt1 | contig 25004 bp, 22 predicted proteins | sample 2556971 | NCBI WGS metagenome assembly CAAGKR01 (sample SAMEA5207829, study PRJEB30636) | soil metagenome | biome: forest; feature: boreal; material: soil | place: USA | collected 2011-09 | depth 1 m | reverse complement strand
GGGGTGCGAGCGGCAGCGAGCCACCCCCCGTCTAGCTGCTGGCGGAGGTGTAAAGGGCGAGCGCGCGGTGCCAGACGAGCCGGGCGACGGCCGCAAATGCGAGCCCTCCCGTCAGGGCGGCGGCGGCGGTCTCGGGGTCGAGGCGGCCGAGCAGCGCCATGGCAGGGTAGGTGGTCAGCAGCGCAATCGGGAACACGAACGTGAAGACCACCCGCAGGCCGCCGCGGAAGACGGTGATCGGCCAGCGGGCGGCGTCGAACAACGAGCCGAACAGATAGGAGAGGTTGTCGACCTTGATGACCCAGAACGACGCGCTGACTACCAGAATCCAGATCGAATAGAGAATGACGATCGCCAGCCCCAAGAACCCGAGCCCGGTTCCGAGGTTCAGCAGCGAAGGCCAGCGGCCTATTTTGCCGAAGGCATAGATGAAGATCGCGATTGCGCCCAGGACGTCGACCACGTGCCAGGGCTCGATTTTGGCAGTGGACACCAGGAACTGGGCGTCGGCCGGCTTGAGAAGCACGAAGTCGAGCGTGCCGCGGCGGACATGCTCGACGACGGCAGAGAGGCTGGGGCTGACGGCGCCTTCCAGCACCGCCCGCAGGAGCGTGAACCAGGCGACGACCACCAGCGACTCGGGGAAGGACCAGCCGGCGACGGTCTTGCGCACGCCGAACACCACCAGGAGGGGCACGAGCGTCACGGCCATCCAGAGGATCGCGATGAGGCCGCGCACCACGAAATCCGCCCTGTATTGCATCGCCGTGAGCGCCGAGATGGCGACCTGCACGCGGAGGAGGCCGGCGTAGCGCCGCAAGAGCGCCAGCGGTCCCGGCCTTCGCAGTTTCCCGATCTTACCCGGCGTCATCCGTCATTCCGTCATCCGCCGTAGGCGGAGAAGTGGCGGACGCCGAGGCGCCAGACGCCTACCGCGAAGAGGCCGAAGATTGCGACGTAGGCCCACTGGGCGCCGAGTGCGTGGAGCGCGCCCGCGCGCGGCAACAAGCCGACCAGCGTCTCGACGGGAAACCCGAGCATGAAGCGAAACGGTAGGACGTCGGCGGCCGACCGCGCCCAGTGGGGCAGCGCCTCGAGCGGGACGAGGTACCCCGAGAGGATCCCGTGCACGCCCAGCCACAGCTCGAAGATGCCGAGCGCGCTCTCGACGAAGAACGCGAGCGCGCCCATCAGGATCATCGTGAAGAAGATCAGCAACCAGGCGCCCACCAGTGAGCCCAGGAACACCAACACGAGCACGCCGTCGTGCTGGAGCAGGCGATCCCAGCCGACGGTGGCCAGGATGGCGACGGCCGGCGAGATCACCAGGGCGCGCATCGGGATGGCCGAAAGGTGGTCCGCGGCGAGCGCGAAAATCGGGTGGATCGGACGCAAGAGCTTCGCCGACAGCGTCCCGTCGCGTATCTCCATCGACAGCTGCCACACGACCCAGTTGCTGGTCAGGAGCCTCACCGCCAGTATGCCCAGGTAGTAGGTTGTGAAAGCGCGCCGATCGAAGCGACCGACCGGGCCATCGGCGGCGACCGCGCGCCAGATGGCCAGCATGACGAGCGGCATGTTGGTCGTCAGGATCCAGACCAAGAACTCGGCGCGGTAGGCGACCACCTCCGAGACGCCGACGCGCAGCAGGGTCGGGAACGCCTTGGCCACGCGGGCGAGATCGGTCGCAAGACCTGGCCGCGCAGGGGTCGCCTGTGCGCTCACCCTTGCGCGCGCGATTTCTCGTGCGCCTCTTTTTTGCGGGTCCCGAACAGCTCGCGCATCACCTCTTCCAAGGGAGCCTCTTCGATGGTGAGGTCGACGATCGGCAGCGCCGACAGCGCCTCCTGCACCACGGTCGAAAGGCGCGCGTGCGGCACCGACAGGACCGCGTGCGCGGCGTCGGCCGAGACGACGGTCCCCAGCTTCTCGAGATCCGCGCGGTCGACCGAGCGCGAGAGGCGCAGGGTCATTCGCTTGTCGGGCCGCACCCGCCGCGCCAGCTCTTGCAGATCGCCGTCGTGGATGAGGCGCCCGTGATCGATCACCACCACCCGCGGGCAGAGCGCCACCACGTCGTCCATGTAGTGGCTGGTGAGCAGCACCGACGCGCCGAAGCGCTCGTTGTAGTCGCGGATGAAGTCGCGCATCTTGGCTTGCATCGACACGTCGAGGCCGATGGTCGGCTCGTCGAGGAACAGCACGCGCGGTTGGTGTAGCAGCGCCGCCACAAGCTCGCACTTCATCCGCTCGCCGAGTGACAGCTGACGCGTCGGTTTGTCGATGAGGTCGCCGATCTCCAGGAGCTCGACCAGCGTCCGAACGGTTTCGTCCGCCTGCGCGCGCGGGACGTCGTAGATGGCTCGGTTCATCGCGTAGGTCTCCGACGGTGGCAGATCCCAGAGCAGCTGCTGCTTTTGGCCCATCACCAGCGTGATGAGCTGCAGAAAACGCGGGTCGCGCTCGTGCGGGACAAAGGAGCCGACGCGGACGGTGCCCGAAGTCGGGTGCAGCAGGCCCGCCAGCACCTTGAGGGTGGTGGTCTTGCCGGCGCCGTTCGGCCCCAGGAAGCCGACCCGCTCCCCTTCGGCGATCTGGAACGAGAGGTCCTCGACCGCTTTGACCACCTCGTACTTGCGGCGCAGGACCGACCGGAGCGCGGCGCCGAGGCCGGGAGCGCGCCGGTGTACGCGGTAACTCTTCGAGAGGTCACCGACGTCGATCATGGCATTTGACGGCATGGGAAATGGGCAGCGAGGTCGGCGCGCCGACAGGCGTTCCGGATCTCAATCGTACACGGGTGACGGCGGCCGCGGCGAGCGCCGGCCGCGTCGGCTTACTTGGCCGCGTGCTCGGGAACAATCAAGATGGGGCAGGGAGCATGTCGAACCACGTGCTCGGCGACGCTGCCCATGAGCGCGTGCGCAAGGCCGCTCCGGCCGTGCGTGCCCATCACGATCAAATTGGCTTTGGTCGCGGCGGCGCGGGCGACGATCTCCGAATCGGGGCGGCCAATCAGCGTGGCGCTTTCGCAGCGCAGGCCGGCATCGCGCACGCGAGCCTCCTCACGGGCGAGACCCGCAGCCGCCAACTCCAGCGTGTTTGTCATGTCGAACGGAACGGTCGCCAGGTCGATCGGCGGCGGAAGGACATAAGAGCGCGCGATCGCGACGTGCACCAAATCGAGGGTCCCGCCGAATGCGCTCGCGAACGCCATCGCGAACGAGAGCGCCTCGTTCGACGGGTCTGAAAAATCGGTCGGCACCAAGATACGTCGGATCTCGCGCAGGTCCATGGGTGCAATTTAGCCACCGGACGGCCAGAGGGGAAGGTCAATTGGGATCGAGCGCCTGAAAGCGCCACGGATTCGCGCGTCAGCCTCCTCGGAGCCCGGCGACCATCGTCGGCAGCACGTTGGAAACGCCTTCGACGACGAACTGAACCGCCGTGGCCGCGAGAACGAGGCCCATGACGCGCTCGAGGACGTTCATGCCGGTCCGTCCGAGCCGCCGCTCGACGCGGACAGCAGCGCGGAGCACGCCGTATGAAACCAATCCCGTCAACAGGATCGCGCCGAACACCACCACGTACTGCCACGCGCGCTCGGCGCGCGAGACGAGCACCACGGCGGTGGAGGTCGCGCCCGGTCCCGCCAGCATGGGGATGGCGAGCGGGAAGATCGAGACATCGGGCCGGTCCAGACCCTCGGCCTCTTCTTCGGGCGATGTCCGCTGGCGCGACCTCTGGGCGCGAAGCATGTCGACGGCCAGAAGAAACAGCAGGACGCCGCCCGCAATCCGAAAAGCCCCCAGCGAGATGCCGAGCACGCGGAAGATGATCCCGCCGAGGGCACCAAAGGACGTGAGGACGAGGCCCGCCGCCAACGCCGCCCGGAATGCCGTGCGCCGCCTGTGCTCGGCCGAATCCGACTCCGTCATCGAAAGGAACAGCGGCACGGCGGCAGGCGCGTCGACTACCAGCAGGAGGGTTGTCACCGTCGAGAGCGTGAAAGACAGAATTCCGCGGAGCACGGCACGATCATAGTCATCTGGGAGCCTTCGCGCAGGGATCAACCGAAACGCTCCTCTCGACGCTCGCGCAAGTCCCGAGCGCCCGAAAATTGGCTCCCCGGATCTGACCGGTCGGTCGGGGGCCCGTTTGACCAGCCCGCTCACGCCGGTTATGGTCGGCGACCGCGCAGGCGTTTGCGCCGGAGCCCATGGCTGGAACTGTCCCCATCGTCCCCCTCAAGAGCGCCGGCGCGCGCTCAGTCGGCAGCGACGTGAAATACACGGCTCCCCTGGCCGTGCTGACGACCCTGTTCTTCATGTGGGGGTTTCTGACCTGTCTCAACGACATCATCATCCCGCACCTCAAGGCGGTGTTCGAGCTCAACTACGCGAAGGCGATGATGATCCAGTTCGCGTTCTTCACCGCCTACTTCGTGATGTCGGTGCCGTCGGGGACGATCGTCACCCGCTTCGGCTACAAGAACGGGATCATCGTCGGGCTGGGCGGCGCCGCCTTGGGATGCCTGCTCTTCTATCCGGCCGCGGCGGTCCGTTCCTACAACCTCTTCCTGCTGGCGCTGTTCGTGCTGGCTTCGGGGATCACGCTGCTGCAGGTGGCCGCGAACCCGTTCGTCGCCGCGCTCGGCAGGCCCGAGACCGCGTCGTCGCGCCTGACGCTCACCCAGGCGTTCAACTCGCTCGGAACGACCATCGCGCCGCAGTTCGGGGCGCTCTTGATTCTTTCCACGACAGCCAAGTCGGCGGCGGAGATCGCGCAGATGAGCCCGTCCTCCGCCGACGCGTACCGGCTGGCCGAGGCGTCGTCGGTGCAGCATCCGTATCTCGGCTTGGCGGCGACGCTGGTGCTCTTGGCGCTCGCCATCGCGCTCTTCAAATTACCCAAGATCGAAGACGTCACCCCGGCGGCCGATCCGCGCGCCGGCGGGGAGCGCAAGAGCGCCTGGAGTTATCCCCACCTGGTTTTGGGCGCTCTCGCCATCTTTCTGTACGTCGGCGGCGAGGTCTCGATCGGCAGCTTCCTGGTCAACTACTTCAAGGAGCCGTCGATCGGGGGCCTGACCGAAGCCGACGGGGCGCGGCTGGTTTCGTACTACTGGGGCGGTGCGATGGTGGGACGCTTCATCGGCACCATGACCTTGCGAATGTGGAAGCCGGCCAAGGTCCTCGCCGTCCATGCGCTGGCGGCGGTTGGCTTGGTGGTGTTGACGATGGCGGCGGACGGTTCGCTGGCCATGTGGTCCATCATCGCGGTCGGCTTCTTCAACTCCATCATGTTTCCCACCATCTTCACGCTCGCGATCGAAGGGCTCGGCAAGCACACCAGCCAAGGTTCTGGAATCCTGTGCATGGCCATCGTCGGCGGCGCCATCGTCCCGGTGGCTCAGGGGGCGCTGGCTGACGCGATCGGAATCCACCACGGCTTCATCATCGCGGCTCTGTGCTACATCTACATCGCCTGGTACGGTCTCAAGGCCGGCCCGCCCGCGCCGCGCGCCACGGCGGCCTGAGCGGCGCCTCGCCGCCGACGGCAAAGGCTGGCTGAGCCGCTCAGCTCGGCTTTGGCCCGAATGATTCCCACAGCGCCCGCACGAGCGGCGAGGTCAGCTTCTTGCGCTGCGTGCAAACCCCCACGCGGAACTCGCCCAGCGCGTCGCTGCCGCCGTCCGCCTCGAGAATGCGAACTTTCGAGGCGAGAGGGCTCTCTTCGAGGACGATGCGCGGGACGACGCCGACGCCGCAGCCGAGGCTGACCAGCGCCAGGATCGCCTCGCTCCCGGCTATCTCGCCGTAGACCTGCGGCGAGATGCGCCGGCTGCGAAACCACCGGTCGGCGCTCTCGCGGGCCTGACCCGACGACGGCAACACCAGCGGAAGGTCGGCCCATGGGATCGGGCGGCGGTGGCAGAGGCGCTCGACTTCGCAGACGGCCCGCGGCGCCGCGAACACCAAGGGCGTGTGGAGCAATACCCGCGCGACCAGCGCGCGCGGCACGCGCGACGGGATCGCGGCCACGCTGACGTCGACGTGCCCTTCGGCCAGACGTTCCAGGGCGTCGGCGGCGTATCCGGTTTCGAGCTGAATGTGGATGTCGGGGTGGCGCTGCCGGAAATCACTGAGCAGCTCGGGGAGAAACGTCTGACAGGCGGTCACCGACGCAAAAAGGACGATGGTCCCCGAGAGGGTGGCGCGACGGCCCCGCAGATCGCGCTCGAGCCCCTCCCAGCGCTCGAGGGTCTCGCGGGCATGCTCGGCGAGGCGGCTGCCCTCGGTCGTGAGCCGCACCGAGCGGCGATCGCGCTCGAAAAGCGGCCACCCGGTCTCTCGCTCGAGTCGTTGGATGGTGCGTGACAGCGCGGAAGGGCTGACGTGGCACGCGCGGCTGGTGCGGAGGAAGTGCAGCGTCCGCGAAAGGTGCAGGAACAGCCGGAGCGCGTCGTAGTCCATCGCCCGACTAGTATTGCAGAAATCGCAACAGTGAGTTGCAAACAATTCATTTTACGCAACGATCGGGATCCGCTATCTTGTCCTCCACTTTGGAGGCCCGCATGAGTTTTTCTTCCAAGATCTTCGGCATCGACACGGTCAAGATGAGCGATCGCAGCGAGCAGATCGTCAAGGGGGGCCGCCACCTCTTCCCGTCGCTCGGCAAGGCGTTCGCGGGCGTGGGGCAGATCGGCGTCGTCGGCTGGGGATCGCAGGGGCCTGCCCAGGCGCAAAACCTACGCGATTCGCTGGAGGGGACCGGCATCAAGGTCAAGGTGGGCCTGCGCGCGGGATCGACCTCGATGGGCGAAGCGCGCAAAGCGGGTTTCTCTGAAACGAACGGGACGCTCGGCGAGATGTTCGCGGTGATCAAGGAATCGGACATCGCGCTCTTGCTGATCTCGGACGCCGCGCAGGCGGAGCTCTTCCCGCGCGTGTTCGAGAGCTTGCGTCCGGGGGCCACGCTGGGTCTGTCGCACGGGTTCCTGCTCGGGCACCTCAAGAACGTGGGCGCGAAGTTTCCCGCCAACGTCAACGTGATCGCGGTCTGTCCGAAGGGGATGGGGCCGTCGGTGCGCCGCCTTTACGTGCAGGGCAAAGAGGTCAACGGCGCCGGCATCAACGCGAGCTTCGCCGTTCATCAGGACATCGACGGTCGCGCGACCGACTACGCGCTCGGCTGGTCGCTGGCGCTCGGATCGCCGTACACCTTTCAGACCACGCTCGAATCCGAGTACAAGTCCGACATCTACGGCGAGCGCGGCATTCTGCTGGGCGCCGTGCATGGGATCATCGAGAGCCTCTACCGGCGCTTCGTCGCGCAGGGGTTGAGCAAAGAGGCGGCGTTTCTGAATTCGGCCGAGTCGATCACCGGGCCGATCTCGAAGACGATCTCGAAGCGCGGCATCCGGGCGGTCTACGAAGGCCTGGATACCGCCGGCAAGGCGGAGTTCGAGAAGGCCTACGTAGCGGCATATCCGCCCGCGAAAGAGGTGCTGGCCGAGATCTACGACGAGGTGTCGAGCGGCAACGAGATCCGCAGCGTGGTGCTGGCGGGCGAGCGGCTCAAGAAACATCCGATGGGCAAAATCGACGGCACCGAGACCTGGAAGGTCGGCGCTGCGGTGCGCGCCAAGCGCGACGAGGCGAAGATCCCGGTCCATCCGTTCACGGCCGGCGTCTACATCGCGACGATGGTGGCGCAGATCGACATTCTGCTCGAGAAAGGTCACCCCTACTCGGAGGCGGCGAACGAGTCTGTGATCGAGTCGGTCGATTCGCTGAACCCGTACATGCACGCGCGCGGCGTCGCCTACATGGTCGACAACTGCTCGACGACGGCCCGCCTCGGCTCGCGGAAGTGGGCCCCGCGCTTTGACTACCTGCTCACGCAGGTGGCGTACGTGAACGTCGACGAGAACCGCAAGGGCGATCCGGCGCTCGTGGAGGCTTTCAAGAAAAACACGATCCACGAGGTGCTGGCGGTGTGCGCCGAGCTGCGACCCAGCGTCGACATCTCGGTGTCGTGAACGCGACATCCCGCGAGGTTTTTCGCTCACCGTGGGGCCGGTCGCGGGCGTTCGGTGTCAATTGTCCGGCGCCGGATCAACGCGGCGTGCCGAGCCGCAAACGCGGGCCGCGCGGAGGTGCGGTCGAGCGCGGACGTCATGAGTTTGTCGCAGGTTTGTTTCGCCTTCGCGAAGCATCGGTAAATCTTTGCGCGCAAGCTTGCCCGTCGACGATCCGGCGCTCAATATCCTGATGGCCGAACCGATGAGACGGTCCGGGCGTTGTTTGAAAACTGAACAAGGGACAAGAGAGAGGAAGAGCAGGAGACAATGAAGAGCGTGGTGGCGGGGTTGATGATGTTGGCGGGGTCGGCGGTTCGGCAGAAGGGACAGGGCTTCGACGATTTCGGATGGCGGCGGGAGGTGCAGCCGGCGCGCGAAGCGCAGGAGGTCGAGTCAGCGGCGCCGCAGGGGACCACGGGTGTCGAAGACGGAACGGCGGTTATCGTGGTGGCGGGTCCACCCATCGGGACGGCCGGAGCCGCGGACGCCGCCGTGGTGAGCGTCCGGGCGGCGGATGTGGCGGATGCATCGATCGCGCCGGGCGATTGGGACGTGGCCTGTGAGCGCAAGGAAGGGAACCGGCTGGTGTTCGACCGCGGTTCGGTGCGCGAGCTCGGCGGCGCGACGCTGTTTCGCTGGGCCCCCGTCGACGGGACGGCGCCGCAGGCCGACGGCGTGATCTACACGGCGGTTGCCGACTGCCGCGAGAAGAGCGTCGAGGCGACCTGGCCAGGCAAGCGGCGGGAAACCCAGTCCGGCACCTGCGGGCGCTATCTGGTGGACGCGGTCTGCTCCGCGCAAGGCGCCGCCAAGGTGTCCAAGCCGGAGCAGCGGGATCGCGTTGGCCGATCGCGGCCGGACGTTCCGCACGCGAGCGCGACGCCGTAGACGTCTACATTTCCCATCTTGCTCCGGACCGTCGCCCTCGGAGTATTCTTCCCGCATGACGGACTTGGTTCTCACGTTGCTCGGGCCGGATCGGCCCGGGATCGTCGAGCTTTTGGCCGGGGTGATCTCTGCGCACGACGGGAACTGGCTGGAGAGCCGGATGAGCCACCTGGCCGGCAAGTTCGCCGGGATCTTGCGCGCCGAGCTGCCGGCTGACCGGGTCACCGCAGCGCTGGCCGCGCTGGCGGCGCTCGAGACGCGCGGCCTCAAGGTGACGGCGGAGACCGCGGCGCGTGTCACCGTGTCGCCGTCGGAACGGAAGATGGAATTCGAGCTCGTCGGGCTCGATCGGCCGGGGATCGTGCGCGAGGTCTCGCAGCTCCTCGCCACCAACGGCGTCAACGTCGAGGATCTGGTCACCAACCGCAGCAGCGCCCCGATGTCGGGCGAGATGCTGTTCGAAGCGCGCGCCCACGTGCGCGTCCCGGCGACCACCGACGTGGCCCGCTTGCGTGCCGATCTGGAGCGACTGGCGAGCGACTTGGTCGTCGAGGTCAAGCTCAGGGTCCTCGACTCGGACGGGCAAAGGCGCTGAGCGAAGCCCCTCGACGAAGAGGTCCCTCGGGCAACGCCCGCCGGACCTCACTTCAGCGTCAGGGTCTGCGTCTCGCCGGGTTTGAGCTCGACGACCTTGGCGCTGACCTTCGCTTTCTTGAGCGCGACCCGCAGCTCGTCGGGCGTCCCGGCGAGCAACGGGAATGTCCCGAAGTGCATGGGGATGACGGTCCTGACTTTGAGCAACTTGGCCGCCAACGCCGCGCCCGCCGGATCCATCGTGAAGTGTCCGCCGATTGGGAGCATCGCGATGGTCGGGTGGTAGCGCTCGGCGATCAGCGACATGCCTGCGAAGACGTCGGTGTCGCCCGCGTGGTAGAGGGTCGGCCCCTTCGCAATCTCGATGACGAACCCGAGCGCCGGGCCGCTGTACTTGGGGCCGGACTTCTCCTGCCCAAATCCACCCGAGTGCAGCGCCTCGACCAGGTGGATGGTGGCGTCTTTGATCGCGATGGAGCCTCCGATGTTCATTCCTTCCGAGTCCTGCGCGCCGATCAGGCTGGCCAGCTCGTACGAGGTGATGACCTTGGCGCCGGTCAGCTTGGCCAGCTCCGCCGTGTTGCCGACGTGATCGAAATGGCCGTGCGTGACCAGGATGGCATCGAGCACCTTCGGGCGATCGAGCTTCGGCGCGTTGGGATTGTCGAGCCAGGGATCGATCGCGATCGTCGCGCCACCCGGCGTGGTGATGACGAAGGCGGCGTGTCCCCACCAAGTCGCGGTGGTTCCGCTCGCGGCGGGAGCGACCGCTGGCGCCCTGGCCGGGGCGGCTGCGGCAGGCCCGGGCGCCGCCGCGGGCTTGTCGGTTGCGGCGCGCGCATTCGAGGAGGGGACGAACGCAACTGCAACGAGGGCCGAGAGCGAAACGCAGAGCTTGTTCATGAGTCTCCTCGGGCGGGGGTCTGCCCGGCGCTTAATGTAATCCATTGCCACCCGACGCGGATGCGAATCGGCCCGAAGCAGCGCGATGGAACTCGCGCCTTGACACCGCCTTATCCGTCGATTATTGCCGCGGGGTCGCCGAGAGCCGGGGCGGCGAACGCAGAGACGGAAAGGACGTCATGAAGGCCATCGTTTCAGTTCGTGAAGCGGTCAAAAACTACACCCTCGGTCATGTGGTCGTCCCTGCGTTGCGGGGCGTGACGTTGGACGTCCTCGAGGGCGATTTTCTCGCCATCGCTGGCCCGTCGGGAAGCGGCAAGACGACGCTCCTCAACCTCATGGGTTGCGTGGATACGCCGACCTCGGGGAGCGTCGAGGTCACAGGCAAGGACACCCGGCAACTCACCGAGCGCGAGCTCACCAGCCTGCGCCTGCACACGATCGGGTTCATTTTCCAGAGCTTCAACCTCGTGGCGGTGCTGACGGTGTTCCAGAACATCGAGCTGCCCTTGCTTCTGCAGCGCAAGCTTTCGGGTCACGAGCGGGCCGAGCGGGTCCAGGCTCTGCTCGAAAGGGTCGGGCTGCGCGAGTACGGGACCCACCGTCCGAGCGAGCTTTCGGGCGGGCAGCGGCAGCGCGTCGCGATCGCCCGCGCGCTGGTGACGCGGCCGCAGCTGGTGCTCGCGGACGAGCCGACTGCGAATCTCGATTCGGTGACCGGCGCGCACATCCTGGACCTGATGCGGGAGCTGAACCGGACCGAGAAGACGACGTTCATCTTCTCCACCCACGATCAGAGCGTGATGGCGCACGCGAATGCGGTGGTCCGCCTTGCCGACGGCAAGGTCGTCGACCGGGTGACCCCCGCGCAAGCGGCCGCCGCGGAGGGCGTTTCTGCGTGAGAGCCTGGCTCGCTACCCTGGGCGTGGTCGCACAGATGGCGTTTCGGAATCTGTTCGCGAGCCGCCTCAAGACGGTCATCGTGGGGGGCATCATCTTCTTCGGCGGCCTGCTCGTGGTCGCGGGCAACTCGCTCTTAGACAGCCTGGTCGCGTCGATGAGCCGCAGCGTGATTGGTAGCGTGGCCGGCCACATCCAGGTCTACAACGCCCAGTCCAAGGACAAGCTGGAGGTGATGGGGCGGATGATGATGGGCGATCCGGATCTCGAACAGCTCGACGACTTCTCGAAGGTCCGGGCCTCGCTGCTCAAGGTCGACAACGTCAAATCTGTGGTGCCGATGGGGATCAGCGGGGCGCTGGTCACTTCGGGCAACACCATCGATCTGGCCCTCGAAAAGCTGCGCAGCGCGGTCAACGCCCGACGCGACGCCAAGAGCGATCCGCAGCGGGCAGCGGCCGAGATGCAGGTGGCGAGCGAGAAGGGCCACGTCCGACAGATCGTCTCGGTGCTGCAAGGGGATCTCAAGAACGCCAAGGCGGTGCTCGACGAGCGAACCATCGATCCGGCGGACGGCGCCGCGGTCGCGCGCGCGGCCTCGGATTCGTTCTGGCAGGACTTCGACAAGGACCCGCTCGAGGCGCTCGAGTTTCTCGAGAACCGGATCGCCAGCCAGGCGGCGGATGCCGACGTCCTGTTTCTCAACTACGTCGGCACCGATTTCCAGGCGTTCCAGAAGTCGTTCGATCGCATGAAGATCGTCGAGGGGACGATGGTCCCGCCCGGCAAGCGCGGCTTCCTGTTCGCCAAGCACGTCTACGAGGAGCAGCTCAAGCTCAAGGTGGCGCGCCGGCTCGACCAGATCCAGGAGGGCACCGAGAACGAGGGTGAGACCATCGCGACCGATCCCGATCTGAAGCGGATGGTGCGCGAGAACATATCGCAGGTGCGCGAGATCTTGCTGCAGCTCGACGCCGTCAAGACCGCAGACTTTCGCGCCAAGGTCCAGCATGAGCTCGGCAGTCAAGAGACGGACGTCGGCAAGCTGCTGGCGGCGTTCTTTCAAACCGATGATCAAAACTTCCGCGGGCGTTACGACTTCTTTTACAAAGAGCTGGCCCCGTCCCTTGAGCTCTACCGCGTGCGTATCGGCGACGTGCTGACCATCAAGGCGTTCACCCGTTCGGGGTACGTGCAGTCGGTGAACGTTCCCGTCTACGGTACGTTCGAGTTTCAGGGCCTCGAGAAGTCAACGCTGGCGGGCGCCCTCAACCTTATGGACATGGTTTCGTTTCGCGAGCTCTACGGGTTCATGAGCGGCGAGAAGCTGGCCGAGATCCAGGCGCTGCAGAAGGCGGCCGGGGCCCACGACGTGAGCCGCGAGAACGCGGAGGCGGAGCTGTTCGGCAGCAAGGCAGACGCCGTCATGGACGACAAGGCGCCGCGCCGGATCGAGGCGACCACGACGCCGGGGGTCGCCCCCGTCATGCACGACCTCGGCGAGTCGCTGGGCGGCAAGCTGCAGCGCGAGGAGGCCCGCAGTCGGGTTTTCCCGCCCGATGAGGTGGAGCGGGGCGTGGTGCTCAACGCCGCCGTGATCCTCAAGGACCCGAAAAAGATCAAGGAGACCATCGGCGCCATCGAGGCCCAGGGGAAGCGGGACGGGCTCACGCTCAAGGCGATCGACTGGCAGGCCGCCGCTGGCCTCATCGGGCAGTTCGTCAACGTCATCCGGATCGTACTCTACGTCGCGATCCTGATCATCTTCCTCATCGCGCTGGTGATCATCAACAACGCGCTCGTCATGGCCACGCTCGAGCGGGTCAAGGAGATCGGCACGCTGCGCGCGATCGGGGCGCAGCGGCGATTCATCCTGGCGATGCTGGTGATCGAATCGATCGTCGTGGGTTTCATCTTCGGCGGCCTCGGGGCGGGGCTGGGCGCGGTCATCGTGAGCGTGGTGGGCAAGATCGGCATCCCCGCGAAGTCCGATGTCTGGTTCTTCTTCTTCTCGGGCCCGCGCCTCTACCCCTTCATCGGCACCAGCAACATCGTCGCGGCTTTCGCGATCGTGCTGCTCGTGAGCGCCTTCTCCAGCTTCTACCCGGCGTGGATCGCCATGCGGGTGACCCCCCGCCAGGCCATGCAGGAGGACGAATAACCATGTCCAAGCTGTTTGTCGATCTGACGATCGCCTTTCGCAACCTGGTGCAGCACCGCCGGCGCTCGCTGTTCCTGGGCACGGCAATCGCGGCGGTGACCGCGCTGCTCGTGCTGCTGAGCGGCCTCTCCACCGGCGTGCGCGAGACCATGATCGACACCGCCACCACGCTGTCGACGGGGCACGTCAACGTCGGCGGGTTCTACAAGGTGACCGCGGGCCAGGCCGCGCCGGTCGTGACCAACTACAAGAAGGTGCTCGCCGTCGTCGAAAAGACGGTCCCCGAGATGGCCTTCGCCGTCCACCGCGGGCGCGGCTGGGCCAAGCTCGTCTCCGACACGGGATCGATGCAGGCTGGCATCACCGGCATCGACATCAGGAGCGAGCCCAAGTTCTCGTCGGTGTTGCAGCTCGAGAGCGGCAAGCTCGACGATCTGGCGCAGCCGGGCACGATCCTCCTCTTCGATAACCAGGCCGAGAAGCTGGGCGTCAAGGTAGGTGACGCGCTTACGATATCGGCGCCGACCACGCGCGGCACCAACAACACCATCGACGTGCGGGTGGTCGCGATCGCCCACAGTCTGGGCCTGCTCAGCACCTGGAACTGCTTCATCCCGATCGAGAGCCTGCGGGCGCTCTACCAGATCAACCAGGACTCGACCGGCGTCATCCAGATCATGCTCAATCGGAAAGACTTCGACCATATCCCCGCGATCGCGGCCCGTTTGCGGCAGGCGCTCGATCAGGCGGGCTATCGGATCATGGAGCCCGACCCGCGCGCCTTCTGGATGAAGTTCCAGTCGGTGTCGCGCGAGGACTGGACCGGACAAAAGCTCGACGTCACCAACTGGGAGGACGAGATCTCCTTCATGACCTGGACGCTCAAGGCGCTTCAGGGCCTGTCGGCGGTGCTGATCGTCATCTTGGTCGCGATCATCATCATCGGCATCATGAACACGATGTGGATCGCGATCCGCGAGCGCACGCGCGAGATCGGGACGCTGCGGGCCATCGGCATGCACCGCCGCGAGGTGCTCTGGATGTTCCTCCTCGAGTCGCTCATGCTCGGCTTGCTGGCCACGATCGCCGGCGTGCTGGTGGGCGCCGCCGTCGCCGCCGGGCTCAACGCGGCCCACGTTCCCGTGCCGACGGGTTTGCAGTTCTTCTTGATGTCCCCGCACCTGCACCTGTCGGTGCACGGGTCGCTGTTGATTCGGTCGGTCGTGACCATCACGCTCGTCACCGGCGTCGCGGCGTTCTACCCGTCGCTCAAGGCCGCGCGGTTGCGGCCAGTCGTGGCCATGTCCCACTTCGGATGACGGATCGAATGGATGAATCATGAGCAACCAGACGCAAAGACCGACGCAAAGATGGACCTGGGCGGTGCTCGTCGCCGCGGTGACTCTGAACCTGATCCCCGGCGTCGGGCCGGCCCGGCGCGCGGTCGCGGCGCTGACGGCCCCGCAGATGCTCGACTTGTTGAAGCTGGTCGACAACCGGCAGAACAGCAACGGCGACTGGCGCGCCGAGGCTTATCTCGAACAGAAGGAGAAGGACAAGGTCGACACGGTCTACGACACCGAATACTTCCGGCGCTCCTCCGACCAGAAGTTCATGATCCTCTTCACCAAGCCGAAGTCGTCGGCCGGGCAGGGCTACCTGCGCATCGACAAGAATCTCTGGTTCTACGACCCGTCGGTGGGTAAGTGGGAGCGGCGCACCGAGCGCGAGCGGATCGGCGGCACCAACTCGCGCCGGTCGGACTTCGACGAATCACGCCTGGCAGAGGAATACGATCCGACCGACGAAGGCGAGGAGAAGCTGGGCGTCTACACGGCGCAGAAGCTGCTGCTCAAGGGGAAGCCGGGGCAGGATCTGGCTTTCCCGATCGTCCGCATCTGGATCGACAAAGAGACCAAGAACGTCCTCAAGCGGCAGGAGTTTGCGCTGTCGGAGCGCCTGCTGCGCACGGCGTACTACCCGAAGTGGAAGAAGATCTACAGCCCGTCCAAGAAGGGGGACGTCTGGTATCCGGAGGAGATCCGCTTCTACGACGAGGTCGAAAAGGCCAACCAGACGCTGGTGCTGATCAAGTCGGTCGACCCCAACGCGTTGCCGCAGAACCTGTTCACCAAGGCCTGGCTCGAGAGCAAGAGTAGGTGATGCGCCTTCCGGCTGGCGCGATCGGGTTGGGGTTCGTGGTCGCGCTCCTCGTGGCCTCTCCCGCCTGGGGGCAAGCCGCCGCCGGCGATCGCCCGAGCGAGCAAGACATGTTCGGGGGCGGTTCCTCGACGCCCGCGCCGTCGGCGGCCCCTCAACCTGCCGCGGCACCCTCCGCGTCCGCGCCTCCGGCCGCGGCACCGGCGGCAGCGGCGAACACCGGCGGCACCGACCGCGATCAGGCGTTGCTGGGGACCGGCGGCGACTCCAAGTTTCTCGCCGACTACGTTGCGCCCGAGAACCCGCTCCAGATAGGTGGCCAGCTCTATTTGCGCGCCCAGTCGACGGCCTCTTCGAATCAGTATCCCGGTGCCTGGTCCTTCGCGGCGCCGAGCCTGCTGGACGTCTATCTGGATGCGCGGCCCAACCCGCGGGTACGCGCCTTCATTCTCGGTCGGATGAGCTACGATCCGACGCTGCTCCCGAACGGAAGCTCGACCCCACTGCCAGCGACGGACGCAGGCGCGGCGGCCGGCACCACCCCCACGGGATTCTCGACCTTCAGCACGACGCGCGGGCCAGCCTCCCTCCTCGACCAGATGTGGATCCGGTTCGACATCCTCGAGCACGTGTTCGTAACCGCCGGCAAGCAACACGTGCGGTGGGGGACCGGACATTTTTGGCAGCCGACCGACTACCTCCACCCTGTCCGGCGCAACCCGCTCGACGTCTTCGACATCCGTCCCGGGACCACCATGCTCAAGTTGAATATCCCCTGGGAAGAGAAGGGGTGGAACTTCTACGGCTTCGCCATCGCCGAAGATCCCGACGCGCCGACACCAACGTTGCACCAGGTGGCGGGGGCGGTGCGGGCCGAGTTCGTTCTGGCCGGTGTCGAGATTGGGTTAGACAGCTACCTGCGCCGCGACCACAACCCGCGCTACGGATTCGATCTCTCAACGGGAATCGGCGACTTCGATGTCTACGCGGACATTGCCGTCCGCCCGGGCGATGACTTCGAGCACGTCTTTGCCGATGCCACGCCGACCTCCAGCTTCGTGAGCACCTTCTCGGGCTACGAGACGCAGGCGGTCGGTGGCGTCACCTACGCTCGCAAGTACAACGACAACGACATGTGGACAGTCGGGATCGAGTATTTCTACAACCACCCTGGCTATACGAGCTCATCGATCTATACCCAGGTGGTTCAGGACGCGATCAGCACCGACAACGCTGCCTTGATTCCGTTCTTTTATCTTGGCCAGCAATATGCCGCCGCGTACGTCTCGTTGCCGGCGCCCTACTCGTGGAACTACACCGCCTTCACCCTGTCGACCCTGGGGAATCTCTCAGATCGTTCATTCATCACCCGGCTCGATTATTCCGTCACCCTCCTCACCCACCTGACGTTCGAGGCGTTCGCAGGCCTTCATTACGGCCACGGCGGCGGCGAGTTTCGGTTCGACTTCGTCTCCCTCGGATTCGGCAACACCTACCCGATCGTCGATCTCGGCGCCGCCTTGCGCATCGCGATCTAGACTCGGTCAGATCGACTTTTTGGGTCGGGGGATCTGGTAGGTGTCCAGCTTCGAGACGAAGGTGCGGCGCGGAATGCCCAACAGGCGCGCGGCGCGGCTCTGGTTCCCGGCGCAAGCGGCCAGCGCCGTCAGGATTCGGTCTCGTTCCGCCGGCGCCGCGATCTCCTCCGTGTCGACCCGCGGAGGCGGCGTGCCGTTCAAGGCCGGTGTGGGGATGAGCTTGTCGAGCGGCAGGTGGTCTTGCCCGATGACCGGCCCCGCGCAGAGGAGCACCGCCCGTTCGGCCATGTTCTTGAGCTCGCGGATGTTGCCGGGCCAGGCGTAGGATTCGAGGAGCGCGATGATCGGCGCCGGGACGATCGGCGGCGGCCGCCCGAGGTCGCGGCAGATCTGCCGCACGAACGTCTCGGCCAGGTGACGGATCTCGCCGACCCGCGCGCGTAAAGGCGGGATGGTCAGCGTGATGCCGTTCAACCGAAAATAGAGGTCTTGCCGGAAAGCCCCACGCGTCACCTCGGCCTCGATCTCGCGGTTGGTCGCCGCGATGAAACGGACGTCGATGCGGTGGGGCCGGACGCTCCCGAGGCGGGTCACCTGGCGCGTCTCGATGACACGCAGGAGCTTCGCCTGCGTCGCCAGCGGCAATTCGCCCACTTCGTCGAGGAACAGAGTACCGCCGGCCGCCGTTTCCAGCAGCCCGGGCTTGGCCTGAACGGCGCCGGTGAAGGCGCCCCGCTCGTGCCCGAAGAGCTCGCTTTCAAGCAGCGTCTCGGACAGCGCCGCGCAGTTGAGACAGACGTAGGGTCCCTCGCGGCGAGGCGACGCCCGGTGCACGGCCTCGGCGAGGAGCTCCTTCCCCACACCGGTCTCGCCGGTAATGAGGACGTTTATGGTTCCCACCGCGGCGCGTTCCGCCAGCGAATGCACCCGTTGCATCGCCTCGCCGCCTTGAAAGCGGCCGTCTGGCACCAGCATGCCTTCGTCACGCAGGGTCTCGGGTCGCATCACTTCGGTCGTCGTGGTTCGTCGCTGAACGATCAGAACCGTGGAACCGATCTGGACCGTGTCTCCGATGTTGAGCGCCACCCGGTCGCCTGGCTTGACCCCTTGGTCCTTGACCCGCGTTCCGTTCACGCTTCCGAGATCTTCGAGGAACATCTCCTCACCGACATGCAGGCAGGCGTGCGCGCGCGATGCCAGCGGATCATCGACGCGTACCGCGTTGGTCTCACCGCGGCCTATGGTCAGCGTTCCCGAAGCTGGGAGGTTGTATGTGGCGTAGGCGTCGCGCCCGACGACCAGCAGGAAGGCGCCTACCGCGTCACGATCATCGGTTTGGGTCGCGACGATGGTGGTCCGTCCGCGCATCTTCTCGGGGCCAGTATGTCGATCCCGACCCCGGGTCGGCAAGCGCCACTTGCACAACTTGTGCAACTTGGCCGCGAGCTGGCACAACCTGTGCCGGAGTCCTCGGTCATAGGTAAATATTGTCAGCTAGTTATGCGTGGCGCAGGCGTTGCATTAGCCAGGGACCATGCATACGGACGAAATGGCCTCAAAGTACGAGAACGTGCTTTATGCCCGGGCGATGCGCCTTGTGCGCTGCCGATCGGACGCCTTGGATCTGGTGCAGGACACCTATGAGCGGGCGCTGCGCGGAAAGGCCAGCTTCCAGCCCGGAACGAACCTGCGGCACTGGCTTATGACCATCATGTACAACCTGTTTCTGGACCGTTGCCGGCGCCAGGGGCGGGAGCCGCGGGCACTCTGCTTCGACGAGCACGAGATCGCTGGTCCGGAACCCTACGCGCCCGAGCCCTGGGAGACCATCACCCAAGAACAAATCAGCGCGGCGCTCGCCGGCCTCGATCACCCGTTCCGGGAGGTCTATGAGATGCGCCTCATCGACAACTGCAGCTATGACGAGATCGCCAGCCGCTTGACCATTCCCCGCTCGACGGTGGGCACCCGCCTCATGCGCGCGCGCCACAAGCTGCGTCAGACGCTGCTCAAGCACGCCGTTTGTTGACCTCGGAACCTGGGAGCTCCGAGCCTCCCAGGGTGGGCTCGGCCGGGCCCGGGGTCCCGGCGCGTGTCCGCACGCTCGGGGTGGATCAAAGCCCGACCTCCCCCGACTCGGCGTAGCTCTAGCTGGCCACCTTGTCGCCGTCGGCGTCGTACACGACGGCGGGGGGGAGGCCCAGCTCTCGCAGGCCAGGCTCGATGGCCCCGCGATCGCCGACGATGACGATGCTGGCGGCATCGGGATCGATGTAGCGAACGGCGAGCGCCCGGAGATCGTCGGCGGTGGTTCGTTCGAGGGCGGCGGCGAAGCGAAGCGGCTCGTCGAGGGGGAGATCGTAAAGGCCGATCTCGCCGAAGGTCGCCGCGATGCCTCCGGTGGTCGCCAACCCCTCGGCGACGCGCATGAGTAACGTGGCCCGCGCCTTAGCATGCTCGTCGGCGGTGACGGGTCGCTCGCGCAGTCCGGCGAGCTCGCCGAGCATCTCGCGTACCGCCGGCGCGGTCGATTCGGCGAAGACCGCGGCGCGGGCGGCGAAGCTGCCAGGGTGATGCAGGAACGCGAAGCTCGAGGAGGCGCCGTAGGTGAAGCCGTTCTTTTCGCGCAGATTGAAGTTGAGGCGGCTGGTGAAGCTGCCCCCCAGGATTGCGTTCAGCATGGCCAGCCCCGAGCGGTCCACCGAGAGGCGGTCCGTTCCGGGCGCCACCAGACGCACGACGCTCTGGGATGCGCCCGGGCGATCGACGATGACCAGGCGCGGTCGCGTTGGCCACGGTGGCGGCGACGGCGACGCGGGCACCGGCGCGGGTTTCCAGTCCGCAAACACGCGGTCGAGGCGGGCGTGCAAAGAGTCGTCGAAGTCCCCCGCCACCACCAAGAACGCGTGGTTCGGGCGCCAGTGTGCCGCATGAAAGGCGCGGACATCGTCGAGATGGAGGCGCTCGATCGTACTTTCCAGGCCCTCCGCCGGACGCCCGTACGGGTGATCGTCGCCGAACAGCACGCGATCGGACACCACGCCCACCACCGCCTCGGGCTGATCGCGGCGCTGCACGCAGGCGGTCCGTCGATCGCTCACGACCCGTTCCCAATCCGAGGCGCCGAGGCGCGGGCGAAGGAGGACGTCCGCCGCGATATCCAAGGCCTCGGCGAACGTCTCGCGCGGCGCCTGCAGCGAGAGTTGCGATCCATCTCGACCGCTGCCGAGCCAGAGGTCGGCGCCGAGCCGTTCTAGCTCCTCGGCGATGCCCAACGTGTCACGCGCGCCTGCCCCCTCATCGAGCATCTCCGCCGTGAGAGAAGCGAGGCCCGCGCGCGCCGGCGAATCGATGCCGGCGCCGCTGCGGATCATCAGCGCCGCCGAAACGATCGGCGCTACCTGGCGTGGCACGAGCACGACCTCGAGCCCGCTTGCGAGCCTGGAGCGTGTCGCGTGCGGCGGGATCACCGTCGGCAACGGCCCGACGACCGGCGCCGTCGACATCGCCTGGGGCGTCTCGATCACCCACTCACCGCTTCCGGCACGGTTCGCAGCGCAAGTCGCTTTCCGCGCAGCGCGCGCGCGAAAGCGTCGCGGACCGACTCGCGCGTGGCTTGACTGTAGCGCGCAAGGTCGCGCCCGACTCCGTCCGGATCGCCGAGGAGGTGCTGATAGTGGTTGAGGAGATCGGCCCGGGTTTGCAGATGGTCGAGTCCCTTGTAAAAGTCGGCGAGGTGGGTGTTGCGGGCGCGTTCGAGCTCCGCTTCGGTAGGTCCCTCGGCCGCGAAGCGCCCGAGCTCGTCGTCCACCGCCGCGCCGATCTCATCGAGGTCGTGGCCGGGCTTGGCGGTCGCGCCCGCCTGGAAGAGGCTGCTCAAGATCTGGGAGCCCTGATAGGCGAAAACATCTTGCGCGATCCGGCGCTCGAACACCAAGGCGCGGTAGAGCCGGCTCGATTTACCGCCACCGAGCACGTGCGCCGCCAAATCCAGGTCGGCGTCGTCCGGCGCGAACAGCGCGGGGGCGTGCCAGGCCAGTCGAAGCCGTGGCAGCTGGACCCTATCGGTCAGCGTCATCTCGACGTCAGCGGTCAGGCGTGGGTCGGGAGGGCGACCGGCGCGCGCCGGGGGCTCGCGTCGCGGCTGCCAGCCGAAATAGCGCTCGACCAGGGCGCGCCCGGTGCCGAGCTCGAAGTCGCCCGCGACGACCAGGCTGGCGTTGGACGGCCGGTAGAAACGGTCGAAGAACGCGCGAACGTCGGCCAGGGTCGCCGCCTCCACGTCTGCCTGCGAACCGATGGTCGGCCAGTGGTACGGATGCTCCGCGGGATACATCGCCTCCGAGATCACCAGCTCGGCGCGGCCATAGGGACGGTTCTCGTAGGACTGCCGCCGCTCGTTCAGCACCACCTTGCGCTGGCGTTCCAGCTCCTCGTCGGTGATCACGTCCGGCAACGTCGCGAGACGATCGGCCTCCAGCCACAGGAAGGTCTCCAAGAGGTTGCGCGGCCCGATCTCGTAGTAGTTCGTCCGGTCGTTGCTGGTCGTCCCGTTGTTGTGCCCGCCCCAGCTCTCCATGATCGCGTCGAAGGCCGGATAGGGGGCGTTGCGCGAGCCCATGAACATCAGGTGCTCGAACAGGTGGGCGAAGCCGGTCCGCCCGGGCGACTCGTCCTTGGAACCGACGTGGTACCATAGGTCGACCGCCACGAGCGGGCTCGATCGATCCGGGTGGAGGATGACCGTCAGACCGTTGGTCAGGGTGAACGTGTCGAACTGAATCTTGAGCATCGCCTAGGGAGCGGATCGCCAACGTGACTTCGAAAATCGGTCCCGCCTTTGGGCGCGGAATCATGGCACGAAACCATGCGCGTCCCCCAAGTAAAGCGAAGTACGCGAGGTAAGCACCGCGCCGGTCCCGCCGGCCTGGTGGTCGCCTTGGGTTGGGCAGCCTTGTCCGCGTTTCTAGCGACATTCTTGTCGACATTCTTGCCGGCGCTCGGCGGGCAGGCACGCGCCGATGGGGCCCTGCCGGGCTCGCTCGGGATCATGCTGCCGGTCGATCGGCCGCAGGAGATCGTCCTCAGCACCAACTTCGGGCTCATCATTTCAAACGACCGTGGCGCGACCTGGCTTTGGACCTGCGAACAGCTCGCGACCTCGATGGCGAACCGCTACGCCGTGGGACCGCCGCCGGCGGCGACCGGCTCGCTCGGCGATCGGTTCTACGCTCTTTCCCCGATCAAAGGGCTGGCCATCTCCGACGACGAAACCTGCAGCTGGCAGCCGTCGGCTGGTGCGCTCGCGGGCGAGACCGTGACCGACTTCTTCGTAGATCCCACCAGCCCCGACCGGGTGCTGGCGGCCGCGGCGGCCCCAGACGACGCCGGCGACGTCGCCGCGTCGATCTACGAGTCGATGGACGGCGGCGCGACCTTCGATTCAACGCCGCTCTTCGTCGCGCCGGTGGGGGCCACGGTCGTCGGGGTCGAGATCGCGCGCAGCGATCCAGACGTGATTACCCTCGCCTACTACCTCACCACCGCCAGCGACGCTGGTGTTTCAGGATTCGATCCGGTGCTGGTCCGCTCGTCCGACGGGGGGCGGACCTGGGGAGCGCCCATCGACGTTCAGGTGGCGCTTGGGCCCAACATCGTTCGGATCCTGGCGGTCGATCCGGCGGACAGCAATCTCGTCTACCTCCGCGTGAGCGCGATCACGTCTGGAACCGAGAGTGTCGCGATAACTCGGGACGGCGGGATGACCTTCACCCAGCCCGTGACCATCGACAACGGCTCGGTCAGCGCGTTCGCGCGCCTCGCCAGCGGGACGGTCCTGGTCGGCGCTCTCATCAACCTTCCGGGGGGCGGCGGAGGGACCAGGGGCGCCGGTTACCGCTCGACCGACGGCGGGATGACCTTCACTTCGTGGAACCTCAGTCCCCAGCCGCACATCGTGGGCCTCGCGGAGCGCGCGTCCGGGGCGCAGTCGATCCTCTACCTGTCGGGCAAGAACTACAGCGACGACTGGGCGCTTGCGACCTCCACCGACGAGGGCATCACGGTGACGCCGGTGATGAGCTACGACGAGGTGAGAGGCATCCAGTCCTGCGCACAGGCGGCCTGCGCCGACACCTGCAATTACGAGGAGGGACAGGCGGTGTGGAGCGAAAATGTCTGCACCGGCGCGCTGCTAGACGCCGGGACGGTGACCCCGCCGCCGGCAGGGTCGGGCTGTCACTGTGGCGCGGACGGTGGGGACTCGGGGGGCCTGTCTATCGTGGCTTTCGTGCTGCTGTTCGGCCTGCCGCTCGCGCGTCCTGCGCGTCGCCGACGTCCTGGTCGGGACGGGGCTGACGCTCGAAAGTCATCGTCGGGCCTTCGGCTCGACAGTCGACGAACCGCGGTGTAGATTCAAACATTCTTTGTACACGGCGTTTCCGTACAAGGCTGGGCCCATAGCTCAGCGGTCAGAGCTGGCGGCTCATAACCGCCTGGTCCCTGGTTCGAATCCAGGTGGGCCCACTCTCGATTCGACGGGTACGTCGGCCCTTCCGGTCTATATGGAGGAACGCATTGCGCGAGCAGCTTAAGCGACTCGAAGAGCTACAGACACACGACGCGAGAATTCAGGAATTGGAGGGCTCGTTGCGGGCCATCCCGCTGAAGTTGGCGGCGACACAGAACGACCTCGCCAGGGTCGAGGGGCTTCTTGGGACCGAGCGGCAGGCGCTGGCGGAGAGCGAGAAGTACTACGGCGAGCAGAAGGGTCTCCTCACCGACGACGAAGTGCAGGTGGCGGGCGCGAAGCACAAGCTCGCTCAGGCCAAGAACTCGAAGGAGTACATGGCGGCGCAACGTGAGATCGAACAGCGCCGGGAGGGTTTGACTTCGCGCGAGGGGGAAATCACCAAGCTGGTCGGCGCCGTGGACGCAAAGAAGAAACTTCTCTCGGAGCGCTCGAACGACGTCACCGCGCTCAAGGAGTCGATCGCCAAGGACGCCGAGGCCGCGAAGGTCCGGATGGCCGAGATCGAAGCTCAGATCGTCGCGTTGCGCGCGGAGCGCGACAAGCTCGCCGGGGAGGTGAACCCCGAGGTGCTCAAACGTTACGCGAGCATCCGGATGCGGCGGGGCCTGGCGGTGGTCGCCGTCCGCAACGGGACGTGTCAAGGCTGCAACATGAACATTCCGCCGCAGCTCTTCAACGTCATCCAGCGCGGGCAGAGCATCGAAACCTGCCCCTCCTGCCATCGCATCATCTACTGGGTGGAGCTGATGAAAGAGGAGAGCGCCGCCGCCGGTCCAACCGGTTGAGCGCCCACCTGGTATAGTCGCCTCGCTTCTCGCTCGAGCTGGACAGGTGGTCGCGGCGGGCTTTTGCTCCGCCGAGGAAAGTCCGGGCTCCGCAGGGCAGGGTGCTGGCTAACGGCCAGTCGGGGTGACTCGAAGGACAGTGCAACAGAAAACAGACCGCCGGCGCCATAAGGTGACGGTAAGGGTGAAACGGTGCGGTAAGAGCGCACCGCCCCCTCGGTGACGAGGGGGGCATGGCAAACCCCACCTGGAGCAAGACCGGTCTGGGATCGCGAGGCGACCCGCAAGGGTTGGTTCGCCGGCGTGGCCCGCGCCGATTCGATCCCGAGTTGGTCGCACGAGCCGTTCGGTAACGGGCGGCCCAGAGGAATGACCACCACCGGCGGCAACGCCGGAACAGAACCCGGCTTACGGACGGCTCGGACGAGAAGCTTTTTCGCGCAGCGGGGCGGCCCGC
>CAAGKR010521578.1_pt1 | contig 25073 bp, 24 predicted proteins | sample 2556971 | NCBI WGS metagenome assembly CAAGKR01 (sample SAMEA5207829, study PRJEB30636) | soil metagenome | biome: forest; feature: boreal; material: soil | place: USA | collected 2011-09 | depth 1 m | reverse complement strand
CCAGCAGCGACAATCGCGCCTTGGCCCGGTTGCGCTACCGTTCCCGCGACAAGTAGCGGTTGCTGGCCCGAAACAACAAGCCCCGGAGCACTGACGGCAGCGGCCGTAACCGCGCTCGAATACGGAACCGCGCTGTACGGATCACCGCTGTAACCGCCAGTCGTCCCGCCAGCGATACTGCCGTCGGGTATCTGTACAACTAATCCTGAGATTAAAGTCGGCGCAAGTCCAGCCGCAATAATCGACCCGACGCCAGGTGTCGAGGTAACGCCCACGACTACCACCGGCACGGTGCCGGGAAGATCGCCTAAAACGGTCGGAGGTTGCCAGCGCAACAACGCGCGCAGTGCTGGGCCGGGACGCCCGCGCTCGCTTGTCAATCCCGGTGGGATCGATGGCGCTATTCCGCCGCCACCTTGGATCAGCGTGGCAAACGGCCAAGTTCCCTGCAAGCCAGGTTGAGGGACCACAGTTACAGTTACGACGACGCTCGGCGCCAAGCCAGCAGCAACGACAGCGCCAACGCCACTCGTCAGGATCGTGCCGCTCACATCGACTGGCGCGGCGCCACTGGCTACAATCGCCCCAGTCGTCGGTAACGTCAGCGTATTAAGGACAAGATTCGGAGTAACTAGGGTGTACGCACTGCCGACGCGAAAATCGAAGTCCTGCGTCGTCCCGGCACCTGCCGAAGTTATTTCAATACCAACGGCGACGAACAGATACTCGTTGCTAAAAGCAAACGTGGATCCTGGTGACCACGTCCAAGTCAGTGTTGTATCGACCGTCGTCGAAAGATTCGCCGCCGTTGCCGCAGAAGCTACTCGCGCGCTGGTAAGTTGAGTGGCACCGGAGCCGTTCTGATTTGGTGAGCGCCAAAGCGTGACCGCGAGCTTAAGTCTGCCAGCATAAGCCGCTGTAACCGACCGAAAGCCAAAATTGAACGTCCAGTCGGTGTTGGCGAAAGTGCCGGTGTAGGCATTCTCTGACCGCCAGCAATCACCTAGCGTCGTCGATGGTGCAGCACTCGGCTGTAATGTCGTGCCCCACGTAGCCGCAGTACGGGCTACCTCCGTACCGCCAACCATCAGACATGACTGCGCTAATACGTTGGTGCCCGCAATCCATCCGGTTGCTGTAGTGGCGGAAGTGGGGGCTGTTCCACCATCTTGCAGAGAGCGGTGTAATGTCGCCCCAGCCGGTACTGCATCCTTCCAATAAAAGGTGATGACAGCCATTGGCGACTCCTGAGGGCTGTCGAACTAGCGCGTTAGTTAATGACCTTAATTACGCGATTTTGACACGTAAGATTGGTAGGACTCGTGGCGACACTGAATTGCGCCGTAACGCTCAAGAGTTTCGCCGTCGTCGTGTCCACAGTCACGGCTGCGTTGCCGCTCGCCAACGGTGCGCCGGCTGATCCAAGTAGTGCGGGCAGCAAATTAGCCGCAGTCGACGACAACACGTTGCCCATAAAAATACCGCCGGACATGAAACTGCCGCTTGCTCCGCTCGAACGACATGCAATCCATGCCTCAAGCATCCAAAGCGAATTCGAGCGTGCAGTGGTATCAAGCCCTTGCGCGGCCGAAGCAACCAATACCGTGCCCGCCACGCCACCCCAGCGCACGCGCATGGTCAACGTACCCGGCGTCGTTACAACATTACTCATCACGCCGAAGGCATAGATTCGCAAGGTCCGTCCAGGCACCATGTAGTACGCCGGAATGCTGAAGTCGGGACAGATGATCGTTTCCGATACCGTATTGGAAATCTGCGCGCCATCTGCGGTGATGCTATCCAGCGTTTCCACCCAATTATTAGCGCCCATTTGTTTCCTCTAGGATGCGAAGCCGACGCAAATTTGTTGATAGGTTCCAGGCCCGAGACTCGGCAGGCTAAGATTAGCGGTCGACGGAACAGCCTCGTAGCTAGATAAGCTACCTACTTCTAGCTGCGCACCCCAAACATAAATACCGGAAGCGCCATCGCCCGCGTAAGTGTCGGTGTTGTCAGCGGTTTCTGCTAAAAGTTCATACCAAAGATTGTTTGTACCGGAACTCGTCGACCCGGTCACCGACGCCCGCCACCAGCCATTGCCAGCGTCCGTTACCGAGTTGGATAATAATTGAGCGCCGAAAGTAGCGCCTACTACTCCCGTGGTCAGATTGACGGAGATACCAAATGCGTTACCGTTTTTATTAAAAACTTCTACCTTGGCCCAAGTACGTTCTGCCGCCTTTAGATGGAAAGACAGGGTTCGCGTCTGGTTATCCGGCATGGTCGTGTAATCGACCGGACCGATGTAAACAAGGTGCTGTCCAGAAGTCGCGTCTTCGACTAGCTTGTCGGCAGTATTACCACCATATGGCGCGGTCGTCGCATTGGCGACAATCGAACCCCTACCCTTTTGCCAGTATGCGTTGTCAAACTGCTCAGTGAACGACAGCAGATTATTAGACATTCCTAACGTGTCTTGAACGAATAAATAGCAGAGGATTCGTCAGCGCCACAAGTAATCGTGACGTTATTGAAGTGCTGCTCTCCCCCATACATTATGGTTTCGCCTTAAACGAATAAATACTAGATATGCTTTGATTACCAGACGCGTCACTAGAAAACACGCGATAGTAATAAGTGGCATTTTTCATCGCTCCGATCAACCCAACAGAATGCGATGTGACCAATGCAGAGTTGCCAGTTGTTAGAGCATTTACGAACGTTGGCGGCAACTGCTGAGGCGTAGCTAACACGCCAGCAGTAGTCGAATAACTAACCGCGCTATCCGACAGTTCATCCGTGGTCCAAACAATAGTGACGTTGCCATGCTGATTAGACGCTACTCCTACATTGGAAATAACCGGCGGCGTCGTATCGGGAATGACATTGAGAACAGTGACGGTTACGATCGATGATTGTCCCAAATTTCCCGCTAGGTCGTAGGCGTTAGCGCGCAACTGCACCGAACCGTTAGCGACGCTGGTCGAGTCCCACGAGAGCTGATACGGTGCCCATGGCACGCTGCTAGCAAATATCCCGTTTACCAGCAAATCAACTCTTGCGACGCCTACGTTATCACTAGCGTTAACCGAAACCACAACTATTCCAGACACAGTACCGCCGGAAGGCGATGTAATAGATGCCGTCGGCGGCGTTGTATCACCAGCCACCGCATTGGTAGTCGCGCTTGAGACCGCTGATTGAACGCTTGCATTCGCCGCCGCATCATATGCCGCGACGTTGTACGCATATAAGGTCGATGGCGTGAGGCCGGTATCGGAATACGTCGTGCCAGCCGTCGTCGCGATCTGCGAACCGCCACGGTAGATTTTATATCCTGTCACTCCAACATTATCTGTAGAAGCTGACCACGATAGATTGATCTGCGACGATGAGATAGCAGCGGCAGTCAGCCCCGTCGGTATCGTCGGAGGCGTAACATCAGCTATAGCCTGCGTCGTCGCGCTCGCACTTGCTGACTGCGCGCTCAAATTGCCCGCTGCGTCAAAAGCGGCGACCGCATAGGAATACAAAGTAGAAGCTGCAAGACCTGCGTTCTGATAGGTCGTACCTACCGTAGTAGTGATCAGCGACCCGCCGCGATACACTTTGTATCCCGCAACGCCTACCGCATCGGTTGATGCATTCCAAGAGAGATTGATCTGCGAGGACGAGACTGCGGTCGCAGTAAAGCCCGTCGGCACGGTGGGCGCTGTCGTATCAACGGGAGAGGCATACTCATATGCTCCAAGGTCCGGTGCACTGCCAGAGTAAGGGAGCCCGACATCTACGCCCTTATCGATAAGATCGCTGCCCGCCACGAGTTTCAGAAAATTAAGCGTTGGCAACGATCCATCGGCGTTTCGCGGTCCAGTCGCACCGGAATAATCAAGCGACTGAAAATCAGTCGAGTCGACCGTGACCCCTAAATTCCACGAATTATTGCTTTGTACTACTTGGGTGGCTGGAATGTAAACGGACGAGTTTGGTAAAGATAGATTGTTTTTGAGGACAAATGCCACAGGGTCCCAAAACGAAAAGTTTGTTGCGTTTTCGTATCCTGTATTGTTAAAAACGTTCATGGGTAAGTTGGCACTGTTGTCGTCAAATCCGTTGTGCTGATTTCGCCATGCTAGGTTGTTACGGATGATGTGATTTCCATCTCCAGCATCACCGCCGCCTAGCTTAAATCCGTCGCCATTGCCACCACTCGGTGTGAGATCGTCTTTTTTTCCATTCTCCCATGACCAGTTGTTCTCAACTAAAACGCCATTTGCATCCCATAAATCGATGCCATCGTCGTTGTTGCGCCATACACGATTACCACGCACGATGTTGCCGGTTAGCAGACTACCTACCCCAATCCCATCTCCACCAGTAGAGCCATAGATGCCATGATGGTGCGAGTCATTGTTAAGAATCAGATTGTCGCTTCCGCTTTGTACAGTAATGCCTCCTGCGCCGCTTGTCTGTATGCGTGAGTTGTGGTGGAGGTGGCAAAACTCGACGATATTGTGACTTGAAACTCCAGCCAAATAAATGCCAGAGGCGCCGGCATTCTTGATTTCCAGTCCCTGAAAATGCCACCACGAAACATCAGTCAACTGAATCGCCGAATGGGACGACGTCGTGATGTTGATACCGTCTAGGATAGGAGTTTCACCAGGATAGTTGAAAACATTAATGTAGTTTCCGCTGCTACCGCTCCGGCTAATTTGCACGCCTGAATCCGTAAGCGCATAAGTCCCGCCGCGCATGTAAATCGTGTCGCCTGGATTGGCGATACCAGCCGCATGCGCGAGTGTGGCAAAAGGAGCCGCCAAAGACCCAGCGACCGCATCAGAGCCAGTCGTAGCAACGTAATAAGTGGTCACTGCATATGCTCCTTGGGACGATAAAACTAGCGCAAAGAGAACAAAAAACCCGCTCAAGGCGGGCTGCGGTAAGGACGGAAGCAAACGGACTATTCTGCCGTCAGCGCGATCTTCGCTTTGACCGCATTAACCAACTGCGCTGCTGTTCGTGGCGTCATCGGCGCAGCGAAGTTGGCGCGGATGAGATTGATCTCATCGAGTACTACCAGCGCCAGGGCACGGACCAGCCGCTCGAACTGCGCGCCAGTAATCAGTTGTCCGTTGTCGATGCTTGTTGTGGCTGCGGCCTTCTGTGCTTGGGCTGCAGCCGTTGCTATGTTTGCAACGGCTGTTAGTGCGGCAGCATCGATCGCGGCCACGGTCGGCATCGTCGTTTGTGATTTCCATATCACGTTAACGTTCGTCGGCGTGTCTTGCACCGCCTTAAAGTCGCGGTCCACTACAAACCCCATGCTTTGCAGGACAAATGCTACGTCGGTTCTCAAAAAACCTCCGTTAGCGACATGAAAGTTTCGGTGTCGCTAGAAGAACCATAAAGGCCAATCGACCCTGCCGAAGTCCGGTATTGGAAGCGAATGTAATCATCCACCGCGAACACATAAAGACCCGACACGCCAGTTGATATATAGGCCGTTAAGCCAGCTGTGATCTGTAAATTTTGCGGGAAAATAGTAGCGCCGCCATTTAATTCCATGAATAGATCGAACTTGCCACCGACAACTACTTGATTGGCCGTCGAGGCGCTAATAGCCACGTATGCACTACAAGCCCGCCGCGCCGTGATCTTGTCGCTTGCCGTCGTGCAAACACTTCCGGTGTTCTTGTTCGCCGTCCATACCCCGCTCTTGGCGGTTGGGTAGGTACTCGTTGCCGCCGATTCGCCGGAGCAGTTGGTTGTCAACTGCAATAGCCCCTTCATGGGGATCCGCCCGTCGTACTCAACGATCCATGTGTTGCTCGCCACGTAGCGCAGCGTCACCACTTCGCCAGTTATGAACAGCCGCGACCATTCCGACGCCGCCGATCCGCCATTGATCGTCTGCGACGTGTTGCCCTTGATAAGCAGCTCGAAGCTGGCATTGCCAAGCTGCACGATGATGCTGACGCGATCACCGACTGTCGGACTCGCTGGCATGGTGTAGTTGCGATCTGCTGTCGCCCACGCCGACATATCGACTACGTAAGTCGTATTGGCGACGCACGTCGTCGCCGCATCGGCGCCGGTGACGAGGTTGGTTGCTGTGAGAAGTCGGCCAGCAATCGTGGCCGGAAAACCGCAAAAGATGGTGTGCGTGCCAGCCGAAAGACTCAGCAAACTCCCGGTCGTCGATGAAAGCAGTGTGCGACTCAGCGTCGTACCTGACGCCGTGTATGTCGAAAGACTTTCTTCCTTAGCTCCATTAGCATCATGGATGATTAGGTGTGTGGTGTCTCCATCGCTCAAGAAAGACGCGAACGTTTGAAAACCTGATACGGCACCAGCCGGCACAATCGCGCCCGTGCCGGTCGACGTTGTCGTCTCTTTTACGAACGGCGCGATCTTGAAACTCATATCGCCATCCCGCTATGCCAACCAAACGAAAACTTAACGCCTTGGCCTTTCAAGGGCAACGCCTTACGATCTTTAACGACAAAAGACACTACGCCGTCCTGACGAAGTACGCATTAGCGTCGGAAGTCTGCGCGATCACAATGCCCTTCAGGTTAGGCACGTAGCGCATCCGTCCGTATATCCCAGACCCCCCGCCATTCTTGCGCGCCGCTCCCGCTACCGGGGCCGTGCCGGTCGTAGTGAGACGTGTAACGACCCAACCGACTGGATCGATGGTGTAGAGGATTCCGTTGTCGTTGAAGTAGACGAATTTCCGAATGCCCGCATCCCATTCCAGGCCAACACCATCCCACTGATTGATTTCGGCAGCGGCAGGCCCAGTCAGCGCGATCGGCACGAAGCTCGTCGGACGCGGCGCGCTTACGCTCAAGGTGTGCGCGCGCACCGTGGTCGCATCATTTCCCCATAGCCCGAGCCGCAACAGCACATCACCACCCGCCGCGAGCACGCATTTGTCGAGCACGGAAGTCGTTTGCTCGTTGCAAACCGTCTCGGCCCAAGCGCCGCTGCGCCATGCTTGAATCGCATAGGCTGATGTGCGGAACACTTCCTCGGTCACTGGATGCTGGCATTGCCCCGGACCATCCCAATTGAAATCGAACCAGCACGAGCCGAACGTACTCCAAGCTCCGGTTCCCATGTTTACGCCGTCAACGACCTTGGATCCCCCGCGGTCGGTCGGCCAGGTATGGATGCGGGTGAACAGCATGAGGGTGTCAAGCGAATTGATAAACTGCGGCGAGTAGTAGGAATGCGCCGCGCCCGGCTTGCCGTCGTGGTAATACATTTCGATGGTTTGCGCGGCGAAGGTATCCATTTGCGCCGCCGGCGACGGTGGTATGACGACACTCCACTTCGGTGCGTCATCTTCAAGTCGCAGCCCACGCACTTCGTTCCCCGCCCAATCCCCACCACCGCCGCTCCAAATCAAAAGCTGACTGCCCGCTTTCTTGAGAGCGCCGCCGCCGAACACAAATGCACCGGCCAGCACATTGCCGTGCGTGCCATCGGCAAGCCCTGCGGTCGTCAGCGCTGACAGATCACCGTCCGCCTGTCGGGTGTTGGGGATCGACACCCATTCGTTGATTGCCTTCCCTGTCAGCCATGCCGCGGTTCCCGTTGGCGTTGGCACCGGCGTTGGAATTGGCGTTGGCACCGGCGTTGGAATTGGCGTCGGGATCGGCACCGGAACTGGCGTCGGCGTAACAGCCGTCGCGCTGAATCGGAACACGAACAGGTACGGGTTCGGCACATCAACGCCGCCAAACCAGATCGAAACATCGTTGACAGGATCACGACAGGCAACACGGCATTGCACATTCAACCCCACCGGATCACTCACCGCCACGCCGCTGTCGTGCCAAATGTTCGCCGCGCCATAGAGGCCGTCGGGGTCGAGCCAGTAAAAGTGACCATCGAAGATCGACAGATATTCGACGACTTTCCACTTTTCGTTCCAAACGATGTGCGTGTGATTCGGCGCTGGCGTTGATTCGAGTGCACCCGGAAACGGCGCGACCGGAACCGGCGTCAGCGAATCCCAATCCATGCGGTAGGTCTGAGCGTTAAGCGCATCGAGAACGAAGGTTCGCCGCCCAACTGCATCGTTGGCGAAATAATCCTTCCAGATCGCCATAGCTTTACCGTTCGGCCCCAGCGGCAAATTGACAACTCCACCCCATGTCTGCGTTGCAAGGTCAAGCGTCTGCCGCGATGGTCCCTGCACACCGAACCGCGTTACCGTCTGCTTGACCATGTCGGGAATGACGAACCAACTATCCCAGCCGTATCCTTCCCAAGCGATGCCGGAATTGAATCGCTGCCATGCTCCCGCCTGCATCCGCTTCGTTGGATCGAAAGTCATTACGTCATCACGGATAAAACACGGATCGTCCACCTTGGCCGATGTTTCACCCGGCGCTTGCTGTGTGGTGTCGCCAAGCTGACCGGGCACTCCGACCAATAGCTTTTGCTGCGGCCAATAGAACAACCCGCAATAGTCCCAGTGCTTCGGTTGTACTGATGTTCCGCCGAAACCTTCGTAGGAATACTCCTTGCGCCAGCCAGCGTTCGGATCGTTGCTCGCCATCCGCACAGCAAGGTCTACTGACTTCACGCATTGCTGATAGGATTCGCCCGCATACGGCGCCGGATTTGCGTAGTCGCCATTGTTGAAGTAGATGCGATTATCGGTCGGACAAAAGCACGGCGTGACGTGCTTGATACCGCCGCCGTAGCTGATCCCGGCGTCAATGTCGGTCGGCATCGCATACGCCTTGAACACACTCTGCGTAACCAGCGGCGGTGGTGGTGGAGCAATAGCGGTTACCGTCACCGCAATCGAAGGCGAACTCGCTGGCGTAGTTCCGGCTGCTCCGGTCGCAACGATCTGATACGAGCGCGAGACCGTCGGCGTGTGCGTGAAAGGCAGAGTGATCGGCGCACCGTCGAGCGTGACCTGCGTCGCGTTGGTGATCGTTGCCGATAGCACGACACTCTGCCCGGCCGTGACCGAACTCGGGGTGACGGCAAAGCCGGTGATCGTCGGATTCGGCACGATGGCTGTAACAATCACCGATGCTTGTGCCGTGACTAACGCTCCACTGGCTGCGTGGGCCGTAGCAGTGTACGACTCCGACGCAGCCGGAATAACGGACAAACTCCCGTTGAGCGAAACGGTCCCGATGCCCTGATCGATCGACACTGAAACAGCATTCGTCGACACCCATGTAAGCAGCGTCTTCGCGCCCTGCAAGATGCTCGTCGGCGTAGCTGTGAGCGTAATCGTTGGAGCGGGAGGCGGCGGAACAATAACGACAGACGGATCGGCAGTACCGACATCCTGCCATGTATTACTTCCGAGCCATTTGAACCAATGAGCACCAGCTAGACTTAATTCGTAGATCGCCCCGCCAAACCACAAAAGCGCAGTCGCATGTCCATTCGTTGCGACAGCGTTGCTAAGAACCGCTGCGTCCGAACGAATCGACCACACGACACCCGCAGCGTCAATGATCGTTGCAGGAGGTCCGATGCGAGAACCAGCGCCAGCCGAAGGATCGGCCCCGACATTTTTCCAGCTATTGTTCCCGATCCATCGCCACCATTTAAGGTTATTCGGACTCAGCGCATAGATCGCACCGTTAAACGACAACAGCGATGTCGCATGCCCATTCGTCGCAACCGCGCTACGCAGAACGACCGTGTCGGAGCGGATCGACCAGACTACCGCACCGTCGACGATGGTCGACGGCGTTCCGATCCGCGTGTTGTCGGGCGAAGTCATGCGATCATTTCCCTTTTTGATACCGTACCGAATAAGCTGACAATGCTCTAATGCATCTCGAACACCCCGAGCGCATTTATTTGTACGGTCAGAGTATTTGGGCTCGTCACCGTAAACTGTGCCGTTGACAGCTTCGACCAGCACAGAGATTTGCCGCCAGAAAGCCCGACGACTGCGAACTTTACGTTGACCAGCGACGAGCCGGATGCGGTGAAAACAAGGTCGGCACACTTGAACGCAATACTCTTAGCTGATGCCCCGGCAGCCCAAGTCATCGAGGCGAGTGCTTTACCGTTTGCCGCGTAACCGCCGCGAATACTGATCTCGCCCGTGACGCCGGCAAATGTTGAAAGCGTAAACGTCGAAGCATTCGACGCGCTCGTACACAACTTCATCTTGAATGCAGTCGTGCCAAGAACCAAAGTTCCATTTCCGACGTAGAGCTTTGCGGTATTGTATAAAGTGAAGGCGCCTGCGGCCATGATTAATTCTCCTTCGTTGCGAAAGTAGCGCCGCTCTTAATCATGGCGGCAATAAGTCCGTCTCCGTAGACGGCTAACTCAACTTCGTCACCCATGAATTTACATAACTCCCTAAGCTCACTAGCTTGTGAGCACATCCACGGAGTGCACTGAAAAGTTCGTCCGCCGCATGTAACCGGGATCAGAACCTCGTTGTCATTTTCAGCCTGCGCGTAGGCGTGATGCGTTCCATCCGACTTGACACAACTGTCAAAGCCGAACAAATGTATTCTCCAGTACCCCAATAATCTCAATAGCGGAATCGCGCGCAACACGACAGTCGAGCCGCCAGGCACCGGAAAGAACTGCCCGGTAATCTCGCGGATCAACTTCTCGTTCTCATCGGATAGGCATGAGTGCCACAGCAACGTCCGATCGTGCGGAAGACCCTCGAGCGTTGAAGGATGCGCTTGCGAAGCGATCAGATATTTGCAGTGGTCAATCACCGGCCGCGTAAAACGGGCGTTGAACGCACGCGCATCGAGTACGATTTGCGCGCTAATCGATAGTCCTTGGTCGATCGCCCACTTGTAGGAGCCATTGCACGTCACAAGACATGCGCCTTCCGCGCGCAATTTTCTGATTTCGTCGATGCATTCCGCCATGCTCGGACCGCCGGCAAGGAATACCACTTCCCGATCCTGCCGGTCGTGCGGCATCGCCTGCAACCATCCTGCACGCACGTTCTCTGCGATCTGCGCATCTACAACAGCCTCGTCCGTATTGAGCTTTCCGGTCTTGACGATCTCCCCGGCCTCACTCCAAGCGGTACAGAAAACCGCACACGCCCCGTCTAGTTCTTGGCTCCAATGGATAACAGCTCCGGCCTTTCTGATCTTCTCCAGCCACCATTGCGCGGACTTGATCGTCAAATGCAATGGTTCACCGATCAGGGCGCCGCACTTATCCTCAACGGTGCTGATCGCGAAAAAGCAGTGTTGCGCACTTCCGAGAATGTTTGCGAGCACCCGAGGAACGTCATCCGTCGGGATGTGTTCCATGACATCGCAGCAATAACCGTAGGCTGCGTTGACTGATATCGTTTTCGTCAAATCCGCATTGACAAAGCGAATGCGCGTGGGCTGCGAAATGCACGCTTCCCACACTTCGTTATCCAGACAATTGTTGGCAAAATCTAGCAGCGTCACATTCATTGCGCCGAATAGAGCCAACTGCAAGCCGCCGCGTCCAGTCCCGCATCCGAAGTCGATTACTTCAGCGTCTTTCTCAACGTGTGCTTGCTGCAGGAACGTCATCACCCACTGTTCGCCGGGAGCTACCTCGCGATATTCCTTCTCCCTCCAAATGCGCTCATATTTGGCGCGCTCTGGATTGTCGTGGACCTCTGCGGCATCGCTCCGGGTACATTGCAGCACGACAACGCGATTTCCTGCCACGTCCGCGTACTCAAAGTCCCATGCAATTTCACCACCAGCTTTTTCTATCTCCCCGCGCCACCATGAAGGCGGGCGCACTGTCATGTGCAACGTCTCGCCAATCAGCTCTCCGTGCGAATCGTGAAAACAGGCAATGGCGAAAAAGCAACTGCGCACCGAAGCGAAAATGTTGTGCAGCACCTTCGGAACATCGTCAGTTGGAATGTGCTCCATGACATCACAGCAGTAACCGTAGGCTGCGCTGACCGGAATCGGCTCGGTCAAATCAGCGCGCACGAACTTGATCTTGTCGGACGCGCGTACTTCCTCATCCAAACAGTTCTCAGCGAAATCTACGAGCGTTACATCCAGTCCGCCTAACGTCGCCAGTTGCAAGCCGCCGCGTCCAGTCCCGCATCCGAAGTCAATAAGACTCTCGCCTTGCGGGGGCTTCGCGTGTTCGAGGAAGATGGAAACCCATCTCTCTGCCGGGGCGACCTCTCGATACTCGTCGCGCGCCCACATCCGTTCATATTTCGACTGCTCTGGATTGACAACCACACCGCCGATCATTTCTTGACGGACTTGATAACCACAAACGGCTCATTAGCTCCGAGTTCTCGTATGACTTGAACAGCAGATCCTTTACCGTCGACGCAGACCCATACGTCAGGATCAAGTCCATCAAGCGCGCTCTTAAGATCCCGCACCGTCATCCATCTATTTGTGATCGGCTGAATCAAAACTTTTGGCGCAAACCCAGCCATTCCCGCTTGAGCGATAGTCATCAAATTCCAGTCATTGATTTGCGAACGGTATGCGTCAATCCCGAGCAGCCAACAGTGACACCTTCGACAATCGTCGTTGCTGGCAACACCATGTTGTTATCCTTCGCCTTGCCCGCAGAACCATCGAAAATAGCCGTTTTATGATCGGCACGGTATGCTCTAAACCACCGAGGATCGCCCTTAGCAATGCCGATCCCTGCATTGATTGGATTGGCTGAGATAACGCCGGCATCGGATTTCATAAACGCCGGTTTGCCGAAACTCATGGTCACTAGCACGACTTGCGTCGTTATGGGCTCGTTACCGTTGTCCGGCTGCGGAGTAGTCAGGACATCAACATAGCCGCTATCAAGTAGCGCCGCGAGGGCGTCAGCCTGAACGTTCACAGCCAAGTCCGTCATCTGAGTATTGAGCGGCATGGTCTTACTCAGCACTTTCACGGCGATAAGTCATGGTCAGTGCTTACCTCCAGAAAAATCCATCTGCGTCAAATCTTTTCCCGGTCGTCCTGTTGGGCCTTGCTCGCCCTTAATCGTCTGTCCGTCTTTGCCAGGAGCGCCACGCTTGGCACAAAGCTTCCAATCGCCGTTGTTGTCCAAACCGCCAGGACGAGCCTTGGTATCGCGCTCGCAATGCCATAAGGAACCATCCCACGTCACCGTATCTCCGCAACTAAAATCGTCATCTTTCCAAGTGCCGCGATAGATCATCGCTCGGCTTGAAATCCGGCGAATGAACACGCGACCGCTCGTGTAGACCGTCGTTCGCTCGATGATTCGGCCATCCTCGAGCTCCTGTTCGCTTTCCTCTGCAATCCCCTCAAGCGCGACGCGCCAGCCGGCTTTTAGCAGATCGCCAGCAATCGGCTCCGTGGTCCGCTCGGCGCGAATCATGCCGCCGCGATAGAGCGCAGTCGTTCCTTCCGGGTAACTCTTAGATTCATCGATCGCCGGCAAGACGCGGATCTCGTTCGCGTCGCGTCCGGGAGCTCCTGGCTTACCCTCAGCGCCGGCTCCATCCTTTCCATGCACAGCCCCGGCATTGATGATCCGACCGTCTGACATTCGCAGAACGAGTTGACCTGAATCATCAACGTGACCGTCCATGATTGAGGCCCCGCGAATTCCGTCTTTGCCGCGCACAACGCCGACAGTCTTCGTCGTGCCATCCGGATAGACCGCGACGAGCTCTCCCGCTTCGTCAAGAACAAACGAACTCGGGCTTTTAGGAATGGACTCCAATATCTCGATTCGCTCTTCGGCCATGACAATTGCCGCCGCAGCCTTGCGCGCCAGATCAACTGCCGTGGATGCAACATCGCTTGATTTCAAGAGAGCAATGTCGCCAAGGATTTCTTCTAACGCGGCTGGATCAACATCCTTGCCGTTCAGGCCATCCGCGCCATCTTTTCCGGCCACACCGTCAGCACCGGAAACGCCTTCCTTGCCGTCAACTCCATCGCGACCAGCGACGCCATCCTTGCCATCGATGCCAGCTATCCCAACCGCGCCAGGTTCGCCGTCCTTTGGAATCGGCAGCGCGTCTAGCTTGTCCTCCACATTATTGATTTCACTCGTATGCGCAGAACTTACGTCTTGCAACTTCTTGACCATCAGTTGCAATGCGAGGAACGCCTCCGGATCGGCATCCTTGCCACGCTCGCCGTCCTTCGGCGTCGGCTGTGCTTTCAACGCTTCGACGCCGGCAATCGCGATCTTCGCGTCATCAAGCGCAGCGACAGCGAGCTCTAAAGTGCTGTTATTTGCATTAGTCGTCACTGCGGCAAGTTCGTTTACTTTGTCCGCAAGCGCCTGCAATTCCACTGGATCGACGTCTTTCCCATCCTTCGGCGGCGGCAATTCAGCAATGGACTTCGCAACATTTTTTCGAACAAGATTCTTGATCAACTCCACATCAATAAAAACCTTTGATGCCGCAGCCTCAGCTATCTCAGCAAGATCAAGCGGTGCAGCATCCTTTCCTGGAATGCCGTCTTTCGGCACAGGCAACGCAGCGAGGCGCGCGCCCAGTTCATCGAGTCGCTTCGTTGTCGGCTCGGCAGATTTAGCGACGAACTCTTTGACTACTTCGGCTACCGCCTTCATCAGAACCGCAATATCCGCTTGGCTCAACATGGCATGTAGGGCCAACGGCGATTGTGCTTGCTGATGTTCTGCGCTTTCGGCAACACTTGAAGGTTGCCGGCCCAATGCAGGCCGCAGACGATTTTTCCTTGCAGCGGCACTATGTGGTCAACTTCGTGCCTTTCGCCGGTCTCCTTGGTCCGCTTGGTTGCCTCGGCGTAAATCTGTTCTATTGCGGACTGGTCAGCCCATGCCGGGACAGCCTTAAGTTTCGCTGCATTGCGCTTGGCAACAAGTGCGTTGACCTTTGCTGGATTCGCTTTGGCCCACCTCGCTATCCGCGCAGCTTCTGCTTCGGCGTTCTTGGCTCTCCAGTTCAAAAAATAGGTCGCCTTGTGTTCCTTGTTCTCTTGATACCACTGCTTATGAGCACTCGGATTGTCTTGGCGCCATTTCTCGCTGTCTTCGTTCACGCACGGTTTGCATTTGAAAGCTACGCCATTAGGCGATGCCACCATCTTGTGAAAATCATTGAACGGCTTAACGTTTCCGCATTTGCCGCATGTCTTCATTCCACGAGACAACAGATCGGCCTTCGCTTCTCTCTCCGTCTGCAGTCCAGGCTTTCGATCTTCGCTTTTGCATCTCTTGCATTTAGCTTCTACGCCGAAGCCACCGCGCGAACGCCTAGCTCCGGTAATTCTGCGAACTGGATAAAACTCTTCTATCGGCTTGGCGATGCTGCATCTTGCGCAGACCTTTAGAGGCACAGTTCGCTCCTCAACGCCTTTTGCGCGACCCACGTTAAATATTCCGCGACTTCTTTTTCAATGGTCTCGCCGTGGAACGAAAGAGCTTGAGCCTCGCCTGCCTGTTCGGCAGCAGACGCTACGTCTCCCGATGGGACTGGAGTGCCGGACGGAGCGGGATCGTTCGGCGCGAATGGATTTGCTAATGCATCGCGCTTGGCAAGTGCCGAGAGCGCATAATTCTGGACTTGCAGATATGGAGTATCTCCGCCACTAACCGGCGGCAAGTTTTCCTTCGCGCGTCCCTCATTCGGAGAATAGATACCGGACCCGACACCCTTCGCCGCTGTATCAATCCGAGCTGCAGGATCAAGCCTAAGCAGCCCTTCGAGATCAAGCGTCACGTTGTAGCCGGCCTTATCCAGTCCTAGCCCTTCGTCGAGCAGCAATTCAAGCGACTCAATGTGAAACTGTAGAGTCTGCGTGTAATAGTCCTGATTCAATGCGCCGATGCTGGCGTAGTTGATCGAACGTTGAGCAACCTGCGAAATCTTGTGCAGCGGAACCTGAAAACAGCGCGCGACATCTTCGATCGTCCAGTTCAATTGCTGGATGAGCTGTGCGTCCTCCGCTGGAATCGTCATCGGCGCGTAAGCCAATCCATCGCCAGCAACAAACAACCGTCCGAGATTTCCAGAGCTAAAGTTCGGCTCGAATTTATCCTTGAGTCTTTGTGCTGTTTCGTCGCTGATCTTGCCGGGCGCTGTCAGCATTCCAGACGGCCTGCTCATGTTCTCGAAAAACGATGCGCTGTTCGCCTGGATTCGTATCCCTTGCGTCGCCGCCGCACCACATGCAAAGATCGGGGAAACCCCTACCAGCGGATGCCAGAGCGTGAGCATCCGATCGTGAATAATCTCGCTCGCCGGCAGCAATACGGGTTCCTGAATTCCGGACAAATGATCAATCTTGAGTTGGTAATAGACCGAACCATCGCTTGCAACGAGCGGAACGACGAGTCGCGGGTCGAGAACATACAAGTCGGTCACGACGCCGCGCTGGTCGCGTTCCTTCAGGATGTAGGCATTTCCATGCATCAGCTTCGACGTGATCCATTGATGAAAAAACTGGATGCGCGTCTGGTAACGATTCGGTTTAGCAAGGACAGGCTGTAACGGAGACGGGCCTTGAACCTCAACCCAATAGCCTCCCGGCGTGTCCTTGGTTAACATCGGGCGAAGCTTCGCTATGTCGGAAGCGACCAAAGCAACACATGCATAAACTGCGGAGAACGCAAAGATATTGCGCTGCGACTCCGGATAAACGTTCTTCTGCCATGCTCCAGCGAATGACTCACGAATCGGGCCGAAGAATGAGCCCATGTTCGAATACGGGACCGGCGACAGTGCACCCGGAGACTGCTTGATGCGAATATCAGAAACACCGGCTGCTAGGACGGAGACCAGCGATCTACTCGCCATTCAAGAGTCCCCTGACAAGAACCGTAGAAAGCAGCAAACATGGAATAGCCAAGACGATCATCGCCCACCCTATCCCAGCCAGAAAATAAACTCCGCCTGTCAAAAGACAAAATCCAAAAACGGCCGCGAGGAGCGCAACCGAAGCAGCCGTTGTCGGAGCAAACGTCTCGCGCTTAACGGCCACGTTCGCGGACTCGCCCGCTATTTCTGCCATCAGTGTTCCGACCTCATATCCCGCCGTTTGTAACGTTTGATCTTCGGCTCCTTTTGCTCAGCCCACGTCGCTCGGTTCAGAACAACCATGTCTTCAGCATCCTGTTCCGTCAGCGTCTCTATTTCTTCGCCACGGTTATACCAGCGCCCGCCATAGTTCTGATGAGCAACAGAAATCACTTTGTTTCGCATTCGATCCTCAAAAAAGAAACCGCCCCGAAGAGCGGCTTTGACTGACAGGAAATTACGCGATTGCTAGGTAACGGCCGCGCGCCGCTTTCGAGCCCATCCTGCTCTTTGAGCCGCCATCAGACTCGCTCTACGTTCCGGATCGGCCCACGCCGTAGTCCGCTTTGCGCTCATCTTCGTCTTCGTTTCCGGACTATTCAGTCCTGCAACACGGCGAGCCTTGCGTTCCGGATCAGCCCACGATGCCTTAGCCTTCGCTGACTTCAACGCCTTGACCTCTGGCCGCGCATTTACTTCTGTCGCGGCTTTGGACATACGCGACTTTACTTCTGGACGCTGCGCAGCAGCTACGAGCGACGCGGTGCGGCGCGCTCGCACCTCCGGTAACGCGTTTGTCTTCCTAAACGATTCGGCCCTCTTAGCTTCTAAAATCGCATCGTTTTTTAATGCACGCAAAGCTGCGATTTGCGGCTTCGCATAGTTAGGGTCTGACCAAACAGCTTTCAGTGCCACAGACTTGCTTGCACTCACCTCTGGCCTCAAGGCCCCCGCAATCAACCGCGCTCGCTTTTCAGCATCCTTCCATGCGGACTTCACCCCATCCGACATCTGTTTTTTTACTTCCGGTCTCGCCCTCGTTTCCTTCATCGTCGCGCTTTGACGAGCCCTGACTTCCGGATTAGCAAAGGTTCGCTTCCAAGAAGCTACGCGCCGAGCCATCGCCTCGTCATCAATCCCCACAACGCCTTCGCCGCCTTTTGTGACGTTCGTCAATTTCCAGCCAGACTGCGGCCCCATCGCAATAAAGGCGCGCTCGATAGCCTGCCAGTCGGCACCGTCCGGAACTATCGCGAGAATGGTTAGCTCTGGTACCAAGCCCGCATCCAACAGTTTCTTGATCCAGCGCGCACAGTAATGTTTCGTCTCGCCAGCACGCGCTCGATTGATGTGGAGTTTCAACCGCTGTTCAGGATCCTTCGCCTTCCCGACGTAGCGGATCGTCTTTTCCAGCGGGCAATGAAGCCCGTAAATGTAAGTCGGCACAACCAATCTCCTAGATAAACTCGGACACCCATATTAGCATGAGCGCCCGAGTTTTATTAGACTATTTTTCTGCTTTAGCCTTTGCTTTTAATATGCAACTTGGCTAAGCACAGCGACCGCAGCTTCACGGCGACGTTGGTAATTTACGTAACGTTCAGCCCTCAATCCTACCATGTTGTTTTGCCAGAGAGACACTAGCTGTTGCGCTCCAGCACTTGGCGCGCCGTCCATTTGAAGCGACGCTTCCATACTGACGTCAAGTGTTACTCCGCCATCGTCCGCTAGGAAAATATTGGCCGCATCCATGAAGACAATGCTCGTGGTTCCATCAGATTCAATCGGAACCGCGTTGGAGGTGACTACAGGAATACCGAAGAACGTTCCGCCCATCATCGAAAGCCCTGGGAACGCGATGATGTCTTGCGTCGTCCGGACCAAGCTGAGGAACAGTGCCGTCCTCGGGTTCATGACGAACACCGGAGCCGTCGGGCTAATGTTTCCAGTCAGCAACACCTTCCACAGAGTCGCCACATCCGTCGTGATCTGAGCGATCGTGGTTCCTGTCGAGCCGTTCTCCAGAATGCCGTTGGTAATTGAAGCGGGGCTGATACCAACAGAGGCAGTTACCGACGGGTCGATAAATTGCTGATCGGTAAATAACGTAATGGCTCTAGCCATATCATCCCGAACAAGAGCTTCCGCCGCTGGATTTGAGAACCTAACCAGCTCGTCAGTCAAAACGACAATGGTGGCAATTTTAGTAAAGGCCATCGTCATCGTCTCGAACGACATGCGGCTTACAGGCTTCGGAGCGCCCTGTCCTACCCAACCGGAAGTCGATCCGCTCGTCGCCCGCGGGAAGCGAACGTTGAACGGAACCCGGCGCAAGCCCTGAATCTTGCCAAGCAGCTCTTGCGGGCGCAGAAATTCAACAAACTCCGATGCCATCGTATTAGGCAGTGCCAAAGGCGAGGCCCAGGTCGAGTCTGTCGTGGTCCCGGATGTCACAGCAGCCTTCAGAACCGTCTCTACTTCCGGCGTGGTGTCATGCCATATCTTTGAAATTTCCAGAGCTTGTGGCAGATTGCCCTTCGCCCTGCACAGCGCCATCGCGTAGCGCGTGAACGCCGTTCCCTTGGGCAGCCCGTGAGGCGCCATTTCGATCCTGACACCCTGACGAGCGTTAGTTCCAGCCGCCGGATCGGTCCCGGCTTCCGGTATTACCGGCGCGGCCGTCGATGCAACCAGCTTTGCCTGATTCTTCAGCCGCACGAGGTGGCCGTCGATCTGCTTCACTTCGGCGTCGAGACCATCGTATTCCTGCGTTTCCATCTCATCCAGCGAGCGACCTTCTTCGCCGGATGCATCCATCATCGCGCTCATCCGCGCAACGTCTGCAGCTCGTTTAGCCTCTGACGAGGCAATCTGTTCCTGATACGTTTTCACTTTGATTCCTTTCGGAGGTTCGGAGGGTTTTCCCGTAACGCCGGGAGGAATAGTCAAACGAACCGAACCGCTGGCACCGGACGCGGCGCGCATCTGCGATTGGTCGATCGATTTAATAGTGGTAAAAGTTGCGTCTGCGTTCGCGGGTATCGTGACGGCCGACAATTCAAGCCAGTCCCACGACAGAAAATGCATGCCGCCCCATGGAGACTTTGGATCAATGGGCTCGGCATCAAGCGGAATGAACCCAATCGAAAGACCGCGGACAAGCTTCGCTTTGATCATTGCCCACGCGCGATCAAGGTCGTCTTTTAGGCTGGGCGGATCGGATAGCGTCTCCACATAACCCTTAACGGAGATGCCATTTTTTGTTGCTTTTGCTTCGGTGATCTGCCCAATCGGCATGTCGGAGTTGTGCTGCCAAAGAAACGGAATGGGCAGACTGAACTTCGCACCCATCGGATCAACAACGTCCGTCTGACGATCGGTCCTAGGTGTGCTGGCGATGGCCTCGAATGTCCTAACGCTACCGGTATCGGCAACCGCCTTGATTTCGAGCGTCGACCATGCTCGTTTCATTACAGGATTTGGCATATCGACCTCGAAAAAAAGCCCGCGCAAGGCGGGCGACAAGGAGTTACAAAAATGGCTTGCGCTATATAGCGTTGTGGGCTACGCTGTACAAATGAAGCGTTGCAGCAACGATATTAGAGTCGATCCAGTTAAAACGTTGATAGCGACAATCAACGCGATCCTCAAAACGATCCCCGGCACGCGCACTTGCGCCAAATGCGGCTATGTTCAAAGTAAAGGCATTCGCCGCCGCAGCTGCCCCAACGGATGCGGTAAATTAGGACCGCCCAACAACTAACGCATTCGCACGACATGAGCTCCAGACAATCCGCCGAAGTAACTCACCAAGGAATTACATGACGAAACAGGACAAAATCATGCTCGCCGCTGGCGGAGTGCGTAGCGCAAATGGCGTTAAGCTATCCAAGCTTCTGATGAGGTCAATTCTCGAAGGCGGCATAGCCACGATGCGCGGCAAAGGTATCCGGCTCACCGTTGGCAAAACCAAGGATGCAAAGCTCGTTCGCTTGACCATGTTTATCGTCGACGACCGCGGGCGCCCTCTTTCAACGTTCATGGATGAAGAAGTCCGTTACGGCGACGCCATTACCATGTTCAAGTTGGATCAGGCATTCAAAATCCAGGTTTCATCATGACGAACTGGCGCGTTATTCAACAGGTAGACGAAGATGGTTGCCCGACATTCACCATTGGCGATGTCATCGGCAGCCGCCGTGGAATACTTGTCAAGCACGTACCGCCTTATCCGGTAGAAACAACGCTCGAAAGATTGCACGCAAGGCTTAACGAAATGGCCGACGCGGTAAACAAGCCGGTGATGATCTTGCATCCCGCCAAGCTAACCGACGCAAAACTCATAGAGCAATCGTGATGACGAAACTAGCAAAGGCACTTAAAAAAATCCCGATGCGTCTTCGTATCAAATATCTGGAACGCGACATCAAACGGCTCAATAGCAATCTCGCCCAAGCTAAGAAAGGTATCGAGATGCATGAATCCACGGCCGAGCGAATGCGGCTTGTATGGCTAGAAGAAAAAGAGCGTTCAGAATTTCTATACAAATCGCTGCAGGAAGAACAGATGATCGTCCGCAATCTGCAGTTACGTCTTACCGCGGACGAAACGCTGTCAAAAGGAACGCTTAAGCGCGCCGTAAAATCATCTATGCTAGAAATCCTGCAGGCACAGCCAAAGGTCACTCTTGGGAAATCGCCAATCCGCAAAAGTCACAAAAGCCTTAAAGCTAGTCGCTAACGGCATGACCCCTTATGCCGCAGCGAAGAAAGTAGGGATTGCGCTGTCTACGATTTATCGCGCGGTCGAGCGTAACAAGTTCGTCCCCGGCGTCGAGGAAATAATCCAAGTCAAGAGGCGTCGTAGATGAAGTGGATCAGCGTTGACGACTCGCTTCCAGAAACTTTCGTCCCGGTGCTGTGCATTTGTCGCAATGTTCCTGGCAAGGGAACGCAGCGAAATGTCGTTAGATGGCGATACGTCGTTTCCAGCCGTTGCAACGACAAAGGGACTTGGACTTATGCGCCGCAGTCTCGCCAAATAGTGAAGTTCTGGACACCTTTGCCTTCCGCGCTTCCAAGGGGCCTGAAACACGGTTGGCGAAAGTATGAAATCGTCAGCAAGTAACACGAAGGAACCTAAATGGATGACGAGACAAAACGGGTCTTGACGGCTCAACTACAATCACAGGAACAAATAATAATAGACTCGGAGACGGTGGCAGATTTAGCCCATGAAAAACAAATCGCCGCGGCTCAAGCCGGGGCTGCAGCGCTGGCTCATCGCGACGAGGCGCGGCAAACTGCGAGAGCACTGCGCCGTCTGCTCGGAATATATAAGTGGCAAGATGACCCGGCACCGAACAGCTAAACAACGAATGCTTGGTATTCGACCTCTGGTTCCATATCAGCACATGCTCGCGCCATCGCAAGAATTGCAGCAACCGCGCCATCGATCTTCTGGTTCGGCTTATTCTTTTGCTTGGTCGGCCAGAACAGACCTTTTTTTGCCGGTGCCGCGACGACGTTCGACATACACCACGAAGTAATCTCGTTTCCGTCGTGGTGAAAGCGCCCGTCCTTGATCGCGGCCATGAACTCATCCATCGGCACTGCAAAGTTTTGAGGCTTCTGCAGGAACTCGACAGCCTCTATTCCTTCGGCTCTAAAAGCATTCGCCATTTGCGTAGCGTTGAACGGGTCGTAAACGAGTTCTTTCGGGTTGATCTTCTTGCAGTCCTCGATGATCGTTTCAGTGATCAGCTCGAAATCGACCGTTGCGCCGTCGGTCTGGGTGAGCAGATTAAGCTTCACCCATTTGATGTAATGGGGATGATTCGGTCCCGGCTCTTCGATCGCCGCCTCGGGCAGCCAATAACGCCCGAACAGGTAGTAATGCGGCTTGCCGGCAACTTCCTTCCGATAGAGCCGCTGCTCCGAGCAAAGGTCGGATTTACTCGCTAGGTCGATCCCGACCCAGCACTCACAACCGGCGAGTTCTTCCTCTTCAAGCAATGGGTCTGCGGCCAGCGCCCAGAGCTGCATGTTCATCCAGCCGGTCAGGACTGAGCACCAAACATTCAAGTGCTTGGTACGGAAACGATTCTGCTGGATGACATTCGCCATCGCGTTACGTTGCTGCGCAAGCAAGAACTCAGCGTCTACCGATATGCCGTAATTCGGATTAGCCTTGATCAAGGCCTTGGGATCAGCCCAGTCGTCGGCCTCGTCCAGACCATACATGCATCCGAATAACTCATCGTTCTCAATCACGCCATCAAGAACTTTCCCAACCTCGTCGTGCTTCTCGTGGCACGGACCGGCGATGTTTGCCCCAGCCGTCGTCACGATCAGCATCAAGGGCTGCTCGCGCGCCCCCATACCCGTTTCCATCGAATCGTGAAGCGCTGGGGTCAGGTGCTCGTGATACTCGTCTACGATTGCACAGGATGGACTCGGACCATCACCCGGGTTCCCTATGACCGGCTCGAACTTGCTGCCTTTCTGGAGGACGACGATCGCTTTCGCACAGACCTCGGCACCGAAATATGCCACCAGATCCGGCGTGCGCGTTGCCATAAGCTTGGCAGGCTTAAAGACTTCCCAGGCTTGCTTCTCGCTCGTCGCGCCACTGTAGACCTCCGCGCCGAATTCACCATCAGCCAAGAGCATGTAAAGACCAATGCTGGCGGCGAGTAGACTTTTGCCGTTCTTGCGTGGAATCTCCCAATACGCGGCGCGGAACCTGCGCTTATCGTTCGACTTCCTAATCCATCCGAACAAGACCACAACAAGGAAGCACTGCCACGGTTCGAGTTTGATCTTCTCGTGCCGATCGCCCCACTTACCCTTGGTATGTGGCAGGAGTTCAATGAACTCGCAAACCCTGGCGCCCTTTTCAGGGTCAAACCGATACGGCCACGACTTCGACCGATCCAGGTCATCAAGGTGCCGTTGGCAAGCCTTCCGCACCCAACCGCCAGCGGACACACGTCCAGCGACTACCTCCCGCGCATACCACTCCGCATGCCCCGCATGATCAAGAGACAAACTTGCCGAATGGGTTGGCATTTTCCTTCGGCTTAATGACCGACACCTTCGAACGATCCGACGGGCTCATCCCAAACCGGCCCAGCAACGTCAGAAACTCCTTACGCAACCTAGGGTCAACGTCACGCCCACGCTCCACCCACTCAGCCCACATCCTAGCCGCACACTCCACCGATAGCCGATCTGCCCTGCACAATGTCCCGGCGTGTGCTAAGTCAACGATTTCACGCCAACAAGCTACCTCGGCCTCCGAAAGCCGCCCTGGCGGATCACCTATCTCGCCATCCGGAATAGGTTCGTTCTGCCGTGCACGCCCACGATCCGGGTCATGCTTGAACGCCCCCCTTAGCGATAGGACATTAGTGGGTTTACGTGGCCTTCCCATCGCCTATCCTATTGATAAAGTGGGGACAAAGTATTGCGGACATGAAAGTTTGCGCTGCGCGCGGTTTCCAAAAGCGCTGCACAATGGTTTTAAAGCGTCCCCCCCACGACCATCCTGCGACTATTTCCCACTTTTTAATAAAATGATGCTTTGGTTGCGACATATTCCCCCACATTTCAGCATCCCACTTTGCATTGTGATGTATCAATGACTTAGCTACCTAGGGCACTCGCTTGCGAGTTCCTGTGCGAACAAACCCATCTGGCCAACCACAACCCGATCAGCCTTCCAGCCATTACACGCCCGACACGCACACTGCGTGTTCGCCATCGAGTGCTGACCGCCTTTGCTCAGCGGCACGACGTGGTCAAGTTCGGGAGAGTCCGGCTTGTACCTGCCACGCTTCGCCTTGGGCGTGCTACGACCGCATATTTGACAGCGCCAGCCGTCACGCTCAAACACTGCATACGGATCGAAGCGCTCAATCGTGGCGCTGCGCAGCTTCGCCCTTCTAAGCACCTTATTAGCAGCCTTTATCGCGCGACCGGCAGGCGTCTTTGCGAAGCTCTTGTTATTGCACTTGGGTGAGCAATACATGCCGCTCACACATCCCAGAAACGGAGCGGCACAAGTTAGACACACACGCTGATACTTCGGCTGCTTATTCTCTTCCCTTACCTTGAGCCGATAGCACGCATCGGTACAATACATTTTGACTAGCATCGATGAAACGAACGCAGCGCCGCAATACGCACATGTCTTAGAATACATATCAGCCATCGCCGACCTTTGTTCGGTTGTGGTCAGAGGCTCGGGCTGCGTTTGCGCGCGTCCGGGCCTCGTCTTACGCTTCCGGTACTCGTTGCCT
>CAAGKR010442193.1_pt1 | contig 25075 bp, 20 predicted proteins | sample 2556971 | NCBI WGS metagenome assembly CAAGKR01 (sample SAMEA5207829, study PRJEB30636) | soil metagenome | biome: forest; feature: boreal; material: soil | place: USA | collected 2011-09 | depth 1 m | reverse complement strand
GACGTCGCGCGTGATCGACGGGTTGTCGGCCTTGCGCGCGATCTTGTCGACCTCGTCGATGTAGATGATCCCGGTCTCGGCCTTCTTGACGTCATAATCGGCCGCCTGGATCAGCTTCAAGAGGATATTCTCGACGTCCTCGCCGACATAGCCGGCCTCGGTGAGCGCGGTTGCGTCGGCGATCGCGAACGGCACATTGAGGATTCGCGCGAGCGTCTGGGCGAGCAGCGTCTTGCCGCAACCGGTGGGGCCGAGCAGCAGGATGTTCGACTTCTGCAGCTCAATGTCGGAATCGTCGGACTGCATCATCTGCACGCGCTTGTAGTGGTTGTAGACGGCCACCGAGAGGGTGCGCTTGGAGGCATCCTGTCCCACGACGTACTCATCCAGCACGTCGTAGATCGCGCGCGGCTTGGGCAGATTCTCGAGGTCAAACGCTGGCGGCGCCGCCAGCTCCTCGTCGATGATCTCGTTGCAGAGATCGATGCACTCGTCGCAGATGTACACGCCGGGACCGGCAATCAGCTTCTTGACCTGTCGCTGGGACTTGCCGCAGAAGCTGCACAGGAGCTGCTCGTTGGAATCTGTTGGTCTCGCCATGTTCTTCTCCTAGGAGCCGGCCCGCATGCTCAGAACTAGTGCTCTGAGATTACGCGGTCGATTATGCCGTACTCCTTGGCCTCCTCGGAGCTCATGAAGTAGTCGCGCTCGGTGTCTTTGCTGACCTGCTCAAGCTTCTTGTGAGTGTGCTTGGCAATGATCTCATCGAGCCGTTTGCGCACGTCGATGATCTCCTTGGCGTGGATCTCGATGTCGGTCGCCTGCCCCTGGAAGCTCGACGACACCTGATGGATCAAGATCTTGGCGTTGGGCAACGCCATGCGCTTGCCCTCCGCCCCTCCGGCGAGCAGCAGCGCCCCCATCGACATCGCGATCCCGACGCAGATCGTTTGCACGTCGGGCTTGATGAACTGCATGGTGTCGTAGATCGCAAGGCCCGCGTACACCGACCCGCCGGGGGAGTTGATGTAGATCGACACATCCTTGGTGGGGTCCTCGGACTCGAGATGCAGGAGCTGGGCGACGATCAGGTTGGCGACCTGGTCGTCGACCGGAGTCCCCAGGAAGATGATCCGCTCGTTGAGCAGGCGGCTGTAGATGTCGAATGCACGCTCGCCTCGCGAGGTCTGCTCGACCACCATCGGTACAAGTGGGCTCATGGTCCTCGCTTCAGTTTCGCTTCGGTGGCTGGATTCCTTCAGGGCACATCCCGGGCGGGGTGTCCCCCCAGGCTAGCTGGTCGCCCCTCTGTCGGTGGGAGTCCACAGTTCTCCCGCAGTGGACTCCGCGGCCTCTTGGTGCTGCTGGCGCTCGGACTCCGGGGTCCACAGCTTCTCGCGCGCCTGCGCCTGCTCGATGGGTATCGGCTTGGCCTGGGCGGCCACCAACTCGACCGCTTGACGGGCCGCGAGATCCTCGCGAACATCCTCCAGGCGCCCCGAAGCGTGTAGCTCCTCGAGAAGCTTCCGCGGCTCGACTCCCTCGCGCTCGGCGCTGGGCGTGAGTACCTCGAGCAGGTCACCCTCGCTGGGGACGATCGCCTCGGCCGCCACGATCGCGGCGATCGCGGCTTCGCGGCGCAGCGACTGCGCGGCCTCCTCGGCGAGCTCGGCAACCATGTCCTCCTCTTCGCGCCCAGTGATCTTCAGGTAGGCCTCGCGGGATATGCCGCGGTGGGAGAGCGAGTGCAGCATCCGATCCCACATCTCGCGGGACTTCGCCCGTACGAGCGTCTCTGGCGTGTCGACGTGAGCGCCGGCCACGACCGCATCGAGCACAGCCTCGCGGAACTCCGCATCGACGCGCTTCCCGTCGGCCTCGCCCAGGCGTGCGCGAATGTCCTCGGTGAGCTCCTGCACCGAGTCGAAGCCCATGTCCACGGCGAAGTCCTCGTCCACCTCAGGGAGGTGCTTGTGCTTCACCTCCTTCACGGTCACTTCGAATGAGGCGTCCGCGCCGGCTAGCTCCTGGCTCTGATAATCGGCAGGGAAGGAAACCTGGATGGTGCGGGTCTCCCCCCCCCCTGCGCCCTCGAGCCCCTCCTCGAAGCCGGGAATGAGGTTGCCGGAGCCGAGCTCGACGAGTTGGTCGCGGCCCTCGCCGCCTTTGAAGGGCTCGCCGGCGAGCGAGCCAAGGTAGTCGAGCACCACGAAGTCACCTGAGGCGGCCGGCCGCTCCACTGTCTCCAGACGAGCCAGGCGCTCGCGCAGCCCGTCAATCTCCTGCTGGATCGCTTGGTCCTCGACGGCAACCTCGCGACGGCCGACCTCCAGGCCCATGTACTGGCCGAGCACAGCGGTGGGCAGTACACCTATCTCGATCGAGAACTCGAGCGCCGCGCCCTGCTGAGGGAGATCGGCGAGGTCCAGTTGGGGGTCGCCCACGGGAACGATGCCGGCGGTCTCGATCGCGTCGGAATACCAGTTTCCAAGCGTGTCGCGGACAGCTTCCTCGAGCACTACATCCCGTCCCACCCGCTGGATCACGAGCGGCGCCGGAACCTTGCCGCGACGAAAGCCGGGGATCCTCATTTCGCGACCGAGCTGGCGGGCCTTGCTCTCCAGGCGAGCCTCGATCTCCCCTGGCGGCACCTGCACCTGGACACGCACGCGCGACTCCGGCAGTTCGGTGACGGTGGTCGTGAGGGCCGCAGTCATGGCTGCCACGATACCGTGCCGATCCGTGACCGACTCCGCTCATAGAGCACGCCGTTTTGAGAGATGGTTGTGGACCGGCCCGATCGGCCACCTCGTGGGGGGAGCGCTCGACTTTGCCCAAGCGCTCGCGCACTACGCGCGCTCGCGTCGCGTGGGGCGCTGAAAACGGGCATAACGACACGACACCGAGCGCCCCGTGTCGACGGTCCGCAAAGAGCCCCCCCACGCGCGCGTGGGGCATGCCTTTTCGCACATCCCACACACGACGGCCGCACGGTCCAGTGGACCGCGCGGCCGTTCCCCCAAGAGCCTTGCCGCTACGCGGCGGCCACGCCGGCGCCCTCAAATGAGAGGGCCACGCCGCTGGGCACGACCAGCACCGGGCAGGTTGCGATCTCGATCAGGTTCTCAGAAGCGGCGCTGAGCGAGACATGCCCGTGGGCGGCCTCGGGACGCGAGCCGACCACGAGCAGGTTGCCCTCCTGCTTGCCGCGTGCCCTCTGGGTATGCCCCTCAGGGTGCTCACCGGCGGCGCCGAGCTCAGCACCGAGCGCGGTTGCGAGCGCCTCGGCAGTCGCCACCGCGCTGTCGTCGCCGGCGACGCCGACGCGCCTGACGCTCTGCTGGGCCTGCTGGGCAAACCCGGCCGGAGCGATCGCGATCGCCGTCGCGCCACCCCCGAGCAGACGCTGGGCAGAGTTGCCGACGCCGATGCGACCGCGAGCGGTGTGGGAGTCCGAGCAGAACACGATCGCGTCCGCGTCGTTCTGCGCGGCGAGCTTTGCGAGCCCCTCCGGGGTCGAGCGGTCGGTGATCACATGACGAGGCGCATCGCGGTCGCCGAGCAGCTCGGTGCCACGCTCGAGCAGTACTTCGGCCTCATGCTGTGCAAGGATCTCGCGGCTGGTGTCCTCTTCGGGTGCGTGACGCACGTATGCGAGCGAAACCTCAGAGCCGGCGGCGGCGAATAGCCGTCCCAGTGCTACGGCGTCGTCCTCGTTGTTCGTCCCGTCATAGGAAACGATGATGTTGGCGGACATTTCTGAACTCTTTTCTCCTGGTGCCTTTTCGCCTGACTGTGACTACTGTGTCCGGCGCCTGTTGCCGTGATGGCGATCGTCCTGTGTGGCACGATCTGAGATTGATTTCGATTACAGGGTTCCACTTACCTGCCATCAGCACCAGTGAAATTCGTAATCTGAGCTATAAGGACAGCTAATGCTGAACGTGGGTCGACTCAGAGTGCTGGCGGAGGTAGCCCGACGCGGCTCGTTCTCGGCGGCGGCGGAGGAGCTCTCCTATACCCAGTCGGCGGTCTCCCAGCAGGTGGCGACGCTCGAGGCCGAAACTGGAATGACGCTGCTCGAGCGTCACGCCCGAGGCGTGCGTGTGACGCCGGCGGGCGAGGCGCTTGTGGAGCATGCCGAGGGGATTCTTGCGCGCCTGGAGGCAGCCGAGGCCGAGCTGTCGGCAATCGCCGGCCTGAGGGCGGGACGGCTGCGAATGGCGTCATTTCCCACGGCTGGCGCGACGCTGATGCCGCTTGCGATCGCGACGTTCCGCACCGCCTACCCCGAGATCGAGCTGACGCTCTCCGAGGGCGAGCCCGAGGAGATCGCGCCGCGGTTGCGTGCCGGGGAGTTCGACCTTGCGCTGCTGTTCGAGTTCGAGGCGCCCGCAGCGGGGCTGGACAGCCTGAACCGAGTCGAGCTACTTCAGGACCCGATGTACCTGGCGCTGCCGCGCGAGCACAGGCTTGCGAGGAAGAGCGGCTTGCGTCTGGAGGACCTCAGAAGCGATGCCTGGGTACAGACATCGCTTCAGAGCCCATGCGCGCGCCACGTGGTGCGCTCGTGTCATGCAGCCGGGTTCGAGCCGAATGTGTCCTTTGAGAGCGACGACTACCAGACCGTCCAGGGCCTCGTGGCGGCGGGGGGGGGAGTCGCGCTGATCCCCGAGCTCGCGCTGTCGGTGGTGCGCGAGGACATAGCGATTCGGGCGCTCGCGCCGCGACCGCCCGTGCGTCAGGTGATCGCCGCCGCTCCGAGCGATGCGCGCCTGAGCCCCGCCACGCCGGCGATGCTCGCCATTCTCGAGGAAGCAGCCAAGCGCTACGACGCCCACGGAAAGCGCACGGCTCCGAGCGTCTGAACCTCGGGCTCGAGCGCCACGCCGAAAAGCTCGAGCACCCGGCGGCGCCCCTCGGCCATCAGCGCAACCACGTCGGCAGTGCTCGCGGCGCCGGTGTTCTCGATGAAGTTGGCGTGCTTGGGCGCGAAGCGCGCTCCGCCGACGGCAAGCCCGTTGCAGCCGGCCTCGGACAGCAGCAGGCCCGCAGTCCGTCCTTCGGCGGCGGGGGCCTCGGGGTTCTTGAAGGTGGAACCGAACGTCTTGATTGCCTGGGGCTGGGCCTCGTGACGGCGCGCACGCATCTGCTCGAGCGTCGCCTTGACGACTTGGGGATCGGAGCGGGTGAGCGTGAAGCGAGCGCGTGCGACGATCTCCCCGGCGCGCAGGTTGGAGGTGCGGTAGGCGAAGCCAAACTCCCCGGGCAGGCGTCGCTGCGAGCCGAAGGCGCTCACCACCTCGGCCCACTCGAGCACCGTGGCGAGCGCGCCGCCGTAGGCGTTGGCGTTCATGCGCACCGCCCCACCGACCGTCCCGGGGATATTGACGCCGAACTCGATGCCCGAGAGCCCGCTGCGGGCGGCTTGCGCCGCGACCGATGGGAGCCGTGCGCCGCCGCCGCAGAGAAGGCTTACGCCGTCGAGCTCGATCGCGGCGAGCCGGCGATCGAGCTTGAGCACGAGCCCCCGCACACCCTCGTCAGCGACAAGCAGATTGGAGCCGGAGCCAACGACGTTGACCTCGACCCCGGCGCCGCGAGCCCACTCGAGCAGCTCGCGCAACTCGGATTCGCTGCCGGCGCGGGCGAACCACTCTGCATGGCCGCCGGTACGCACGGTGGCAAGGCCGGCGAGGGGGTGATTCTTGCGAACCCTGTCCGGCGGCCGCCCGCTCATGGCGACGTCGCGATCGAAGGCGACGGAAAGACATTCATGAGTCGCTCACCAGGCGATGAGCAAGCGCATCGACGTCGCCGGCGCCCATCACAAGGCAGAGGTCGCCGTCCTCGAGCAGCGCCGGAAGCTCACGCTCGGCCCGCTCGAGGCTCTCCAGCCAAAGCACCGGACGATCGCCGGCGTGCGCGGCGATCGCACGCACCAGCGTGAGGCCGCTTACGCCGGGATAATCCTCGGCGCGCTCACGCGCGGGGTACACGTCGAGCAGTGCGATCACGTCGGCCTGGGCGAGGGCCTCGCCGAACTCTTCGGCGAGCAGCGCCGTGCGCGAATAGAGGTGCGGCTGGAAGACGGCCACGAGGCGCTTGGGAGCGAGCGTGCGGGCGGCACTCAGGGTGGCCGCGACCTCGGTCGGGTGGTGGGCATAGTCGTCGTACACCCGGGCGCCGCGCGCGGTCGTGCCGAGCAGTTGGAAGCGCCTGGCCGCGCCGCTGAAGCTGGCCAGAGCGGCGACGGCGCGCTGCTCGTCCGCTCCGGCGCGCACGGAGGCCTCGAGCGCACCGGTGGCGTTCAGCGCGTTGTGGGCGCCAGGCACTCCCACCATCGCCTCGTGACCATGCCACTGAAACACGGAGCCGCCGTCGCACGGCCCAGGGTCAGCGAGGTCGTAGGGCACTATCTCAACCTCTCCTCGTGCCTCGAGCGGAGCCGATGGCGCACCCGCCGGCGACCCATCCATGGTGGTGGAGGGTGTGAGTCCCCGCGCCAACTCCAGCAGCTCCGGGCGGTCCCAAATCACGATTGCCTGCCTGGCGCGCGCGAGGAACTCGCGGAACGCTTCGCGCAGCTCCGCAAGCGATGCGAAGGTCGCGTGATGGTCAAGCTCGACGTTTGTTAGCACCGCGACATCGACATGCAGGCTGAGCATCGAGCGATCGGACTCGTCGGCCTCCACGACGAGCCACTCGCCGGCGCTCCAATGCGAGTTGGCGAGCCCGGCTCCTACCGAGCTGCCGACGAGCCAGCCCGGGTCGACGCCGGCCGCGCGCAGGATGTGGACGATCATCGAGGAAGTGGTGGTCTTGCCGTGCGCGCCGGCAACGGCGATCGTGCGCCGCAGGGCGGTGAACTCTGAGAGCAGGTCGGCGCGAGGGCGGTCGCGTAGACCGCGCGCGCGCGCGGCGAGACGCTCGGCGTTCTCGGCGGGGACGGCGCTCGAGTGGACCACCTCGACACTGGCTCCGCTCGGCACGTTGGAGGCATCGTGGCCGATGTGCGCGACGAGCACGCCTTCGCGCGCGAGGCTCTCCAGATAGGGGGTCGAGGCCCTGTCCGAGCCGCTGACGCTTGCCCCGAGCGCGTGGGCGGCGCGCGCGTAGCCACTCATCCCGGCGCCCCCAACCCCGACGAAGTGCAGATGGCGTCCCTGCCAGGGTCTCTCGCTCTCGCTCATGGCTCACGCTCCGACCCACCGGGGCCTCGATCCCCGTCGGCACAACGGAGTGTGTGGCCGCTCATCGTGGGACCGCTCATCGTGGGACCGCTCATCGCCCGGCCGCTCGCATCAGCTCGCCCGCTATCTCCCGCGCGGCGTCGGGCCGCGCGAGCCGCCGCGAAGCGCTTGCCATCGCCGCCAAGCGGGCTCGGTTTGAGAGCAAGGCGGCCACTTCGCGTGCGAGCCTCGCCGCGGTGAGCTGGGAGTCCTCGATCGCGAGAGCCGCGCCCGCCTCGGACATCCAGCGAGCATTGGCGGTCTGGTGGTCGGCGGAGGCGTGCGGATATGGCACGAGGATCGCCGGCAGCCCGTGCGCGGCGATCTCGAACACCGACCCGCCCGCGCGTGCCACGGCCAGGTCACTTGCGGCGAGCGCGTCGGCGAACTCATCGATGTCGAGGTACTCGCGCAGGTCATAGCCGGCCGGCAGCGGACGCTCGGAGAGCTCTTGAAAATCTCGGCGCCCACACACGTGCAGGACGTGGAAGGCGCCGGAGGCGAATGCGTCGAGCGCCGCATGGTTGATCGTGCTCGACCCGAGCGAGCCACCGAACACGAGCACGCACAACTCCTCCGGGGCGATCCCGAAGTGCTCGCGGGCGCCGGCACGCTCGGCGCCGTGCGCGAGGATCGGACGGCCCGTGAGGCGGTAGCGAGAACCTCCGCGACCGTCGATCGGAAACGACAGGCACACGCGCCGCGCGAACGGAGCGAGCAGGCGATTCGTGAGACCGAGGTGACTGTCGGCCTCGGTGAGCACCAGTGGGGTGCGCCGCGCGAGAGCAGCCACCCCGACGGGCCCGGCGACGTACCCTCCGCCGCCCATGACCGCATCGGGCTCGAGCTCGCCGAGCAGCGAACGCGCGCGCGTGGTTGCCAGCGCGGCTCGCGCGAGGGCGCGCGCGGCGTGCAGGGGATTGCCCCGGCTGATGCCTTCTACCGAGATCGGGCGCAGGGGGTAGCCGGCCGCCGGCACGAGCTCCGCCTCGGCGCGCTCGCCGCCGATAAACGTGACGGCGGCGCCCTCAGCGCGCAGCGCGTCGGCCACCGCGAGCGCCGGCACCACGTGCCCGGCCGTCCCCCCGGCGGCTATCGCGATCCTCATCGGAGCTTCGCTCACGCTCCCATCGTGCCTGTTCGCGCGTCTGCGCGTCGGCCGCGCGGCGCGTGGCGCCCGTGGCGGGTCGGGCGGTGTCGCTGTCACGGTTGGAGACGGCCCGCGTACGCCTGCGCCCCGCCGGGGCCACGGCGCGCACATGCGCGCTCCCGCCCGAGGTGACGTTCAGTAGGAGGCCCATCGCGGCGAGCGTCACGATCAGGCTGCTCGATCCGTAGGAGACGAGCGGAAGGGGCACTCCCGTGAGGGGCGCGAGGCCCAGCACCGCGAACACGTTGAGGATCGCCTGGGAGACGATCAGCGAGGTCATGCCAACCGCGATCAGCGCGCTGTGGAGGCTGCGCGCGGCCTTGGCAGCGCGCAATCCCGCGTAGGCGATAAGCCCGTAGAGGAACAGCAGCGCGAAGACCCCCACGACGCCGAGCTCCTCTCCGATGACCGCGAGGATGAAATCCGTACGGGCCTCCGGGAGGTAGAAGATCTTCTGGACCGACTCGCCCGGCCCGACACCGAACAGGCCGCCGGAGCCGATCGCGATCTGCCCCTGAACGGCCTGAAAGCCGCTGCCCGAAGCATGCGCCCACGGGTCGATAAACGAGGTGAGGCGAGCACGGGCGTATGGGCGGGCGATCGCGTACAGCGCGACGACGGCGAACGCCGAACCGCCGACGATGGCGAGGTTGCGCAGCGGAATGCCGGTCGCGATCAGCAGGGCGCAGGTGGTGAAGGCGATCACCATCGCCGTGCCGAGATCGGGCTGCGTGGCGACGAGCAGGCAGGCCGCGCCGACGACCGCGAGCAGGGGCCGGCAGAGCTCGCGCAGGTCGTGCACGCGCTGGGGTCGACGGGCGAGCAGTGTGGCGCCATAGAGGACGAGCGCCAGCTTGAGCAGCTCGGACGGCTGGAACTGCAGCGGCCCGCTGCCGAGCCAGCGGCGGGCGCCGTTGACGCTCACCCCGACATGGGGAATGTGGACGGCAAGCACGAGCACGAAGGAGATCGCCAGTAGCGGACCCACGAGGCTCTGAATCCGCGCGATCCCGTCGCGCGCGAGGATGCGCATCACGACCAGGCCAAGGCTTCCGTACACGACGAACTTCACGAGATACGAGGTGCCGCTGCCCCTGCCCTGGAGCAGGCTGCTCGCCGAGGAGGAGCTGTAGACCATGACGGCGCCGAAGGCGAGCAGGCAGAGCGTGGCGGTCAGGAGGATGCGATGCTCGAGCGTCTGTGCTCCCGGGGCGGCAGTCCGCGAGGAGCTCTTCGTCCGCGCCTTGCGCGCAACGGAGGGGTTGGAGCGCCGTGCGGCTTGAGACATCCGATTCATCTTCGACGCCGGGTCGGACAAGCCTCCATGCCGCCGGCCCCGAATCTCGGGGCGCGCCGCCTCCTCCTACAGGCCCAGTACGAGCTCGCGGAAGCGCTCCCCACGCGCCTCGAAGTCCTTGAATTGGTCGAAGCTCGCGCAGGCGGGTGAGAACAACACGACCTCTCCGGGAGCCGCCGCACCAGCGGCCTTGGAGAGCGCGCGGTCGAGCTCGCCGCACATGCGCACTTCCATCCCCGCTTCCCCATGCGCCCCGACCTCCCCGTCGCGGATCGCCTGCTCGATCGCGCCGGCCTCTTCGCCGATCAGGTACACCGCTCGGCAACCCTTGCGAATCGGGTCGCGCAGAGCGGTGAAGTTCTGTCCCTTGCCCATGCCACCGAGGATCAGGTGAACGTGTAGTCCTTCCTCTTCCATCGCCTCGAGCGCCACGATCGTGCTCGCGATGTTGGTGGCCTTGGAATCGTTGACGAACAGCACGCCCTCCCGGCTCGCGACCTCCTCCAAGCGATGGGGCACGCCCGCGAACGTGCGCAGACCCGCTCGCACAGCCTCGGGGTCGAGACCGCGTGCAAGGCATACGGCCGCGGCGGCCATCGCGTTCTCGAGGTTGTGGGCGCCGCGCAGGCGCAGTTCCTTGCGGGCGAGTAGCGGCTCGCCCCGCCAGCGCAGCAGCCCCTCGCTCTCGGAGAGCTCGGCGGCCGGGCCATGGCCGAAGCGCACGCGATTGGCAACGCCGGGCACCCGCGGCTCCAAGCCGACAGGCAGGACCGCCACGTCGCCGGGCTGTTGATGGGCGAAGACGCGCAGCTTGGCCTGCCGGTATGCCTCGAACGTTCCGTGACGGTCGAGGTGGTCGGGGGTGAGGTTGAGCAGCACGGCGGCCTCGGGGGCAAATTTGGTGGCATCCTCAAGCTGGAAGGAGGAGGCCTCGCACACGACGATCGCGCGCTCCTCGACGCGGCCGACGAGCCCGCTGAGCGCCGCCCCGACGTTGCCCGCGACGCTCACCGCAAGCCCCGCCTCGCGGTGAATGTGGCCGAGAAGCTCGACGGTTGTGGTCTTGCCGTTGGTGCCGGTGACGGCGATGAATTCGTGGGGCAGCAGTCGCCACGCGAGCTCGAGCTCGCCGATCGTCTGTATCTCGGTGTCGCGCGCGCGCGCCTGCGCGATCACCGTCGCGTTCGCCGGCACCCCGGGGCTCTTGACGACGGTGTTCACACGGTCGAGCAGCCCGACTCCCTGCTCCTGGACGTGCAACTCGACGCCGGCCGCGGCGAGTGTGTCGAGTCCCGCCGGAGTGCCCACGTCCACGCCGATCACCTGTTGGTCTCTGGCTCGGAGCGCGAGCGCGGCGGCAACGCCCGAACGGGCGAGACCGACGACGAGGTACGGACCGGGCGGGAGTTGGGGACGCGGCTTCACGTCAGGGACGCCCCGTTGCGGGCGGGAGGACGGTGCACGCAAGAGGAGCGGGGCGGGTGAGACGTGCGGCCGTGGCGTGCCTCACCCGAGGCTCTGCCGGTAGAGCGTGAAGCCGATCGCGCAGCAGATCGCCGCGATGATCCAAAAGCGCAGGATGATCTTCGTCTCAGACCACGCGCGCAACTCGAAGTGGTGGTGTATGGGCGCCATCAGGAACACGCGCTTGCGCGTCATCTGGAAGGAGATCACCTGGATCGCCACCGACAATGCCTCGATCACGAAGATGCCACCCAGCAGGATCAAGAGTGTCTCGGTCTTGGTCATGACAGCGAGCCCGGCGATGGCGCCGCCGATACCGAGCGATCCCGTGTCGCCCATGAAGATCGTGGCCGGAAAGGCGTTGAACCAGAGGAACCCGATGCACGCCCCGACGAGCGCGCCCGCGAGCATCGCCAGATCGAAGTCTTCGGCGATGAATGTGATGCCGACGTACGCAAGCAACACGATCGCCCCGCACCCGGCGGCGAGCCCGTCCAGGCCGTCGGTGAGGTTGACGGCGTTGGTGGTACCGGCGACCACCAGATAGATCAGCACCGGGTAGAAGACACCAAGGTCGATCTGGTAGTCGACAAAGCGCAGGCGCAGCGTGGGCGCGAGGTGAGCCTCGTGCTTTGCCACATACCAAAGGCCCAGCGAGATGGCGATTGTGATGGCGAGCTTCGTGCGTCCACGCAGACCCAACGAGCGGCGCCTGACGAGCTTGATGTAGTCGTCGGCGAAGCCGAGCAACGCGCATGCGATCGCCGTGGCGAACACGCCGACTGAGCGCCATTCGAAATCCGTGAGGATCAGATAGGGAATCGTGACCGCCAGGAAGATGACGATCCCGCCCATCGTCGGGGTACCCGCCTTCTCGTGGTGTCCCTGGGGCCCGTCCTCGCGGATCTGCTGGCCAAACTCGCGATTGCGCAGGAATTCGATGAACTTGGGGCTCAGGAAGATGCAGATGAGCAGGGCGGCTGTGCCGCCGATCAGGATGCGCCCCATCAGTGTCTCGACTCGACCCGCGCGCCAAGCGCTTCGCGGGCGACGGTTACGTCGTCGAATGGCACCTTCACGCCGCCCGCCAGCTCCTGGCCCTGCTCGTGGCCCTTGCCGGCGATCACGAGCACGTCGCCGCGCTCGGCGAGCGCCACTGCCCGCTCGATCGCGGCGCGACGGTCCATCTCGGCGGTGACAGGGGGCGCTCCGGAGGGACGCGCCGCGGCGCTCGCGCCGGCCATGATCTCGGCGACGATCCCCTCAGGGTCCTCCGATCGCGGGTTGTCCGAGGTAACGATCAGCACATCGGCGAGGCGCGCCCCAACCTCCCCCATGAGCGGACGCTTGCCGCGATCGCGGTCGCCTCCGGCCCCGAACACGCAGATGACGCGCCCATGGCCGACTTCACGAGCGGTGCTGAGGACGTTCTCCAGAGAGTCTGGGGTGTGCGCATAGTCGACGAGCACCGCGAAGCCCTGACCCTCCTCGACAGGCTCGACGCGACCACGCACATGCACCCCACGCTCAAGCGCGGCAATGAGTGTGTCGAGCTCGACCCCGAGGGCGTGTGTGGCGGCGAGCGCGGCGAGCGCATTGGACACGTTGAAGCGGCCCGGCAGCGGAAGCGAGAGCGTGCGCGGGCCGGCTGGAGTGTGCACTTCGAAGCGGGAGGCCCTGAGTTCCACGCGCACGTCGCGTGCGCGATAGTCGGCGTCCGAGTCGATCGCAAACGTCACGACGTTGTCAAGCTCGGCGGCCAAGCGTCGCCCGTAGAGATCGTCGAGGTTCACGACGGCTGTGCTCGGTCCTGCGCTCGCGGGCCCTCCCTCGTGGCGGTCCTCTCCGTCGAGGATCGCCATCCCCGGCTTGACCCGCGAGGGGACATACGAGGCAAACAGCAGCCGCTTGGCCTGGAAGTAGTCCTCCATCGTTTCGTGGAAGTCGAGGTGGTCCTGGGTGAGATTGGTGAAGATCGCGGTGGCGAAGCGCACGGCGTCTGTGCGGCCGAGGGCGAGGGCGTGGGAGGAGACCTCCATCGCGCACGAGCGCTCGCCACCGTCGAGCATCGCGCGGAAGTCGGCTTGCAGGTCGATCGCCTCGGGTGTCGTCCGGGTCGCGGGACGTCGCGTGCCTGCGACGACCGACTCCACCGTGCCGAGCATCCCGCAGCGCTCGCCGCCTGCCTCGAGCATCGCGCGCACGAGATGCGCCGTCGTCGTCTTGCCGTTCGTGCCTGTGACCCCGACCACGCGCAACTCCTCGGTGGGCTCGCCGTAGAAACGGGCCGCCAGCGGGCCCATCGCCGCACGCGAGGACTCCACCAGGATTTCGGGAACACCCAGATCCAGCGACCGCTCGACCACGAGCGCGGCCGCTCCGGCGGCGACCACCGCGGCGGCGAAGTCGTGGCCGTCGCTCTCGTATCCGCGCACGCAGAAGAACAAGCTCCCGGGACTCACGCCGCGGCTGTCGTATGCGAGCCCGCTGACCTCGGGCGGGTCGGGGGTCGGCGACATCCCCCGCAATCCGGGGATCTCGGCGGCCGTCAACTCGTCGAACCTCATCGCTTTGGGCCGTGCGATCGCAAGGAGCGAGAGTCTAGGGCTCGCGCCAGAGGGGACGGCCGCTATCCCGGCGGGATGCCGAGATAGGGCAGCGCGAATTCCATAATTTGACCGAACGCCGGGGCGGCGACCACACCGCCGTAGATCGAGCGGCTCTGGGGTTCGTCGATGATCACCGCACAAAGCAGCTTCGGGTCAGACGCCGGAGCGAAGCCCACGAACGATGCGACATACGCGCTGTTCGAGTATTCGCCGGTGCGCGGATCGATCTTGCTGGCGGTTCCCGTCTTGCCCGCCAATTCGTAGCCATGGATCGAGACCTGGCTTGCGGTGCCGCCGGACGCAAGCACGCCCTTGAGCATGTTGCGAAGCTCACCCGCCGTGAGCGGTGAGATCACCCGTCGCCCCGCCGGCAGAGGCGCAGCCCGCCCGCCGACGCGACCGACGATGTGCGGAGCACGCAGGATCCCGCCGTTGGCGATCGCCGAGTACGCGGTGGCCATCTGGATCGGCGTCACGAGCTCGCCCTGGCCGATCGGCAGGTTGCCCATCGAGGAGCCCGAGTAGCGGCTGAGGGGCAGCGTTGCCCCTCGTTCGTCACCGGGCAGGTCCAGCCCGCTCGGCGCGCCGAAGCCGAAGCGGCGCACCCACGTGTCGAATTTATCCGCGTGCTCCAGCAACCCGATCTTGATGGCGCCGACGTTGCTCGACTGCGCAAGAATCTGCGCGGTCGTGAGCGACTCTCCCGGGTGTTCTGTGTCGTCATGGATCGTGCGGTCGGCGACCTGGATCTTGTTGGGGATTTCAAAGCTCGTGCTCGGCGTTATGAGCCCTTCCTCGAGCGCGCCTGAGACTGTGAACGCCTTGAACGTCGAGCCCGGTTCGTAGTCGAAGCTGACGGCACGGTTCTGAAGCGCCGAAGTGGCCGAGGCGCCGGGATGGTTGGCGTCCACCTGCGGCCAGTTGGCCATCGCCAGGATCGCACCGGTGCGCGGGTCCATCACGATCGCGGTCGAGTCCTTTGGCTGGAAGAGCTTGCCAACGGCGCTCAGGACGTCTTCTGCGCGCTGCTGGATGTTGGCGTCGAGCGTCAGCGATATGGAGCTGCCGGGCTGCTCGTGGCGAGTTTCGGCTATCGAGATCGGCTGGCCGATCTCGTCGCTGACGACGCTGCGCTGTCCGGCGTGCCCCGAGAGCAGCTTGTTGCGCGAATACTCGAGCCCCATCAGCCCGGTGCCTTCGGCGCCGACGATACCGAGAACCTGGGCAGCAAGTGTTCCGCGTGGGTATACGCGGCGCATCACCGGCGTTCCCTGCACCCCCGGGATCTTTAGGGCCAGCACTTGGCGGGCGGCGTCATAGGGGAGTGCATGGGAGAGATACACGAACCCGCCGTGCTCGCTGAGCTTGGCGAGCACCTGTGTCTGGGTAAGGCGGAGCAATGGCGCGAGACGCTGGGCGACAGCGAGCGGCTGCTTGATCAGATAGGGATCGGCGCTGAGCTCCTGCGCCGGTTCTGAGATCGCGAGCGCCACCCCGTTGCGGTCTGCGATCGTGCCGCGCTCGGCCGGCACGAGTTCGGTCGTGAGTTGTTGGGTACGTGCGACGCGACGCAATGCGCCGCTGTGGGGACCGCCTAGGTACAGGGCTCGTGCACCGGCTAGGAGCAGCAGCACGAGGAACAGCCCGAACAGCAGCCCCACGCGACGCTGGACGACCGCCATCTAGCCGCCCGAGCCCGAGGAGGAACCGCTCGAGCCACCGGTTTCACCCGTGGGTTCCGTGGTCGCGGTGGTGCTGGCAGCGGTCACGGGCGCTTCGCCGCCCTTGGCGCCGGTCGACCCCGACGCAGCGCTCGCCGCCGAGGAGCCGGTGTTCGCTTCGGTCGATCCCGACGCAGCGCTCGCCGCCGAGGAGCCGCTGTTCGCTTCGGTCGTTCCAGACGCAGTGCTCGCCGCCGAGGAGCCGCTGTTCGCTTCGGTCGATCCAGAGCCACCCACCGCTCCTCTCGATTCCGCCGCGCCACTCGATTCGGACGATCCCGACGCGCCGCTTGCGCCTTCCGTCGATTCCGCCGGGGCGCTCACGGAAGCCTGGATCGCCGTGGAGAGTGCCGTGGCCGCACGGCCGATGTCGGCCGGGCTTGCCGCCACGAAGTGAACCGTTCCAATCGGCGCGAGCGTCATGCCCGTGGCCGCCGCCGAGGGCGCGATCCGGCTTTCGGCCGAGGACGTCGAGTTTTCGATTCCGAGCTGCGCGTTCGCACGCTGAAGCTGGGCGACTCGCGTGAGGGTGTGGCCGATCCTGGTGTTGAGCTCGAGCACCAGCAATTGCATGGTGACGATCCCGATCAGCGCGAAGGCGAGTAGCCCTATCCACGCGCGCCCGCGGATCAGCCGGTCGAGAACGGAACTGCGTGAGAGTCCGTCGATTGCGCCTACGGCGCGCAGGGCGATGCCGGGCGCGCCCTGAGGGGAGCGCCGCGTCTTGGGCGACGGTGTGCGGCGCGGCTCCACGGCAGGGCGCGAGTGGCGCCGGCGCGGCGGCGCGACGATGGGCGCGGGAATCGCAACCGCGGCGGCCGCGCGGGCGGGGCCGGCGGGACCGGAGATTCGACGGGGATGGCGTACAGGGGCGCGACGCGTGCCGGGAGCTGTGCGAGCGACCGTACGGGACGCGGCGGCGGCGGGCGGGGTCATGCTTGACCTCCTTGGTTTCGTTGGGGTCCTGCGAGCTTCACCGCGGCACGCAGGCGCGCCGAGGATGCGCGCGGGTTGTGTGCCGTCTCCGCGGCCGATGCCACGAGCGCACCGCGCGTGAGTAGCGCCGCCTCGGGCTCGCGTCCGCAACCACACACAGGCAGATCTGGAGGACAGATGCAACCGCGGGCGCGCTCCACGAGGAAACGCTTGACGCGCCGATCCTCGAGCGAGTGGAAGGAGATGCCGGCGAGCACGCCACCCTCGCGCAACAGACTCCACGCGAGCGGCAGCGCCGCGTCGAGTTGGGCAAGCTCGTCGTTGACGGCGATGCGCAGCGCCTGGAACGTGCGCTTGGCGGGGTGCCCCGATGCAAAGCGTGCCGGCGTCGGGATCGCCGAGACGATCGCCTCGACGAGCGCCAGCGTAGTCTCGATCTGTGCGCCGGTGCGACGGCGCACGATCGCGCGCGCTATCTGGGGAGCGTGGCGCTCCTCGCCGAACTCGCGCAGGATCCCGACGATGCGCCGCTCGTCCCAGGTGGCGACGATCTCGCGCGCTGTGAGCTCCTGGCACGGGTCCATGCGCATGTCAAGCGGAGCGTCATAGGAGTAGGAGAAGCCGCGCTCGCACGTGTCGATCTGCATCGAGGACATGCCCAGGTCGAGGTAGACGACGTCCGCGCGTGTGCCTTCCTCGACGAGCATCCCAAGCGACTCGGCATAGCCGCCGCGCAGGAAGCGCATCGAGCAGGAAACCTCGTCGGCCAACTCCATGAAGCGCTCCTCGGCGAGCGGGTCGCGGTCGATCGCGACAAGCGTGCCGTCGGGGCCGAGGCGCTCGGCGACCATACGCGCATGCCCGCCGCCACCGAAAGTGCAGTCGATCGCGAGCTGGCCGGGCTGGGGGTGCAGCAACTCGAGCAGCTCATCGGCGAGCACCGGGATGTGGACGGCGGTCATGTCAAGCAGGATGGTCAACGCGCGCGGTGATCTCTGCGACGCTGCCCAGCAGCGCCGGTCGGTGCTCAGCCCAACTGACCTTGTCCCACAGCTCCAGGCGGTCGCCGGCCCCCACCACGACGACCTCCTTGCTGAGCTTTGCGTGCTCGCCGAGGAAGCTCGGCACCATGATGCGCCCGGCGGCGTCGAGGTCGATGTCGTGGGAGCTTCCGTAGAAGAAGCGCTCGAGCTCGGTCAACCGCGAGGACAGCGGCGGCAGCTCAGAGAGCGAGCGCTCGGTGTAGCGCTCGTAGTCCGTAGGGCGCCACACGCCGACGTAGGGCTTGAGGTCGACGGGCATCGCCAGCACCACGCCCTCCGACAGAGTGGCGCGATAGCGGGCCGGAACCGTGAGCCGGTTCTTCGCGTCGAGCGTGTGGTCGAAGGTGCCGCGGAAAGCCACTTGGGGGTTCCAATCAAGTAGTGGAGCCGCAGTGGAGGAGTGGGAGGAGCTCCTCCACCACGGCTCGCTATCGCGAACTTACCCCACTTTCCCCCACAACGCAACCCCAATTGCACATTTTCTCCCACAAAGTACGTCTCAAACCCCAAAAACACACCAAAATGCCTGCTCAAGGGCCTGTTTTGGCGGTGGGAGGCGCGGCTGCGCAAAGCCCGCAAGACTGCATGCGAGTGTGCAGGGGCCGCGCGTGTAACGTTCGTTGCGAGACCCGTCGGACTGCTCCGACCGCACACCCAAGCCGAGCCCCCACCCGACTCCCACGCCAAACCGCCATGCGCCCCACCGAAAGGAACGCGTTGCCCTCCCTCACGATCCCCCCGCACCGTCCCGCTCACATGCGCGCCATACGCCCACTCGGGCAGGGCCCGACTGGCAGGCGAGGCGACGCGCGTGGGGCATTCATCTCCGCGCTGGCCCTGCTCGCGACGGGAGCGACGCTCGCCGGGTGCGGGTCATCAGGGTCAAGTGGCGACCCGGCCACACTGACGCCGGCCTCGGCTCCGCTGTATGCAAGCTTTGCGATCAAGCCGAGCGGTGGCTCGGGCGGCGACGCCTTCACGGCCGCGAAGAAGCTCACTCACCTTGCCGAACCCTATGGGAGCGTCGCCCAAGCGCTGCTCTCAAGCGAAGCCGGCAAGCTCGACTTCAAGCGCGACATCGAGCCGTGGGTCGGCAAGGAAGCGGGCGTGTTCGTCACCGCGCTCGACACGAGCAAGCTGCCCCAGAGCGTGACCTCCGCGCAGGCACTGCTCGAAGGGGGCCTCGCGAGCGTGGGCTCGGCGCTTGGCGCGGGCACGTTCGGCGCCAAGGGCGCCCAGGGAGCGATCGTGCTCGAGACCTCTGACGTTGGCAAGGCTCGCTCGTTCCTTGCGAAGCGGGCGCACGAACAGCAGGCGCACAGCGCCACATACAGGGGCATCTCCTATGAGGTCTCACCCGAAGGGGCAACGGAGGGCATCGTCAAGGACCTCGCGGTGATCGGCAGCGAGTCGGGTGTCAAGAGCACAATCGACACCTCACTCGGCGGCGCCGCGATCACGACCGCGCCGGGGTACACGAGGCCACCGACGAGCGCGATCGCAAGCGCCTATGTGCAGCCGGAAGCGCTCGCGAAGGCAGTCCACGGTTCAAACGGCGCCGCAGGTCAGGGCGTGTCGCTGCTGGGCCAGCTGTTCGCCGGCTCGCAATCGGCGTCGCTGTCGGTCACCCCGACCTCCAACTCGATCTCATTGCAAGGCGAAGTCCACTCGGCGAGCGGATCGTCGCCGCTGTTCGGCCAGGAAGGCGCGAAGGCGCTGGGCGAGTTTCCCGCGGGAGCGTGGCTCGCCGCCGGTGTCGGCAACGTGGGCGCCAACCTCCCGCGCGCGTTTGCGCTGCTGCGCGGCGTCGCGTCGTTTGCCACCTCGACGGTGTTCGCCTCGCTCGGGGGGCCCAGCATCGAAAAGCTGTTCACGGCGCTGGACTCCCCGAAGGCGAATCTGCAACAGGACTTCGGCAGATGGGCCGGGCCGGGAGGCATGTTCGTGAGTGGCACGGGCCTCTTCAACCTTCAGTCGGCGCTCGTAGTCGCATCGAGCGATCCGAGTGCATCGCGGGCTGCGGTTGGCAAGCTCGGGAAGCTGATGCAGGGCGCCGGTGCGGTCGTCACGGGCGCCACGATTCCCGGGACCGACGTGGCCGTCAGCGTCAAGCTGCAGGGCTTCCCGGCGGTGATCTTCATCGCAAGCGGCCAGGGCAAGTTCGTGCTCGGGCTCGGCCAAGCATCGGTCGAAGGCGCGCTCGCCCCCTCCAGCACGCTCTCCACCTCCCCCGCCTACACGAGCGCCACATCGGCGCTCGGCGGCGGCATCGAACCGAGCCTGATTGTCGAATTCCCAACCCTGCTCGGCTTCCTGGAAGGAGTCGGCCTCACGCAGAGCCCGGGCGTGTCGAACCTCGTGCCCTACTTCAAATCGCTTGGCACGCTTACAGCGGGCGCCACGAGCCAGGGCGGCGTGGAGCACTTTCGGGTAGTGCTTGGGCTGGCTTGAGGGCCGGCGTGTCGGTCTCAGGCCGACGCCCCGCTCAACGGCGCCTTCTCGCCTGCCTCGCGCGAGCGCTCAGGTCGGTTCTCCGTCTCGATGATGACCCGGCATGGGCGCTTGGCGAGCAGGTAGGTGGCGGTCGGACCGATGCGTTGCTCACCGTCGGGGGCGTGGATAGTCGACCAGTAGATCACGTCCGCGTCCACGCGCCGGGCCTCTTCGACGAGCGCCGCGCCAGGGTTGCGTGTGCGAATCAGGCCCGTGCGGATCTTGATATTCGAGCGCCGCGCCTTGATACGCGCGCTCTCGAGCGCCCCGCGGCCCTCGGCCTCCTCCGCCTCAAGGCCCGCCTCGAGCGAAAGCTGGCTGGGCACGGGCAGCACGAACACGGCGTACACAACGCCGTCTTCGCCGATCAGCTTGGCCGCGCTCGACAGCGCACTCGCGCTGACGTCGCCGCCGAAGATCGGCACTAGCGCGGTGCGATAGCCGAGCGCCTGGAAGTCGGCCGGACGCTCCGCTCGCGCCAGGCGGTAGGACTTGCGCGGATCGAGCCCCTGACGGCGGCGGTAGACGAAATAGCCGGTCATTCCCACGAGCATCCACGGGATACCGATCGTGCGCGCCTCGGGGTGCAGGGCGACGACCGCGCACCAGGCGCCAAATGTGCCGATCGCCCCCAGCACAGCCATCAGCGAGACCGCGCGACCGCGGATGCGCACGTTCCACGGCATCCGGTAGGGACGCTCGCGGTCCGGTTCCTTTAGTCGCAGAGCGATGACAGAGACGTGCGCGGTCGTGAACGAGAGCATTGCCCCAAACGAGTAGAGGTTGCCCAGCAGCGCGGTTTCGCCAGGCAGGATCAGGATGCCCGCGAGGACCGAGAAGGCCACGATCGTGAACCAGGGCGTGCGGAAACGGGGGTGCAGCTGCGAGAAGATGCTCGGCAGCTGACGGTGCTCGGCCAGGGACCACGACAGACGCGAGATACCTATCAGCCCAGCGTTGGTGGCAATGAACAGGATCGTCGCCGCGAGCACGCCCACGTAGTCCTGCGCCAAGTTGAGCACCATGCCGTGCAAACCGAGGTGCTTGACGATGCCAAGCACCGGGTCGTTTTCGTAGACGGTGCTCAGTTCGGTGGCGTAGTGGCCCGCGTGCTGCACCACCGGCAGCGCCGACAGCGCCACGACAGAGATCCCGGCGTAGATGCCGAGCACCGCGATCAGCACGAGATTGACCGCCTTCGGGATGTCGTGGCCCGGGTCCTTTGACTCCTCGGCCATGTTGGAGACGGTCTCGATACCGGTGTAGGCCACCATCGCGACCGACAGGGCGAACACGAGCTGCGTCCAGCTGGGAGCGATCCCCAAGTGCACCTGATCGAGCAGCAACGAGGGATTGAGCACGAGCGCAAAACCGAGCCCCACGAGCAGGATCTGAGTGCACAGGTCCGCGACCGCGAGCAGCAGATTGAGCTTGGCCGACTCCCCCAAGCCGCGAATGTTCAGCGCGGCAAGCAGCACGATCGTGATCAGCCCGCCGATGATGTCGCCCGGGTTGTGGGTTAGGGCGGGAAAGAACGCGCCCAGGTAGTGCGGCACGAAGAACGCGGAGATCGCGATCGTGATGATGTAGTCGAGGCTCAGCGCCCAGCCCGCGAAGAAGGAGACGACGTCGTTGAAAGCGTGCCTTGCGAACGAGGAGGAGCCGCCCGCTTCGGGGAACATCGCGGCACCCTCCGCGTAAGTCTTGGCGGTGAGCACGAACAGTCCGCCCGCGAACATGAACACCAGCGGTGTGAGCCCGAGCGCGTGTGCAGCCACGAGTCCGAGTGCGTAGTAGATCGAGGAGCCGACGTTGCCGTAGGCGGTCGCGAACAGGCCGGAGACTCCGACCGATCGACGCAGTCCGTGCTCGGTTAGGCGTGCCATCTAAGCGGAGCGTATAGAGGCGGCCCGCCACATCGAAGCCGCCCGCTGGAAGGCGAGCCGCGAACGACCGGACGTGAGCCGCGCGAGTCATCGCAGCGCGCCCCGCCCGCCTCGACGTTCGCATCCCCTGAATGCAATATCGCATGCAGGCAGGGCGCACGGGCAGGAGGCCCGCTTATGATCCCGACGGCTTGGAGTTCCGCCGCGGCGACGCTCCCCCACCCCCATCCATCCAAACCACTAAATCTACGTCATGGACAAGACACGTCGCGGCAATTACAACTCCGGTGAGGACTTCGTCCTCGAATACGGCAATCTGCGCTTCACCTTCAACGAACGAGACTTCTCTGAGCGCTGCGAGCAGGCGGCGCTGAAGCTCGGCTTCGTCGGCGGCCGCCTCGGCGAGGATGAGTTGGAGGACCTCGTCAACCTAGCCGTCAACGGCGACATCCAGGACCCGGCTTCCGCACTTGGAGAGCACGTCAACGACTGTTGGCCCGAGATCGTCGGGCCGGCAGAGCGCTCGCTCGTGCACTGGCTGCGCCGGCTCGTGTTCCGCGGCGCGTGGCTCGACCAGCGCGTCAACGAGGGTGAGTTGACGTTCGCGTTCGTCGAGGAGACAGGCAGCTTCGTGTACGTGCAACACGATCGCGGAGGCGAGCCGATCGAGCTCGCCCCCGAGCCATCGTGGGGCCGCGTCGCGTATAGGGGCTGAGGAGGCTTACCCCTCCGCGGCCGTCGCGCGGGCGCGGGTGATCGCCTCGGCGCCCTCGTCGCCGACGAGCAGCTCCGCCTTGAGCGTGCCGCTGCTGACGAGGTCGAGTGCCGGCAGTTGACCGGTGCTCGCCCGCAGTGCGTCGAGGGCGATCACGGTCGTCTCGCCGCCAAACGGGTCTGCGGCTGTCGCGATCCCCGTGAGCGAGCCGGCGTCGGTCAGATTGCGCGCCGCGGCGAGCAGCTTGCGCGCAGTGTGTGGGTGAAGGCCGTCGAGGCCGTCGATCAGCACGACGGCGTTGCCCCCGCGCGCGGCGATCCGCTTGGCGGTCTCGATCACGGGCTCGACAGTCTGCCCCTGAGCGTCCGGTGAGACGGCGAAGGTGAGCGATGTGGCGGGCGCGAGCGGCCCCTGCTTCCACTCGGCTAGCTCCTCCGGTCGTGTGCCGGCGAGCACGAGCGTCAACTCAAGCCCCTCGCGCCCGACGAGTGCCAGGAGAATGCGACGCAGCGTCTCCGTCTTGCCGGCGCGAGCCCCGCCGACGATCACCGCGCGCGATCCGAGGCCGAGCGGAGTGAGCCACTCGATCGCCTTGAGGGTCGCGTCCTCGGAGTCCAGGGCAAGCCGCTCGCTCGGGTAGGAAACGGGCAGATCGTCATAGCGCGTTCCCTCGGAGACCGAGTCGGCGGACTCGCCGTTGATCTTGTCGATGCGCAGCAGCGAGGAGTAGCGCTCTGAGCGACGAGGGGTGCGAACGGGCCCGCTGACACGGTCGCCGGAGACGAGCTCGCAGCGACGCACCTGGGCCGCAGAGATATATACGTCCTCCTCGGATGGCTCGGGCGGCTTGAGGCGTAGGAACGCCGAGCCGTTGCCGAGCACCTCGACGACCCCCTCGGCGGTGCGCTCGGGCTCCTCAGACTTCTCTGGCTTCTCGGCCTTCTCGGCCTCGCCGCGTCCACGCTCGGTGCGGCCGCGACCGCGACCACGGCGTGCGACAGGCGCGCGCTCGGCAGGCACAGCCTTCTCATCGTCCTCGTCCTCGTCCGGCTTCGTGTCCTCTGAGGACTTCGTCGCCGCGCCGCGCCGCGAGCGCGGTGAGCGCGAGCGGCGGGCCGGGGTGCGACGCTCAGGCGCCTCCTCGGGGGAGGCTCCGTTGGAGTCATCGCCCTGCGATCCCTTCTCGCCGAGAATCGCGTCGATCAAGTCGGCCTTGCGCAGTCTGCGGAACCCCTCGAGCCCGATCTGGTCCGCGATCGTGTGCAGGTCTGAGAGCGGGCTTGCCTGAAGCTCAGAGCGGTCGAGCACTGTCATGTGGTTCTCCTTCGTAGTGTGGTGGCGGTTGGCGTCCGGCCGCGTTGGACAGCGGTCGGCACCCACGTGCACTTCATATCTTAGTCGGCCGGCCGGTCGGGCCGACCGCCGGACTGGCAGCCGTTTCCAGAGGACTACTCGACCGGGATCTCGGCGACGGGCTTGTCGTGTCGCAGTTCCTCGGGGAGAGCCAGATCCCTGCTTGATGCGGCCTCCCCTCGCAGCGCCGAGCGCACCGTCAAGAAATCAGAGGCGGCCGCGACATCGTGGACACGAAAGATGTGGGCGCCCTGTTCCACACCGTGGGCTAGCGCTGCGAGCGTACCGGCGAGGCGCTCGCGCGGCGCCTTCCCGGTTAGCGCTCCGATGAAGTCCTTGCGCGAGATCGCCATCAGCAGTGGGCACCCGAGTTGGTGCAGGCGCGAGACGCCCGCGAGCAACTCGACAGTCTGGGCCGGGGTCTTTGAGAAGTCGGGGCCGGGATCGACGATCAGCTGCTCGGGCGCGACGCCCGCCTCGAGCGCTAGCGCGATGCGCTCGCCCAGGAATGCGAGCACCTCCTCTACGACATCCCGGTAGAGGTCGGGGTCTTGCATGCGCTGCTTGGGCGCGGCGCGTGTGTGCATCACGACGAGCGCGGCGCCGCTCTGCGCGCACACGAGTGCCAGCTCGGGGTCGCGCAGACCGCTGACGTCGTTGACTATCGACGCTCCCGCCGCGATCGCGGCGCGTGCCACCGCCGGCTTGTAGGTGTCAACGGAGACGATCGCGCCAAGCTCGTCCACAATGCGCTCGATCAGCGGCACGACGCGCTCGATCTCCCTCTCGACCTCGACAGCGGGACGGTTGGTGCTCGCCGACTCTCCCCCGATGTCGAGGATGTCGGCGCCGGCAGCGATCAGCTCGCGCGCAAGCTCAACGCGCCGATCGAGCGTGCTGTAGCGGCCGCCGTCGCTGAAGGAGTCCGGCGAGGCGTTGACCACTCCCATCAGCCACGGCCTGCCGCCCAACTCGAGCACGCTCTGGCCCGCGGTCACCCGGTAGGTGGGAGCGCTGGTGGTCATCGCCGATGAGGCCGGGCGGGCCGGCTGACAGACGGATCGCAGGCCGCGGCGTTCAGATACCTAGGGCCTATCCCGGAAGGGATGTGCGGCTGGGGTGGTCGAGTGTCGAGCGAGGCGCGGACGCAAGGGCGAAGACGTGGTGGTGCCACGT
>CAAGKR010263208.1_pt1 | contig 25125 bp, 17 predicted proteins | sample 2556971 | NCBI WGS metagenome assembly CAAGKR01 (sample SAMEA5207829, study PRJEB30636) | soil metagenome | biome: forest; feature: boreal; material: soil | place: USA | collected 2011-09 | depth 1 m | reverse complement strand
GAAGGCGGCGGGCCGGTAAGCGCGGTCGCCGTAACGGTCACGTCCTTCGACGGATTGAAACCCTGGGTCAGGCCAGTGCCAGAGAAGTACGCGCCGTTGTTGTCAGCGGCGAACTGCTCTTCATACGTAGCGAGGTTGCGAAGGTCAGACTTCATCGCGGCGACGTACGCCTTGTCCTTCGTGTTCGCAAACTTCGGAATCGCAATCGCGGCAAGAATGCCGATGATGACGACTACAATCAAAAGCTCGATAAGAGTAAAACCCTTTGTGTTGCTCGACATGTGTTTACGTCCTCCACGGATGTTTGCCCGTTTCTGCTTCCATGGAGTAGACGATTTCTGCCGATTCGCCGCAACGATATATACGTCGGTACCGAGCATATATGGTGAAACGTTTGCGGGAGCGCCTACGGCGAGCCTTCGGGTTTCTGCCCGGCCGGCGGAGGCGCGGGCTGGGACCCGGCGTCAGGGGAACTGCTGCCGGCTGGCGCGGCGCCGCCAGCCGCCTCCGGCATCGGCGACAACTGAATCCCGATTTCCGCTTTGCGCATCATCGCGACGAACGCGATCGCTGCCTCGGGCTCGAACTCGGTTCCGGCCCGCTCTTCGATGTAGACGAGCGCGCGCTCCGACTCCCAGGCGTCGCGATACGGACGCCGCGTCCGGAGCGCGTCAAATACATCGCAGACGTGCACCACCTTGCTCGCCTTGTGGCAGTCGCGGTCGTAGTGGCGCTTGGGATACCCGTGTCCGTTTATCATGATGTGGTGCTCGTGCGCCACCGCCGCGGCAAGATCGAGGCGGCGGCCGCTCTCGATGATCAGTTTGGCTCCCGCGACCGGATGCTGCTGCATTATCATCCGCTCCTCGTCGGTGAGCTTGCCGGGCTTGTTCAGGATGTCCTGCGGGACATTCACCTTTCCGAGATCGTGCAGCAATCCGGCAATCCCGAACGTGCGCACATCCTGCGCTGCAAGACCCAGCGATTCGGCCAGCGCCATCGTCAGCACCGAGACATTGAGAGAATGCGTGGTGGTGTATTCGTCGAACTCCTTTAGCTGGAGGAGTGGAAGAATCATGTCCTGGTCACCGTGCATCGCCATGGACAATGAACGCACGACCGCTTCCGCCTCGGCGAGGGGGAGCTTGCCGCGCTGCTGCACTTCGTTGTGCATCGACTGAATCGACGCGGCTTCCTCACCAAGCGAGTACGAGATCCTGGCGACCTGCACGTCCGCCTCGAGCGTCTCCTGAATCTCCCGCGTCTCTCCCCTGATTCCCAGGGCCCCGACCTTGATGCCTGACGCTCTCGCCGGTCTGGATTCGGCCGTGTCGATCACCGACAGAGTGATGCGCGCCATCATCTCCTCGAGGAAATCTTCGTACTCCTCGCGCGTGACATTGGTGGCGAGCTCCATCCGCTGCACGCCGGCTCGAGCCAGTCGCGTCCCCCATTCCCAGTCGCCGAGCTCGCGGAGCGCGGTCTCGCCGTAAATCGTTTCCTCTCCTAGAAACGAGAAGCGCGGATTGGGATCGAACTGCTGAAGATCTCGCAGGCAGCGGTACGAGCGGTCCACGGCGCGCTCGCGCGCCGGATGACCGTCGTTGTACAAGGCCATGGTCGAAACCGCCTGGCCGAACGAGACCAGGAATTGAATGGGATCACTCATGCCTGCATGGCCCCTTTTGCTTCGCCTGCGCGTTTGCCCGCAACCTTCGCACGCACCTCGGGCTCCCTGCTGCTTTCCGCGAGACTAATGGCCGCGGCCGCGGCTGGGTCGTCACTCCACCCAGCGGCCAGCATGCTCAGGGCGGCGAGCATCTCCGGAGTCGATGGCAGGAGCTTCGGGCGGCGCGGCCACCTGGCCTCACCCACCACATAGCCAAGAAGCCACTCGAGGGTGGCGGGGGCGCGCTGCTGCGCGACGATACGGATTCCCATAGTCCGCAGCTGCGAATCGAGCTCTCCCCGGCTTACGCGGTGCTTTATGAGGTCTACGGCACCCGGAGGACACTTCTCCTGCGCCGCGGACAGACCGACGAAAACGACTCTGTCGTCCTCGTCGAACAGCGCGGTCATGACGGCGCCATCGCGGGCGGAATTGTCGCGGAGCAGAAGCCGTATCGCCTCGCGCCGGACGAGCGCTTCCGGATTGAGCACGTAATCGCTGGCGGAAAAGTTCTGCGGCAGTGCGTCGAGACGGCCGAGGAATGCAAGCAGCTCCCGTTGCACGATTGGGGGCGCCTTGGGAATTCTTTCGGCCACGGCCGCACCGATGCCGTCGCCCAGCGACTGCACGACTTCGTAGAACTGTGTGCGGATCTTTGCGTCCTCGTACACGATCCCCGCATCGATGAGCGATGGTACCGCGGACATTCCCATGCGCCGCGCAAAGCGGCCAACGAGCGGCAAGTCGACGCGCTGCTGCTCGAGGAGCGCGTCGAGAACGCGCGCACCGACAAGGAACTCCCAAACAGGGGCCGCGGCTTGAGCGTCCGGAGCGCGCTCGACCAGATCGAGCAGCACGGCCGCGCGGCCCGACTTGCACAAGCCGGCCATTGCCGAGCGAACCTGAGAGCCCATGGCTCCCACCTCGATTGCGATCTGCACCATGCGCTCGGGCTCGCACTCGGTGGGAACCGCGTTAGTTGCGGCAGTGTCGCTCGCGTTCTTGGAGGTCGACATGTTCTCCAACACCTTCCGGTACGCTTCCGGATTGGGGTCATCGAGGCTCCAGTCGTCAACCAGGCGCCGCATCACATCGCGGACCGTCGGATCAGTCTTCTGGCGCCGGCCTCCGGAGGAGGGATGGTGGGCGAGCTTCGACAGCATCCGGAGCATCGAGTGCGAAACGGTTTGTCCTTCCGCGGCCGAGGCGGCCTTGACGAGATCGATCACGGCTTCGACGGTGATTCCCTGCGACGCGTCGAGAAGAAACTTCCTTCTTTGCACCTTGTCGCCGCCCATCTCCAAGAGCTTCCCGAGCGTCGATTCCTTGAGCGAGCCCACCAGTCGCGAGACGCGACGCTGAAGTCCAACGGCTTCGGGACCGTCGGCTGTTCTCAGCTCTTCGCCGATCTGGAGCAGGTAGCCTACGATGACCTGATCGTAGGCCTCTTCACGCTGATGTTCATCGATCGCGCGCGCGACGGTTGCCGGCTCGAGTGCGTTGTTGTCGTCTTCGGGCTCGGCGTGCCTGGTGGCGGAGCCGGAGGTGTCCGAGACGAGAGCAGCGCGGGCGAGTCCTATCCAGAGCTGCGTCGCACGTCCTGCGTTCATCTGGTCCGCGCCCGCTGGTTCGCTCCCGTCGTCCTCGATCAGCTGGAGGCGGTCATACGTGAGGGGGAAAAACCGGACGTGCTCCCACATCTCGCCGATCCGCTCGAGGTCGTGACCGATCGGCTTTTCGGTTCTGATCGGATCCAGCGCGAGCGCGGCAAGAGCGTCAGCCAGCTCTTCACGCGTGATCCCCCGGACAAACTTGATTGCCCCGATGTGATGCTTGTGTAGACGCTGTGCAAGCTCCTTGAGCACGGGGTTGTGCGGATCCGTCGCGATGCCCTCGATTATGAGCTGCCTGCGCGCCACTCCGATCGAGAGCGAGTCGCGCTGCTCGTCGAAAAGAAGGGCCACACGGTTGGCCACTCCATCGATAGCGAGATCGAGGAGCGGATGCTTGGTTGGATAGATCGCGTGCTTGTTGAGCGTGATCGAAAGCTCGATGAGGAAATCCGCAAGCTCGCGCGACAGCGTCGCGGCGGCAGCCTTCGGCGCTGCAGGCGTCGCGGGAGCTGTCGGTGGGGCTGTCGGAGGCGGATTCGTCATGTTCGAGGCGTACGCATCGGGGCTAAGTTTTTCACATGTCTAGTGACACATACTCGACGCGTTGGCGGGTGCTCACGTTACTCGGAATCGCCGAGCTTCTGGGGATGTCGCTCTGGTTTGCCGCCAGCGCCGTCTCACCTCAGTTACGGATGATTTGGGGTCTCACCGCGGCCGAAGCTGGTTGGCTGACGACGATCGTGCAGCTCGGCTTCGTCTGCGGCACGGCGGTCATCGCGGTGCTCAACCTCGCCGATCTCGTACCGGCGGGGCGACTTTTCAGCGCTTCGGCTCTCCTCGGCGCCGCCGCCAATGCCGCGATTCTGGCGGTGCCCGGTTACGGCTTGGCGCTCGTAGCGCGTTTTCTCACCGGATTCTTTCTCGCGGGCGTCTATCCGCCTGCGATGAAGATGATATCCACGTGGTTCCGGGCCGAGCGTGGCCTTGCAATTGGAGTGATCGTCGGCGCCCTCACGATTGGAAAGGCGACGCCGTATCTGGTCCGCGCCATTCCGCACGTGGGGCTCCGCCCGGTCGTGTTGACCGCGAGCGTAGGTGCCGCGTTGGGCGGGTTGTTGGTCGCGCTCTGGTATCGCGAAGGGCCGTTTCCGTTCACATCCCGCTCATTCTCATGGAGTCACGTCGGCGACGTCGTTCGGGTTCGGGAGTGGCGGCTCGCAACTACGAGCTACCTGGGTCACATGTTCGAGCTGTACGCGTTCTGGACGTGGATCCCCGCCTTCCTGGCGGCAAGCGTCGCCGCCGGCGCGGGAGGCAGACTCCGCGCGCCGCGGTTGATCTCACTTCTCGCGTTCACGACCATCGCCATCGGAGGATTCGGCTCGGTGTGGGGAGGACTCTTCGCGGACAGGCGGGGAAGAGAACGACTCGTGTCCATCTCGCTGTTCATGAGCGGAGGGTGCTGTCTCCTGAGCGGATTGCTGTTCGGGGAGCCGCTGTGGGTGCTCGGGGCGCTGGCCATGACGTGGGGTTTCTTCGTCGTTGCGGACAGCGCGCAATTCAGCGCGCTGGTGACGGAATCGGTCCCGCCTCATGCTGTCGGGACGGCTCTCACCGTGCAAACCTCGCTGGGATTTCTCCTCACCATGCTTCCGATGCAGATCGTCCCGGTCATCGCCCAGCGCTCGGGCTGGCGCTGGGGGTTCGCCATTCTCGCGCTGGGCCCGGTCGCGGGGATAGCCGCAATCAGGAGACTTGCCGCGCTCAGGCGGTCACAGGCTGCGGCCGCCAGCCAGTCGCTCGCGCGCTGAAAACTCTCTCAGAGGGAATCTGCTATGCCCATGCTCAAGGACTTCTTGCTGAAGCAGAACGTCGTGGCGTTAGGTGGGGGCACTCCTACGAGGCGTAGCCGAGAGCCGCGCGCACCTCCAGGAGCAGCGTCTCGCCCGTGAACGGCTTCTGAAGATATGGGATGAGTTTGGCCGTCTCCCGGTCCGGAAATACTTCCTCCTTGGGGTAACCTGACATGAAGAGGACCCTCATATCCGGACTCAGTTCTTTCAGCTCCTCGACCATTCCGCGGCCCCCAAGGTTGGGCATCGCGACGTCGGTCAGCACCAGGTCAATCTCACCGACGTGCCCAGCGGCGATTCGGAGAGCGATGGCTCCATCCGACGCCTCGAGCACTCTGTAACCTTTCTGCGCAAGGATCTTCTTGGTCAGACTCCGCACCGCCGCTTCGTCCTCCACCAGCAGGATGGTTTCGGCAGTGCGCGGCGCCTTCTCCGCCGCGGCCGATCGCGATTTCGACGACGAGGCCGATCTTTTTCTTAACGCCGCTTCGGCAAGATTTGGATCGAACCGCTCCAGCCTCGATGATGCCAACAGCTGTCGGGCGAGAATGGAAGCGCGCCTGGATGCGCGCTGAATCTCCTCCAGCTCCTCGGCGCTCTCGGGGTCCTCTCCCATGGAGTCGAGAAGAAACTCGGTGTTGATCTGGATTACGGTGAGAAGGTTGTTCAGCTCGTGCGCCACGAAGCCTGCGGTCTGATTTGCCTCCTCGAGAGCGCCCGAGCGAGAGTCGGGTTCGCCAGGGGGGCGTGATTGCTTTTGCGTGCCCGAACGACGGCTGGATTTTTTCAGAGCCGTTGTCTCCGTTGTAGTGCAGCGTTACTCGACCGTGGTGGAAGGTAACGCATAAGGGGTAGCCGGCGTCCAGATTGCGACGGATAAAGCGTTTGCGAACCCCCGCGCGCGTCGTCAGATACAGAGATGACAGCCACACTCACAAGCGGCGATTTCAAGGCGATGATCGAGAACGCGCCCGACGCGATTATTGTCTACAACTTCGAGAGTTTCCTCTATCTGAATCCGTTCGCTGCCCGGAAGCTCGGTGGAGACGCGGCGTCGCTGGTGGGTCAGCCCATCATGGACTTCGTGCACCCAGGCTCGAGACAGCAGGTGGTTGACCGGCTTCGGCAGCTTGCTGTAACGGGAATGGCCGGACCGCCCATGAACATTACCTTCGTGTCTCGATCCGGCTCGGATCTTCCCGCGGAGATTGTGTCCGTTCCGATCACCTTCGACGGCAAACCCGCGATCCTGGGATTGATCAGGGATATCAGCGAGCGAATCGAAGCAGAGCGTGCTCTGCGCGAGAGTGAAGAGCAGTTCGGCAACGCGTTTCGGTACTCCCCGCACGGCATGGCATTCGTCTCTCTCGAGGGCTGTTGGCTTCGGGCGAACAAATCACTCTGCGAAATGCTCGGCTATACGGAGGAAGAGCTGCGCGAGATGAGCATTCAGACGGTTACTCATCCGGACGATGTGTCCGAGGATCTCGCCCTGCTGCGGCGCCTCGTTTCCGGCGACATCGCCAGCTACAATCGTGTCAAGCGGTACTACCCTAAGGACGGTCAGATGATATGGGCCTCGCTCGCCGTTTCAGCCGTGCACAACGCCGCTGGCGACCCGCTCTATTTTATCGGCCAGATCCAGGACACCACCGCGCAGCGGGAGTTCGAAGGGCGCGCTCTTCAGGCCGAGCGGCTGGCGGGTATCGCGGAAACGACAGTGGCAGTCGCGCACGAGATGAACAACGTGCTTACAGTATTGACGATGAATGCCGAGCTCTTGGCGGAGGACACGTCTCCGCAGGACGCTCCGGAGATCGCAGCCGAGATCCTGTCCGCCTCGAACCGGATCGCGGCCATCGTTCAGCGACTGCGCAATGTCGGTGATGTGAAGTCGGTCAACTATCTGGGCGATAAGAAGATGCTCGATTTGTCGGTTGCCACCCCGAAGAAACGGACGCTGCTGCCTAGCTGAATCCGTCGGGCTTCCACCCCCAGAAGAGCGTGCGCCGATTGGCGTAGATCGTCGGTCGCCATAGTGGCGCAAGTCGCAACGATTGAACCGTTTGCGGGGTAATGCAACGATCTTTTCGCCGGGGCATAAATCTCGCCTATTAGCGTTCACCTGAATGACAACGAACGCCCAAATGCAGCCCGCTGAACCAGTGGGCGCGGTGACGCCGCTCGACACAGCGATCGAGATTCCCGACACTGCGTTCCGCGATGCCATCCCCAGGCTATCGCGTGGTGAAGAGCTGATCACACGCATATTCGCGGTAGTGGCCTGGCTTTATGGTCTCTACTGGATCACGTGGCGCTGGAGCTCATCGCTAAACCACAACGCGCTGATCTTCTCTATCGTTCTCATCGTTGCCGAAACGTACGGGTTGATCAACTCGTTCTTTCTCATCGCGACGGTGTGGAAGCTCAAGTATCGTGATTCGCCGCCGGCTCCCAAGGCCCTCAAGGTCGACGTTTTCATCACGAACTTCGACGAGCCGCTCGAGGTGCTCAGGCGAACGGCTATCGGCGCGCGCGCGATCAAGTATCCCCACCGGACGTTCATGCTGGACGACGGGAAGCGCGATGAGGTGAAAGCGATGGCCGACGCGCTGGGCATCGGCTACATCCGCCGCGATGGGAACGAGCATGCGAAAGCCGGCAACCTCAACCACGCGTTGAAGGTTACGAGCGGCGAGTTCATCCTACAGCTCGACGCGGACCACGTTCCTCTACCCAATATCCTCGACCGTCTGCTGGGCTATTTCGGAGACGAGAGAGTCGCGTTCGTGCAGTCGCCGCAGGATTTCTACAACACCGATTCATTCACACACGTCGTGAATGAGGAGGGGCGGAGTCTGTGGGAGGAGAACCGCATCTTCTTCTCGCTGCTCCAGCCGGGGAAGGACAACTGGAACGCCGCTTTTTTCTGCGGAAGCTGCGGAGTGCTCCGGAGGCAGGCCTTCGACGAGATCGGCGGCTTCTCCACCAAGACCATCACGGAAGACATGGAAACGTCTATCGTCCTGCACGGACGTGGATGGAGATCGGTCTATCACGGTGAGACGCTCGCCTACGGACTCGCACCGTCCTCGGCGTTTGCGTATCACGTGCAGCGGCTGCGCTGGGGCCAGGGCTCGATGCAAATCCTGCGCAAGCTGAATCCGCTCTTCTACCCGGGTCTCACGATTCCACAGCGCCTTGCCTATCTGTCTTCGACGGCGACCTATCTCGATGGAATTCAGAAACTGATTTTCTACCTCGCCCCGGTGGTGTTCTTCCTGACGGGGTGGCTTCCGGTGAACGTGACGAACGCACAACTGGTCACCCGCCTGGTGCCCTACGTGCTTCTCACGATCATCTCATTCGAGATGCTGTCGCGTGGAACGGGATGGATACTCATCTCGGAGCGCTACAACATGGCGAAGTTCTGGACCTACATCCGCGCGTGCGGCGGGTTTTTCGCCAAGAAACCACTCAAGTTCAACGTGACGCCCAAGGGAACGGGCGACGTTCCGTTCGAGACCTACGCCCCCCAGCTGTTCCTGTTGATTCTCTCCGTGGCCTCCCTGATCTGGGCGACGCTCGCTTACACTCATGGCTGGGTTAATTACCACGCCGCGGGCTGGTCTTCGCTGGCGTTCTGGCTCAACGGATTCTGGATTGCCTGGAACATCTACTTCGCGGGATTCGTGGTATTGCAGAGCCGCTCCTCGCGTCAGCAGCGCATCGATCATCGCTTCATCGATGCTTTTCCAATCACCGTCGACGCGACTGACAAGGAAGGAAGGGAGTACAAAGAACTTCTGGCGTTGACCCAGGACCTGAACCCGTCGGGCATGGCGTTTCGCGCATCTTTCGCTCTGCCCAAAGAGGCGAAGATCCGGATCGCGCTGCCACTGGCCCAGGGTACCTTCGATGTGAGCGGTCGTGTAATGCACGTGGAGAAGAGCTACACCGGCAACAACGCGATCTACACTCACGGCGTGCAGTTCGACAATCTGCCGATCGACACGATGGATGCGATCGAGCTGCATTGCACGCATCACTCCGTCCCGATGTGGAGGATGAAGTACCGTCAGTCGCTGAATCTTTTCAACAAGGCCGTTGAGCTGGTCGCCAACATCCGGGGTGAGAGGAGATTCTTCGTGCAGCTGCCGGCCCGCGTTGTAATCGAGGGAGAAGAAGGTGAGAGTCCGACTGAAGGCCTCGCGCTACTGGAGGACGTGAGTGCGAAGGGCGCTCGTCTCCTCATGGAAGTGCCGGTTCCACCCAACAGATTGGTGACGTTCGATGTTCCCGGAACGACGTTTTCCGGGAGCGGACGCGTGGTGTTCAATCGAAGCCTGGAGTCGCCGATGAAGGTGAGGTTCGTCGTCGGTCTCGGACGACAGGCGCGCGAATCGCGCTTCAGGGTTTGGACCCGGGAGTGGCGCAGCCTGGCACTTGGCCCGGTAGATCAGGAAGCGACGCGATAGCTCCACGCTGGCTCACTGGTGTTCGTACATTAGTCCGGCCATGCCAAAGCCTGACGAAGCGCCACTCGTCGGCCGGAGCGCGGAGCTCGCGCTGCTGTCGCGAACGATCGACGAAGCCGCCAAGGGCGCGGGACGATCGGTCTTTCTGGTGGGCGAAGGTGGAATTGGGAAGACGCGGCTCGCCACGGCAGCCGCTGAGCGCGCCGCAAAAAGGGGCTGGACCGTTGCTATCGGGCGCTCCTATCCGGTAGAGACCGGAGTCCCGTACGCGCTGTTCTCCGATGCTCTTCTCCCCCTGGTGCGGAAGCTGGAGCCGGCGACGCTGACCGTGCTTACGCGCGGAGGGGCCGCGGAGCTCGGATATCTCTTTCCAAGCCTGGGCGCATCGAGGGATCGAGAGCGCGCCTCCGCTGGCGCCGACCCCTCCGAGGTGAAGGCGCGCCTGCTCTGGAACTTCACACAGTTTTTGGGACGTCTCGCGGCAAAGCAGCCTCTCTTCATCGTCCTCGAGAACCTCCAATGGGCGGACGCGTCGTCCCTCGAGCTGCTCCACTTCGTGGCGCGACAGATCGAGAATCAAAAAATTGTCCTGCTCGGCACGTACAACGAGGCGGAGCGCGAATCGAATCCCGTGCTGAGGAGCACCGAACAATCGTTGTTACGCCTCGGCACGCTGACCGTGCAGAAGCTGGCGCCGCTCCAGATCGCGGATGTTGAGGACGTCGTTCAGCAGACGTTCGGCGTGGACAAGAACAGCACACGTCATTTCTCCGCAATGCTCTACGACTGGACACGCGGCAATCCGTTCTTCGTCGAGGAAACGCTCAAGTCGCTCGTCGATTCCGGCGCGCTGGCACAGCGCGACGGCCGCTGGACTGGATGGGAGATGGAGACACTTCATCTGCCGTCCACCATCAAAGATGTAATCAAGGCGCGGGTCGATCGACTCTCGCCTGACGCGCGGAAGCTGGCGAATCTCGCGGCGATCATCGGCACGCGTGCCGCGCACGACATGCTTGCGAGCGTGGCGGGACTATCCGATTCAGAGATAATCGCCGGCCTCGACGAACTGCGCGAGCAGCGCGTCCTCAAGGAAACCGGCACCGTCGATGCGATCTACTACGACTTCACGCATCCATTGCTTCAACAGGTGATCTACTCAGAGCTCGGGCAGGCGCGCGCCCGGCTTCTCCACGCGGCAGTCGCGGAAGCGCTGGAGCAGGTTTATGGCGACCGTGCACTGTCACGCGCCGACGAGCTCGCGTTCCATTTTGCGCGCGCGCACTCACAGCCGCTGGCGCGGAAGGCAGTGAGGTACCTGTACGCAGCCGGACGTGCCGCCATCGAGCGGTACGCGAATCGGGAAGCCGCGAACTATCTGGCAGCGGCCCTGGACCATCTCGACAGGGATCCGACAATCAGCGACGCGCCGCGCGATGAGATCCTGACGACGCTGGCGCGGACGCGGCAGCGGCTCGGCGAATATGACGTGGCGTTGGCATTGTGGACGCGCGCACGCGACGATGCCGCCGCGCGCGGTGCGTCGGGAGCCGTCGCGGACATCGAGCACCGGATGGGGCTCGCCTGTTACTGGAGCGGCAAGTACGCTGAAGCTCTCGCGCACTACGAAGCCGGACTCGCCGAGGCGGCAGCGTCCGGCGACCGGGAGACAATGGTGAGACTGCATCTCGCGAAGGGCATTGCGCTTCAGGATCTCGGCCGCCTGAAGGAAGCGCAGTCCGAGGTGGAGTGTGCTCTGGCGTCGGCGGCCGAAGGCGGAATGGACAACGATTCGCTTCTCTCTCGTGCTCACCGCGCGCTGCTTCTCCTTTACACCTGGACCGGACCGCTGGATCTCGCTCGCGAGCACGGCGCGCAGGCGATCGTGCACGCCGAAGCGGCGAGCCAGCGCATGCTCCAGTGGACGGCGCATTGGGGAATGGCGCTCCTCGCCGGTGTCTCCGGGGACGCTCCCGCCTTCCTCGAGCATTTGGCGGCGAGCGATCGTCTCGCGGAGCAGATGCACTCGCCGCTTCTCCCACTGTGGTCCGCGGAGCTTCGGGTTCAATATCACTCGGGCACCGGCGACTGGGACGCGGCGATAGCAATCGCGGAGCCCACGATTGCTCTTGCCAAGAGCCTGAATCAGCGAATGCTGCTGCCACGTCTGTACGTGTGGTCAGGCCTGATCTATTTGTGGCGCGGAGCGGAGGAAAAGGCCAAGGAATATTTCGACGAGGCGTGGAAGCTGGCGGGCGCGGAGAAAGCCGGCTCGCTGGAGGGAGCAGGCGACCGTGCGCTGGACGTTCCATCGATCATTCCCGCGCACCTTGGCATGGCGTCGTACTACATCGCAAAAGGCAATTGCAGGGCGGCAGTCCGCATCGGCGAAGCGGGTCTCGCAATTGCCGACCGGACCGGCTACATGGTTTGGGCGCTACAGTGGCTCCTGCCGACCATCGGTGAGGCAGCGCTCCAGGGGCGCGACTTCGATACAGCCGCGGTTCATCTCGCCCGAATGCGGCGTGATGCCGGCCGTCTGCATCACCGTCTGGGACTTGCCTACGCGGATGCGTGCGACGGGCTGCTGGCGAGGTTTCGCGACCACGATCCCGCGCGCGCGATCGAGCTGATGCAATCGTCCGTGGAACAGCTCGAGGCTCTCCCGTTTCTGCCGCAGGCGGCTCGAATCAGACGGCGACTCGCGGGCGCGTTCCTCGAGGTCGGCGACCGCGAGGAGGCCATGCGCCAGCTCCGAAAGGCACACGATGTCTTCGCTCGCCTCGGGGCGACCGTGGAGCTGGAAGGAACGCGCGAAGAAATGCGCGAGATTGGACTCCGGCCTCCTCCCAAGTCGGTGACGAGCGGAGCCGCGGGCTTGACCGGGCGCGAGATCGAGATTGCGAGAATGGTCGCGACGCGAAAATCGAACAAGGAAATCGGCGGGTCGCTCAAGATCTCCGCGCGCACGGTAAGTACTCATCTCTCAAACATTTTCCTAAAGCTGAGCGTCGGTTCGCGGGGAGAGCTGGCGGATTTTGTGCGCCAGAACGGACTGCTGGAGCAGTAGCTCGCGAAACACCCGCGCAGGCCGACTAGATTTGCGTGATGATTGATGACATTCTCGCCGAGCTGGAAGCGGATACATCGCTGGAAGTGGGAGAAAGCTTCGCGGCAGTGACGGCCCGGTATTTCGCGTCGACTCGCCGCGGCGACGGCCAGGTCTCGACGCCACGCTCGGCCGAGGAGCTCGCTCGGCGCTTCGACGAAGAGCTTCCTCGGGACGGGCGCCCGGTTGCGGAAATCATCGAGCGACTCGAGCGGGATGTCCTCGCGGACGCCAACAAGTACTACCACCCGATGTATATGGGGCATCAGACCTCCGCTCCTCTGCCGGTGGGAGTCTGGATGGAGAGCGTGATCGGCGCGCTCAATCAATCGCTGGCCGTCTCGGAGATGTCGCCCACAGGCACCGCGATCGAGCATCAGGTCATCAAGTGGATGTCGAGACTCGCGGGTTATGGGGCGGGCGCGGGAGGCACGCTCACCTCGGGCGGAACCGAAGCAAACTTTACGGCGATGCTGGCGGCGAGGAGCTCCGCTCTCCCACATGCCTGGGACGAAGGCGTCGGCTCCGATCCGCCGTTCGTCGTGTACGGTGAGCACGCGCACTACGCCGTGACGCGCGCGATCGGGCAGCTGGGACTGGGAAAGCGACGGGGAATACCGATCGCCTCGCGCGACTACAAAATGGATGTGGATCTATTGCTCGGGGCGCTCGATCGCCTCCGCGACGAGGGCAGACCCATCATGGCGGTCGTGGCGACGGCGGGCACGACGGCAACCGGTTCCTTCGATGATCTGGAAGCGATTGGCGCCATCTGCGCGGAGCGTGGTATCTGGCTGCACGTCGATGGCGCACACGGAACGAGTGGGCTGCTGTCCACGAAGCCTCCGCGCGCGCTCAACGGATTGAAGCATTCGCGATCGCTGGCGTGGGATCCGCACAAGATGATGTTGCTCCCTCTTGCAGCGGGAATGGTGCTGACGCGCGACGAGCGCGATCTCGATCTCGCATTCGCGCAGCAGGCGCCGTACCTGTTTCACGGCGGGAAATCGGCCCGGGTGATCGATCAGGGTACCAGGAGCTTCCAGTGCTCCCGAAGGGCTGACGTGTTCAAGCTATGGTTCGTGATCCAGCGCTTCGGATCGACCGGACTGGGCCGGCTGTACGACCACCTCTGTCACACCGCTCGGCTGCTGTACGACGCGATCGAAGAGCGCGGCGACTTCGAGAATCTGCATGAGCCGGAGTCGAACATCCTCTGTTTCCGATACCTCGGCACCAATTCCAAAGATCGGGGCAAGAGCGCGAGCACCGCCAACGTGGAACGAATCGATGCGTTGAACCGCGAGCTCCGCCCGCGCTACAACAAAGAGGGGAGCGGCTGGATCACCGCGACGGTTCTGGACGGCAGGCCGGTTCTGCGTGTGACGATGATGAATCCCCGCACGGGCCCCGAGCACGTTCGTGCGCTGCTCGACGGACTGACCGCCAAGGCGAAAGAAATCGAATCAGCCTGATTGCGCGCCGAAGACGGCGATCCCGATCACGCGCCGAACTCGACGGCGTGCCGCTCCCGGCCCGCCCACGCGATTATCGCGGCCGCCGAGAAAACGGTGAGTGCCACGATCGCCATCGATTGCGCGTAGCTCGTTCGCGCCGCGAGCACGGCTTCGAGGTACCCAACGGAGCTGGCGAGCAGCACTCCACACTGGTACGCAAAACCGGGCAGGAAGCCTCGCACCGAATCCGGGGACAGCTCGCTGATGTGGGCGGGGATCACTCCCCATGCTCCCTGAACCATGAATTGCATGGCGAAAGCGCCGATCACCAGACCGATGATCGATGGCGAAAACGCCCAGAGCGGGATCATCGCGATCGCCAGGACGAGGGCGATCACGATCGATCGGCGTCGCCCGATCTTGTCCGACAGGTGGCCGAAGCTCACTCCGCCAATGATCGCGCCGATCATCGAGAACGCGGTCAGCGCGGCGCGCTTCTGCGGCGAGAATCCCCAATCCCGCTGGAGAAAGGTCGGATACATGTCCTGGGTGCCGTGCGAGACGAAATTCATTCCAGCCATCAGAAGGGTGAGATAAAGAAAGAGCTTCCAGTGCGACAGAATTCCTTTCCCGAGACTGTTCCAGTCCTTGTGTTTGGTGCGCTCCCAGACCTCGGATTCCTGCACGCGGTAGCGGACGAACAGGGCTAGCAACGCGGGCAGCCCGCCAATGAAGAACATCGGTCTCCAGCCCCAGCGCGGGAATACGAAGAAGTAGCACACCGCGGCGAGGAGATACCCCGTCGCATACCCCTCCTGGAGTAGTCCGGAGAGCACTCCACGGTGACGACTTGGCGCTTTCTCCATCGCCAGCGACGCCCCAACTCCCCACTCGCCGCCCATCCCGATCCCGAACAGCGCGCGCAGGATGAAGAACGTTGCGTAGCTCGGCGCGAGGCCGGACAGCACCTCGACGATCGAAAAGAAGACGAGATCGATCATCAAGGGCAGCTTCCGCCCGTAACGGTCCGCCATCAGTCCGAAGATCAACGCTCCGACGGGGCGGAATGCGAGCGTCACGGCGATCGTGAGCGCCATCTGCGCGTCGGTCTTGTGGAACTCCTTGGCGATCGCCGTCAGCGCGAAGACCACGAGAAAGAAATCGAACGCGTCGAGAGTCCAGCCGAGGAAGCTGGCGAATAGCGCGGCGCGGTGGCCGCTTGGCGCGGCGCGGGAGAGCGTGGACGGAGTTATCGCGTCGATGCTTGCCATGCGCCAATATGCGCGAATCGTGATGCCGTCGGAATAACTGCTGCGGCGTCGAGATCGGTCCAGGAGTATTGTTACGAGATGCGAAAAACGCTCGTGTTTCAGCTCGTCGCGATTGCCATCGCGTGTGCACCGCCGCTACCCAGAGTCGCTGTTGCTCCGCCGGTCAATACCGCCGAAACGGAAATAGCGCCAGACGCCATCGCTGACACACTGCTCGCAGACGTGCAATCACTCGACCCGACAATTGCAGTCGATCTCCGTTACGCGACCTCGAACAATTTTACCGGTGCACCGCTGCCAGGATACCAGGCGAATCGTGCGTATCTGAGACGCGAAGCCGTGGCAGCGCTCGGGCGCGTGCAACGCGATCTGCGGACACAGGGACTCGGACTCAAAGTCTTCGACGCCTACCGCCCCGTGCGCGCCACCCTGGCGATGGTGGATTGGACGGAGCGCGTCCACCGGCCGGACCTTCTCAAGGATGGCTACATCGCGAGCCGGTCCCGTCACAATCTCGGTCTCGCGATCGACCTCACTCTCGTAGAACTCTCCGCGAGTCGCGAGCTCGATATGGGAACGCCATTCGATACTTTCTCAACGGCTGCTCACACCGCCAACGCGAGCGGAGTGGCCGCGGTGAATCGGCAGAAGCTAAAGGCAGCGATGGAAGGGGAGGGTTTTCTCAACTACGATCAGGAGTGGTGGCATTACACGTTCAACGTGTCGAACCCTCTGCGCTTCGATCGTCCGATACGGTAGCCGACTTGATCGAGGCCGGTGCGAGCGCCGCCTCATCGTCTTTGCGGCGACTCGGAATTGAGAAGAAGAACGCGGTACCGTCATCCAGAAAGTCGGCCCACGCACGCCCCCCGATAGAGGCGGCGGTATCCTTGACGATGCTGAGGCCGAGTCCGGTTCCCTCGATGTCCGCCCGAGTCTCCTCATGGGCGCGAAAGAACCGCTGGAAGAGCCGTGATCGCTGCGCCTCGGGAATTCCCAAGCCGTTGTCCCGCACTTCCACGATCGTCTGAGGCTCTCCACCGTCATCGGGCGAAGTCACGCTGGCGCTTACCGCGACCCAACGCTTGTCCTTGGCGGGATCAGAATACTTGATCGCGTTCGCGATGAGGTTCGAGAGACAGAGCTCGAAAGCCGCGGCGCTGACGTCGACCGCGGGTATATCGGGCGCGAGCTTGATCTCGACTCCCCGAGTGCGCGCTGCCTCGCGGAGCTGTCGGGCGACTTCGCTCGCCGCTCGTGGGAGTGCGATGTGCCGCGAGCGGCGCACATCTTCGCCCATCCGCGAAAGCTCAACGAGGTTCTCGAGCGAGGCTCTCATGGTTTCGGTGTTGCGCACGATCATGGACACCATGGCGCGCTGCTGCTCCTCCGACGTTCCGTCAATCTGGAGAATCTCGGCTGCACCGCCGATCGCGCCGATGAGATTTCTGAGCTCGTGACTGAGCGCGCGATTGAAAGCGCGGAGGCGCTGCTCGCGCTCGCTGAGTCGCTCCTTTACGAGGCTCAGGTAGTGCGTGAGGGTCGCCTGCTGAATGAGTGCGACCGCCAGAAAAAGCCGGTGGGCGCAGGCAAGCAGCTCCCCACGACTGCACGGCTCTTCGATTCCATCCGCGATGCGTGACAGGAAAGAGAAGAGAATACCGCCGAAGATCTCGTACTCCTTCAACAGCTCGTATTCGTCGAATCCCTGGTCGAACCGTAGCTCACCCAGCTCCATCGCTTTCGCGACGACTGGGATGTCGGACATGATGACCTTCCCCGGGTTTTCGATGTAGTCGGCGATGCCAAGAATGAGGAGGGGTACGTGGTCGAGGAGGGCGTCGGTAGGGAAAATACGGTTGGGGTCGAGGCTCACGCGCGAGCTGATCCGGTCCAGCCAGCGGTGGGTCAGATCGTCGCGGCTGTCGCGCATCCTGTCCGCCACCACCTTGGCCAGCGGGCAATTCTCGAAGGGAAGCTCTCCTCCCCGGATGTCCAATTGCTCTGATGCGCCCATGGTCCCGCCCCCCAAAAATCCCTCGCCTGCCAAACTGGCCAGCAACGCAATTTGTGCTCCGCGCCGCCGGGCCCCCCTCCTCGGCCCGCTTGACATAGGGGAGGGGGGTATATTGATTGGATAGCAGGAGGACCTAGCGTGGCTACCCGGCTCGTCACAACCAACCAAGACTCGATCTCGTTTCCCGTCACCGGGATGACGTGCGCGGCCTGTCAGTCGCGCGTCCAGCGCGCGCTCGCCGCTGAGCCGGGGGTCGTCGACGCATCCGTGAATCTGGTGACGAAGAGCGCCGCGGTCACGTATGATCCCGCGGCGGTGAGCCCCGCGCGCCTCATCGAAGCGGTGCGCGCCACGGGCTACGATGCCGAGCTCCCCGCGCCCGACGAGAGTGCGTCAGAGCTCGCTTCCAGGCAGGAAGAAGCCGACAAGGGTGAAGCGCGCGAGCTCGCGATCAAGGCAGCGGTGAGCGTCGTCGCGGGAATCGTTGCCATGGGAATCTCCATGCTGACGATGGGGGACGCGCTCGCCAACTATGGCCTCCTCGGGCTGACGACCGCGATCCTGGTCTGGGCGGGGCGCGACATCTATCGTCGCGCCTGGAAAGCAGTCAGTCATCGCTCCGCCGACATGAACACCCTGGTCGCGCTCGGCACGGGCTCGGCCTTCGTCTATTCGGTGGTCGCGACGATCGCGCCGAATCTTTTTTCGCGCAACGGCATCGCGCCCGATGTCTACTACGAAGCCGTGATATTCATCATTGGCCTCGTCCTCGCAGGTCGCGCGATCGAAGCCCGCGCCAGGAGGAAAACGTCCGAGTCCCTGCGAAAACTCGTCACCCTGCTGCCACCGAGCGCTCGCGTCGAAGAGAACGGGCATTGGATAGAAAAGCCGCTCGCCGAAATGAAATCCGGAGAGACGGTCGTAGTCCGACCGGGGGAGAGAATCCCCGTCGACGGGATTCTCGTCGAAGGACAAAGCGACGTCGACGAATCGATGCTGACCGGTGAGCCGCTGCCGGTGGCCAAGAGCAGCGGCGATCGAGTCGTGGGTGGGACACTCAACACGACCGGCGCGTTCCGTTACCGCGCGACCAGCGTAGGTGCGGACAGCGTCCTCGCGCGGATCGTGAGACTCATGCGGGATGCACAGAGCTCCCGCGCACCGATTCAGCGACTTGCCGACAGGGTAAGCGCGGTGTTCGTCCCAGCTGTCCTCACGATCGCGATCGTGACATTCCTCGCCTGGTATTTCATCGGGGGTCCGACAGCGCTTCCTCGCGCGATCGCCGCCGCGGTATCCGTCCTCATCATTGCGTGTCCATGCGCGATGGGCCTCGCTGTTCCCACCGCGGTGATGGTAGCGACCGGACGGGGCGCGGAAATGGGGCTGCTGATAAAAGGCGGTGAGGTGCTCCAGCGCGCGGGGGACGTCGATACGGTCGTCCTCGATAAAACCGGGACAGTAACGGAAGGCACTCCGGCTGTCGCTCGCGTAATCGCGTTCGGTTCGCTGACCGATACCGAGGTCCTCAGCTACGCGGCCGCGCTCGAGCGCCATTCGGAGCATCCGGTAGCCGCGGCGATAGTGCGTGCGGCGAACAAGAACGAGCGCTCGCTGGATTCCATAACTGACTTCAGATCTCACACCGGTAGCGGCGTAACCGGGAAAGTGCGCGGCCGGGAAGTAGCGGTCGGCAACTTACTGCTGATGGGCGAGCTCGGCATCGCCGTCGAAGATGCGCGGCTGGAGAATGGATCCTCGTCGGTGGAAGGATCGAGCGAGCTCTATGTCGCCTTTGACGGCCGGGTTGCCGGAGCAATCGTCGTGTCGGATTCGTTGAGGCCGTCGTCCCGCGAAGCAGTGCAGAAGCTGCAGGCGATGGCGGTCGATGTCGTGCTGCTGACCGGCGACAGATTCTCGACGGCCAAAGCGATCGCGAACGAAATCGGCGTTAGCCGCGTCGTCGCCGAGGTTCTCCCTCAGGACAAAGTGGCTGAGATCCGGCGACTTCAGACGCTCGGCCGAGTCGTCGCGATGGTCGGCGACGGAATCAATGATGCTCCCGCGCTCGCGCAGTCGGATGTCGGCATCTCGATGCCGAGGGGAACGGACATCGCGATCGAGGCCAGCGACATCGCGCTGATGCGGAGCGATCTGCGCGGAGTGCCGGCCGCGATTTCGCTCTCGCGCCAGACGATGGCGACGATGAAGCAGAATCTGTTCTGGGCATTCGTGTACAACGTGATTGGAATACCGATCGCCGCGGGAGTGCTCTATCCCGTCACCGGATTGATGCTGAGCCCGATCATCGCGAGCGCGGCGATGGCCCTGAGCTCGGTGAGCGTGGTGACGAACAGCCTTAGACTGCGGCACGCGCATGTCGCGTAGGAATTTCCGGGAGACGATATGGCTGGCGCTCTGAAACGCGAGGATCGGAAGGGATCGACTCAAGCCGCTGCGGCCGAGTGTGGCTGCGCGGTTCGCGACGCATCGGGATCGAGAAAGGCGATCGGAGTCGATCCGGATGCAAAGTCGCGGAATCTCAAGCGACTGCGGCGCATCGAAGGGCAGGTACGTGGACTTCAGAAGATGATCGCCGACGATCGCTACTGCGCGGACATTCTCAACCAACTGTCGTCCGTCCACGAGGCGCTGCGCGGGGTGGGTCGGGAGCTGATGCGGAACCACTTGAAGTATTGCGCTACGGGCGCGATCCGCGCCGGAGGGCGCCAGGCCGACGGGATGTACGACGAACTCGTGGATCTCATGTACACCCATAGTAGGTAGGGATAGGTAACTGCATCAACTGCAACAGAACGGGTGCGAGTTGTCAGTGGCACAGCGTGCAGGTATCAGTTCACTACGCCCAGACTTCACTACTGGCCGTTATGGCACAAGCAGTTGCTCCAAACGCCACCGGGATAAGTCTCGGCGTAGTAAACTCGCAACTAACAGCTGCGCCACTCACAACTCGCACCCGTTCTGTCGTATCTCCAAGTCGTATCCCATGGAATACCAATGCTTTACGCCCTTTGAAACCCGACTCCACTAGCCCTCGTATTGTACTAGTGTTATAGTACAAGCAGACAATGCTCATGTTCGAAGTCGATTCCAGCAGTCCCACTCCGATCTATGCCCAGCTGGACCGGTCCATCCGGGCGGCGATCGCGACAGGGAAACTCGAGCCGGGGGCGCAGCTCCCGACAGTGCGGCAGCTCGCCGTGGACCTCGTGGTCAACGCGAATACCGTCGCACGGGTCTACGCCCAGCTCGAGCGGGACGGAATTCTGGAAACGCGACGAGGCGTGGGCACTTTCGTTCGCGAGTCGCCCACGCCGCAGGCGGCGCTGGCGCACCGCGAACGCGAGCTGCGAGCGCTGATCCAGCACTTCATTGGCGATGCAGCGCTGTTGGGATTCACCTTACCCGAGCTAATAAGCCAGCTCAGAAACGAGGAGAAGAAATAAATGCCAGGCATGGACGAAGTTCTCGCAGCCCGCCGAGCCGCGCGGGCTTCTCGCGGGCAGGGGCGACTCAACGTCGTGGCTGTATTCATTCTGATCGTCACGGTGCTGGTGGGGATCATCACAACAGCGTCGACCCAGAACCCGGCGTGGCTGATCATCGCGATCGTGGTGGGGCTTTTTCTCGCGCAGTCGCCGAAGATCGCGAAGCAATGGGAGCGCGCGGTGGTGCTGCGCCTCGGGAAGTACACGGGTCTTCACGGCCCGGGACTATTCTGGATCACGCCGTTCGTCGAGACCGTCTCCATCTACATCGATCAGCGAGTCGTGACCACGAGCTTTGCGGCGGAAGAGACGCTTACATCCGACACCGTTCCGGTTAACGTCGATGCAGTTCTTTTCTGGATGGTTCACGATTCCGAGAAGGCAGCGCTGGAGGTGCAGGATTACACGCAGGCGGTCAGCTGGGCAGCGCAGACGGGGCTCCGCGACATCATCGGCCGAACTTCGCTCTCCGAGCTGTTGCGTGGGCGCGAGCGGATCGAGTCCGAGCTCCAGGCACTGATCGATCAGCGCTCCAATCCGTGGGGAGTGACCGTGCAATCAGTCGAGATGCGCGACATTGTCATTCCCACGTCGCTTCAGGACGCGATGTCCCGCGAAGCGCAGGCGTCGCGCGAGAAATCGGCGCGCATCATCCTCGGGCAGGCAGAGGTGGAGATCGCGCACCTCTTCTTCGAGGCGGCGAAGTCGTACGAGAACAATCCGACAGCGCTGCACCTGCGCGCGATGAACATCCTGTACGAGGGACTCAAGGAGAAGGGTGCGCTCATGGTGGTTCCGAGCAACGTCGTCGAGTCAATGGGATTGGGCGGCATGATGGGCGCCGCGGCCCTGAGGCAACAGGGCTTGACTCAGGGCAACGAGAAGGCCGGTCCGTCAGCGGCTTGAGAAGAGCCGGCGGGTGAGTAAGAGAAGCGCGCATCGTTCGATGCGCGCTTTTTTTATTGCCCGGCGCCAAGAGCGGGCGCTCTCTGTCCCTCCGAAAGCAGCTTCGTAACGAACCGCTGGCCTTCGGAGATTCGCTCTATCTCGATGGCGATCGAGTCAACTGCGCCTTCCAGCCTCTCCAGTCGCCGGGCGGTCTCCGTGAGAGCGCCCGGAGAAATGGCAGGCTTGTTCGACGTCTTCCAGAGCGTGCGCGCGAATCCCGTCGCGAGCGGGGCGACGATGAAGATCATGGCCACGATGGAAATTGCGACGACCTGGCCCGAGCCCAATCCGCCAAACACGGGCGGCTGGGTGGCGGCGATCAACCCAGCTGGTGCGCTGGAGACCTGTTGGCCGGTCTCGGCGATATCCGACTCGAGCTGAAGCTGCCGCTTGTCCAGAAGCGCGAGCCGATCTTCCAGTCCCTTCGTGGCGATTGGATCTCCTGTTTGCTTCAACTGGCTCATCAACCTGGACCGTCGGCTATCCACGGACTGGAGCTGATCGGAGAGCTCAGACCTCCGCGCTTTGACAACCTCGAGTTCCCGCGCCGTCATGGGGGTTGGGATGGTGATGGTACCCGCGCCAGGCGCGTCACGAATGACTATGGTAGGCCTGGCGGGAGCGGAAGGCGACTGATTGACTTGTGTCTGCATTAGCATCCCTACGAATCGGCCGGGTGAGAGGTTACAGATAATGGCTTTCGTACAACATACCGAATGGTTAACTGCAACTGAACGGGCTGCGGAACTGCAACTGAACGGGTGCGAGTTGTCAGCAGCATAGTGACCAGGTGAGAGTTCACTACGCCCAGACTTTACCAGCGCCCTTCAGGGTACAGGCAAATGTCTGTGCCTTAATCCCATTGAGTGAAGTCTGGGCGTCGTGAACTGACGACTCGCAGCTACGCCACTCACGTCTCGCACCCGTTCAGTTGCAGTTAAGCAGTCAGTTGGTCCCTTGCCTCCGGCTAGTCGAACTCGAACCGACTCTCCGTCTGCTCCGTTCCGGTCGCCCAACCACAATGTCTGACCGCGCGTAGCGCTCCGCTTTTGCCGCGCGATACGCAATCGTCGCCAAAGTATGCCGCAGGAAATCTCGCTTGGGATCTCTCAATGCCAGTCGGGCTCGTCGCTCAGGCTATCCACGTGTATGCGCCGCGCCGATGCCTTTCCCGAGATGCGCTCCCATCCAGCTTTGGTGTTGGTGTGCGCGACCGCGATCTCGAAGCTGTCGGGGGGAAACCATCGTGCGTGATTGAAGTCCTCGTCGCAATCGCAACCTCCACCGCCCGGACCCTTCACGACGATATCTCCGGAAGAGAGGTTGCGCACGACTGCGTAAGTCCCCGGATTCTCGGGCGTGGTGTCTTCGCCGACGTAGGCGATGTAGCGGCCATCGGGCGAAACGAGAACGTCCTGATATGATGACCAGACGTCAGCGGGCATCGGCTTCGTCTCGATACGGTGCTGACCCAGCCGCGCCCGAAAGAGCTGACGCTGCGGTGTAGACGAATCTTCGGAAACCTGCACGAGCCCGATCACCAGCGTATCGCCGACGACGACCGGAGCCGGCGGTATGACATTCCGAATCGTATCAGCCCCAAACGGGGACACTACCTCGATGCGGTACACGATTCCGGTGTCCTGCATCGTCTGCCACGACTGAGTGAACGCGGAATCGAGCACATTGATCCGCGTCCGGCTCTCGTCGTCACGGTTTCTGTTGCATGCGCCGGCCGCAACCACGGCGGCCGCACCAGCGAGAAGAAGAATCACACGCGCGCGCATGAATCCTACTTCTCAGCCTCGTCCTCGAGGCTTGTCGACGACACCGGCCGAGCCGGACCGACCTTGATCTCCTCCGTGCTCGGCACGATCGGTGGAAGTCCCGCCGCCGTCAGGGATGCATTGATCGCCGGAAGAGCGACGAGCGCGGCGCGCATCGCCGAAAGCTGGCGATCCAGCTGCGCCGACAGATCACTGAACACGGTGTAGGACTGGCTTGTCGGTTTCGCGTCCGTTCCGCCCACGACGCCGGAGAGTGCCGCGATCTTGTTGTTCAGTTTGATCGGATAGTTGAGCGGATCCTGACTGGATTGGTTTTTCACCTGGTAGATCTCGCTCTCGACGGCAGAGAGTCTGGCGGTCAGCGAATCGGCCGCGCTCGCGAACGCCGCTCTCCGGTCCGCCGGGATCTTCCCGGCACGATCGGCGAGCTGCGCCTTCACATTCCGAATCGTCTTCACCGCGTCATTCGCCTGGTTCGTCTTGTCGTGAATACGCACCAGGAAATCAAACTGTTCGCGCAGGTCGGCGTCGCGGGCCGTGACGCGCGGATCTTTCACCACCGTTAACGGCTGACGATAGCTCTGGCCATTGACCGTCATGCGCACGGCGTAAGTGCCTGGAAGAACGGCAGGACCAGCGATGCCGCCTGCCCAGAAGATCATGTTCTCGAACGTTGAAGCGTCCGGATACCTGAGGTTCCATGAGAACATGTTGAGGCCGGTCTTGTTGGCGACCCGGGGCGGAGGCGGACGTCGCGGCGGGGGCTCATCCCCCGGCGTTTCTTCCCCTCGTGCCTCCGATCTGATTGTGGTATCGGGTGCCACGCCAGCGCGCCGGAGGCTATCGTTCCGCACTGTGCGAACGCTGTCGCCTCGAACCGAGTCGGCGGCGACAGCCGGGTCCTGCTGACTGGTGAAGCTCCGTATCACTTTGCCCTGCGAGTCGAGAAAATCCATCGTCACTACCTGCCGCGGCTGCGCGAGCCAGTAGTAAACAACTCCGCCCGAAGGCGGGTTCGCGCCCGAGGGATGTCCGCCAGCGGCGCCCGTTCCTCCTCCTCCGCCGAATCCCGCGCGATAGACCTTTCGTGGCTTGAAGAGATACGCGGGAGATCGAGTAATTCCGGGCTGCATCTGCCTCAGCGCGGAGAGATCATCGAGAATCCAGAATGACCGCCCATGTGTCGCGGCGATGAGATCTCCTTCCTTGATTGCGAGATCGTGGACTGGAACGATCGGCAAATTGCGCCGCAGCGTCTGCCAGTTCGCGCCGTCATCGAATGACACCCACACGCCGCGCTCAGTCCCGGAGTAGAGCAAACCCGCGCGCTCCGGATCTTCGCGCAGAACCCGAGTGAACTCGGTGGCTGGGATTCCATTCGTGATGGGTGTCCAGCTCGCGCCGAAGTCTTTCG
>CAAGKR010525782.1_pt1 | contig 25165 bp, 31 predicted proteins | sample 2556971 | NCBI WGS metagenome assembly CAAGKR01 (sample SAMEA5207829, study PRJEB30636) | soil metagenome | biome: forest; feature: boreal; material: soil | place: USA | collected 2011-09 | depth 1 m | reverse complement strand
TCACTGCCTGCGTCCCCCCCTCGCCCTCGCCGGCCGCATCGACCCACTCTTAGCCGACGACGCCGTGGCCCGCCTGCACAAGCTCCCGTGGCCTGCCGCGCGCGCTCAACAACAGCGCTGTCTCCGCCCTCATCGCCGCTGCCGCCGACGGCAAGGCGCTGGTCGACTCCGCCTGCGCCAAGAAGGCGGTCACCGAGCTGACCAAGGAGTGCGTCAGGTCGGCCGTTCGGCCTGATCGAAAGTTGCCGTTCCAGCCTCACGTAATCCTGCCGACCTGTGTGCAAACAGCGCCGCCGTCAATAACTATATGGCCGTACAAAATGAAACCAGCGAATCATGCCACTGCATAGCGAATCGTCTCAAGCTCGTCCAGATTTGCGAACTGCATCGAGCGCCGACCCTCTTCGATCTCGTGGATCAGCTCGATCATCCGGCGCACCACGGGCAACTGAAGACCGTGCCGCTCCGCTCTAAGTACTACCTCGCCGAGTCCAAAGTCAATCTCGGTCTTCCGCTTCCTGACCGCCAGATCGCGCCACACACCGCTTTTTGGCTTGTGGTGCGTCGCGGCATACCGAATTAGACCCTGTATGGAACTCCGCAGAGCCTGTTCGTCTCGCCCCCGTCGCGGGACGTAACGAGCGGGCTCGAGCCCACTCTCGTCTTCCAGCTTGATTCCCTCCAACAAGGCAACCTCGTAGACCTCGGTGGCGAGTTCGCCCATCAGATCTGGGTAGCGACGCATTACGTCGACCTGGATCTCATCTGCTAGCGCGGTCGCGTAGAGCATCGCCATATAACCGAGCTTCGTCCAGAGGTAGCCGCTAATGTTGTCGGTGACAGTCACCCTTCCCCAGTATCCGAGTTCGTCGGCGAGGGCCCGCACACGTGGACTGATTGATCCGTCGAGCTCGCCTAAATAAAACGGCGCGTGCCCGTAGTAGCGGATTCGACCTGGCTCAAGATAATCAGCACCGAAATTAATGAAGGCGCCGACCGTACGCTCGCGGCCCACCAACGCCGCGATGACTTCCAAATTCAACCCGTTCTGGACCGAAACCACCCAAGAAGCCGGCTCCAGTCGCGGAATCAATGCTGTCACCGCTGGTGCTGTGAAGTGGGATCTTACCGCTAGCAGTACTACGCCAAGTGGGTCGGTCACTTCAGAAGGAAGGAACGCTGGTACCTGGACGGTGAAGGACTCCTGCGGCGCATCTACCGTGAGACCGCGCTCGCGAATCGCTCGTATGTGGTCCTCGGCAGAATCAATGAGAACGACGTCTCGGCCCGCCCTCGCCAGATAAGCACCAACTGTGCCGCCAATTGCTCCGGCCCCCACTATCCCGAGTCGCATCCCGGCACTATATGCCACCTCCTCCATGTATTTGCACGCCATGGGTGCGTACAATCGATCGGTGGGTCCAGTCGGGCCTCCGATGAACTGTTCAACAGAAGTCAACGGGCGTCGGGTAGACGCTATCGAAGGACAGAGCCCTGACCAACCGGCGGCTCAAGTCTCGCGGCATGAGCTGGCGCCGCCCGGGCGCCCATCGCATGGTCCGGCTCAGGCTGCTGCGTCTCAACAACCGATGGGGCGAGTTCTGGAACCAGCGCCGTCAGGTTCAGCGCCGGGAGTGGCCAGTTGCCGCCTGATCAGCACCGACGATTAGATGCTTCCGCAACGTGATCGCCAAGCTTCCCAAACGCCAGGACCTCCACAACTGAGTCCGCGACGCCTACTGGGCGGCGCTCGACTAGGCCGGCTCGGCGGCCGACGGCAAGGTCTGGCTGCGCGGGCGGTCGGCGAGCTCGAGAGCGAGTTTCCGGGCGCCGCGGCCGCCCTCGCCGAGAACCTTCCGGCGCTCTGCCTCCACCTCGGCTACCCGGTCCGGCTGCGCAAGCGGTTGCCCAGCGCCAACCTCTTTCTTGCATCGCAACGTCTCCGCAGATCCTAACGGCTTGATGCTACGATTGTTCCCGCCGGACGCGCGAACGGGATCGATCGGACCGGGTCCCGGCCGGAACTCGAGCGCCTGCGGTTCGGTCTGGCTTAAGGGCAGCGATTTCTGTGTCGGAGTAACCGAGTTCCCGCAGGATCTCTTCCGAATGCTCACCAAGTGCCGGTGGCGCCTTCTCCACAGACAGAAGGGCGTTGTCGAGCCGAATCGGAGAGCCAATCAAACTCAACTTTCCGAGGATCGGATGGGATACTTCACGGACCATCGAACTGATAGTGTCGGGATCGTCTGCGACCTCGTTCACGGTTCGCACTGGCGCATACGCGATCTGAGCTCTGTCGAGGAGTGGCATCCAGTACTCGCGCGGCCTGGTTCTAAGAACGTCGTCTAGCATCCGGTTGACTTCGTCGCGGCGCTCGACACGGCTTTCCGCCGTTGCATAGCGCGCATCGACGGCCCACCGTTGGCGCCCGACGCCGACGCATAGCTTGGTCCACTGATCGTCATTCATCACGGTTAGAAACAGATCACCTGACAATGTGTGAAAGGCCTTCGAGGGAGCCGCCGTGGGATGGCCGGTGCCAAGTCGAGGGAAAACGTAGCCTGTCATTAGGTAAGCCGCCAACTGAAGGCTCATCATTGCCACGGCCGCCCCGAAAAGATTGACCTCGACATGAGACCCGTCTCCAGTGTATTCGGCCTGGCGAAGCGCAGCTAAGATCGAGGTCGCGGCGTAGAGTCCATTCGCAAAATCCGCGACTGCGATGCCGGCGCGCGCTACTTCGCCATCGGCACTCCCCGTGACGCTCATTATCCCGGAAAAGGCTTGAATACCCGCATCGTAGGCTGGCCTACCGAAGTTGGAGCCGTAATCGTAGCCCCGGATCGAGCACACGATGATGGCACGATTCACTTCGCGCAGGGCTTGGAACGAGATCCCTAATCGGTTCGCGGTATCGGGAAGGAAATTCTCGACGACCACTTGTGAGCGCACGGCGAGTCGAGCCAATACTTCTTGGGCGGGCTTGCTTTTAAGATTTAAGGTGATCGATCTCTTGCCGCGGTTCGCGATCAGGTAATAGACGCCTGTCCCCTCGACGAATGGTGGCACTCGCCGCAGTTCGTCACCCCCTTTCGGGTTCTCCACTTTGATGACGTCCGCGCCGAGGTCTGCGAGCAGTTGACAGCAGAAAGGACCGGCCAGCGTTCGTGAAACATCAAGGACGCGTAGACCCGTGAGTGGAAGCGCCCGACCGATTACTCCTGCGGTGATTCGCCGACCTCCTCAGTCAGCCCACGGAGGGCCTCATGGTATCTCCGATCTCGCCAATCAAGCGCCGCTCTCAGCCCACCCTCCTTCCACACCGCCTCGTACTCTGTGCGGGCTGGGCCCTTGACCAGACTGATAAGCGTCCCAGTCTCGTAATAGCCGGTGACGGCAGACAGCACGCCTCTCGCTTCCTGGGCCCTACGCAGTGCCCGTTTTGTGAAGCGCAGAACATGTAGATCGTTCGGGACTATCCGGGCGGCCATTTCAGCGACGGCGGCGTCCAGTCGATCGTTTGGGACAACCTGATTCACCATTCCCAACCGATGTGCCTCTTGGGCGCCGATCAGACTTCCGGTCAGCAGCAGTTCGTTGGCCTTCTTCTCGCCGACGACGAACGGCATTAGGAGAGCGGTCGGCGCTCCACCAATCCTGATTTCAGGTTCACCGAACATGGCATCTTCTGTTGCGATGATCATGTCGCATGCCATGGCGAACTCACATCCCCCCGCGACACAATGTCCCCGAACTGCGGCGATGGTTGGCTTCGGATGACTCCAGAGCTGCAATTGGACCTCGATGTCGCGGCGGTATTCCTCATAGACCGAGATGAGTCGATCGACGGGTCGATCGGGCGGGGGCCGATGCTGAAGTGGTTCGGTCAGATCGAATCCGGCACAGAAAGCCCGCCCGGCACCCGTGAGGACGACAACCTTGACTTGATCATCGGCCGCCGACACCTTGAAGTGTCGCTCAAGAGCGTCCAATACGGGCTGGGTCAGAGCGTTGAGCTTGGCAGGGCGATTCAGGGTGATCGTCGCGACGCCGCCACGCACATCGTAAAGCACTACATCCATGTGGCGGTCGCCCTTCGTCTCACCCATTTGGCCTTACATTACAAGGCCAGCCAGCTCGTGTCAAATTCGCCCGAAGAGCTCGTAAGCAGCAGTTCTGCTACTTATTGTTTAGAGAGCCGAGACGCAAGTTCTCGACTGCGTCCGGCTACGGATCTTCGAGCTCGGGTCGGCGCTCGACAGTTGCGGACTCAGATGGATCGCTCACCAACCGGTCTGGGGTACATGGGGCCACATCGAGCGGCATCGGGCCACCGAGCATCAAGCGTGCCAACAACTTGCCCAGAAGCGGGGCCATCGTAAATCCATATGGGCTGCCGGCCAGGAACAGCCCTGGCGCAGCCGTCAATTCACCAAGCACCGGAAGTCCGTCGGGAGTCACCGAGTAGGGGCCCGCCCAGGCCCTTTGAAGACGTACCTTGCCGATGAATGGCAGAACGCGGCGCGCTAACGTCGCGCTGCCGACAACGCTTTCAGGACTCACGAGACTCCGACCGTTCAGGCTCAACGACCGTCCGGGCCAGCCTCCCCCGATGAGGATTCTGCCCGAGCTCATCTGCTTGACAGTGAGGCCTTGAGACACGTGTTGTACGAGATGTGACATTTGTGGCGGAGCGGGTTCCGTGAGCAGCATTTGCAGCGCGCTGGCTCGCATCTCGACATCGATCCCCGCCAGCGCGGTGACCTCTTGTATCCAAGCACCAGCGGCATTCACGACGCGTGGCGTGACCCATTCAGAGTCGGTGCTACCAACAATCCATTGCGCCCCCTGCCGACGAAGACTGCGAACCGGAGCGAAGACTTGGATCGTCGCGCCTAGGCGAGCCGCGGCTACAAGATATGCCGGCGCGACCGCCAGTGCGTTCGCATAACCGTCTTGGGGGCAGTGGAGTGCCCCGAGCACAGCGTCGGAGAGGGCTGGCTCGAGTTCCCGAGCATGATCGCCGTCGATCAGTTCTGACTCGATACCGGAGGCTGCGCCGAGTTCGTGTTTGGCTCTGAGGATGCCAATCTCGGCTTCGGACTCGGCCACGGTGACCCCACCGCAGCGCCGGAACCCAACATCTGCGCCGACGTCCACTTCTACCGTACTCCACGCGGCTGCAGCCGCGCGCTGGAATGGCGCGAGCTCGGGGCTGGCCGTCCGCTTGCCCGCTCGATAGGGCGGAAAGGGCTGAATGTGAAAGTTGCCGGCCGTGGTGCCGCTACTCTCGCGGTTCGGCTCAATGCGTTCCAACACTGTGACCTCGAGCCCAGCTCGTGCCAGCTCGAAGGCCGCCGCCGCACCAACAATGCCGGCACCTACGACAACAGCGTCAACAGCACGGTTCATACTCATTTCATGCGGCGAATGCGAATTGAATCCCTTGTCGCCGGCGTCCCGAGGTAAAAGCATACGTTGACGAAGTCGATCAGCGCCTCCGACAATCGTCCGGTATTGGCCGCTGGAGCGAAGGAGCCTGAGCAGGCCCCGACCAACCCGAACCGGCCGTCGGTTGAGTTGCCAGAAGCGGACCGCTTCGAGGCCATAATCGTCGGGGGCGGCGCGGCCGGATTGGCCGCCGCTGCGGAGCTCGGGATTCGCGGTGTGCACACCGCACTTGTTGATGAAGCGGCGGAGTTGGGGGGCCAGTACTACCGCCAACGGCTGGGCCAGGTGCGGGCGATTCATGGTGACCATCGGCCGAACGGGTCGAACCTGATTTCTAGAGTTCGCTCGGCCGGCGTCGAAGTACGGACCAGGACGCTTGTTTGGGGTGCCGAACCGGGACGGATTTACACGAGCGACTCCACCGGCGGATTGCGCGTTCTCGAAGCCGATAACCTGCTGCTAGCAACCGGTGCGCACGAGAAGGTGGTGCCGTTCTCAGGCTGGACTCTGCCGGGTGTCTGCACCGCCGGAGCCGCTTTGCACTGGGCTCACGTCGATCGGGTCGCGGCAGGGCGGCGGGTCGTGGTCGCGGGGACCGGACCCCTCATTCTCATCGCAGCGGCCGCCCTGCTTGACGTGGGAGCGGAGGTCGCGGCGCTCGTGGAGCTCAACCAGCCATATCGCATTGGGCCAGCAGCACTGCAAGGCCTGGCGCGCCCGTGGAGCCTGTGGACCGGGATGGTTGCGCTGGCGCACCTACGACGCAATGGCGTGGAGATCATGCAAGGCTGGATTGTTGCTGAGGCGAAGGGGTCCGATCGCGTTGAACAAGTGACATTGGTCAGGTTAAACCGCCCGGCCGAGCAGCGAGTCCTGTCTGTCGATGCCCTGTGCGTATCACACGGCTTCCGGCTCGAGTCAGAATTGGCCAGAATTCTGGGTTGCGAGTGTCGATTGGACCCCGTCTCGGGCGATCTGGCGCCGGTCGTCGGTGGCGATGGCCACACCTCCGTCCTGGGTGTTTTTGTCGCTGGAGAGGCCGCGGGATTGGGCGGCGTCGAGGCCGCGATCGATGACGGCCGCAGGGCCGCTCACGGCATTCTGGCCCAGCTAGACCACGGAGTGCGTCGCCACAGCGGACGAGGCTGGCGGTCGGCCCTTTATGGAAGATTGCTTACCGACTTGTGCCATGTACCGGCTTCGCTCTATTCATTGATCCCGGACGCAACCTATGTGTGTCGGTGCGAGAGCGTGACGGCCGGGGAGGTACGTGGGGCCGCCGCAACATCCTGGATTGACCTCGGAGGGGCTAAAGCCCTGACCCGGGCGGGAATGGGAGCGTGCCAAGGGCGCGAGTGCGAGCACACGGTGCAGGCTTTGGCAGGAAGGCACGAGGCGAGTTTCACGGCTCGCATGCCTGTGCGGCCAATCTCAATGCCGGAGGGCAGACTGGAGTCACCCGTGGAGTAAGGCGGCCGTTGAAACTCAGGCGGTCGCCCTGGCGTGCTTCTCTAAGATGGCCTTCCTTTATCCGCTCAGCATCCAAGCTTCCGCGGACAAACTGGAGAAAGAGGTTAGTGACGCGCGACGGTCCGACTTAGAAAGGCCCCCAACTCAACCGCGTTGTCGACGTCGCTCGTCCGTTCGGCCAGGGCGGCAATGGGTGAGGTCGCCGAAAGTCTGCTGTCCGGGATCCAGGCCGCGGGCCTGGCATTCCCTATCAAATGCCGGCTTAAGCGCACGGACACGAGGCGGACCGCCGCCCTCGGCGGCAACGACCACTCTCATTTGGCGGTCTAGGGCCTCGGCGATCCATTGCTGCGAGCCGCATGTCATCCAGAGCGGAGGATGGGGAGCCTGGGAAAGCGGAGGCACAAGAGGGCTTCTGAGGCTTGCCGGTGGGAGCCCCCAGGTAACCAAGCACAATGTCCAAACCTTCCTGGTACGGACGATATCGACACCAACACGTTGCCCCGGCGGCCGCGACCGTCGCTCGGTAGATATGGATGCGCTCATGACCAGTCATTGCGTTCCACTTGGCAGGCGAAGGCCTGCAACCACCTCGGCCAAGGCCTCTAGGTCGCGCTCGCACGTCTCGGTGACTGGTCGGTTTACGCGAACCCAACACAGCCGGTCGGCAGCGACCTGAGCAACCAGGTCACGAGCGCGATTCTTCAAGTGCGGTGGAACCGCATCCTCGAGGTCCAGCAGCACAACATCCGCCCCAGCTTCGAAGACCTTGCCTTAGGAGCTTTTCGTTGTGCTCGGGAGCAAAGAGCCAGCTCCGCGGCGTGCTCAAGCCGTGCTCATTCCGCGGCATGCGAGCAACGAGCAAGTGATCAGCATTGGGCTGCCCACACGGGCGATCTGTGGGCTCATGCCACGCCGATAAACCATCCCGGTGCGGCGAAACGAGATGACCTGCTTGCCGTCCTGGTTGAAGCCAGTCGTGCGCACGATCACGATGCCAACGTTGTCGCGGGACTTGGACTCGCGCTTCTCGAGCACCTCCGAGCACGAATAAACGGTGTCTCCCTCGAAGACCGGGTTGGGCAGGCGAACTTCATCCCAGGCGAGGTTGGCCATGACGTTCTGTGAGATGTCGGTGACGGCTCTGGCCCGTTACGAGGGCGAGGGTCAGGCAGCTGTTAACCAAAGGCTTGCCGAACTCCGTCTGACTCGCATAGTGGTGATCGAAATGGATCGGCGCGGTGTTCTGTGTCAGGAGCGTGAACCAGATGTTGTCCGCAGTCGTGATCGTCCTCCCCAGTGGGTGTTCGTATATATTGCCAACTTCGAAGTCCTCGAAGAAGCGACCGTTCCATCCACCCTTGACCGTCACTTGCTAGAGCCCCAGGCGGAATTCACGGATCACCTCCTCGGTGTGTTGGCCCAACGCGGGTGCGGGCCTTGGGAGTACGGGTGCCGTCGCGGCGAAACGAAGCGGTGATCCGGTCGTAAGGTAGCGCCCCAGCCCGGGGTGCTCGACCTCCGCGAATAGCGGGTTAGCGATCGATGCCCGAGGATCCTCGGCGAGGAGCTGCTTGAAGGTTTGATAGGGGCCCCAGAGTACGCCGTGCCTGTCGAAGATCTCGCGGAGCTGCGCGAGGTCCTGCTGTGCGATCCATGGTCCGAGGAGCTCGCAGATCTCTCGGCGACCGCGCCAGCGATCACCTTCCTCGCGGAAATCGAGAGCAAGACTGGTGCCTAGCTCCTCGAGGCGGTAGCTTAGACCAGTTGCAACGCCAAGGCTGCGCCACTGCCTCGCTGTCAGCGCCAACACGATCAGGCGGCGGCCGTCGCGAGTGCCAAAGTCGCGACCGAAGCTGCCGAAGACGTCGTTGCCGAAGCGGCCTCGCGGCTCCTTGTTGAGAATGGCTTCACCGATCAGGCCCATGTGCGCAGCTACCCCCAAGCCGACGTCCGCCAGGCTAAGCTCCACGAGCTGGCCCTCACCGGTCAGGCGGCGGTAGCGCTCGGCCGCCAGTATCGCCGTGCAGGCGAGGAAGCCGGTCATGGCGTCCCAGGCCGGGAGCACGTGATTGACCGGGCCGTCATGCCCCTCCGGCCCAGTGATCCACGGGAACCCTATGGCAGCGTTGACTGTGTAATCGACCGCGGTGCCGCCATCGCGGCTGCCTGTGATCACGATCATGATGAGATCAGAGCGCAGTTTCGAGAGCTGCTCGTAAGAATTCCAGCCGCCTGTCGGCAGGTTGGTCAGCAGAATGCCGCCGCCATCACCCGGCGCCGCGATTAGCTTCGCCACTTGTCGCCTGCCCTCCTCCGAGCGGGTGTCGATAGCGACGGAGCGCTTGCCTTGGTTGAGGCCTGCCCAGTAGAGGCTGTGGCCCTCATGGACGGGCCAGCGGCCGATGTCGATACCGCCTCCCGGTGGGTCGACCCGGATGACATCCGCGCCAAGCGCGGCAAGCGTGGCTCCCCCCAACGGCGCGGCAATGAAGGCCGAGATCTCGACGATCCGCAGGCCAGAGAGGATCGGAGCGTTTGCCGGATTCGTCATGTCGATTCCCGCAGCAGGGCACGGCCGATTACGCGAAGCGATAGGACTTCCTCGGTCCCTTCGAAGATCGAAAGGACGCGAGCGTCAACGAAGTACCGTGCGGCGTTTGTTTCCTCGCTGTAACCGATGGCTCCGTGCACCTGCATCGCTTCGCGTGTTACTAACTCCGCCATTCTGGATGCGTAGAGCTTTGCTAGAGACGCCTCGATCTGGCCATGACCATCGTCGAGCAGGCGAGCGGCGCGGTAGCTCAGTTGCCGACTCGCATGCAGACGAAGAGCCATCTCGCCCACCTTCGCCCGGATCAACTGGTTTGTGAGGATGGGATTGCCGAATGCGATCCTTTCCTTCGCGTAGCGGAGGGCGTCTTCGAACGCGGCCTGCATGACTCCGACTGCGCGCCCAGCTGTTTGAATCCGGCCCATCGAGAAGCCTTCCATTTGGAGGTAAAAGCCCCGATTGAGCCCTTCCTCTTCTCCAACCAAGGCAGTGGCGGGGGCACGGAAACCTTCAAACGAGAGTTCATAGGTATGCATTCCGCGGTATCCGATCGTGGGAATCGCTCGACCGCGAAGTACCCCTCCACCCGGTTGCTCATATTCGAACGCGTGCCCGGAAAAGGATGGCTTCTCGACCACGAACACAGACAACCCTTTGTGGCCTGAATCCGCCGTTCGGCAGAGCACCATGACCAGTTCCGAGCGACCTGCGAATGTGCACCAGAGCTTGGTACCGTTGATCTCCCACTCGCCGCTTGGCAGGTGAGTCGCGCGGCAGGCAATGTCAGCCACGTTGGACCCGTAGTCGGGTTCAGTGACCGCCACGGCGACCAGCTTCTGGCCAGCAGCGATGGCGGGCAGCCAACGTTGTTTCTGATCCGCAGTGCCGCCCCGCAGTAGTGTGCGTACGAGAATTTCAGGGCGCGTGATCAGGCTCCCGCCAGCGGCCAAGGAGGCACGGGACAGTTCTTCAGTGGCGATGAGCATCGACTTGAAGTCCTCGGATTCTTGGGTACCGCCGAAAACTGTCGGAACAGAGAGCGCGAACAGACCCAGCTTCGCGGCACCAGAAATGACGTGCTCAGGAACGTCAAGATCGTGCCGGTGAATTTCCTGTGCGTACGGCGCAATCTCGCGATTTGCGAACTTGCGAAGGGTGGACCGAAGAAGGCGATGTTCCTCGCTCGCGCCGATATCTTCGAGCGGCTCCAGGCGATTGGCCATCTCCGCTAGCCTTGACGCCGCTTTGCTACGGGCCGCTTCTCCGCTTAGGCCTAGGTAGGAGCGGGCCTGCAACTCGCCGACATCGGCTAGGTCAATTACGACCGGATGGCTAGTGGCAGACGCCCAGTCGCGGAGGGCGTGCGCCGCCTCTACATGGGCATAGCTCCAAACGAGATGATCAATGTCAACCTGGTGTTGTTCGAAGCCGTCAGCACTGACTGCTTGTGCTACCTCACGCCTCAGCGCGGCCAGCGCCTCGGTCATTTGGATGGCTTCTGTTCGGCCCATCAGCACTCGTTCCTCGCTGGCACGACTAACCCTGCGCAAGTGACTAGCTGGAGAAGCATATGCACCGAGGAGAGCCAGCAACCGGATCGAGTCCTTTCAGCGGTTCCACGCACCAGCGTGTAAGCGCGCCCTCGTTAAGCGTCTCACCCGATTGCGGCAGCCCGACCTTGATGGCGCTCGTCGGCCTACTCCACGCCCTTGAGGGCTTCGGCGCGCTGCTGCTGAAGGCGCCGCGGTGGAACGTCGTAAACGTGATCAAAGATGGCCGCCGCTCCCGGCCGGGGAATACTTTCTACTAGTTGCTGAGTGATCTCGATCTCGGCGCGGATCTCATCGAGTAAGGCGGCCTCCTGTTCATCGGACCATATGCCTGCCCGTGACGCGAAGCGACGAACGCGCTCAATGGGGTCGCGCTGAGAGGCCGCTTTGACCTCCGCTTCGTCGCGGTACTCCTTAGGGTTATCAGAGGTGTTGTGGAATCCGATGCGATACGTGTTGCACTCAATCAGCGTTGGCCCAGCGCCCGCCAGGGCTCTGTCGACTGCTTCTTTGGTCACTGCGTACACGGCTAGCAAGTCGTTGCCGTCGACGGCGATTCCCGGGAAACCGTACCCAACTGCGCGAAGCGCAAGACTCTTCGTTGCCGTCTGCTTGTGGATAGGCGTCGAGATCGCGTACTGGTTGTTAATCAGTAAAAAGACCAGCGGGACTTGCATCACGCCGGCGAGGTTTGATGCTTCATGGAAATCACCCTCCGACGATGCACCTTCGCCGAAGTAAACCGCGACAACGCCGGTGATTCGGCGCAGCTTGAGCGCCCAGGCCAGACCGACCGCATGTGGCAACTGTGCACCAATGGCCTGTTGGCGTGGAAGCAGATTAACGCCAGCGGGTATGGCGGCATGCTCAAGTCTCCCCATGTACGCCGCGAACAAGTTCTGAAGTGGAAGCCCGTGTCGAAGCATGGCCGGTTGTTCGCGCGAAGCGGGAACAATCCAATCGCGCTGGGGATCGAGCGCCATCGCTGAGCCAATCACTGCAGCTTCTTGACCATGGACAGGACCATAAAGGCCCACACGTCCCATTCTCTGGAGCTTAATGAAGCGCTCATCGAGAGCGCGCGAAAGGAGCATTAGGCGCAACGCTTCAATAACCTGTTCGGAGCTCATGAGTGATTCACCGTGAAGCGTCCCATCCACGTCCAACAACTGGAGCGCGGGTTCAGCCCAGCCGTGTTTGGCGGTCGAGACCGACAGAGTACTCATTAGCCGCTAGTACTCCAGCGTGGCGCGAGCAGCGTCCACAACGCGGCTCACAGATGGCAGAAAGTGATCTTCCAGGCTGCCGGGTGGGTATGGTGTGTCGCGGCCGGCGACTCTCAGGATCGGTGCGTCCAGAGACCCGAACGCTTCTTGTTGGAGCGTAGCCACGATCTCCGCTCCAAAGCCGCCTGTCAACGGTGCCTCGTGAACAACGACCGCCTTGCCACTGTGGCGAACGGCGGCGACCAACCCCTCGATATCAAGGGGAACTAGAGTTCTCAGGTCGAGTACGCCAACCGACGCGCCTTCTTGAGCGAGTCGATCCGCCGCTTCCAAACACACGTGAACGGCCGCGCTCCAAGCGACGATGGTGAGGTCATTACCCTCCCGAATAAGTCGCGAAACACCGAATGGGACCGTGTAGTCTCCAGAAACCACTGGTCCGCGGATTGACCGGTACAGGCGTTGCGGTTCTAGAAAGAGAACTGGATCGGGATCTCGGATAGCTTCTAGGAGCAAACCTTTCGCGTCGTCGGGAAATGCAGGGCAGACAACCTTAATACCTGGGTTTTGACTGAACTGGGACTCGATGGCGTCGGCGTGGAACTCCGGCGTCCTGACCCCACCGCCATATGGAGCTCGGATGGTAACCTGGGCGTTGAAACGCCCTCGCGAGCGGAACCGGGAGCGAGCCAGCTGTGGTCCGATCTGATGAAATGCCTGCTGTGTGAACCCGAGGAATTGAATCTCTGCAACAGGCACAAGACCCCCGATCGCGAGCCCAAGAGAGGCACCCACGATCGCGCCCTCTGCAAGTGGGGTATCAATCACTCGCTCAGGACCAAACCGTGCTTGTAGTCCCCGCGTAACTCGGAAGACGCCCCCGAGTCGGCCCACATCCATTCCAAGAACGATCACACGCTCATCACGATCCATCTCCTCGAGGAGGGCGCTTCGAATCGCCTCGAGAATGGAAAGCTCCGGCACCCCCTGCTGCACAGTTGAACTGACCGCGACTGCACCCATTTGTTGACTACGATGCGCCAGCGGACTGACGTCGATGAAGTTGAAGCCTGTACGCGTATCGAGCCGGATTGAAGTGGTTGACGCATCGCTCAATCGGGCGGTCATCGGCGTCAAAGTGAATGCGCTCGACTCTCAGGATCGGTTCAGCTTCCCGACAATCAATGTGGGCGGCCACACGCCCAGGAGCGGGCACAGCGGTGATGATCTGTTTGGCTCCCACAATCGGCAGGCGCAAAACCTAGTCTAGCAGCCCAAGTATGGTGGCGTGGCTACGCCCAAGTTCATGCTTCAGGAAGGACGCTGCACGGAGATGTTCCTCCATGCGCGGAGGCAGCCATACGTCCGTATAGCAGAACGGTAGATCCTGATGCAGCCGACGATACCCAACATGAAGAACGTCATCAAGCTGCAGTCCGAGAATCAAAGCGACGTCGGGATCGACTTCGGCGGAAAGCGGCCGGATCACTTCCAATTCCGTGTCCACTGAAAGCGCAAGCAACTCTTCAATTGAGCTGAACGATCTCTTGTAGTGGCCGCGGTGCGCCGGGAATGTCCCTTTACCGGGTATGCGTTCAACGATTCCTTCTGCTACAAGTTCCAGGTAGGCACGACGAACGGTTTGACGGCTGAGCCTATGTTGCTGAATCAATTCACGCTCGGTGGGAAGGCGTTGGCCATCACGGACCTGTCCCGTGCTGATTTTATTGCGGAGTTCATCCGCCAGTCGTCGGTACGCGGGAGTCCTGTCAATCGAGGAGCGCGTTTCCGATCGCACGTAGTCAAGAGTCTTCAGTATGGCCTGCCATATTAGCACTTAGGCCGTACAAAGGCGCCAACCAGCTAGTCAGCCGCGTAGGTTTTGCGGGCTACGCGAAACCGGTCCCCAGATTGCGACCATCGTAAATCGGCCCCGTGCGGGTCGCCGATTGGTCGGCGCTCTACGATTCGCGGGTCACTCGCGCTACTCGCAGGCTGTCGTTAAGCTCCTGGAGATTCGCCCAACTGGACGGGCGCGTTCCGTCCTCCCTCTCGTGGATCATCCGTACGAGCTGCCTCGTCAAAGGCAGCTTCAAGCCGTGGCGAGCACCGATCTCGATGGCCTTCCCGCTGAGGTAGGCCACCTCGGTCTTCCGCTTGCGAATGTTGATGTCGCGCCAGGGACCGCTGTGGCCGCTTCCTTCTCCTCGATAGCGTGCCACGAGTTCGTCAATTGAGCGATTAATCGCTGCCCAATGCTGCTTTTCGCGCGGGTAGTAGAGGTCGGGCCTCACTTGTTCGAAGGACTCTAGCCGCACACCCTCCTTGGCCGCGACCTCACAGACTTCGCAGGCCAGCTCGACGTAAAGTTCGCGGTTCCTGTCGATTACCTGCCAGTTCGACTCGTCAACCAGGGCGTTCATGATCGATGACTGGAGGAAAGCGAGTTTGGCCCAAAGATAACCGTTGATGTTGTCCGTCAAGTTCGTGGTGTCCCACTTCGAGGTGGCATTTGCGATTTCGCGCAGTCTGGGTGTGATCCTGCCGTCCAGTTCGCCCAAGTAGAGGGATCCGCGACCGGCGAAACGCACACTGCCGGGCCCGAGGTATTGCGCTCCGAAGTTGACAAAGGCACCCAGTGTCCGGTCGTGCCCTACCAGGTCAGCTATGACCGTTTCACAGAGGCCGTTCTGGATCGAGACTATGGTGGACCCGGGTCCGAGCACGGGCAGGATTGATCGGACAGCCGTTGCCGTGTGTTGAGCCTTCACGCACAACAGCACGACCTCCAGAGGACCTGTAAGTTCCATCGGATGCAGGGCCCTGACCGGAACCGTGAAGGTTCCGTTGAAGGCTTCTATTCGTAACCCGGCCCCCTTCATCGCGTCTACGTGCTCAGCAACCGAATCGCAAAGCGTGACGTCTTCGCCTCCCCGAGCCATGTAGCCCCCGAGAACGCCACCGATGGCGCCGACACCTAGAAGGGTGAATTTCACGCTTCGAATAACCCGCCCTTCACAATCCCTGGCCCAACGTCAGCATGTCAGTCTGACCCACTACGCGTAGCGGGAGAGCCGCTCCGCATTATGCGAGTCCAAGCCCGACCGGGAGACCTCTCTGAAAACGAGGCAACTAGCTAGTTGAGATTCCCGGGATAGATGTGGCACAGGTTTCGAGCTGCTACCCGGGGCGAAGGCGCCAAGTTCGGTGAGGGCTATTCGGGGGCCTTTGGCCAGAGCGCCACGAACACGATTCAGCTCTTCGAGAGCTCCCGAGGTTCGCAGCCGGACGCCCTACGCACCCGATGGCCAATGGCCCCGCTCGACCTTTGTCGAGGTGTGCGAAATGTGCGCAGGAAAAATCAAGTAGTGCCCATAGCGCGCCGATCAGCGTCAGAGCGTCAGTTCGCGGTGGTCGGTGAGCAATCTCATTCCGTCGCCCACGCGCCTTCGATCGCTGCGGCGACCCCAAGTAGGGCTGCGTCAAGCCCATGACGTCCGACCAGCTGGATCCCCACCGCCGGCGGTTGGCTGGTGGCCGGTAGGCAGATCACTGGCTGACCGGTTGTGTTGAATGGTCGCGTGTACGCGGTGAGATCGGCCCGCACCACAGGAGCTCCAACCATTGGAGCGACAATGCGCGTCGCCGGAACGAGCAGCGCATCCGCGCCTGACGCGAGCAGGGCACCCTCCGCCTCCACGCGAAGCTCGGACTGGCGCAACAGGGCCGACACATACCGTGCCCTAGATATGGCAAGGCCTCGCATCAGGACGTCGCGAACATCCTCGCCGTACCGCTCAGGCACCGTTTCGAGCCACCGGCGATGGAACGCTGCGGCCTCCGCCAGCAGAATTGTGAAACCAACCTCATCGAGCTCGCCGCGGTCTGGAAAATTGACCCGGGGCAGACCAGCGGTTCGTTCCTGCCACACTGTCGCGCTCCGCTCGTCAAGATCTTCCCCCCAACCGCTAGGAACCGCCAGGCTGGGTGGTGCGCCGGTTGCGCGTCGAGCTGGGTCCCAGCCTCCTGCCCTGCCGTGCATCTGTTCGAAGGCGACAGCGGTCGCTTGCACGTTGCAGGCGAGAACGCCAATTGTATCGAGAGATCGGCTTACCGGGACGACTCCCTCAATATCGAACGTCCCGATCGTTGGCTTGAACCCGACCACTCCGCAGAGGGCTGCAGGGATTCGGATGGAGCCGCCCGTGTCCGTTCCGAGGGCCCAGTCGACAAGACCGGCTGCAACGGCTGCGGCAGATCCGCCAGATGAGCCGCCTGGGATCCGATCCGGTGTCAACGGGTTCAGGACGGGTCCAAAATGGGGATTGTTGCTGGTAACGCCCAGCGCCCACTCATGGAGGTTGGTCTTGCCCACTACGATGCAGCCGCCAGCGCGCATTGCCGCTACTACCGGCGCATCATCGGCGCTAAGTACTGCGGGGATAATCGTGCTGCCGCCGCTGTTGACAGTCCCGCGAACGGCGACGTTATCCTTAACACCGACAATTGTGCCTTCGCCCGACTCTTCTGTCAGACACGTGAATGCATTGAGGTGCGCATTGGCACGAATACGTGCACGCGATTCCTCGGCGTTCATCGATCTACAAACAGATATGTGGTTGTGCGGCCGGCCATCCCCTGCCCGTATCGTACGTCCATTCTATTCTCGCCCAGAAAGAGCAAGCGGCCGCGTGGCGGTGCGATGTGTCCCGGACCGGTTCGTGGGAATCACGCGATTGGTAGCCATGAGCACTGAGGTCAAGGGCCGCCACCGGCCAATCGAGGCGAACGGTCGTGCAGCGGTACAGGGGGCGTCGCCCATGTTCACGGTCCACATCGCGCGAGTCAGGGCTGACGTTGAGACCGGTGACTTTCGGCTGACCGGATACGCCGCCGTCCAAGACGTCGGCCGCGCGATCAACCCACCCGAGATCGAGGCTCAGATCCATGGCGGCGTCGCTCAGGCACTCGGCCGTCCGCTATGGGAGCAGGTCGCCTACGACACTGAGGGCAACCCCCAACCGTTAGCTTCCTCGACTACGAGGTTCCAGTATATCTCGCCTCCCCCCGACCAGGTTCGCGCGGGCCTCGCCGCGGCGCGTGAATCGGCGGGAAAGGTCGACTGCGGACTCCTGATTGGCGTCACCATCGACGAGAATCGAGGCCGCACGCGTGAGCTCGACGCCGACATCGCGGCTCGATCCTATGGCCGCGACGTCCGGCCTTTCGTGGACCGCTATCTCATCGCCGGAGACGCCGCCGAGTGCGCGGAGCGCATAGTCTGCTATCGAGAGGCGTGAGTCCGGCTGCTGCTTGTGACGATGTCATGTCCGGAGCCGGAGCGGCCCGCGATACTCGAGCGGTTCGCGAACGATGTAATGGGCAGGTTGTGATGGAGTGGAGGGCGATGGAAGAAGGCATGTCAGGCGGGCTGCCGGGGACCGTGATCGGGGCCCTCAACCACATCGGAGCGGAGACCATCCGCGCCGCCGCCCGCTTGGTGAAGCGCGGCGAGGCGATCCCACTCAACACCAGGATCGACGATCCCCGTCCGGGCGCCGGGCGGCAGTCCGCCCGCCGGACGGTGCGTCTCCACAATGCGCTGAGACACATCGGTGACGGCCGGTTTCTCCTCTTCAATGACGACGAGCTCGAATTCCCGCTGCAGGGCGCCTCGCATATCGACGCCCTCTCCCACTGCGGGGTCGTCATGCCAGGCCGGACGGGCGTGTTTCATGGCGGCGCCGGACTCGAGGACGTCCATCCCGAGCCGCGTGCCAAGACACTCGGGATCGAAGCCTACGGCGGGGCCATCGTCACCCGGGGGGTTCTCATCGACACCGTCGCGGTCGTCGAGGGACCCGATGGACGGGCGCTGGCTGACGGCTATCGGGTGACCGCGGATGTCGTTCGTGAATGCCTTCACCGCCAGGGAGTCACGCTGGGCAGAGGTGACGCGGCCCTGATCTTCACCGGTTTCGAGCACCGGCGGCGCGAGCTCGAGGGAGCGGTCCCCCAGCTGACGTGCGGCATCGACGGATCGACCCTCGAGATCTGGCGAGAGGCGGAGATCGCCTTGTTGGCTGCCGACAACCTGGCGGTCGAGGCGTTCCCGGGCGACTACAGCATCCACATCGGCGCATTGGTCGAGCTCGGCATCCCGATAGGTGAGCTCTGGTCGTTGGAGCGACTGGCGGCGCGCTGCCGCGAGGACCGGGACTACGAATTCCTACTCGTTAGCGTGCCGCTCAACCTGCCGGGCGCCTTTGGGTCGCCGGCCAACGCCGTGGCGATCAGATAGGCGCCGAGCCTGGCAGCGTGACCTCCCCGTCGAGGTAGCGTCAGCCGAGCAGCTCGGTACTGCCGAGCCGCATCAGGTCGGACATCGCCGATTCAAGCCCGCGCTGTCGGCGGCCCGCGGACGACGGCCAGCGTAGTGGCGACGTCGGCGAGGCCGGCTGGACGTCGAGGAGCATCCTGATGATCGCGCGCCGCTCCGCCGTCGAAAGCAGGCGGGCCACGCTCCTTAGTCAGTCCGGTTCAAGCTGCTCTCTCGTACATGGTTGAGTCCGCCTAGAAGTCCGGCCGAAAAGTAGTGGGGCGCGATCTGCCCAAAGGGGATGACCGCTCGTAAGCGCTCGAGGCGCAAGGATGGGCCTCGGAGCCTGCCGTCCCCTTCGCTCCGCTCTTCTCCACGGGCTTAGACCACGCCCCAGGAGAGCATAGACCGCGAGGGGCAAGGTGAGAAGATGCTGGCGGCCCGCAAGCAATAGTCGCAGCACGCGTCTTGGAGAACGTCAATGCTCAGCCTGCGCACGGATCAGCGGGCATTATTCGAGTCGGACCATCTTTGGCTTGACCACGTTGGCCGGAATACCTTCCACGGGTTCCTGGTCAGCCAGCGCGGCAAGCTCTTCAAGGACGAAGAGTTCGCCGAAATCTATAGCTGTGACTGGGGCCGGCCAAGCGTGCCGCCAAGCTTATTGGCGACGGCGTTGCTGTTACAGATTCACGACCGGGTTTCCGACGAGGAGGCTCGGCAGCGGGCAGCGTTCGACGCTCGCTGGAAGGTGGCGCTGGGACTGGAGATAGAGGAGCGTCCCTTTGCGAAGTCGACGCTGCAACTGTTCCGAGCCCAGCTCATCCTCCACGAAAAGGTACGACTGCCTTTCGAGCGGAGCCTGGAGGTGGCGCGCCGTCGAGGCTTTCTGAAGGCGGAGAGGAAACTCCGGTTGGCACTCGACACCACCGCCGTGCTTGGCCAGGGAGCAATCAAGGACACATACAACCTGCTCGCTGACGGTAACGCGAAGCTGATTCGCGAGCTGGCGCAGCGGGATGGACAGTAGCCTCAGCGCTGGGCGGAGAAGCGTGGCTGGGCGCGTTATTTCGGAACCAGCATGAAGGGCGAGGCCGAGCATGACTGGTCCGACCCAGGGCAACGCAATCAGTTTCTGAAAGGGCTGGTCGAGGACGCCGAGCAACTGCTCGAGTTGGCCCGCCAGGCGCGTGGCCGAGTTCCCGAAGGGAGCCGCGCCGAGCGCCGATTAATCGCTGCCAGCCAACTGTTGAGCCAGTTGCTCTTGCAAGATGTGAAGCGCAAGGCGGACGGCGGGGTCGGGTTTCGGCAGGGCACCAGCGCCGAGCGCATCCTCTCCGTTCACGACCCCGAGATGCGGCATAGTCGGAAGAGTGGCACGGTCCGCTTCGACGGCCTCAAGCTGGGGCTAGTTGAGATTCCGAAGATCAGCTCATCACCGCCGTGGACGTAATGGCCGGCAGTGCCAAGGATGACGAGGACGCGCTGGCGCTGGTGAGCGAGAGCGCCCAGGTGACCGGACTTGAAGTTGAACAGGTGCTGGCGGACACCGCCTACGAGCGCCGAGAACCGCCTTCAGTTCCAAGCTCTAGGAGTCGATCTGGTGGCGAAGGCGCCGAAGCGAGGCGAGCAGGCTTTTCAGCAAGGGACCGATTTGAGATTGACCTCGAAGCCAAGAGCTGTCACTGTCCCGCGGGTCAAGTGACTCACAACCTGGTCATGAAGAACATCCGCCAACCGCGCTTCCGCTTCCCAGCTCAGACCTGCGCGGGTTGCCCCCTACGCAGCCAGTGCTATAGCCCTCATTCGCGTCGGGGACGTGAGGTCACGCTCCATCCCCAAGAGCAGGTGTTAGCGCAGGCGCGTGCGAGGCAAAGAAGCCCCGGCTTTCCGGCGCTATGGCGTCACCGTCAGGCGGTCGAGCATCGGGTCGCGCGATTGGTCCTGCTCGGCATGCGCCAGGCTCGTTATGGCGGCCGGCAGAAGACCCTCTTCCAGGCTCTGCTCACGGCAGCCGGTTGCTAACCTCACCTTGGTGGCCGCCAGCGCTGGACCCAGAACCCGAATGTCCGGCCCTCGGAGCCGCAACTGGTCGCTGCACGAAATCCACGGAGTGGTTTCCACAGCGTTTGCGCGCCTCTCGAGCGCCCTGCTCTTGATACTGGTCACCGGCCATGTTCGGCCCTCAGGATTTTTCCTGAAGCCGGCTTTTCGGCCGGACTTCTAGGACCGGTCGGACGACGATTCCTCCCTGACTCGCCGCTAAGCTCGGAAACGGCGCCTGCAACCCGAGGCTGCGATGAGGGCGATCGTGGTTGTAGTAGTCGACGAACTCGCCAGGACCCTCCGCAGGTGGCGCTCGCTGATGGGAATTAGGTGGTCGAGGCACTCCCGGCGGGCTGTCCTCACCAGCGTTCCGCGATCGAGTTCGCGCGGGGCGCCTGAATCGGGGTCCGCAGAGTCTTGATAGCCAGGCCGGACGCGCGCTGGCCGAAGTCGGCGCCCCAGACCCGTAGAGATGTAGGCCGTACGGGACCTGCGTATCGTAGTTCGCCAGTATGACCGCCGAAGGCGCCAACAGCCGGAACGATGGTCGCTCGATCACGGCCAGGCGCCGCGACGCTGACCTGTCGATCATTAGAGGCGGTAACGGCCTAAACGGCCATTTCGATACGCGAGAGGCGAGTACAAGGTTGGTCCTGATATTGGGCAGCCAGCCCCGGCAGGAGCCTCGCGCGTCCTCATTTATATGTAGTGGCGAGCGTTCGGCAACGGCAACAGGTGATGCTGTCGAAAAGGCCTTGATATCGGTAGCCGAGACCTGATTACGGGCTCGTGGTGCCAAGCGTCAAGGCGTCCACTAAACCGGGAACCAACTCCACCCGAGGCAAGCGTCAACTGCTCGGCAAGGGGGCAGTACAGATCGCTAGACTCCTCGCGGCATGGAAATGAGGAAGATGGGTCTGGCGGAAGTCAGGGTGTCAGCTGTCGGGCTCGGCACCAACCAGTTCGGCCGTCGGGTCGATGAGACCGGAGTGGCAGCGGTACTAGACAAAGCTCTAGAGCTTGGCGTCAACTTCATCGATACGGCCGAGATATACTCCGACGGGCGTTCGGAAGAGTTGATCGGCAAGGCGCTGAAAGGCCGGCGCCATCAGTTTGTGATCGCTACAAAGACCGGCTGGGCCTCACAGCCTCTCGGGAGGCTGTCTCGCCGTCAGATGTTCACCAGACTCGAAGCAAGCTTGAAGCGGCTCGAAACCGACCACGTTGATCTGTACTACCTTCACTTCCCAGACCCTGGCACCCCACTCGACGAGAGCTTCCGCGCGCTGGACGACATGGTCCGATCCGGCAAGGTCCTTTATCCGGCTATCTCCAACCACCCTGCATGGCAGGTTGCCGCGGCAGCGGGACTCTGCGACGCCCATAACTACGCCAAACCTGTGGTGATCCAGGACGAGTACAATCTGCTCGTCCGAAAGCCTGAGGCCGAGCTGCTCCCAGCGTGCCGGCACTTCGGACTGTCGCTGGTGCCGTATTCGCCGCTGGCGGGCGGCTTCCTCACTGGGAAGTACCGACGGGGCCGGCCGGTACCAGCCGGTGTCCGCGGCTATGACAACAAGAGCTTTGAGCAAACGTGGCTAACGGAAGCTCACTTCGAGGCACTCGATCGCTTCGAGAAGTTCGCCCAAGAGCGCGGCCACACGATCGGCGATTTGGCAATGAGCTGGCTGTTGGCCCAACCGCCCGTCTGCTCGGTGATTGCAGGTGTTACGGCGCCAGACCAACTGGAGGCGAACGTCAGGATGGCGGAGTGGAAGCTTGAACCCGAGGAACTGCAAGGCTTATAGCTGGTTCCGTTACTGCCGGGGCGATGTTGCGGTCAACTTGGGCCGGGCATCGCATTTCAGCCAGCGGCGTGTTCCTGTGCCGTTAACCCTTTGGACCGCCAACGCTTCGGCAGCCTCGCCGAGGCCGAGACAGCTCTTGCTCGTTTCGCCGAGTACTACAACTACCACCGGTTAAGCGGCGTGCTCGGCTGGCTGACTCCCGCCGAACGCTACGACAGAACACCCTTCACCGACCGCGGGTTCGAGAACATCCCCGCTTTGGCACATCTCTAGGTGTGGGGTACAGAAACTCCGTCGAGTTCGTTCTCGGACCTCAGGGCCGTCACTCATGCGGCTCGTTGTGGCCGCGGGCTCCCGTGTCGCCGAAAATCGTGTAGCAACGCATGTAGCAACCCAGGCGGTATCGGGCGACAAGTAGCGGCACCTGGCGGACTGAAGCCTCGGACGCGGTGGACTCAAACGGCCTCTGGCGACCCACCCCGAACCGAGCGCTACAACGGTTCGGGACCGTGAGGCCCCGGGTTCAAATCCCGGGCCCCCGACCATTTTTGTATTCAAAATCAGCGATTCCCGGAGCCTGACTGGAGTCGGCGGATCACAGCCGGGTCACAATTTCCTGGGGAACTATCGCGACCTACGGGTGCGGTGGTGACTGTCGTCGGCCGATCTGAACTCGCTTGGCTGCAATCGATGGCTCCGCGGAGGCTTCACGCTAAGGACGCAACGGGCAGGACCGTGAGGCACCCGGTTCGAAAATCGCAGGCCGGCGCGCCTGAGGACGGCCAGCACAGGACCGTGAGGCACCGATCCAATTCCGCTAACAGCCGCCTTCGCTGATTTCTTCCAACCGACATGTCGGCTTGTTTACAAAGCAGCTGCTCTGCCAATTGAGCTACGCCGGCGTCATCCGAAGAGCAGGTTAGTGGACAGCGGGGCCGACGGTCACCTGGATATCAGCACCCGCTAGCGCATTGCAGATGGGGCACATGTCCATCGCACGTTGGAGTGCCGCGTCCAATTCACTCTGCGTGCGGTCGCGGTTGGATAGGGTCATGTCCAATCGCATACTCGGGATCCGGTTAGCCGCCGGACGCATGGGGAACCAAGTCCAGCTCAGCCGAGGTCTCGATCTGGCCTGGGTCGATCTGCTGCTCCTGCAGGGCAGCGGCGAGCGCCATGGTCAGGCAGCCGGCCTGCGCGGACAGAAGGAGCTCTTCGGGGTTGGTCTCCTTGTCCCCCTTGAACGGACTGTTGTAGGTGAAGGGCGCGACCAGCGCTCCGCTCCCGACCCGGAAGGTCCCGCGGCCTTCTCGTGCCGACCCGGACCAGGTCACCGACGCAATCCGCCTCAACGCTGCCATAGCGCCTCCTCCACCAAGTCGATCACTCGGGTCCTCAAGCCGTCAGAACCGCCGCAAGAAGGGAATCCGAGGGGCGATCACGTAATTCAGCTGAATGAGCACGATCAACACGATGCTGACCCATGTCGAAAATACGACCGATAGAGCCGTAGCGACGGCGTATAAGGCCTGGGCGATCAGGATTCGCCCCCTCATCAAACGAACCACATGGCGCTGTTCCGTCTCCTGGAACAGGTTTGCCCGACGCGCGTACTCGAGGCCCGCCAGCAGCATCGCGCCGAGCAGAACGATGTTGAGCCAGTACTCGACCAGAGCCAACTTCAGTCCTGGAAAGTGAGCCAACAGAGCCGTCGAAAACGGAACCAGGGTCACACCGAATAGAAAGGTGAGCTGCAGCCAGACGTAGTGGCGGTCGCTGCGCGCAAGCTGGCTCATCTGGGTGCCCTGGCCGACCCAGAAAATGCCCAGTGTCATGAAGCTCATCGTGTAGACGAGGACGTTCGGACCGAGTTTGGCGAGGGCACTCCAGAGCTGGCTGTCGGTGGTGCCGGCAGCACTGAAAGCAGGCACCGCAAGGCCAAGGACGAGGAGAGTCATGCCAACCGAGAAGATGCCATCCGAGATGCCCGCGAGCCGGTCGAGGCTCGTGCCGGCGAGCTGGTTGTAGCTTCGACTGGCTCCCGGAGTTTGACCCATGCCGGTAAGGATGCTCTGAATGCTGGGATGGGCTGGCGTCTTACCGTCGTGGGCGCAGCTCAGAGGCGTCTTGAAGACAAAGTGAAGGCGCGAATCGCGGGCGCAGGCATCCCGAATTAGGTCAATCTATGACAAAAGCCTCCGAACTCGAGCGCAACCTGTGTCGCCAGGTGATCACTCTTGGATCCCGTGTAGGAGGGCAAAAGTCCGACGAGGCCGTGCAGATTGACTTTTGCCCCCCCCACAGCTATCGGACAAGCTTCAAGTCGCTTGATCCGCAGCGGCGCAATGCTCGGCCAAGCCCTGCATACTGCCGCTCGTGTTCGATAAGCGGGGCAGCGTCAAGGTGGACCTGACCCGAACTCAGGCGTTCAATCATGCTGAGCGCGCCCTCACCTCGCTCCATGTTCGGATCACGCGGTCCGACCTTCAGGGCGGCCTGATCGAAGCGACCTTTCCCGTGTCCTGGCGATCGTGGGGCGAGACGTTCACAGTTCGCATTTCAGGAGGGGACGGAGGTGTCCTTCTCGACGTCAGCAGCCGGCCCCGCACGCTGATGTTCGGCTTCATGGACTTTGGAAAGAACGCCGACAACGTCAGGCGTTTCGCCACTGCACCTGCGTTCGATTCTTCGGTGGTCGAAGCCCAGTACTAGTCCGTGAGGTGCCGCTGACCGCGATCCTG
>CAAGKR010015419.1_pt1 | contig 25245 bp, 17 predicted proteins | sample 2556971 | NCBI WGS metagenome assembly CAAGKR01 (sample SAMEA5207829, study PRJEB30636) | soil metagenome | biome: forest; feature: boreal; material: soil | place: USA | collected 2011-09 | depth 1 m | reverse complement strand
CCCACCACTTCGGGGCCGGCTCCGATCAGCCAGTAATGGTTGGCAAGCGCGACCAGCGCTTTCGCATCTTCAGGCCGCTCCGCGACCGCACGCTCGAGCGCGGGAAGCGGATCGGCTGGCTCTTCACTCGCATTGGACGTCTGCGGCTCGGTCATCTACTTGTTTTCGCTTTGGGGGATACAACCGGCGTGGCTTGTGTTGATCCAAATCCTCGATTCCGACTGAAAAGCTCCCAGCCTCCGGCTGCAAGCCGGCAGCTCCCTGCTTCGGTATTGTACTACCGGAGGTAACGGGGAATCTCGAATCCGAGCCTCGCTGGACAATACACGGGCTGCACCATACCATTCAACTGTTGCTGGACAATTCCGGCGATCGATAGTACCATTCATGTACAGGCGCAGCTCTCGTAGCGCGCCATTCCAAACAGAATAAGGTTCCGGATTTCGCGTGAGTTATGTCCGCGGTCCCCGTGAGCCATTCGAGCAGCACTTTTCTTCTCAGCCACACCACAACTGCATGAGCGAACGCCGACGTCCTTTTCGTCGCGGCCGGCGCAGCCGTCCGCCCGGCAATCAACCACTTTCTCCCGAATCCTACGGTGATGTCGATCCGTATCTGGAGCCAATGGATCCCTCAACACCTACATCAGACGCCGCACAGATTCCCGATGCGCGCGATAATATGACATCACCCGCACTACCATCTCCTATCCCCACACCAGGCGCCTCGCCTGAATCTTCAGCGACGCCAGACTCCGAATCAAATTCGCCACCGCCTTCCGGCGCTCCTCCCTCTGCTCCTGCAAACGGATCGGGCAACGCCGGCGCTCCACAACAGCAGTACAATCCGCAAACGATGGGTGGCGGCCAGCAGCGCGATGGCAATCAGCAGCAGCGTCACCCCGGCGAGCGCGATAACCGCAACAACGGGCGACGCGGTCGCAACCAGCGCGGACGCGGAAGACAGCGGCCGCAACAGCAGCAGCAGGGCGCGCCGCGCGGCGGCGACCAGGGTCAGCAGCGCGCACCAGCCGCGCCGGTCGTGCCCGATGGTGAGACCACAGGCTGGTTCGATCCGCAGCGCGAAGGCGGCTTCATCCGCCGCGCCGCCAATAGCTATCTGGCCGAACCGGGCGACGCCTACGTGCCGACCCAGATCATGCGGCAGTACATGCTGCGCCGGGGCGACCAGCTTCTCGCCACCACCGGACATGATCACCGCAATCGCATAGTCGTAGTCGACGTCAAAGAGATCAACGGAGCCGATCCGGAGGCATCAGCAAGGCGCCCCGATTTCGGCTCCCTCATCGCGTCATATCCCGAGCGAAAGCTCAAGCTCGAGACGGGAAAACCCGCCAAGAGCGGCCCCGAACTGACGCGCCGAGCGATCGATCTCATAGCGCCAATCGGCTACGGACAGCGCGCGCTCATCGTCGCTCCCGCCCGCGCGGGAAAGACCATGCTCCTCCAGGCGATCGTAGAAGGCGTGGCGATCAACCACCCCCAGGCTGCCCTCCTCGTTCTATTGGTGGACGAACGCCCCGAGGAAGTCAGCGAAATGATCACCTGGGGCTATGGCGAGGTTGTTGCCTCCAGCTTCGACATGCCGGCAGTCAGGCATACTGATGTCACTGAAATGGTGCTGGAACGGGCACGCCGACTCGTGGAGCTAGGCAAGGATGTCGTCATCGTATTGGATTCGATTACCCGTATGGCGCGAGCCTACAATACCGTCGAGCGCGGCACCGGCCGCACGCTTTCCGGTGGGCTCGATTCGTCCGCCATGGCGAAACCCAAGGCTTTCTTCGGATCCGCCCGCGCCGTGGCTCCGGAGCACGGCGGCGGGTCGCTCACCATCATCGCGACCGCTCTCGTCGAGACCGGATCGCGCATGGACGACGTCATCTTCGAGGAGTTCAAGGGTACCGGCAACTGCGAGATCAAGCTGGATCGGTCGCTTTCCGAGAAGCGGATCTTCCCCGCCATCGACGTCGCGACCAGCGGCACGCGTCGTGAAGACAAGCTCTTCCGTCCCGATCAGCTAGAGCATGTCTACACACTCAGACGCGGTCTACAGCAGATGCCATCCAGTTCCGCTATGGAATGGCTCATCAAGCGCATTGCGGCGACGCCCGGAAACGACGCGCTGCTGGAAGGCCTATAGGCCATCCCGCTCGCTGGGGACGCTCTTTCAGTCGGTCCTCGCCAGCGCGCTATTTCTTGCTCCCGCCAGACTCGCTTCACAGGACGCGCCGCCAAGCCACCCCGAGGTAGTCAACCTGACGCTCAAGGGCGTGAAGGCGGTGAGGAAGGACGAGCTTCTCCAGAACGTCTACACCACGCCTTCGTCCTGCAACAGCTTCATCCTCAAGCCGTTCTGCTGGATCAGCAAGGCGCACTACTTCTACACCAGGAAGTATCTCGACCACAAGGAGCTCCAGCGCGATGTGCTGCGCATCCGCGTCTTCTACTGGAAGCGCGGCTTCCGGGAGACCGAGGTCGACACCGCGGTGGTGCCACGCGGGCATAACGCGGTGGGTGTCACCTTCCTGATCAAGGAGGGGCCGCCGATTCTCATCTCGAGCATCGTCGTGAACCAGGCTATCCCGCTGTTGTCGAAGAGGGAGATAAACAGGAGCATGTCGCTTGGAGAGAAGCAGGCGCTGAATCTGATCAGGCTGGATTCGACGCGCTTCTACCTGCAGGCAAACCTGTTCGACAAGGGATACGCCGACGCTGTGGTCGACACGGCGGTAGTCGTCGACACCGCCACGCGCACCGCCGTGGTGACTTTCAATCTCGATCCGAAGTACAAGACCACGGTCGAAGACATCGTCATCAACGGCAACGACGGTGTGAGCGACCGCACGATCAAGAAATCGCTGACGTTCCACATCGGCGACATCTTCCGCCGCTCGGAGATGCTGCGCAGCCAGAGGGCGCTCTACGAGTCGAATCTCTTCCGGCGGGCGGCAATCGAGCCCAGACCTTCAATCGACATCGCGACGCCGGACTCGGCGAAGGTCATCGTCGTAACGGTGCAGGAGGCCCCGCCGCGTGAGGCGCGCCTGAGCGCGGGATTCAACACCATCGATTTCGTCCAGGTCGAAGGGCGGTTCACCCACTACAACTTCATGGGCGGCGGCCGTCAGGTGGACATCCAGGCCGCGGTCGGAAACCTTCTCGCCAGCTCGCTCAATGGGCGGGGCATTTTCCGCAATGCTTCAACTCCGCAGAACAGCGCTCTGGCGCGGTATTTCGTTCCCACGTACAACGCGAGCATCGATCTCCGGCAGCCATGGTTCGGCTCCCCGAACAACGAGCTCGCGCTCAGCCTCTTCTCGCATCGCCGGAGCGCGCCGGGGATTTACATCGACCGCGGTTACGGCACGAGTCTGACCTTCACGCGCTACGTCCTGGAGCGAGCGCCGGCCAGCCTCAATTATCGATTCGAGATGAGCAGGGTCGATGCAGGCGACGTCTATTTCTGCATCAACTACGGAGTCTGCGACCTGCCGACTCTCTCGGCGCTGCGAGGAAACCAGCGTCTCTCGCCATTCACGATCACCTCGTCCATCGATCGCACCACCGATCCATTCTCGCCGAACACGGGATTCCGCGCCAACGGAAGCGTGGAGCACGCGTCGGCGTTCACTCTCTCCGATTTCCGCTACAACCGCGCGACGGCCGACGGTGCCGCCTTCATGAAGGTGAGAAAGCGCGCCGCGATCGGCGCGCACGCGCGTATCGGCTGGGTGAATTCACTCGGGAGCACCAACCAGGCGGTCGGCATTTCCGCCGCATTCGGTGACGGGATTCTGCACCCGAGAAAGAGCTTCTACGCGGGCGGCTCGCACTCGGTGCGAGGGTTCGGAGAGAATCAGTTGGGACCGCGCGTTCTCACCATTCCGATCGCCACACTTCAATCGCACGACACCCTGAACGCGGCGTGCAAATCGGGCACCGATGTGACCGCCTGTAATCCCAACGCCGCCGGCCTAGCGGATCATGATTTCGAGCCACGCCCGCTGGGGGGGAATTTCGTGGCGGAGGGGAGCGTCGAGGTCCGCTTCCCCGTGTGGCAGCAGCTGAATGGAGCCGTGTTCATGGACGGCGGAATGGTGAGCCAGAGGACAAACCCTGCCCTTCCCAAGCGTAGGGCGGCCATCACCCCGGGCTTTGGGATGCGCTACCGCTCACCCGTGGGCCCCATTCGTGCCGATATAGGCTTCAACCCCGGGACAACGGAGTCCCTCCCGGTTGTAACCGAGAACATCGTAAATGGTCAGAAGACGCTCGTCACGTTGCAACAGCCCCGCATTTACGCGCCCTTCAAAGGGGGCGGAATCCTCAAGAGGATGGTCCTTCACCTCTCAATTGGCGAAGCGTTCTGATGCGTAGGTGGTGGGTGCGCCTGCTCGCGGGACTCGTCGTGGTGGCGCTGCTGCTGCTCGCGGCGGCTTACATCGTCACCAACTCCGACTGGGGGCGCGAGCGCGTCCGCCGGTACGTCCTCGGACTGATTCAGGGGAACAGTCACGGGATCGTACACATCGGCAGCGTGACCGGTAATCTCCTGCGCGGATTCACCATGCACGACGTCGTCATCACCGACAGTGCGCGCGCGCCATTCGTCAAAGCAGACGAGATCTGGGCCCGGTACAGCCTCGGCACTCTGCGCGGAAAAAGGATCGAGTTTTCCGAAGTGCGCCTGGTGAAGCCCGTGGTGGTCATCGACAGGCAGCCCGGCGGAAAGTGGAACTACGACCGGATCTTCCCGCGCGACACTACGACGCCATCCGGCACGCAGAAGACCGGCTGGGGAACGTGGATCCGATTCAGCGATGTCACGGTGCTCGACGGAGATCTCACCGTTCGCTCGCCCTGGAGTCCGGATCCGAGTCTCAAGCCGGCGCAGGCGAACGACGCAATGCGTCGCGCATTGGGACCCGAAGGGCGACTCGCGCTGGTCAAGGTTTCCAATGGTTACCAGAAGGTCTCGAGCTTCCATCGAATCAATGGACTCTTTCCTCTCGTACGCCTGGACGATCCCGCATACAAGAGCAGGTTGGTCGACGTCGCCGCTCTCAAGATGATTGCGGAGCCGTTTCGGCCGCCCGTCGCCGACGTGCGCGCGCTCACGGGGACGTTCGAGTTCACGGGAGATTCGGTGTGGTGGAAGGGCGCGCGTGCTTCATTCCCGACGACGCGCGTCGCGGGTGATGGGCGCTACTACATCAACAACGGCGATCTCCATCTCCGCCTGCACGGCGATCCCGTAAATCCCGCCGACATCCGCTGGGCGATGCCCGGGCTTCCCGAGCAGGGATCGGGCAAGCTCGACTTCGGTCTCGATTGGATGCGAAATAAGAGCGTCTATCTCGCCAGGAACATGGACGTCACGCTCGAGCGCTCGCACGTCACCGGCCAAATCGAAGTGACCGTGACGGATACGCTCGCGTACCGAGATGCTGACCTGCGCTTCACTTCGCTCGATACGCGGCTGCTGACGAAACTTTTCCCGACGATGAAATTTCCCCGTCCGCTGACGCTCACTGGTCAGGCCAGATTTGCCGGCGGAGAACATTCGCTTCGCGTGAATGCGGACGTGACGATTGACGACAGGCTCTCGGGACGGAGCCGTCTCCTCGCGACGGGCGTGATGGGATTGGTAAACGGAGTATTCAATGCCCGCGATCTCCACGTGCGAATGGTCCCGTTGCAGATGGGGCTCGCACAGGCGGTAGCGCCCTCCGTCAAGCTTGGTGGCATGCTCACGGGGAACGTGACGCTGAACGGAACGACCGCGGCGATCATGATGGCCCAGGGTGACGTCACGCACGTCGAGCGCGGATCGCTCTCGCGCGCGACGGGCCGAGCCTCGATGCGCGTGCACGGGTTGCCATGGTTCGACGTCGATGCGCAGATGCACCCCATTGCCCTCGCAACCATCGGCAGATTCGCGCCGAGCGTGGGACTGCGGGGCAGCGCGACCGGACCGCTGCGGCTCAAGGGATCGATAAGCGACCTCGCCATCAATACGCAGCTGACTTTCCACGACGGCGGATTTCTGGACCTGCGTGGAACGATGGATCTCGCCAGCAAAGTCGCAGGCTACAACCTCGATTTCACAACCCGCCTGTTCAACGCGAACACAGTTATAGCCAAGGCACCACAGACGTCGCTCAACGCAGTCGGGTCGGCGCGCGGACGCGGCTTCGATCCGGCGACGATGCAGTCGGTGTTCGTAGCGGATGTAACGGCGTCGAGGATCGACACGGTGTCGATTGACCGCGCCAACGTGAAGGTGGCAGCGGCCAACGGCGTGGCGCGCGTGGATACTCTGGCGCTGGAGCTTCCGCAGGGAATTGTCGAAGCGAAGGGGACGTTCGGTCTCGCGCCGGGACACAGCGGCACCCTCAACTATCACGTCGCGATCGATTCTCTCTCGCATATCGCCGGACTGATCTCCAACGATACCGGCGTCGTGAATCCCCGGCCGGGCATTCTCTCCGGCAGAATCGCGCGCGTCAAGGCGGATTCGACGAAACTCGCGCGCGCCACGGAAGTCGAGCGCGCGGTGACGGGCAAGCCGATGCCGCGCTTTGCCGTCGACACCCCGAAAGCGGTGCGCAAGAATGAGATCTCGGGCTCCGTGCAGGCGGATGGCGTAGCGACCGGTAATATCAGGAATTTCGGCCTCAAGGGGACCGCTTCGGGCTCCAACATCGCCGTCCGCGGGAACACCGTCGGGTCGTTCGTCGCCGACTACGACTGGATCAATGCGCGTACTCCGCAATCCCAGGTGAAGATCAACGCCCAGGCAAGATCGGTGAATGCCGCGGGATTCAGCCTCGACAGCGTTGGAGCGAAGTTCGCCTACCAGAAGCCGAACGGGACCGCTCAGATTGTCGTCAGTCAGGACAACTCGCGCAGGTACAGCGCGGATGCGCAGTTCGTTCTCAACAAGGTGCGGAACGAGCTTCGCCTCAACAATCTTCGGCTCCAGTTCGACACCAGCGTCTGGGCGAGCACGCGCGTCGCGTCCGTGCACTGGGGTCAGGCGGGCGTTGACATCGACAGTCTCGAGCTGCGCAACGGACCGACGGGCCGCATCTTCGTCAACGGACTTCTTCCGAAGCAAGGAAGCGCGAATCTCGACATCGCGGTGGACAACCTCAACGTCGGCGATGTCATCGCGCTGACGCAGAGCAGCGTCAACGCGAAAGGGCTCGTCTCGTTCAACGTGCATGCGACCGGTTCCACGGACAATCCGCAATTAAAGGGTGCCTTCGGCGCCACCAATCTGCTTTACAACGGGGGCTTGTTGCCGGAGCTGCACGGGAACGTGCAGTACGCCAATCAGACGTTGACGGGACGCGCTGAAGCGATGCGCCCGGGTCTGCCGCCATTCCTGGTAGCGGAGGGAACCGTTCCTATCAACCTCGCGTTGACCGGCGTCATTGGATCCAGATTCCCGGCCAACAGGCAGATCGCCCTAAACATCACCGCCGACAGTCTGCCCTTCGATCTGCTTCCGCGGTTCAGCGACTACGTCACCAACATGAGCGGTAAGGCGAGCGGCTCGTTCAAGCTGGTCGGCAGTTTGAACAAGCCTCAGCTCACCGGTCGGTTCGCGCTTCACGAGGGGCAGGCTCGGGTGGTGCTCGCCGGAATCAATCTCAATCAGATCGAAGCGTCGATCCGGATGCTGGGCGATACCATCGTGATCGACTCGATCGCGGCCAACAACAAGGGACGCATCGTTCTCAGCGGCGGGCTCGGGATCAAGTCTCTGACGGCGCCGAGCTTCGATCTCAAGCTGTACACGTCAGGTGCGCAGGTGCTCAACAACCAGCGTGGTCAGCTCCAGGTCGGCGCCAATCTCGTCATGATCGGCCCGTACAAGGATCCACACGTTACCGGCGACCTGCGCCTTCGTCAGGGCGTCATTTACATTCCCCGACCGGACAACAAGAATCTCGTGGGAGCCGGCGACCCCGCGCTCTTCAACGTCCTCGACACGGCGGTGATGTCGGATCGTGAGCTCTTTCCCGGCCAGTCGCCGCTGCTCGCCAATCTTCGCGCCGATGTGAATCTGCGAATCGATCGCGACGTCTTCGTCCGCTCACTGGAGGCGAACGTCGAGATTTACAGCGAGGCCGATCTTGGAGTGCACGTCAATCGCGCCAAGGAAACACTGGTGCTCGATGGAGTGATCCTGAGCGAGCGTGGCGAGTACACCTTCATGACGCGCAGATTCACGATCAAGCGCGGGTCGGCGACATTCATAAATTCGACGGATCTGAATCCGACGCTGCAGGCGACCGGCGAATACCAGGTGACACAGCCGAACCGCGAGGCAATCAACATCCAGATCGCCGTCGGTGGCACGGTCAGAACGCCGAACATTTCCCTCACCAGTGATGCACAGCCGCCGATTCCGCAGAGCGATCTGCTCAGCTATCTCGCGTTCGGTCAGTCGTCCAGCTCGCTCGTTCAGCTCGAGGGGTCCGGTCTCACCAACGGCGGTGGCGGCACCAATCTCGTAGGCGCGGGTGCTGCGCTCGCGAGCCGCCAGCTAGCGGGTGTCGCGCTCGGTGTCGCCGCCGATCAGATAGCGGGCAGCGCGGCGCGCTCCCTCGGCGCCGACGTGTTCACCATCACTCCCGCCGACGTTCAGACCGATGTCGGCAACTTCCTGCGAGGGACGCAGTTCGAGTTCGGGAAGTACGTGAAGCCGCCCACATTCATAGCGATAAAGTCTCCCCTCGATCCCTACGCGCTGGTGCGGCCGGGCGTGCAGCTTGTGCACCGATTTGGCGGAACGCGCGGCTATCGCCTGGAGACGGGCCTCGATACACGATACCTGTTGCAGGACCCGAGTCTGGCACTCAATCAGAACGTCGCCACCACCAGCGCGTTCGGAGCCTTCCTGATCAGAGAGTGGAGATTCTAGCAGCGCGTATCGTGGCCGGCCCTGCGCTGCTTATCTTGGGAGCTTGAGACATCTGCTGGTGACCCAGAACTTCCATCCCGAAGGCGGTGGGATGGCCCGTCGTTACACCGAGCTCGTGCGAGCATACGGAGAGCCGATGGACGTGTCGACGCTGGCGCACGATGGTTCCGAGGCGACGTCGAGTTTTTTGGGGAATGCCGTGTATCGGCAGCCCTTCGCGCTCGCTACGTCCAAGCGGGCGACCAGCCAGGCGCGGTGGGCGCGGTGGCTCGTAAACAGAGCCGGTAGCGTCGATGTATTTCACTGCGGCGAGATTCGGCCAGTCGGGTACGCGGTGGGCTGGGCGCACATCCGCACACGCATTCCGTACGTGCTGTACGTAAATGGCGGTGATCTCCTGCGCGAACAGGAAAAGACAAAGCGGAGCTTCCCAAAACGAATCAGCGGGCGCTATCTGCTCGAGAACGCATCGGGTATCATCGCGAATTCGTCCTGGACCGGATCGCTGACGAGAGAATTGATGGAAACGTTGTCTATCAAAGCGCCTCCGCCTGTTGCCGAGATAGATCTGGGAACGGACCCCGAGCAGTTTCATCCATCGCGCGACAAGGGCCGGCTGCGATCCCGCTGGGGCGTTGCTCAGGCGCCTCTCATGATCACGGTCGCGCGATTGGTACCCCACAAGGGACAGGACATGGGAATCGAGGCGCTGGCGCGGCTTCACGGAGAATTTCCGGATCTGCGCTACGTGCTGGTGGGAACGGGGCAGGATGAGTCGCGCCTGCAGGCGTTGGCCGCGCAGCGCGGAGTGAGCGACCGGGTGATTTTCGCCGGCGCGTTGTCGGACAATGAATTATCCGAGGCGTACGCCACGTCCACCGTCTATGCGGGGCTCTCCCGCCTCGACAAGGGAATCAACGTCGAAGGGTTCGGAATATCTTTCGTGGAGGCATCTGCGAGCGGGATACCAGTCGTCGCGGGTGATTCAGGCGGCGTACGATCAGCTGTGCGGGATGGGGAGACGGGGTGGGTGGTCGGTCCGACTGATATTCCCGCAATGGTCCAGCATATTTCCTCTCTACTGCGCTCGAGGGAAATGCGCGACAAGATGGGGAGAGCCGGGAGGCGGGCTGTGGAATCGCACTATAATTGGGATCGCGTGGGCCGCGAGACCCGAGAGTTCGTTAACTCCTGCATTCGTCCAACGTGAAGCTCAAGGAAGTCTTTTACGGACTCGGGCTCCGGCCGAAGCTGCGGGAGTATCCCTTCGACATCTCGAGCTTCACGTTGCCGAAAGACGGCGAGATTGGCTTCGCTCGCTGGCGGCATCCAAGCGCCAGACGGCGCGAGCAGAGCGGCGGCGGATTCAAGCTTACACAGCCAATGGTTGACTCGCTTCGCGCTTTTCTCGAGCCGGGCGACGTCGCGATCGACATCGGAGCGCACACAGGCGACTCGAGCCTCCCGATCGCATTGGCGGTGGGCACGGAGGGCGCTGTCTTCGCCCTCGAGCCGAATCTCTACGCCTACAAGGTTCTCCTCGCGAATTCGGCGCTCAACCGCACGAAGACGAACATCTACCCGCTGAACATCGCCGCCACACCGGAAGATGGATCGTTTGAGTTCGAGTATTCCGATCCGGGGTTTTGCAACGGCGGTCTGCACGCCGGGATCGATTCCTGGAAGCACGCGCACTTCTTCAAGCTCAAGGTCACCGGCCGCAACGTGCCGAACTTTCTCTCGGCAAATTTTCCCGAAGAAGCAAAACGGGTGCGTTACATCAAGATCGATACCGAGGGATTCGATCGCGCCGTTGCGTCATCAATGCGCAACGTGCTCGTCCAGCAACGGCCCTATCTCAAGACGGAAATGTACAAGCACACACCCGAGAGCGAGCGTCGCGGATATTATCACGACCTGCGGGAGCTCGGTTACACCTTGTACAAAGTCGAGAGCGAAGAGGAGGACTATCGCGCCAAGCCGCTAGACGAGGCCGATGTCATGAAGTGGTCCCACTACGATGTCTTCGCGGTGCCGGAGCGGTAGCTGCCAAACTCGCCACGCAAGCGGAGAAGTGGGCCCGTCACGGCGCTGGTGGTCAGCGAACCGATAGTCTCTCCCTCCCATAGCACGAGCTCTCCCTTGGTTTGCCACGGAGCGTAGGGCAGACAATCTGACTTCAGAAGAATCACGGCAGGCTTGTCGAACGCGGAAGCCGCGTGCGAAATGCTCGTATCGGGTGTGAACACAAGATGGCTCGATCCCACCAGCGCGAGAGCGTCTCGCAGGTTCGGCGTGGGAGCGTACTCCGCGATTATCGCTGCAGCGACGGTGCGCGCGCGGTCGGATTCCGCGGGTAGAGCCATGACGGTGATCGGCATGCGAGGGTACTGCCTCCGCAGCTCGCTCAATGATTCGATGAATCGCTCATCCGGCCACCGCCGCTTTTTCTCCGACGCCGACAGATTTACGAGAAATCGCGTTTCCTCCGGCTGCTCGAGCCTCCTGCTCGCCCGAATCCAGACCGCTTCTGCCGTGGACCGCTCCTCGTCACTAAGAACGATCTCGGGCCGCCAGTCGTAGTCATCGGCCACGAGCGCGAACGGCCCGATCAGGGACTTGGACGATTCGATGTAGTGAGTGAGCCCGCGCCGGTCGAACGGCTTGACGCGTACGTTGTAGACGCGGTCGTTGTTTCCGCCGCTCACGCCCACGCGGTACGGCACTGAGGCCGCGAGCATCAGAAGGGGCGTGGACGTGAATATCGGTGGATTGTTTATGCGGCCATCGACGATGACATCGTACTTCTCTTTTCGAAGCCGGGTCGCCAATCGAGCGTAGCTCTTCCACGACTTGCGGTCGAGCGCGAAAGCCTTCCCGACGTGCGGATTGTTCTCGAGTACCGGAAGCGTGAGAGAGTTACCGACCACATCCACGGTACCTCCCGCCGCCACCCGTGACAGCACGCGGATCACTCCGGTGGACATGATCATGTCGCCAATCCGCTCGTACCGGAGAAACAGGACTTTGAGCGGGCGATCCGGCAGGTTCGTGGTTCGCGGACCGCGGAGCCCGCTTGCGATCGCGCGCATCCAGGCGTAGCGCCACGCCTTTTCGATCTTCCGGATATCCACCAGTTAACCTCGGATTCAAGTTGGTGTCGCGACCGGGCCACAAGAATACTAAAGCAGGGAGCCGGAAGCTTTGCAGTTTCACAGCTGGGAGCTTATCTGGTGGCGTTAAGGATCTGCACAAAATGCGCAAACTCTCACGCCGGTATGAAAGCTCCAAGCTACTTCAACTGCAAAGCCTTCAGCTCCCTGCTTCGGTGTTCTCGTTGCCAAATCGCGAGAACATCTCTACTCTACGTCGTGTGTGCGGGCGGGCAACTGTAATCAATCCAGACGGAATCACGGAGAAGGTGTATGGCTTCACCCGCCGGTTTGTGCCGAGCGGCTGGAAGCCGCGGTACAACTTGAATCCGCGCGACGCGATTCCCGCCGTCTACTACGATCCGTTCCTGCGCGAGCGCGTGCTCAGAGTGATGCACTGGAACCTGATCCCCGAGCATCTGGTGGGCCGCGAGAGGGTCGACGCGTTCGACTCACAGTACTCCACCTTCAATGCCCGCATCGAGACAGTTGCGTCGGTACCCACCTTTCGCGACTCCTGGCGCAGCCGGCGCTGCCTCGTTGTCGTCGACGGAATCATCGAGTGGGTTGGAGAGAAGGGGCACAAGGTCCCGCACCTGATTCGTCAGCACGATCGTGCGCCGTTCGCGATGGCGGGGCTATGGAGCCGGTGGCGCGGCAAGACGGAAGCCGAGGATGTCTGGTCGTGCAGCATCGTCGTCAAGGACGCGGACGAGTGGTACAGCCGCTTTCACAATCGGATGGCGGTGCCTCTCGATCCGGGGGTCTACGACCGCTGGCTGGATCCCCAGCGCAGGAACGGTCAGCTCGATCTGTTGAGCAGCGCGCCGTATCGCAAGGAAGAACACTTCGAGTTCTCCCCAATCTCGCGGCGCGTCAACAATCCGAGATACGACGCCGCCGATTGTCTAGAGCCCGATGCGGATGACTCTAGTGGTTTGCTCCGTAATCATCCCACAGCGTCGCCATAGCGCGCATCCCGAGCCGGAAATTCTCTTCGCTCATCCACTCGTCGGGCGCGTGCGCATTTTCTCCGGGCAGACCAAAGCCGACCAGTAGCACCGGAGCGCCGAGTATCTTCTCGAAATCCCCGACGACGGGAATCGATCCCCCTTCGCCGGTGATCACCGGCTCCTTCCCAAATGCAGCACGCAGTGAGCGTCGCGCGGCGTCGTAGATCGGCCCGTTGAGCTCGGCGCGCCAGGGTCGCCCGCCGTGGAGATGATTGACCCGCACCTTCACGCCCTTGGGCGCGACTTTCGCCACGTGTGCCTTCATCAGCTTCTCGATCTCGGCCGGGTCCTGGTCGGGAACCAGCCGGCAGCTCACCTTGGCCATCGCCTTCGCGGGAAGGACTGTCTTCGCGCCCTCACCCGTGTAGCCGCTCAGCATCCCGTTCACCTCGCACGTCGGGCGAATCCACAGCTTCTCGAGCGTCGTGTAGCCTTTCTCGCCGCCGAGCGCGTCGACACCCGTCTCTTTCATGAAAGTCTTGTCGTTGAACGGCAGGGAGCGCATCTGCTTTCGGACCTTCGGGTCCCATGCCCGCACGTTCTTGTAGAATCCGGGGATCGCGATTCGACCGTTCTTGTCGTGGAAGGTCGCAAGGATGCGCGCCAGCGCCATTGCAGGATTGACGATCGCTCCGCCGTAGATACCCGAGTGTAGATCGCTTTTCGGACCCTGCACGTTGATCTCGAAGTACGCGAGTCCGCGCAGCGACGACAGAATCGATGGCAGCCCCGGCGCGAACATCGACGAATCGGAAATCACGACCGCGTCGGCCGCGAGCAGCTTCTTCTGCTCCTTGACGAACGATGCGAGGTTTTCGCTGCCGACTTCCTCCTCGCCCTCGGCGATGACTACAACGTTGACGGGCAGCTTCTTTCGCGTGGCGAGATGGGCTTCGAGAGCCTTGATGTGTAGGAACAGCTGGCCTTTATCGTCCACGGACCCGCGCGCGAATATTTTCCCATCCCGCACACTTGGCTCGAACGGCGGCGACGTCCACAAGTCGACCGGCTCGGCCGGCTGCACGTCGTAGTGACCGTAGATGAGCACCGTCGGCGCTCCCGGAGCATTTCTCCATTCGCCAACCACGACCGGGTGTCCAGGGGTCGGGTAGAGCTTCGCCGATATTCCAATTTGTTCGAGCGCGTTCTGGACCCACTCGGCTGCGCGTCGAGTATCGGCGTTGTGATCCGATTTGGCGCTGACGCTCGGGATTCGCAGAAACTCGAACAACTCGTCGTGGATTCGCGAGTCGTTCCTGCGGAGAAAGTCCTCCAGATCTGAGGGGATCTTGCCCGCCGCCTTGGCTGTGGTGGTCGAAGTTTTCATGGTAGGAGATTCGTTGGTGTCGTCGTTTTCGTAAAAGAGGTGCGACCAGCAAGCCGGATCACCTGCCATTTCCGGTTCCCGCGATTGCGCCGACTGCCGCCATCCCCGCGAAGGTGGCAATGATGCATAGCAATACGCTCCCGACAATGTAAGTCGCGGCGCGAGCGTACTCGCCGCCTTCGATCAAGCCGACCGTCTCGAAGCTGAAAGTCGAGAAAGTCGTAAATCCGCCGCAGAAGCCGACAACGAGCAGCGCTCGCAGCTCGGCCGACGTCTGCATATTGAGCAAATAGCGGACGAAGACGCCGATGAGAAAGCAGCCGGCGACGTTCACAAAGAAGGTGCCCACCGGGAATCCACTCGCGCTCGAGCGCTGGACCGCCCCGCCAAGCAAGTAGCGCAGGAGCGAGCCCGCTGCCCCGCCGAGGGCAATGAGGAACAAGATCATCGAGAGTCTCCAGGCGCCTGTTGACTACTCACTCGTCACAGCCCCTAATTTCAACTGGTTCGCGCGAAGGAGGAAAGATGCACGGCTTCAAAGGCGAGCGGGTGCTGATGCGAATACACATCGGCGAGCGGGACAAGTACGAGGGGGAGCCCTTGTACTGGGCGATCGTACAGCTCCTCAGAAAGCGACATTATGCCGGTGCCACAGTCACGCGCGGCATCATGGCCTTCGGCGCGAGCAGCCGCATTCATGCCGCGAGATTTCTGGAGCTGTCAATGGATCTTCCGATCGTGGTGGAATGCGTCGATACGGAGGAAAAGATACAGGAAATTCTTCCCGAGCTCGACAAGATGGTCGGCGGCGGGCTGATAACCCTGGAGCGCGTGAAAGTCATCATGTATCGGCCGCACGCCGCAGAGCAGGAGCAGCCCGACGATTGGTCGATCGATATTACGGGATCAGGAAGGATCGAGCAGGAGCGCGCCAGGGCAAAGTAATGCGTGCAATGAAGACACGACGATGATGGCAACTCCGATGCGCCCGCCGCCCTAGGGCTCGTCGAAGCACCACGCTGCTTCGGCAACTGTGATAAAGACCCGTCCGTTCGAGAATGCGGCGGCCGACGAGAAAAGCGGGTCATAAATGCGCGGCTGGCTGGTTATCGCAACGGTGCTTCCCGTTTCACGGTCGAGGATTATGAGCTCTCCACCGATCGGGAAGATGATTCGGCGGTCCGTGACAAGCATGTCGTTCCCTGTCGCAGCGGGAAAGGGAGCATTCCAGATTACGATTCCATCCCGCGCTCGCAACGCGTGTATCTGCTGGTCTCCGCCATCGACATACACAATATCACCGTAAAGCGCAGCGCCAGCTATTGTCGAGATCAGGTACGGAGCGGCGACAGTGAATTCCCAGACAACTCTCTGTGTAGTGCGATCAATCGCATAAGTGCGCGCGGAGAGGGTGTGCACGATGACGAGGTTCTGGTAGACCACCGGCGCAGCCCAGATGAGAACTCCGGAACCCTCGTATGGTAGCCGTACTCGCCAGAGCTCACCGCCAGAGAGACGGTCGATCGCGACGAGCCATGCCTCGGAGTACCCCCCCGGCCGATTGACGAAGTGCCACAGTGTGGCAAAGACAGTGTCACCACTTACCAGCACGCTCATCGAGCCCGATCTGAAGACTCCCGACGTTGCGGTATCACCCTCTATTCGACCGGGCCTCCACACCCAGCGTGCCTTTCCGGTGTTGAGATCAACGGCGCTCACTGAGGCCCCCCACGCCGGGATGTAGACCGTCTGATTGTCAGCGTCGATGTGCGCTTCAATTACGGATCCGGGGTAAGCGGGGTAGCCGGGGGGAACGCCAACGGTATCGTCGGGTGAGTTGTACTGCCAAAGTTCGCGACCGCTGATCGCGTCGAGGCCGACTGTGTAGTTGATGACAGGTGCAACGACCACTCTATTCCGAACCAGAATGTTCGCTCCATCGATTGGATCAGGGCCGACCTTGGTGGTCCAGAAGCGTTTGCCGGTCTCTACATCTCGCGCGATCAGATCGCCGAATCCATCACCGAAATACGCGACGTTGTCCGAGACCGCAGGGCGCGCGTTCGCCCACCCCGATTGAGGTTGGTACCATCGTTCAAGCAGGCCGGATCCGGGGCCGGTCGCATCGCGACAGGAACAGACAGAGGCTGGGAGGGCCACACCAAGTCCAGCAATGCGTGAAAGGAGGAGCAATGGGAATCGCATGCCCCACGATAACCGCAGCGAGGTTCATCGCTTATACGTCACATGACGTAGCAAACTTTGCCGCACGACCTGATTAAGCTTCATTCGTTCGGCTACAATGCGCGGCGCGCAGCTTGCGCCAAATCCGCTAATCATGCCCAACCGCCTCGCCAAGGAAACCAGCCCTTACCTGCTCCAGCACGCCGCTAATCCGGTGGACTGGTACCCGTGGGGATCGGAGGCGCTCGAGAGGGCCAAGCGCGAGGACAAGCCGATCCTCCTCAGCATCGGCTACGCGGCGTGCCACTGGTGCCACGTCATGGCGCACGAGTCGTTCGAGGACGAAGAGACCGCGCGCATCATGAACGAAAAGTTCGTCAACATCAAAGTCGATCGCGAAGAGCGGCCGGACATCGACGGCATCTACATGCAGGCAATCCAGGCCATGACCGGGCACGGCGGCTGGCCCATGACGATGTTCCTGATGCCGGATGCCAATCCGTTCTTCGGAGGCACCTACTACCCGCCGGACGATCGGCACGGACTCCCATCGTTCCGCAAAGTTCTCGAGTCGGTGAGCGACGCGTTCGAGAAGAGACGGCCGCAGGTCGCGGAGACCGCACAGCAGCTGAAGGAGGTTTACGAGACCAACAGGGTGAGAGTGCAGAGCGGCGGCACGCTTGCGCCGCAAATGCTCGAGATTGATTACCGCTCGCTCCTGCAAAAGTACGACGAGCGCCACGGCGGCTTCGCCAGCGCGCCGAAGTTTCCCTCGACGATGATCCTGGACTTCCTGCTGCGGTACTGGAAACGCACAGGTACCGCGCACGCTCTCGAGATGGTCACCAATTCGTTCCGGAAGATGGCAAGGGGTGGGATCTATGATCAGGTCGGCGGAGGATTTGCCCGTTACGCCGTGGATACGGCATGGCTAGTCCCGCATTTCGAGAAGATGCTTTACGACAACGCCCTTCTCGCCCGGCTTGGCGCTCACCTCTGGCAGGCGACGAAAGACGAAGAAGTCCGGCGCGTCACCATCGAAACCGTCGAGTGGGTGGCGCGCGAGATGACGTCGCCCGAGGGCGGATTCTATTCCTCACTCGACGCCGACAGCGAAGGACACGAAGGCAAATTCTACGTCTGGAGCGAGAACGAGCTTGATTCACTCCTCGGCGCCGACGCACGGGTGTTCAAATCCTATTACGGCGTGACGCGCGAGGGAAACTTCGAGGGGAAGAGCATTCTGTTCGTCCAGGGTGATCACCGTGTTGCGGCTACTCGTGCCGGTGTGGACGAAGAGATGCTCGACGCCGTTCTTGCGCGCGCCAGACGCATCCTTTATGACGCTCGCGCCAAGCGGGTCTGGCCCACACGCGACGAGAAGATACTCGCGTCATGGAATGGCCTGATGCTGCGCGGAGTCGCGACAGCCGCGCGTGTATTCGACCGCAAGGATTTTCGCGAGCTCGCGATTCGCAATGCGGAGTTCCTGTGGCGCGAGATGGTGAGGAAGGGCCGGGTGATGCGCTCGCACAAGGAGGGCGTCACGCGAATCAGCGGATTCCTCGAGGACCACGCCGCTGTCGCCCTCGGATTTCTGGCCGTCTACGATATCACGTTCGATCAGAGCTGGGTCGAGCGCGCGGAGGAAATCACGCGCGCCATGATCGAGTGGTTCTGGGATGACAGCGTTGGCGCGTTCTTCGATACCGCCAGAGACGCCGAGCAGCTGATAGCGCGTCCGCGAGACATCACCGACAACGCAATTCCGGCGGGGACCTCGCTCGTCGTCGAGTTGCTGCTCCATCTTTCTGAGCTCGAGCACGACACCGAGCACCGCCGGCGCGCTGTTTTCACGCTGGAATCGCTCGCCGAGCCGATGACCAGGTACCCGACGGCGTTTGGTCACCTGTTGGGATCCGCCGACATGGAGCTGAATGGCGCCGTCGAGGTGGCGCTGGTTGGCGACATCAAGAGTGCGCCTTTCAAAGCACTGGAGAGAGCGGTCGCCGAGCAATACGTTCCGTCCCTCGTTCTGGCGGGCGGGCTGCAAATGGCCAACTCACCGGTGAAACTTCTCGACGATCGGCCATTTGTCGGCGGCAAGCCGACGGCGTACGTATGTCGCAGCTACACCTGTGATAAACCGGTGACGAAACCGAAAGAGCTCTCTGCTCAGTTGGAGAGCGCGTCGAAGACCATAACCACAACCGCGGCCGTCCTCTGAGTGACTGACCAGAATCCATCATTCACCCGCGGGATATTCGCCGGTGTCGTGCTCGACTCGCTTCTCTTTCCCTACCCGCGTCCGCTCGATGAGCGGAACCCTGACGAAGCGCGCACCGTTCGCCGCCTTATAAAAGAGCTACGCCGCCTGGACGGTGATCTGATTGATTCCAGCAGGTTCGACGAAGAGGAAACGATTCCGGAGAACGTCATCCGCGCGTTCGCGGAGATCGGGATGCTCGGGCTGACGATCCCGAAGAAGTACGGCGGTCTCGAGCTCTCGTCCTCGGCGTACGCGCGGGTGTTCGAGACGCTCTCGGCGATCGACGCATCTCTCGCCGTTCTCGTCGGCGTTCACTGCGGGCTGGGATCGAAGGCGATCGTGCTGCATGGCAACGATCAGCAGAAGGAGCGGTATCTACCGCCGCTGGCGCGTGGTGATTTTCTGGCCGCATACGCGCTGACGGAGCCCGACGTCGGCTCCGATGCGCAGAACATCAAGACGACGGCGATGTTGTCGAAGGACGGATCGCACTGGCGTCTCAATGGCAGAAAGATCTGGATCGGCAACGGACATCGCGCTGGAGTGATTGCGACCTTTGCTCAGGCGCTCGTGCAGCGTCGTGGCGAGACGGTGCAGCGTACGACCGCATTTCTCATTCGGCCGGACATGCCCGGTTTCCGCGTAGTGGGCACAGTACGAAAGCTCGGCATCCGCGGCTCGACCCAAGCCGAGCTGAGTTACGAGGCCCTCGAAGTGCCGGCGGACCATTTGCTCGGCGCCGTCGGCAGAGGATTTAGTGTCGCCGTCCACGTATTGAATGCCGGCCGGCTCACGCTCGCGGCGGGATGCACTGGTGGCACCAAGCGCACGCTCGGGGATATGACTGCGTACGGCGAGCAGCGGGTGCAGTTCGGACATCCCCTCGACGATTTCGAGATCACTCAGCGAAAGCTCTCCCGGATAGCGAGCGAGATTTACGCGTCCGACGCGATGCTCGGCATTCTCGCGGCGCTCGTAGATCGCGGCGACAACGATTTTTCGCTCGAAGCGGCGTGCGCCAAGGTCTTCGCCAGCGAGATGGTGTGGCGCGCCGCCGACGACATGGTGCAGCTCGCGGGCGGCCGGGGATACGTGAAGCCGTATCCGTACGAGCGGATGCTTCGCGACTCGCGCATCAATCGCATCTTCGAGGGCGCGAACGAGGTGCTGCGACTGTTCATCGCGCTGAACGGAGTGCAGGCACCGGCCGAAGCGCTGAAGGAGGTAGGCTCGGCGCTCCGGCGTCCGCTGCGGAATCTTGGGCTTCTGAGCGGATACGCGACCTCGCGCATGAAGCTGCGACTCGGCCAGACATCGACGCTGGACATCGACGTTCACGAGCGTCTCAAGAAGCACAAGGAGTATTTCGAGAAGCACGTCGCAGATCTGGGCGCCAGGACCGACAGAGCGATCATCCGCCACCGGGAAAAGATCGTGGACAGTCAGCTCGTGCTGGAGCGCCTGGCGAACATGGCGATAGACCTGTTCGCGACGGCGTCGGTGATCGCGCGGACGCAGAGCCTGATCGACGAGCGCGGGGTGGAGACGTGCGAGCGGGAGATCGCGCTGTGCGATCTATTCTGCGTCGAGGCGGGCCGCAGGTTTCGCGCGAATCGGAACATGCTCGACCCACGGGAGGACGACGTGGACGACACCCGCCGCGCAATCGCTGCCGACGTCCGGAGCGGGAAGGGCTACTTCGTAACTGACGCTATTCTCGACGAATAGGCGCGCTGATCTCTTTGCGCGCTGCGATTGGCATCTCTGTTTGGGGTCGGCGAGGGTGCCCTCTTCGGCGACGACGGGCGCTGGTCGGAGCCCCTAACTGCGCTCCTTCGCTTTGCTCAAGTCGCGGGTCTCCTCGGGCGCGCCCTTGGACGTCGCCTGCGAGGACACCCTCACCTCCCTGTACAGATCTCTAACTGCGCACGCGGCTGTGACACGCGCCTACCCCCTGTAGACCGCGCAGTCCCGAACTGCCGCATGCCGCTGTCCATACCACGCTCGCGACGCGGGCGAGACTTTACACGCCGCCTTGATGCGCGGGGGGAGGACCCCATTGGGGAGCCGGGTGGGGGTGTCCTCGCAGGCGACTTGAGCGAGCGACCAAGGAGACCCGCGACTGAGCAGAGCGAAGGAGTGCAGTTAGGGGCTCCGCCAGAGCGAGCGTTGTCGCCGAAGAGGACACCCCCACCCGACGCACCGGCGATGCAATCAGAGCCGCACCCAAACACCGAGGCGGCACAAAGAAATCAGCCCATGTCGCCCAGCGTAGGAATGAACTGCGGCGCGCGGCGGTGCTTCGTGGACTGCTCGAAAGAGTACGCGAGCTTGATTAGCGTCGGCTCGCTGAACGCGCGACCGAAAAAGGAGATACCCACCGGCAGACCGTGCGAGAACCCCGCGGGGACGTTGATATTCGGATAACCGGCCACCGCCGCGGGCGTCGAGCTCGCGCCGGTGAAATGATCGCCGTTGATCAGATCCGTAGCCCACGCCGGACTCCCCGTCGGCGCCACGATCGCGTCGAGCTTGTACTTATCCATCGTCGCATCGATCCCGTCCATGCGCGACATCTTCAGATTGCTCGCGAGCTGGTCGAGATACTTTTTCTCCGTAAGCGGCCCCTTCGCCTGCGCCTGGATCATTATCTCCTGCCCGAAAAACGGCATCTCCTGATCCTTGTGCATTTCGTTGTAGACGATGATGTCCTGGAGCGACTTCACCGGAGCCTTGGGGCCGAGTGATGCGAGATAGCTGTTGAGATCGGCCTTGAACTCGTACAGCAGAACGTCGAACTCGCTGTCATCGAACTTTCCGGCCGTCTCGATGTTGGCGGGATCGACTATGATCGCGCCCTGCGCCTTCATCGCGTCGATCGCATCGTTGATCAGCTTGTCCGTGACGTCGCTGTAGCCGAAGAACTTTGCTCGCGCGACACCGATTCTCGCGCCTCGCAATCCGTTCGCGTCGAGGAAGGTCGTGTAGTCGATCTGGCCACGCGCGCTGCTCGATGATGTCGCGGGATCACGCGGATCGACTCCGGCCAGAACGCTGAGCAGAATCGCGGCGTCTCTCACTGTGCGCGTCATCGGGCCGGCGGTGTCCTGACTGTGAGCGATAGGGACGATTCCCGCCCGACTCACCAGGCCGATCGTAGGCTTGATTCCGACGATCCCGTTGGCCGCCGACGGGCAGACTATCGAACCGTCGGTCTCTGTTCCGACCGCGAGGGCGGAGAAGTTCGCGGAGACGGCCGCGCCCGATCCGGAGCTCGAGCCGCACGGATTTCGATCCAGTATATATGGGTTCTTCGCCTGCCCGCCGCGTCCGCTCCAGCCGCTCGACGAATGCGTCGACCGGAAATTCGCCCACTCACTGAGATTCGTCTTGCCGAGGAGGATCGCGCCCGCCGCGCGCAGCTTGGCCGCGATTGTGGCGTCCTCCGGAGGAATCGATCCCGCGAGCGCGTAGGAGCCGGCGGTCGTCGTCATCCTGTCGGCGGTGCCGATGTTGTCCTTGACCAGAATCGGAATTCCGTGCAGTGGCCCGCGGACCTTCCCTGCCTTTCGCTCCCGATCGAGCGCGGCCGCAATCGACAGCGCATCGGGGTTGATCTCGATGACGCTCCGAAGCGTGGGTCCCGTGCGGTCCAGCGCGTGGATCCGGTCGAGGTACTGCTGGGTGATCGAGTGCGCCGTCACGCGACCGGCTGTCATACCAGCCTGGAGATCCGCCAGGGTCGTTTCCTCGAGGGCAAATGGCGCAATGCGGAATCGGTTCGTCGCTGTTAGTGCCTTCTGCTCTTCGCTCGTAATGACTTCGGCCGCCAACGGTTTCCCGCGAAGCGCCAGACTACCGCCAGCTACCGCACTGAGTCGCACGAAATTCCTACGATCCATGACGCTCCCTCACTGAAAAGAGTGATTGCAGCAGGTCAGCGCAGCTTCTTAGAATGGTCCCGCAGTGCTGGCAGATCAACTTACACTTGATCTCCTTGACGTCCGTCGAGCCGCAAACATCGCACACCTCGACGTTCATCAATCGAAATCCAGCGCCAGATCGAGTGCCGGCGCCGAGTGCGTCAACGCTCCGACAGAGATCCAGTTCACGCCCGTGTCGGCGATCCTTCGCACGCTCTCGAGCGTGACCCCTCCAGATGCCTCCGTCACCGCGCGGCCGTCCACGAGCTTCACCGCCTCGCGGAGGTCGGGCAGATGCATGTTGTCCAGCATGATCACGTCGACCCCCGCGTCGAGCGCGGCCTCTACCTGGTCGAGCGTGTCGCACTCGACTTCCACTTTCACCCCCGCCGGCGCCACTGCGCGTGCGCGCTTGACGGCAACTCCGATGTCGCCATCCACGGCCGCGAGATGGTTGTCCTTGATGAGAACCGCCGACGACAGATCCATTCTGTGATTCAATCCCCCACCCGCGCGGACCGCGTACTTCTCCAATCGCCTTAGCCCCGGGGTCGTTTTGCGCGTGTCGAGAATATGCGCTCCGGTTCCAGCCACCGCCTCTACATACCGCGCTGTGAGCGTCGCGATGCCCGACAGATGCTGCACGAAGTTGAGCGCGACGCGCTCCGCCAACAGCAGGCCGCGCGCGTGACCCGAGAGGAACATCACGGGCATGTCCGCACGGACCTTGCTGCCATCGTCATGATCGATCCGGATCGTCACCGCCTTGTCGAGCTGCTCGAACGCATCGCACGCGAGCTTGAGGCCCGCGATGACGCCCGATTGCCTCGCCACCAGTCTGCACCGCGCCCGGCGATCCGATACCACCGTCGCCACGGTGGTGATGTCGTGCCTGGTATCGTCTTCCTCGAGCGCGGCTGCGACGATCGATCGCGTTTCCTTCGCCGTCAGCGGGAAATGAAGACCCTCTTCCCAGAAGAATCCGTGGGCGGCGAGCTCGCTCTCCCGCCGGATCATTCGCCTGGATCTACCGATGAATCGGGAACCGGAGAGAGCGGAGTCTGCCCTCCTATCGCTACCATTCGCTCGATCGCGAGTCGGGCGCGTGCTGCGATCTCCTCCGGCACCGTTATCCGATGCTCCATGCGCCGCAGCGAGTTCAGCACTTTCGGCAGCGTCGTCACCTTCATGAAGGCGCAAACCGCCTTCGGGTTCGCCGGATAGAACGTCTTGTTCGGGTTTTCCCGGCGCAGTCGGTGCAGAATTCCGACCTCCGTCGCGACGATGAATTCGTCGGCGCCCGAGAACTTCGGACGCTTGATCATCCCCTCGGTGGACAGAATCTGCACTCCTACCGGATCCACGTCGCCGGCCGATACCGCTTCGACGACGCTGGTCGCGCAGCCGCATTCCGGATGGATCAGAAACTCCGCGCCCGGATGCGCAGCGCGCTGGAGTCTGATGTCCTCCGGATCGATCCCCGCATGCACGTGACACTCACCCATCCAGACGTGCATGTTCGCGCGGCCGGTGATGCGCCGCACGTGCGCGCCGAGGAACATGTCGGGGAGAAAGAGGACCTCTTTGTCGCCGGGGATGGAGTTGACGATCTCGACCGCGTTTCCAGAGGTGCAGCAATAGTCGCTCTCCGCCTTCACTTCCGCCGTCGTGTTCACATATGACACGACGACCGCCCCCGGATGCTCGGCCTTCCACTCGCGCAGCTGCTCCGCGTTGATCGTCGCCGCCAACGAGCAGCCGGCGGCGAGATCGGGCAGCAATACAGTTTTCTGGGGCGAGAGCACCGCCGCCGTCTCCGCCATGAAGTGCACGCCGCAGAACACGATCACGTCCGCCTTCGTTTTGGCGGCTTCACGACTCAGCCCGAGCGAGTCACCGACGAAATCCGCGACGTCCTGCACTTCCGGCCGCTCGTAGTTGTGCGCGAGGATCACAGCGTTGCGCCCTCGCGCGAGAATCTTGATCTCCTGCTGCAGATCGGCGTGCAGATTGGCCGAGGTATCTACCATTCGATGTGCCTGCCACTCCATTTGCGTTTGGCGCGCGGAAAGTCGCTTCTATAATGTCCACCGCGCGACTCTTTTCTCAACAGCGCCGCGTCGGTGATCAGCAGCGATGTCTGTACCATGTTCATCTCCTCGGTGGCCCCTGAAGGCAGACGCGACTCGATTTCGGTCAGCTTCGCGTGCCCGAGCCTCAGGCCCTTGGCGCTGCGATCGATGCCGCAGTAGTCCCACATCACCCGCCTGATGCTGTCCGCGGCAACCAGGGCCGCGCCGCGGTCCCGCAGAACCGGTACGTCCCAGTTCTTCTTGCGCGGCGGAGCCGGCAGCTTCTTGACCTGGATCATATCTCTCGCCACACGCTCGGCGAAGACGAGACCCTCCAGCAGAGAATT
>CAAGKR010179801.1_pt1 | contig 25259 bp, 24 predicted proteins | sample 2556971 | NCBI WGS metagenome assembly CAAGKR01 (sample SAMEA5207829, study PRJEB30636) | soil metagenome | biome: forest; feature: boreal; material: soil | place: USA | collected 2011-09 | depth 1 m | reverse complement strand
GCGCGCAAGATAGGAATCCATCTGCGAGCCGTCGACAGAAATATTCACAGCCTGACTGATCATCGCTCTCCTCTTCCCCGGGAGGCTCCCACTTATGCCTGCGGCTACAACGGCTCCTATGGATCGCCTGCAGATTGTCACCGTGCCGCAGTCCCTGCGCCTGCGCAGCTTTGCAGAGGACGTCGCCGCGGGACTGAACGCTAACCCGAAGTGCCTGAACTCAAAATACTTCTACGATGCGGTCGGCTCTGCGCTCTTCGATGCGATTACGCAGTTGCCCGAATACTACCTCACGCGCGCGGAGACCGGTATTCTGCGCGAATGGGGATGGGAGATCGTGCGCGCTTTGGGCAATCCGGTCGAGTTCATCGAACTTGGCAGCGGTAGCGCGGCGAAGACGTGTATTCTGATCGAAGAAGCGTTGCGCGTCCAGCGGGCGCTGCGATACTCGCCCATCGACATCTCCGCCGATGCCTTGCGCGCAGCGGCAGGTTCGCTGGTTGAAAGTTATCCGGCATTGCGCGTCAGCGGGTACGTCGGAGATTATTTGTCGATTCTGGATACCCCGCATCTGCAGCGAAACGACAAAGTGCTCGTCATGTTCATGGGCTCCAACATCGGCAACTATGAGCCCGCGGAAGCCGTGGCGCTGCTGCGCAGAGTCGCGGCGATGCTCAAGCCCGGTGACGGCTTGCTGCTCGGGGCAGATTTAAAGAAGGATCGCCGCGACCTGATCATGGCTTATGACGATCCGGCCGGCGTGACGGCGGCATTCAACAAGAACGTGCTGGCGCGGATCAACCGCGAACTGGGAGCCGATTTCGATGTGAAAAACTTCGAACATGTGGTGGAGTATGAAGAAGATCGCGGCGGACTGCACTCATACTTGGCAGCGACGCGCGAACAGAGCGTGAACGTCGGCGAGATCGGCTTGCAGTTGCATTTTGAACCCGGCGACCGCATCCATACCGAGTCGGCGTACAAGTATTCGATTCAGAGCATTGGCGAGATTGCGCGCCCGGCGGGGTTGAGCGTCGCGCGCACCTGGGTCGATGACGCGCAGCGCTTCAGCGTCAATCTGCTGGTGCGCGCACCGTGATCCCGCGCATCGTCTCCCTCTGCATCGCGCTCGCGCTCGCCGCAACCATACCGGGCATTGCGATCGCCGCGCCGCGACCCGTTGCCGCCGAAGATCTCTTCACATTCACGTTCATTACGAATCCGCAGATCTCGCCCGACGGTTCGCGCGTCGTCTTCGTGGCGACGCGCCTCAATGGTCCAAAAGAAACCTACGACAGCAATCTGTACTTGGTTGCAGTGGCGGGTGGAGAGCCTAGGCGTCTGGGGAGTACGGGCCGCGACAGCGATCCCGTTTGGTCGCCGGACGGCTCCACGATAGCGTTTACGCGCGGCCCCGCCAAGAAAGGCGCGCGTCCGCAGATCTTCGCTTACGATGTCGCGAGCGGGCGCGTGCGGCAGGTGACGCGTCTCAAACAGGGCTCAAGCGGCGCAGTCTTCTCGCACGACGGCAAGCACATCGCGTTCCGCGTCGTCTCAATCGAGCCGGCGCCTGCGGCGCGCATCAATTTTGCCGCCGCGGGTTTCAAGCCGAAAAAGGATCAGCGCAAGAGCGACGTGCGGATCGTGACCGACATGCACTTCGAAAGCGACGGCGCGGGCTACACCTACGATCGTCATCCGCACATCTGGGTGATGAACGCGGACGGCAGCGGCGCGCGTGCGTTAACGAGCGGGGTGTGGAGTGAAGGCAATTCGCGCTGGTCGCCCGACGACAAGACGATCGCCTTCGATTCGCTGCGCTACCACTCGCCCAGCCTGGGGCCGAACGACATTTACACGATTTCGGCTGCGGGCGGAACGATGCGTAAACTGGCCTCAAATCAGCTTTCCAACAATCTACTCGATTTCGATCGCGGCCGCGAAGTTTGGTTTTTCAGCGGTGGCTTCCGCGATCCGGCGGAGCTGCCGGAGTTGATTCGTTCTCTTCCCGACGGATCGGATCGCAAGATGGTCGTGCCGCTCAATACCATTGATTTCGGCGACGCCGTTCTCGCGGACATGGGAGAGCCGGGCGGATTGTGCGGACCGTATTTTGCGCCGCACGAACGTTTTGTTTTGATGGACGTCAACGAGCCGGGTTACAGCGCGCTCGTAAAATTGGATCCGCGCACGGGCGCAGTGCAGAAGCTGACGAGTTCGGGCGAAGCTTCGGAATGTTCCATGGACGAGAACGGACGCTATGCCGCGTATACGCTTTCGGACTCTACGCATCCGCGCGAGGTTTATGTCATCGATCTCTCGACGGGCCAAAGCCGGCGCCTCACGGGAATGAACGACGCATATCTTTCGCAAGTCCAACTCTCGACGCCCCAGCCGTTCACGGTTACCGACGATGCCGGCTTCACCGTGCACGCGTGGTTCATGCCCGCAATCGGGGCGAAGCCGGGTGAGCGCCGCCCGACGATCCTCGCTATTCACGGGGGACCCGAAACCCAGTTCGGCGAGACGTTCTTTCACGAGTTTCAGTATTGGGCGGGTCTTGGATACAACGTTGTGTTCAGCGATCCGCGCGGCAGCGTCGGCTTCGGCTATCCTTTTGAAGAGGCGCTCGCCAAGCGTTGGGGCGCGGCGATGTTCGACGACGTCCAGCGTGTGATGGACGCCGTGATCAAACGCCCGGACGTCGATGCGAATCGCTTGGGTGTCTCCGGCGGAAGCTACGGGGGCTACGCGACGCTGTGGGTCGTCGGCCACACGCACCGGTACAAAGCCGCGATCGCGGAACGCGTCGTGAGCAACCTTGCGACCGAACAACTCGCTGCGGATCTCGCCTCGGACAATGCGCTCGGCGGGCGCTATTCGTGGGGCTTGCCCTGGCAGCCGGGCAATCTCTATCTGCAGCAGTCGCCGATCTCTTACGTCGCAAACGCGACGACACCGCTGCTGATCCTGCATTCAGAAGAAGATACGCGCACGCCGATCGATCAGACGCTGCAATGGTTCAACGCCGCGAAAATTTTGGGCCGCTCGGTTGAGTACGTCGCGGTGCCCGGTGAGAATCACGATCTGTCACGCATCGGCTCGCCGATTCATCGCGTCGAGCGGCTCCACATCCTCGCGCAGTGGTTCGCGAAATATTTACGACCCTAACCGGCAATGCGGCGCGTAGCCAGCCGTTCTAGGCCGCGGAACGCTGCGTCGGCGAGAATCGCCAGCATGGCTGCGGGAATGCTCCCCGCGAGAGTTTGTTCCATGTAGCGCCGCTGCAGCCCGAAGAAAATTTCGTTACCGAGGCCACCGCCGCCAACATATCCGCCGAGCATGGCGATCGCGATCAATGCAACCGTTGCGAGCCGCAACCCGCCGAGCATGACCGGTGAGGCCAGCGGCAGCTCGACGCGCCAGAACTGCTGCCACGCCGACATGCCGATCCCGCGCGCGGCGTCGAGCTGCGCAGCGGGCACCGCGCGCAGCGCTGCGGCGATGTTCCGTACGAGGATGAATTGCGCGTAGGCCGCCAGTACGATGATCACGGGCGCCGCGCCAAGCCCGAAGTACTGCACGAGTACGGCGAGCAGCGCAAGTGAAGGCATCGCGTAGATTGCACCGAGCAACCCGAAGAGCGGCGCCGATGCGCGCTGCACGCGCGCCGCGAAGATCCCCAGCGGCAGCGCGATCGCCAGCGCAATTCCGAGCGCGGTGAAAACGAGCGCCAGGTGCTGCAGCGTCAGCGCGCCGATCTCGCTCCAGTGTGAGACCAAGTAGCTCATCCCCGCGCTCCAAGTTCGGTGCGCAACTCGTCGTATCGCCGCAGATCGGCATTGACTGCGAAGAGCTGGGCGACATACGGGCTTGCCGGCGCCCGCAGCATCTCCGGCGGCGCCGCGTACTGCACCAGTTTGCCGTCGCGCATCACCGCGATCTGATCCGCTAAACGCAGCGCTTCTTCGACGTCGTGCGTGACGAAAAGAATAGTAGTTTGCAGCTTCCGCACGATGTGCAGCATTTCGTCTTGCAGCGATCTGCGTGCGATCGCATCGACCGCGCCGAAGGGTTCGTCCATCAGGAGCACGCCGGGCTCCGCCGCGATGGCGCGCGCCACGCCGATTCGCTGCTGCTCGCCGCCGGAGAGCTCGCGCGGAAAGCGTGATCGATAGCGCCGCGGATCGAGGCCGACGAGATCCAGGAGTTCGTCTACCCGCCGCCCGATGCGTTCCCGGTCCCAGCGCAGCAGTTCCGGGACGACGGCGACGTTCTGCGCCACCGTCATGTGCGCGAAAAGTCCGACTGCCTGGATGACGTAGCCGATGCTGCGCCGGAGCGCCGTCGGTTGAAAAGAGGCAACGTCGCGGTCGCCGATCGAAACGCTTCCCGCGATCGGCACGACCAAGCGATTCACGGTGCGCAGCAGCGTGCTCTTTCCGCAGCCCGATGGACCGAGCAGCACGGTGAAACTGCCGGCGGGGACCTCGAACAGAACGCCGTCGACGGCGTTGCGATCCGCTTGCAGATAGCGCGCGCTGACCGAGTCGAAGCGAACGCTTACGCTAATAGAGAAACTCCGAGGCGACTTCTGCGGGATCGCGCTTTTTTAAGTCGACTTCGACGTTGAGCCTGCGCAGTGCCGTATCCGTGAGCGATGACGAGATGCGCTTGAGCGTTGCCCTTATTTTGCCGCCGCGGCGCAGCTGCAATGCGTCGACCCGGATCACGGCCACGATATTGTACGGGGGCCAAAAGCGGCGGTCGTCTTCCAAAACGACGAGATCGTTTGCCGTGATCTGCGCGTCGGTCGTGAAGGCTGTCGCCACGTCCGCACCGCCGTGCACCAGCGCTTCATATTGCAGGCCGATGTCGAACGTGCGCACGCTGCGGAATTTGAAACCGCCATAGTATTTTTGCAAGCCGGGCAGCGCATCGGCGCGCGCCACGAACTCCGGCACCGCCGCCAGCCGCAGCTGCGGAGCGGCGCGCGCGCACTGCGAAAGCGTGCGCATGTTGAACTTTTGCGCAACGTTGCGCGTCACCGCCAAGCCTTGTGAATCGTTGCCGGGCGACGGCGCCAGAATCGTCAGACCGAACCGTTTTTCGTAGTTGCTCTTGACGGTGTCGAAGGTCTTTTTCGGGTCCCGCATCGGCGGCATGTGCAGGACGTCGATCAGTGCGGTACCGGTGTATTCGGGATAGAGCTGGATGTCGCCGCGCTCGATCGCGGCCATCGCAATCTGCGTGCTGCCCAAGTTCATGTGTCGCTCGACCTTGAAACCCGCGATCTCGAGTGCGGCGGCGTAAATCTCCGCGACCGTGATGTTCTCGCTGAAATTTTTGGAGCCGACGCGGATCGCGTCGCTTTTGCCGCATTGCGGAAGAACGAGCGCCGAACCGAAAAGCGCCATAGCTCGCCCGCGTGTAAGGTTCATGTCCGTGCCTCCAAGCGGCGCTGCGTAAACGCCAGTCCGAATTCCGCTGCCAGCGCAATCGCGACGATCATGCCTACCCCGAGCCAGAGCTGCCGCGGTTCGTTAGCTTGTAAACCGGTCGTGATGTATTCACCCAAACCGCCGGCTCCGATGAACGCCGCGAGCACCGCGCTCGCGATCACTTCGGTCGCGGCGGTGCGAATGCCGGCGAATACGATCGGAAACGCGAGCGGCCACTCGACGCGCCGCAAGAGCTGCGCGCCGGTCATGCCGAGCCCGCGGGCCGCGTCGATTGCCGCTGCGGGCACGGTGCGAAAGCCGAGGTCGGTGTTGATCGCGATGGGTGGGATTACCAGCAGGGCGAGCGCGACAAGCGCCGGCACGAAACCGACGCCGAAAAGTGGAAGCATGAACGTCAGCACCGCGAGACTCGGAACGACTCGTCCGACGTTGGCGGCGATCAGAATCGGAGCACGCGCGCGATGCGCATGTGATGCGAGGGTACCCAGGGGAATGCCGATGGCAGCGCCGGCCGCCAGCGCGGCGGCGGCGAGCTCCACGTAGATCAGGACGTGCGAGGCCAGGTCGCTCCAATCCATGGCTCCCGGTGTTTCCGCGCCGCACGGCGAATCCCACGCTTTCCAATGCTCTCCCATCCCGAACTGCAGCCCGCGGCCGAACAGGGCCTCCGGTCATTGCTCGACCCTTCGCTCTATTTCAGCCGCGAGTTGTCGTGGCTCGAGTTCAACGAGCGCGTTCTCGAAGAGGGCTTGGACGAGGGCACGCCGTTGCTCGAGCGGCTGCGATTCGTCTCGATTTACGGCACCAACCTCGACGAGTTTTTCATGATCCGCGTCGCGGCCATCAAACAGCAGATCGAGGCGCAGATCCATCGCCGTTCCGAGGACGGGCGCACGGCCTCGGAACATTTGCTCGCGATCTCGGAGCGGCTGCGCGTTTCGCTCTCGCGTCAAATGCACGTGCTGAATGAGACGCTGCTGCCGGCAATGGATCGCAACGGCATACGCATAGTTCGCGTGAACGATCTCGACGAAGAGCGGTGCGCGCAATTGGACCGCGTTTTCGACGAGCGCGTCTTTCCCGTGCTTACACCGCTGGCCGTCGATGCGGGACATCCCTTCCCGTACATTTCGAATCTCTCGCTTTCGCTGGCTGTCGAACTCGAAGAAGTCACGGCCGAAGGCGTCCAGCTACATTTTGCGCGCGTGAAGATTCCGCAGACGCTCGCGCGCTTCGTGCCCGTCGATTCCGCGCCGGAAGGCGAGCAGTGGTTCGTGCTGCTCGAGGATCTGATCGCGCAGCATCTGCACGCGCTCTTTCCCGGCATGCAAGTGCGCGAATCCTATCTTTTCCGAGTCACGCGCGACGCCGATCTCGACGTCCAGGAAGACGAAGCCGACGATCTGCTCGCCGCCATCGAATCCGAGTTGCAGCGGCGTCGCTTCGGCGAAGCGGTGCGTTTAGAAATCGAACGCGGTATGCCGGAGTACATCCGCGACTTACTCTTGGATGCGCTCGCTCTCTCCGTCACGGATTGTTACGAAGTCGAAGGCTTGATGGGTTTGGGAGATCTCCTCACGTTCGCGAATTTGCCGGGACACGCGGCGCTGCACGAACCGCCGTTCACACCGGCGATTCCCAAGCGCCTCGTCGGTGCGGCCGATCTTTTCGCGGCGTTGCGCGAGGGTGACGTCCTGCTTCACCATCCATACGAATCGTTCGATCCGGTCGTGCAGTTCTTGCGGCAGGCGGCTGAAGATCCGCGCGTGCTCGCGATCAAGACGACGTTCTATCGAACGTCGGGGAAGGATTCGCCGATCGTGCGCGCGCTGCTCGACGCCGCTGAAAACGGCAAGCAAGTCGCCGTACTGATCGAGTTGAAAGCGCGATTCGACGAAGAGAACAACATCGAATGGGCGCGGCGGCTGGAACGAGCTGGCGTGCACGTCGTCTACGGTTTCGCCGGTCTCAAAACGCACGCGAAGGTCACGCTGGTCGTGCGTCAAGAGGACGACGGCATCCGCCGCTACATGCACTTTGGAACCGGTAACTATAATGAAAAGACGGCGCGATTCTATACGGATTTGAGCCTCTTCACGTGCCGCCCAGAGCTCGGCAGCGATGCGAGCGAACTCTTCAACGCATTGACCGGCTTTTCGAAGGTGACCGATTACGAAGACCTGCTGGTGGCGCCGGTCAACATGCGGCGCGAACTGACGGCGCTCATCGATCGCGAAACCGACCACGCGCGCGCCGGCCGTTCCGCGGGCATCCGCGCCAAACTCAACGCGATCACCGACGGCAAACTCACGCGCGCCCTCTATCGCGCCTCGCAAGCCGGCGTGCCGATCGATCTGCTCGTGCGCGGCATGTGCGTGGTTCGGCCCGGCGTTCCCGGCGTGAGCGAACGCATACGCGTGCGCAGCATCGTCGGGCGCTTCTTGGAGCACTCGCGCATTTTTGTTTTTGAAAACGGCGGCGATCGCGCGACTTTCATGGGGTCGGCGGATTGGATGGGGCGCAATCTCGACCGGCGCGTCGAGACGATCGTGCCCGTACTCGATCCGTTTCTGGCCGAAAGGGTCTACGGTCGAATACTCGCCGTGCTCTTCGCGGATAACGTCAAGAGCCGCGAACTGCAAGCAGACGGTACCTATCGCCGCCTGCGGCCGGCCGGGGAGATGCCCGTCGACGCTCAGCAGGTTTTTCTGGGGCAGGCCCGAGTCCTCTGAGGTCGAAGGGCGCCCCATCGTCTAATCGTTTCTTAATCGAACATTATGGAATCGTTTAGGCGATGAAAAGCTGCGGCGGTAATCGTCGCGGCCACTCTTCCATAAAGTAGGAGGACACGTGAGTAAATATATCCGCATCCTGACCGCTACGGCATTGGCGCTGGGTCTCGTCGGGCCTTTGAGTATGGCGACGAGCTACGCCCAAACGCCGGCGGCGGCTCCAGCTGCCTCTACAACCGCCGGCACCGTCAACGGTGCAATACACGATTCATCGGGCGCGCCGGTCGCGAACGCGACCGTCAGGATTACCGGCCCGTCCAACATGACGATCACGACGGACGCGCAAGGAAACTTTTCGTTCAGCAACGTTACGCCGGGGATCTACGCATTCGCGGCTACCAAGCCGGGGTACAACACCGCGACAGAATCGACCGTTGCCGTGCTCGCGGGCCAGACACAGACGCTGGCCGTTGTGATGAGCGCCATCACGTTCACGTCGCTGCGTACGATCGCCTCAGTGCGTTCCGTAGGGCATGGAACCTTCAATACGACGCCCGCTTCCGTTAGCGTCGTGACCTCGCAGGTCTTCCAGAACCAAGCGCAGCCGCAGGTCCGCGACGTGCTCAACGAGATCCCCGGCATCCAGATATCGCTCCCGGGCGGCTCAGCCAACGGCGCTGCGCCTGGGGCGATTACGGTAGCGACGATCCGCGACGCCGCCTCGTACGAAACCGCCACCTTGATCGATGGGCACCCACTCTCCGTCGAAGACTACGGCGACTATGTCACGACCTTCCTGAACAGCTTCATGTTCAGCAACGTCGAGGTGATTAAGGGACCCGGCGCGACGGCGCCCGAAGTCAACAACGCGATCAACGGAACGGTAAACTTCCGCACGAAGGACCCGACCTTGACGGCCACGCCCGACTACCAGTTCGGGTTCAACAACTTCGGCGGAACGTGGGCGAACTTCGGCATTGCGGACACGATCGGACGGCTCGGCTTCGTCGTCGACTTCGCGAATTTCAACGACCCGTCGGTGTTGAACGGAAGGAACGTACTCATAGACCCTTCCGGCTATTACCTCGGCCCGACGGCCACCTCCGATTCGCTATCGGGAACGGCGACGTATACGACCATCCCCAACACGGAGAGTTCCATCCAGACCGGCTATTCGCTGCTCGCCTGCTGCTATACTATCCAGGGCTATCTCAACAGCACCTCGGAACTCATGAAGCTGCGCTACCACTTGTCTTCAGCAACGAACCTCACCGTGAGCTACCTCGGTGGACAGGCGTACAGCGACCAGACCAGCAATGTCGGCAACATCACGAACGCCACCTTCGCCCCCGGGGCCGGATACACGGGTTCACTCGCTCCTGGAGCATATCAGGTTGCCTATCTCTATCCTGCGAACGTGGAAACCAACAACGAGCCGATGTTCCAAGCGGAGTTCAGCTCGTCGATCGGCAACGATACGATCCTCGCGCGCTACTACCACGCGTCGATTTACCGCGACGTCAATGCGAGTTCGGCTCCGGACGTCCTTGCCCCGTATAGGTTTAACCTTTACGGCACGTCCGACAATAATATCAATACTTTCCCTTACCCCACCTATCCGGCGACCTACAACGGTGGTAGCACGACCGTCTTCAACCAAAATTATTACCGCCAGGTCGAAGCCGACCAGCTTGCCGGCTGGTCGTTCCAATACGATCATCCCTTTGCGACAGAAGACAACATCTCGCTTGCAATCGATCAGACGAATACGCAAGGCAAGGTCTATTCGTTGTTGCCGACGTACTCCAGCATTACTTTGCCGCAAGGCTCCTCGCAGCTCTTCACGACCGTGCAGTTGCGTGCCGACCTGTTTTTGACTCCGAAGCTCGAGGCGACGCTGGCGGATTACATGAACGTCTACCGCAGCACGTATCCGGCGAGCTGTCCATTCGCGTTCGGCTTCTCGAACTGCGCGATCGACGGCAGCAACGTCACTTTCGCGACGACATCGACGAGTCATAACGACCCGCGCCTCGCACTCGAATTCCGACCCAATCCGAACATCGCGGTTCGCTTCGCGGCCGGCAGCGCGATCGCGCCGCCCTACCTCGGGTTGCTGAGCCAGATCTCGGCCCCGATAGCGTCGTACAATTCGACGACCGGCATCGCGACGATTACCAGGAACAGCGGGCAACTGAAGGCCGAGACCGCGTTCGGATACGATCTCGGCGCGGACTGGCGGCTGTTCGATCAGCAGACGATCGTCTCCGGCGACATCTACTTGAACAACCTCTTCAACCACTACTTCGGCCAATCGGTCAACAGCGGGACGATCTGTGGTACGCCGACTCCCTGCTCCGCTGGCGCCCCACCCGGCACACCCGTCTACTACGTGACCAATACGAACATCAGCAACTTCCGCTTCGAAGGCGTCGAGCTTTCGATCAGCCGTCACCCCGTGACCGGCTTCGGCTACACGCTCTCGGGCGGCGTGCAGCGCGGTTACGTCTACAATCTCCCGCTGGGATTTTACTGTAGCCGCCCAGTCCCGTCGTGCATCAACAACCCCAACAAGTGGGATCAAAATCTGAACATCATCGCAGGCCAGAACCTCAACGGCGAGGGTGCTGGGTCGGTCAGCTTCTATCCGTACTACGGGTTCAGCAGCACCGTGGGTTCACTCAACACGCGCGAGCCGTACTCCCAAGGGTACGGTGAACTCTCCTACACGTTCCACGGTGGAGGCTACGTTTCGTTCGGCGACACCTACTACGGCAACAACAACTCCTTCAACCAGCGTCCGTTCATGATCGCGAACGCGACGGTACGGTTTCCGATCACCGGGGATATAGCACTTCAGGTTTCCGGGGAAAATCTGTTCAATACCCTCTCGGGGTACTTCCCGATCTACGGCGGCGGCCTGCCGATCTCGCTAGCCAACGGCGGCAGCGCCGCAACGACTGGCAACGTCTTTGGACCTGCGGTCTATACCATGGTCCTAACCAAGCGTCTGCCCTAGACGGAGCGGAACCATCAAAACGCGGAGCGCCGGCGGGAACGGCGCTCCGCTTCTCTTAGCGACGTGACCTCGCAGACGTTCGAGTACCGCGGCGAGTCGCAGGTAATGAACCACAACTTTAGGTACCCGGTGTCGTGCTACGGAGTTCTGCGCAACTCTAAAACGGTTGCCCATTCGTGCGGCATCACCGGTTGCACCGACAGGCGCGAACCTTTGCGCAACAATTCCATGCCGACCAGTCGCGGCTCCGCGCGCATGCGCGCGAGCGTGACCGGGTGCGGGAATTCCTCGACAAACGTGACGTCGACCATTTGCCAGAGCGGCTTCTGCGGCGTGCTGCGCGGATCGTAATACTCACCGCCTTTCTCGAATGCGGTGAAATCGGGATGCGCCTCCTTGACGACTTTGCAGATGCCCACAGCTGCCGGCTCGGCGATACTGGAATGATAGAACAGGCCGAGATCGCCCAGGCGCATTTCGAGCATGTTGTTGCGAGCTTGAAAGTTGCGCACGCCGCTCCACGGCGTCGTGCCGTCTTTCTGGAGTTGCTCGAAGCTGAACGCTTGCGGTTCGGTTTTGAAGAGCCAGTAGCGAGGCACGCCGGAAGATTACGGTAGGCGCTCTGCGAAAACCCACGCGATGGATAAAACGGCGCAGAAGCGCGTAACGCGCGTGAACGGCAACGGCTGGGAAGGAGTCGAGGTCGAGGGGTATCGGCCGGGAGCCGCGACGGGTGTGGAACGGCACACGATCGTCGGCGGACGCAAGGGCTCCGCGGACGAGCCTGGTCCGGGCATCGAGGTGCGCTACTTCGAGCTGCAGCCGGGTGCGGTTTCGCGACTGGAAAAACACAAACACGAGCATTTCGTGATCGTCAAACGGGGTTTAGGTTATGCGGTTATCGAGCAAGACGTAACGGAGATCGCTCCCAACGACGTCGTCTACGTCGCGCCGCTCGAGCTCCATCAATTTGTCAATCGCGGCGAAGAGCCGTTCGGTTTCTATTGCATAGTCAATGCGGTGCGCGACTTTTCGCAGGAGCCGGCACCGGAAGATTTGGCGCGCTTGAATGCTTCGCCCGCGCGCAAAGTCGCCAAACCCTTTGCGGTTCCTCCTCCGGCGCGCAAAAACTAGCCTGTCGCGATCGGGCGAGCAGGATCCGCGATCCACTCGCTCCACGATCCCGGGTAAAGACGAGAACCCGAAACTCCCGCGATCTCCATCGCGAGCAAATTCACGGCGGACGAAACGCCTGATCCGCATTGATGCACGACCCGCTGCGGCTCGACGCCGAGGTTCTGATATTCCTCGCGTAATTGTTCGGGCGGTTTAAACAGTCCGCGCTCGTTGAAATTCGTCTTGAACGGCCGGTTGAGTGCGCCGGGTATATGTCCGGCAACCGAATCGATCGTTTCATTCTCGCCGGCGAAGCGATCTGCGCCTCGTGCATCGAGAAGCACAAAACTCTTGCTCGAGAGCGACATCAACACAGCGTTCGCGTCTACAATCATGTCGCGATGGGGCCGCGGTGAGATCGTTCCGTTTCTCGGCCGCGCCGATTCTGCAGTGCTGACCGGTTTGCCGGCTGCGGTCCACGCTGCAAGGCCGCCGTCGAGAACGGCGGTACCGTCGTGGCCGATGTAGCGGCACAAGAACCAAAGACGCGCCGCGAATATGTCTGCGCCGGCGTCATAAGCGATTATTTGCGACTCCGGATTGACGCCGAGCTCGCGTAAGATTGCTGCGAATCGGTCCCGATCCGGGATCGGATGGCGGCCATTCTTACCGGTTTTCGGACCCGCGAGGTCGGTTTCGACGTCGGCGTAAAACGCGCCCGGAATATGGCCTTCGCTGTAAGCGCGCCGGCCTGCGCCGAAATCTTGGAGTGAATGGCGGCAGTCGATGACGACCCAGCGAGGGTCGCCCGAATGGCTGGCGAGTTCCTCAACCGAAACGATCGTATGAAACACTAGTGCAGGTTTATTGTCGTCTTGGGTTCGCCGGCATGCCCGAACGCTTCTTGCAAGATGTTCTGCAACTCGCCGCTTTCGACCATCGGGCTGAGGATGTCGGTATCGCCGTAAAACTTGCCGTTAATGAAGACTTTCGGGAGCGTCGGCCAATTAGTCATCTCCGAGAGCTCTTCGCGCTTGCGCATGTCTTCGAGCACGTCCACGACTTCGAACGGATAGCCGAAGCGATCGAAGAATTGAATCGTCTCCAGCGTGAATCCGCAGCGAGGCATCGTCTTCGTGCCTTTACCGTAGACGAGTATTTTATTCGCAGCGATCTCGCGATCGATGTCTTCGCGCATGTTATTCATCATCTCTCACTCTCAGGGAGAAGCGTTTTGAGCTCGACCGCGTGAACGCGGCCGTCTTTCAACGCGGCTTTCAGGGCGCCGTACACGATTTGGTGCTGCTCGATAAGGGTCTTGCCCGCGAATCCACCCGACCGTACCGTGACGTTGAAATGATCCATCGTTCCGGTACGATCGACGATCTCGACGCGTGCGTCCGGCAGTTCGGATCGGATGAGCTGGGTCAGCGAATCGTTGTCGATCATGGATGTAAGCGCGGAGGGTCGGACGGGTGCAGCGTTTGCGCCAGCGCGCGCGCTTCGCGCAGCATCTCCGGCAGGCGATCGGAGCTCTTTGCCAACGCGGTCGCGATTCCGGCGGCAACGACCACGCCCGTCACCGCGGCGAGAACGGCTGGCACGCCTTGCGCTCGAAAGGGGCCGGCTTCGATAGAAAAGGTGCGCGTCACGCGCGAGAGCCCTTTAAAGAATTTGTTGAAATCCACGGAAGCTTATAGTACGGTGATTTGCCCGAGGCGCCTATCGCGGAAGTCGCCGGCGCGGGGCGCGCACGCGCTCCATGCAAGCCAGGCGGCACCAGCGGCGCGAGCGATTCTTCGTGTTATCCCAAAAGTAAGCGGCGCAGCTGTCGTCGGCGCAGCGGCGCAAGCGCCGGAGGTCGCCCGCGAGCAGGCTCGAGATGGCGTGTGCGAGGGGAAGAAGCACGACGCCCGCGCCGTCCGCTACTGCGTACTTCAGGACGGGCGGCGTGCCGTTCAGCTGCAGGGTTCCGCGAGCCAGAGCGCCGTTTATAACCGCCACAGAGGACTCCGGCGGGACCCCAGCGCGCGAGATGGCCGCCAGCGTTTCCGCGGCCGCCGCCTGCAGCGTGCGGAGTTCTTTGGCCAACGCTAGGTCGAAACGTGGCTTTGCCGGGGCGTGAAGGGGCAGCGCGACGGCTGCATCGCGATGAACACCGCCCCACCACCGAGCAGCGCAGGCGGGATCATCAAACGCGCCGCCGGCGTTCAAGAGAGCGATGCCAAGTGCGCTCTCCGGCCGCTGATCCATATCAAACGTGACTTTGCCGTGGACGAAGCTCTATCCCGCACCCGCTTGGAGAGGGATCCCCGACGCCATCCAGGTCTAAATATAGATAGCCTTGGAAACGTTCGGGAAGGGCTAAGGAAAGAGAGGGACGCAAGGCTTTCGTATGCAGGCGGTACGTCTACACCAGACCGGGGGCCCCGAGAAGCTGATACTCGAGGAGGTGCCCCAACCCGAGCCGGAAGCCGGACAGGTTCTCGTTCGGGTGCGCGCGGCGGCGCTCAACCACCGCGACGCCTTCATCACCCGCGGCCTCTATCCGAATATTCGCCTGCCGCGCGTTCTGGGATCGGATTGCTGCGGCGAGGCGGGCGGCGCAGAGGTCGTCGTCGACCCGACCGTCGATTGGGGTCCCGACGAACGCGTCTGGTACCCGGATGCAACGATTCTCGGAATGCCGCTCGACGGCACCTTCGCGCAGTACGTCGCAGTACCGCAAGATAACGTCCATCCTAAACCGGGGCACCTCTCCGTTGAAGAAGCGGCGGCACTGCCCTTAGCGGGCGTCACTGCGTATCGCGCGACATTCACGCGCGGACATTTGCAACCCGGCGAAACGGTGCTGATCACAGGTGTCGGCGGCGGCGTACAAACGTTTGTGCTGCTCTTTGCCAAAGCTGCGGGCGCGCGCGCGGTGGTCACGTCGAGTCGCGACGGAAAACTGGAGCACGCGAAGGCGTTAGGTGCCGACGTTGCGATCAATTACGCTACGACGCCGGACTGGCACAAGGCCGTGCGTGCGGCCGTCGGGGCGGTTGACGTAGCAATCGACTCGGCGGGCGGCGATTCGTTTGCCAAAGCGCTCACTGTCGTGCGTCCCGGAGGGCGCGCCGTAACATACGGCGGCACCAGCGGCGACGCGACGCTCAAGATGTTTCCGATCTTTTGGCATCAGCTTTCGATCCTGGGAACATCGATGGGAAGCCCGGCGGATTTTAAGGCGATGCTCGAATACGTTACGCGGCACCGCATCAAACCGGTCGTGGACCGTGCCTACGATCTCGCGGAGATCGGAACGGCGATGCAGCGCATGGAGGACGCTTTGCAGTTCGGAAAAATCGTTTTAAGAATTCCCTAAGAAAGATGCGCCCCTTTCCGTCCTCGCTTTTTGGCTTGGTTAATCGCTCGGACGGCAAGGGGCGCATCTTATAAAGGAATTGTTAAGTGAGGGAATAGGCATATAAACGCTCGATGCGCAAAGCTGAACCGAGCTCTTCCTCAACGAGCGCGGCTTGGTCGGTGCCGACGACGCTGCTCCAAGGCGGATTGAGCATCTCTTGTTCGCCGGGCTCAAGCGGACGATTGAGCTCGCGCGAGCGAACGCGCCCCTCTTGTTCGAGTGCGATGAGATACGCGAGGAGTTGCCGCGCTGCCGCGGGCCAAAGTTTCGGATCGGTCCGCGTGTAAATCGATCGCACGAGCTCGGGTACCGTGCGTTCACCGCGCCTCAGCGCTGCGATCAGCTCGCCCTCGCGCACGCGGCGATGTTCGAGGTATTCTCGCACCTTTGCGGGCGGATCGTCTACACGCTCCCCGTGGCCGCCGTAGATCGTCCGAGCTTCCGGAAACTCGGCGAGCAAACGCTGCAACGTGCGCAGATACGATCGCATGTCGCCGTCGGGAGGCGCGATCACGACGTAACCGTGACCGAGGATGACGTCGCCCGTGAAAAGCGCGCGCTCGCGAGCTTCGTAGTAGACGAGGTGATCGGACGAATGGCCGGGCGCGAACAGTATGCGCAGCGCCGCATCCCCGGTGCGCAGCACGTCGCCGTCGCGCAGCTCGCGATCGTAGGAGACGCGGCTGTCCGCGTGCGCCGCGATCGGTGCGCCGGTTCGTTTCCGAAGAACCAACGCGGCAGGCGCGTGGTCAGGATGCCCGTGCGTAAGGCAGATCGATGCAATCTTGCATTTCATCCGCGCGCTTTGCTGCAGCAAAGCGCCGACATGCGTTTCAATGGCCGGACCCGGATCGATGCAGATGGCCTCTCCGTTACCGGCGTCTATGAGGTAGGAGTTCGTGCCGCTCAGGGTCATCGGCGACGGATTGGGCGCGCGCACGAGAACGATTCGTGACGCTACCACGCTTCTTCTAATTCCGGCGGGAGTGCGAAGCCGTTTTCAACCGTGTTCGGAGTAACCGCGAGAATCGGCTTGGCGCGCGCAAACTCGAAGAGCTCACTGCTATCCGTGAATTGCAGGAGTCGTTGCAAGTGTTTGATTGTCGGATAAACCAGATGAAGCTCGCCGGCGGTGTTGCGCATCAAGGCGTCGGCCGGGGAGATCCATAGCCCGTCGTGCGTTTCATAGGTGTCGGCTACGGCTACGGCATCCGCCGATGCGCGCGCTAGAAAAAAATGCGTGTTGTAGCGCTTCGGAAACTGTGGCGGAGTAAGCCATTGCGAAAAAAACGTGAGCGCGCGCGCGTCGGCGTACAGGTCACGAGTTTCGAGCAACTCGAGAAAATTCGCTCGCGATTGCGGCGTGTCGCGCGGCGAGGTGCCGTGTGCATCGCACGCGAACAGGACGCCGGCCTCTTCAAATAACTCGCGCAGCGCGGCGAACAGCAGGCCGGCAGCTTCGCGCGAGGAGGGAAGCGGTACCGGTGAGAGCCCGGGCGCCGGCCGTGCTCTGAACTGCCGGGCGATTGCTTGCGAATCAACGCGCAGGCGCGCGCGTGCGCGCTCGCTTAGATCGCTTTCGCTCAGCGTTCCGCCGGGAAAAACGTACGCGTGGGGGACGAAATGGCTCTGCTCGCTGCGGCGAAGCATGAAGATTTCGAAGCTCGCGCGCACCGGACGAACGAGCATGACCGTCGCCGCTAAACGCACAGGGAACCCTGTTGGAAAGGGGAGCGTTTCAAGTATATGAATATGCGATTTGTCGCCGGCTTTGCCGTCGTCCTCTTGGCGCTCTCGTGCGGCGCGTTCGCTCTTGCAAGCACGAGCCAGAATGCTGCGCCCACGCCGGTGCCGACCGCTTCGCCGAATCCGCTTCCGACGCTGCCCGGCAGCATTGTCAACGATGCCATCAACGCGCTCGGAGGCATCGTGAAAGCCGCGTACGGATGGAACGACACCGAGTCATATGGTACCGTCACGTTCTATCGCGGCTACGAGATCCAACTGCGCATGCAGCTCAACCGGTATCGCGCGATCCATCTGCATCGCGGCACGGTGATCAACCCGCGCGGCTACTCCATCAAGGCCGGCGACACGATCGACGTGCGCGGCCGTCCGCAATCCGACGGTTCGCTCGAGGCGGACATGATCGTCGTACAGGGTCACTAAGCCGCTTCCATATAATCACTTTCCATGCGCATCGCCTTGGGAAGTGACGAAGCTACCGAATTGACGGCCGCGCTCGAACGCGATTTGCGCGAACGCGGTCACGATTTGGTATTGGTAGGGGCGTTGAAGGCCGGCGACGACGACGCCTGGCCCGGCGTAGCGCGGCGTGTCGGCGAAGCCGTTGCATCGGGCGAGTGCGAGTACGGGCTCGTCTGTTGCTGGTCCGGGACGGGCGTTAGCATCGCCGCCAACAAAATCCCAGGCGTGCGTGCCGCGCTTTGCAACGATCCGCAAACTGCTGCTTTGGCGCGCGAGTGGAACGATGCCAATGTGCTTGCGCTCAGTCTCCGCAGCACCGCGATTCCCGTAGCCAAGGCAATGCTGGACGCGTGGTTTTCGACGAGCCCCACGACCGATCCGAAGTACCGCGCCATGATCGCCGAGACCTAAAGGCAACGCCCCTCACAACGGTTTATTTACCGAGCTGGCTGCAAGTATGTGGGGGGATCCCGCCGCCCTTCGACGCTGCTCAGGCGCTCCGCATGAGTGCCTGGTTCTACCTACCGTTTGTGTAAGAGAAAAAACCACGCGTTGCGTGGTTTTTTCTCGTAGCACCGGCGGTAGACTCAGCTCCCGGACTCCGGTGAGAATCCCGTGTAACTCTCGAGACAAGCGCGATTATACCCGCAGAACGTAATCTAAACACGGCGCCCTTCGAGGCTCGGGACGGCGGGGAGGGCCAGTTAGAACATGAGCGGCAATAACGCCGCGAGTAGCCAATTGACAGCGTGCGCGGTCCAGCAGAATGGACATTCGCGTTTCGTTACGAAAAGTAGGCTGTAAGCCAAATAGACAGACGTACCCGCTGCAAATAGGGCCGCCGCTTCTGCCAGGATGAAAAAAATCCGTGCATGGGCCAGCCATGTAACCGCGGCGACGCCCACGTAGTAGAGAACTCCGAAGAGGGCATTCGGCAGCCCCGCGAAGAGCTTTGCGCGCGGTGACTTGACGACGCTCGGGCCCTTGACCTCGCCGTGCTTCGCCCGAATGCTCTTGCCGAGCATAAAAACGGAAGCGTAAAAGCCCACGGCGCATAAAAACAAAACGATGGAGTGTAGGAGCATCCGATTACTTCCAGTCTGCGACCGCTAGCCCGCCGCCTGGCAGGCATCGGTCTGCTCGTCGCTTCCTTTGCGCTGGCGGCCTTGGTGATTCGCTATCAACCATTCGTCGAACACCACATCCTCCGTCCCATCGGGCCAAAGGTCGCAATTCCTCTGGCCACGCTGCTCTTTGCGTTCGTTGCCTCGGCGCCGTTCTCCGTGACCGACGCGCTCGCGATCATGAACGGTGTCGTCTTCGGACGCTTTTGGGGATCGGTCATCGACGTTGTCGGCATCATCTCCGCGGCGATGATCGGCTATTGGATCAACCGGCACGCCACGCATCTGTTGGATCTGCAGGCTGCAATCTCGAAATTGCCGGCTTGGGTGAAACGATTCCGCGTGGGCTCGCCGATGTTCTTGATCGTCGTACGCATCATACCCGGTTTCGGCGGCACTGTTGCAACGGCGAGCGCAGCAGCGTTCAAGGTACCTCTTTGGATTCATGTTGCGACGATGTCGGTGGTGGCCATTCCGCTCTGCGTCCTGCTCACGCTTTTCGGCGATCAAGTCACGACGCTGGTGCATGGCGCTGAGGCTCGCGCGCACATGTACATCATGCATCACCGGCCGCATTGGCACATTCACTTTCAGAGGCGCACGCCGCACGTGCCGGCCGGTCCCACGCAGTGACAAACCTTCAGACTGTCGACACTCCGCAGCGCTTGGAAGAGCTGTGCGAGCGGCTTCGCCAGGCTCCGCGCGTAGGTATCGATACGGAGTTTCACAACGAGCGCAGCTACACGGCGCGATTGATGGTCGTGCAGTTGGCATTCGAAGATGGCTTTGCGGTGGTGGATCCGCTCGCGCTCGGGGATCTTGCGCCACTTGCGAGCGCGCTGGCGGAAACGACGGTGGTCGGCCACGCGCTCGGAAGCGATCTCAAGATCTTCGCAGATCGCTTTGGCGTGGTCCCTCAGAAAATTTTCGATTGTCAGATCGCGGCGGCGTTTCTTGGATATGGACTGGCAGTTTCGCTAGCGGATCTCGTTCGCGATCTCCAAGGCGTGCGCCTGAAGAAGCTGCACACCGTGAGCGATTGGTCCACGCGGCCGCTTTCGGCGGGCCAGCTCGAGTACCTTATTGACGATGTCGCTCATCTGCTCGAGATGCACGATCGACTTGCTCGCAGGCTGCACGAGAAGAATCGCTACGAATGGGCGCTCGAAGAGTGCCGGCAGATGGCGGACGTCAAGCGTTACCGTGCTGACGAACGGCGCATGTATGCGCGCATTCCCGGCGCCAATCGAATGAACCGCCGCGAACTGGGCGTGCTCTCCGAACTCGCGCGTTGGCGAGATCGGCTCGCGCGCGAACGCGACGTTCCGCTCAAATACATCATGCCCGACGACGTGCTGGCTGGGCTCGCTTCGCTGCGGCCGCACCGCCTCGAGGATCTGGCGCAGTTGCGCAGGTTGGATGCGGGTGGGCGCCGCTCGCTGGGCCCGGCAATCTTGGATGCCGTCAAACGGGCGGAGGCGCTGCCCGAAGATGAATTGCCGCCCAAAGTGAGCCGGCCGCTGGGCAATGCGCGCGAAACCCTCGTCTCGCTGATGAGCGTGCTCGTCGGTGAGATTGCGCGCGAGAATGAGGTTCCATCGAGCTTATTGGCTCCGCGGGCATCGCTCGAGCGCATCGCACGCGAGGTGCCGGCGGATCGCGAGACGTTCGCGCGAGCACTCGATCTCTCGCCGTGGCGGATGCAGCTCGTCGGCGACCGTTTGTGGCGACTGCTCTCGGGCGAGGGATCTCTGCGCATCGAAGGCTATGCGGACGGCGATCCGCGAATCTTCTTGCAGTCGTGAACGAGTACGCCGGCAGCTTTAAGGCCCTCGACCGCCTCCGCGTCGGCGATCGCTCCTATTCATATGTAAGGCTGAGCACGCTCCAAGACGCGGGCGTTGCGAACCTCGCGCAATTGCCGTTTTCTCTCAAGATTCTGCTCGAGAATCTCCTGCGTTTCGAAGACGGTGTATCGGTGGAGCGGGAGGATGTCGAGGCGCTCGCGCGCTGGCATCCGAGCCGCCGCAGCGATCGCGAGATCGCATTTCGTCCGGCACGGGTCCTCTTGCAAGATTTTACCGGCGTTCCCGCGGTGGTCGATCTCGCTGCGATGCGCGACGCGATGGCCGAGATCGGTGGGGATCCGAAAGCGATCAATCCGCTCCAGCCCGTTGAATTGGTCATCGATCACTCCGTGCAAGTCGACGCCTTCGGATCGAGCAGCGCTTTTGTGGAGAATGCGCGCCTGGAGTTCGCGCGCAATCGCGAGCGCTACGCGTTTCTGAAATGGGGGCAGCAAGCGCTGCACAATTTTCGGGCCGTTCCCCCGGACACCGGAATCGTGCATCAAGTTAACATCGAGTTTTTGGCGCGCGTGGTTTTCGGTGCGGGCGGTGCAGGGATCGATGCGGACACGTCCGGCTTCGCGTATCCCGACACCGTCGTCGGCACCGACTCGCATACGACGATGGTCAACGGTTTGGGCGTGTTGGCGTGGGGCGTCGGCGGCATCGAAGCAGAGGCCGCGATGCTCGGACAGCCGGTGACCATGCTCATTCCGGACGTGATCGGCTTCCATCTGGAAGGCCGGCTCAATCCCGGCGTAACCGCGACCGACTTGGTCTTGACCGTCACGCACATGCTGCGGCGGAAAGGCGTCGTTGGCAAGTTCGTCGAGTTTTACGGCCGTGGACTTTCGAATCTGCCCGTCGTCGATCGCGTGACCCTCGGGAACATGTCGCCGGAATACGGATCGACGTGCGCGATCTTCCCGATCGATGCGCAGACGCTCGAGTACCTGCAGCTAACGGGACGCGGCGCCGATCAGATCGCGTTGGTCGAAGCGTACGCCAAGGCACAAGATCTTTTCCGCACGGACGAAACTCCCGATCCGCTCTTCAGCGATACGCTCAAGCTGGATCTCGGCAGCGTCGAACCCAGTTTGGCCGGGCCGCGCCGTCCGCAGGATCGCGTGCCGTTGCACGACGTCAAACGCAGCTTCAACATCGCACTCGCGGAGTGGCAGGCGGCACGCGACGCCAAGCCGGGCAGCAATGGCGCGCTCATGGAAAGCGAAGGCGGCGGCGGCACGGCCGTGGCAGCCAATCCGAAGACCGAAGTTGCCGACGGTTCGGTCGTGATCGCGGCGATCACGAGCTGCACGAACACCAGCAATCCGAATGTCATGATCGGCGCAGGGCTGCTCGCGCGTAACGCGCTCAAGCGCGGCCTCAAAACGAAGCCGTGGGTGAAAACCTCGCTTGCGCCCGGCTCGAAAGTCGTGACCGAGTATCTGAACAAATCCGGCCTGCAAAAGTATCTGGACCAGCTCGGCTTCTATCTCGTGGGCTATGGCTGCACGACGTGCATCGGCAACAGCGGGCCGCTGCCGCTCGAGATCGCGGAGGCCGTCGCCGAACAGGATTCGATCGTGGCTGCGGTGCTTTCAGGCAATCGTAATTTCGAGGGCCGCATTCATCCGCAAGTGCACGCGAATTACCTCGCATCTCCACCGCTGGTCGTCGCCTATGCCCTCGCGGGCCGAATGAACATCGATCTCACGACGGAGCCGTTGGGATCAGATGACGCGGGCAAGCCGGTCTACTTGAAAGACATCTGGCCCGACGATGCGGAGATATCCAAAGTCATCGCGGAATCGATCGGCAGCGAGCTTTTCAAGGCCAACTACGGCAACGTTTTTCGCGGCGACGACATCTGGGCGAAACTCGACGTCCCCGCGGGCGAGCGCTACGCGTGGGATCCGAGATCGGAATACGTCAAGCTGCCCCCATATTTTGCCGGTATGCCGGCAGAGCCGCCGCCGCTTGCCGACGTGCGCGGCGCGCGCGTCCTCGCCATGGTCGGCGACAGCGTCACCACCGATCACATATCGCCGGCGGGTAACATCGCGCGCAACAGTCCCGCTGCAAAATATTTGATGGAACACGGCATCGAACCGCCGGACTTCAACTCATACGGCGCGCGGCGCGGAAACCACGAGGTGATGATGCGCGGCACGTTTGCGAACGTCCGGTTGCGCAATCTGCTCGTGCCGGGTGTCGAGGGCGGCTACACGCGATTCTTGCCGACGGGCGAGCAGATGTCGATCTACGATGCCGCCATGCGTTACAAAGCCGAAAACACGCCGCTCATCGTGCTTGCCGGCAAAGAGTATGGTTCCGGATCCTCGCGCGATTGGGCAGCCAAGGGACCGCATCTGCTCGGCATCAAAGCGACGCTCGCAGAATCATTCGAGCGGATCCATCGCAGCAACTTAATTGGAATGGGTATCTTGCCGCTGGAATTCATGGGCGGTGCGGATCGTTCGAGCTATGCGCTGACCGGCGAAGAGACTTACGACATCACCGGTTACGCCGGCGGCATCAAACCGGGAATGCATCTGGACGTGCACGTAAGCGGTCCGCACGATCGGTCGCTCGATTTCCAAGTGATGCTGCGCATCGATACGCCCAACGAGGCCGAGTATTTCCGGCACGGCGGCGTCCTGCAATACGTTTTGCGCCAACTACGCGCTCACCGCGGGTCAATCTGAGCCAGCCGGAGGCGGGTAGCGCCGGAGTCCTGAGCCTGTCGAACGACGAAGAACGCTTCACGCGCCGCCTGGAGGCTTACGTTTGCTGTTTCGGTTTTTGGAAGCTAGACCAGAGCGCGGCGCAGGTCGGCCAGCACCGTAGCCAGATAAGCCGTAAAGCGCGCGGCTGAAGCGCCGTCGATCACGCGGTGATCGTAAGAGAGCGAAAGCGGCTGAATCAAACGCGGCACGAACTGCTTGCCGTCCCAGACCGGACGAACCGCCGCGCGGCAGGCTCCGAGAATGGCTACTTCGGGCGCATTGATGATCGGCGTAAAATATGTTCCGCCGATGCTTCCTAGGCTCGAGATTGTAAACGTGCCGCCTTGCATCTCTGCGAGCGCGAGCTTGCCTTCGCGCGCTTTAGCAGCCAGGTCGGACGTCTCTTTGGCGAGATCGGCGATGCCTTTGCGGTCGGCATCCTTGACGACGGGCACGAGCAGACCGTCCGGCGTGTCGGCGGCGAATCCGATGTTGTAGTACTTTTTGTAGACGAGCTCGTCGCCGTCGAGCGAGCTGTTGAAGTCGGGAAATTGTTTGAGCGCCGCCACGACGGCTTTGATAAGAAAAGCCAGCATCGTGACTTTGATGCCGCGCTTGGCGAGCTCGGCGTTGAGTTCTTTACGGAACTCCTCGAGATCGGTGACGTCGGCATCGTCGTTCTGCGTGACGTGCGGTATCGTCACCCAGTTGCGGTGCAGAATTGGTCCGGAGAGCTTCTTGATGCGCGAGAGCGGCTTGCGTTCGATCTCGCCGTACTGCGCGAAATCGACTTTCGGCCAAGGCGCGAGGGACAAAGCCCCGGAGCCTCCGGGAATTCCGCCGCTTACCGCGCGTTTGACAAAATTTTGCACGTCATCGCGCGTCACGCGCCCGTTTGGGCCGCTCGGTTCAACCGCATGCAAATCGACGCCGAGCTCGCGTGCGAACCGGCGAATCGAAGGACTTGCGTGAACGGAACCGTTCTCGCTCGCGCGCGCGGGTGCCGGTGCGGCAACGGGAGTTTTTGGAGTTTCCGCTTTCGGAGCTTCGGTTTTCGGAACTTCGGTTTTCGGAACTTCAGCTTTAGCTGCGGCCGGTGCGGCTTGCGCCGGCTCGAGCGTCGCGATCACCGAGCCTTTCGAGACTTTGTCGCCGACTTTAACGCGCACGTCTTTCAGCACGCCGTCTTCAGGCGCCGGCACTTCCAGCGCGGCTTTTTCGGACTCGAGCGTGATCAGCGAATCGTTTCTTTTGACCGCATCGCCGGGCTTGACTAAGACCTCGATGACGGGAATGTCTTTGAAATCGCCAATGTCGGGAACTTTGAGTTCGATCACACCGTCACCGGGTTGGGTTTGTCGGGATCGAGTCCGTATTTCTTGATCGCCGCGCTGACGACCGAAGTTTTTATCTTGCCTTCGTCCGCGAGCGCTTTGAGCGCGGCGACCGCGACGTAGTGCCGGTTGACCTCGAAGAATGCGCGTAGTTTGCGGCGGAAATCGCTCCGTCCGAAGCCGTCGGTGCCAAGCGTAACGTACCGTCGATCGATATACGGACGAATCTGATCGGCGAACGTGCGGATGTAATCGGTCGAAGCGACCACCGGTCCGTCG
>CAAGKR010053715.1_pt1 | contig 25276 bp, 19 predicted proteins | sample 2556971 | NCBI WGS metagenome assembly CAAGKR01 (sample SAMEA5207829, study PRJEB30636) | soil metagenome | biome: forest; feature: boreal; material: soil | place: USA | collected 2011-09 | depth 1 m | reverse complement strand
ACGTGCCAGTGCTAGTGCTCAGCGTCTTGCCTTCTTCAGCGGTCCCGCTGATCGACGGTGGCGCGGTGTTCACAGGAACCGCTGGTGGCATCGCGGCGGTCACATATACAGAACCAGGGCAGTCTTTGTAACCGACTCCAGTTTTCCAAGTCGAGGCAAGTGCAGTCAAGCCGACCTGCGAGCTTGTTTCGCTCGCGCACGGGCCTTTGGCGTGATCCTGATAGTGGAGTGCGCCGCCCTCGCCCAAGATTGCGAGCCAGTAGGTTGCCCCAGACGTGAGAGACACATGGCCAATAGGCACTGGAGTCCACGTGCCTGCTGCTGTTGCGGTTGCTGAGCCTGTGCTCAGTAGTGTCCCTGGGTGAGCGTTGACGTTGTCGTAAATGCCCACAATAACTGTCTTGGCCGCGTTTGATGCTCCTATGTACAGATGAGCAGTTTCGGCTATACCTGACGAGGTTGCTGTCTGACTGAAGGCTTCAGTCAGACCGGCAGAGGAAGAGTCTGCTTGAGTTTCTACGGTTGAGCTTCCGACGAGCTTCGTTTCAGCCGCCATAGCGACAGACGACCAAACGACGACAGGCAGAAGGATTGTCAGCAAAGCTGCGCAGGGCTTGATCATTTGCTGCTCACACTATACGGCTCGAACCGCATCTTCTTAGAACCCAAGCAGTCTAGACACTCGCGCGACGGGGCGCGAGGGGTACCCAGGCTAAATGTTCCCGCAAATTCGGAAGAATACTCTAAGAACGTGTTTTGAAAAGATCGGCACGCCCGGATGCGTCCCTGGACACTGCGCTGGATCGCCACGTGACGGCTCGCACGTGCCACCAGCACGCGCTTCGACGTCCCGCGTCGCCCAGCTTGGTCCATGAACACCCCGACCGCACCGCCTATTTCAAAACACGTTCTAAGAGCATCTAACAGAATGAGCGTTGGAGTTGTTGGTAGCAGATGAGAGCGCAGCCGATGGTGAGGAATGCTTCGTGGATGTCGGCGCGCCGGTCGTAGCGGCGGTCCAGGCGGCGGTGCTGGTGCAGCCAGGAGATTGTTCGCTCGATCACCCAGCGGTCTTTGCCGAGCCCCGAGCCGTGGCCGCTGTTGCGTTTGGCGATCCGGGGGGTGATGCCGCGCTCCCTGAGCGCTGTGCGGTGTTTGCGGCTGTTATAGGCACGATCGGCGAGCAGTGCCTTGGGGCGGAACTTGCCATGGCAACACGAGTTGGTACAGCAGCAGGTCGATGAAGAAGTCCTGGTCGCCGACCTCCAGGTGCTTCTGGCGCCCCACGACGGCGAAGCCCTCTCCCATCTCCAGCAGGAATCGCTCCACGTCTGCCATCAGACCACGCTCGATCTGTAGCTCGGTGGCCTGCTCGTCGAGTCCGAGGAACCCGAAGATGCAGCGCCCCCTCGATCTGGTGGACGAGCACGTCGCGCGACCATCCATGCTCACCGGCCCTGTCGGCGTACCAGAGCCGCATCTCGTTGTCGGCAAGCTTCTCCAGAAGTGCGATCTGATGCCACCAGGACAATCGTGCAAGGCGCCCTTGCACAATCTCCGGGTCCGGCCAGGCCTTCGCAAACGCCCGCATGTACTTGAGGTTGCGAGGCGACATCCCCATGTCCGGGAAAAGCGATCGCAGGTCCCGGGCAAGCCGGTCGACCACCTTGCTCCCCCATCCTTCCCGCGCTTGGCGCAGGAGGATCTCTTGCCCGATGTCCCAGTAGAGCAGTACCAGCTCCTGGTTGACCGTGCGCAGAGCACGCACGCGTGCTGCGCGGACACGCTCGACCAGCACATCGAGTGTGCTCTGGTAGTTCTCGGGCGCCTCCGGAAGCTGTGGCATACGCGCAGCGTAGGACAGTCACCGGCCGTTGACACGCCGTTCGGACCGGCGACGCCGATACCCATCGGTCCACCCCGCTCGTGTGCGAGGCTGGACGCCCCGCACTCACGGCCGTGGGATCTCACCGGCCTGCGCGGATGCGACCCAAAACACATGCCTGAGTGAGATCGAAGTCGATCGGTCGGGTCGGCTTCAGCAACGTCGACTACGCGATCATCGGCGCGCGCCTGGGAGCGTTTCAGACCGGCTTGTACTTTCGCGCCTACACGCTGGCCGTCGAATACCAGGGCAAGGTCGGCATGGTGATGAACCGGGTGGGCTTCCCGGTGCTGGCGCGCACAAGCAGTGCCGTCGAGCTGGCCCATCTGCATCGTCAGATGGTGCGCCTGTTGACGATCGTGCTGTTCCCGCTGCGGCTCGGCATCGTCGCCGTCGCCTTCAGCACAGCGCCACCTCGTCGCCATCGCCGACCTGCATCCGCAGAGCGCGCGGCATCGAGAAGTCACGGAAGATTCGCGCCTGGCGGCCGACGATGCTCGCGACGAGGCGCCCGCCCACGTGCAGCACGCTGGCGTCGGCCAGCACGATCGAGCGCTCGAGCTCCGCGCCTTCGATGCGAACCCTCTCCGCTATTGAGGTGTGCGGGCCTATGTAGGAGTCGGCGATCAGCGCTTCGGCGCCGATTATCACGGGTCCGATGATGACACTCGAGGTCACCTGCGCCGTTGGGTGGATCACGATCGGTCCCTCGAAGCGATTGCCGTCGGTTGCGCTCATGACCATCTCGTGGTCGAGCGTGTCGAGCATCGTCCGGTTCATGTCGAGCAGGTCGAGTGCGTCACCTGCGAAATGCCGCCACTTACCCGCGACGCGCATGTGAACGCGTCCACCATCGCGAGAGAGCCGCTGAGCCATGGCCGCGAAATCGAGCTCTGCCGAGCACTCCAGATTTGCCAGGCGCCGCAGCGCGCTCGGACCGAGCAGGCAGACGCCCGCGACGCCTCCTGGTGCGGGCGTCAGGCCGTCCTCGGTGGCGCTCACCAGTCGCTGTGGCACCAGCCTGAGCCGCTTGATCTCGCGGCCGTCGTCTTGGACGAGCAGCAACGCGTCCGAGGTCTCCTCGCTGAGCATCTCGGCGAACGACGAGAGCGGCTGCCCCAGCAGGCCGTCGGCGCGGTGCAGGATGCATGGAGCGTCGCCCACGAGCTCCGCCGCGGCGAGCAGGGCGTCGCCGGGCCGCTCGTGCACCAGGTGGCGGATCTCTACACCTTCCGGCCGCTCGCTGTCGATGCACACGGCGACCTCGTCCGCCACGTCGGGGGGCGCGACGACGGCGACCTCGACCACACCCGCTTCGAGCAACGCGTCGAGCACGTGGCAGACGATCGGCTGGTTCGCCACCCGCTGCAGCGAGGTGGCGCGCGTGGCGCTGAGCCACGGTCCCGTCCACCGGGTTGTGTTGGGAACGACGACGACGCCCTTACTGAGCACGTGGAACCAACGCATGGCACACTCCCATACTCCCGTAGCCGCGAGTAAATCTCGCCAAAAGCTGGAAACTCTAGGCTGCGGCAGGCTCGGCGCGCGAGGTGAATCCCAGTGGCACGCCGTTGTCACGCATCGAAGCTTCCGCCATCTCAACGGTCGCGACGATGTCCAAGCCGAGCGCCACGTTCGAGCGCGGTTCCTCACCGGTGCGGATCGCGCGGGCGAAGTCCTGCAGCTCGAGACGGAGCGGCTCCTGCGGTTCCACGCGCGGGATCACCACGTCGCCGGTGCGATACACGAGCTGGTGCTCGCCGAAGTTCGACGGCTGTCCCACGTCCATCCCCCGGTCGTATACGCGCACGGGCTCGTCGGAGGCGGTGTCGTCGTACTGCACCATCCGCTTGCTGCCCACCACGATCATCTGGCGGACCTTGCGCGGCGCCAGCCACGACAGCTGCACGTTGGCCGTGACGCCGCCTGCGAAAGTCAGCGTAAGAAAAGCCGTCTCAGGCACGTCCTCCTTGAATACGCAGCTCCCCGACGCGGCGACTTCGATCACTGGCTCACCAAGCCAGTAGAGCAGGATCGAGAGGTCGTGCGGCGCCAGGTCGCAGACGACCCCGTCGCCCTGATACTTGCCGAGGTTCATCCGCGAGGACGTGATGAAGTGGATCTCGCCGATGACGTCGGCTTGGATCAGGTCGCGCACGGTGTTGACCGCGGGGCTGTAGATGAACGTGTGCCCCGGCATCAGCGTCAACCCGGACGCCTGCGCCAGCTCGGCCAGCTCGAGGCCGTCGTCGAGCCGGGTGGCAAGCGGCTTCTCGACGAGCACGTGCTTGCCGGCCTGCAACGCTCGCATCGCAAGCGGGTGGTGGGTAGTCGGCGGAGTGGCGATGACCACCGCCTCGACTGCGTCATCGCACAGCACGGCGTCGAAGTCCTGGAGGGCGCACGCGTCGGGGTGGTAGCGGCCGAGCGCGCGCAGCCGCTGCGGGTCACGATCGCACAGAGCATGCAGCCGGAACTCGGGGGCCTCGGCCAGGTTGCGGGCCAGGTTGGGACCCCAGTAGCCGCAGCCGACAACGGCGGCTCCGATCAGGGCTGGTCGTGACAGGATGCGCCCGTTGCGTCCCAGCTCTTGCGTGGGTGTGCCCCAGTCCTTGAGCATTGCCTCAGGTCCCCTCCGTGGTTGGTGGTGTCAAGCGCATATGCTTGATCAACGTTGCACTACAGACTCGTCTTGCGTAAAGCTGAGGACAGCCTGCGCGACGCGCTCGACCTCGGCTTCGGTCATGCCCGGGAAGATCGGCAGCGAGCAGATCTTTCCCGACAGCTCCTCGCTCACCGGCAGGCTTCCCTCGCCCATGCCGAGGTGGGCGTAGGCTTCGGTGAGATGAATCGGCGTGGGGTAGTGCACGGCCGAGGCGATCCCACGCTCGGTCAGGTGCGCGCGCAGCTCCTCGCGCTGCTTGCAGCGCACCACGAACAGGTGGTAGACGTGGTCAGCCTGTCCGAAGGGCAGGCGGACGGGGTCGACCGCGCACGCATCAGCATCCGCCCTCTCCACCCCGTCCGCCGGTTCCCGTCCCCTCCCCGAGCTCAAAGAAAGCCGCTCGCCCAGCGCCGCGCCCAGACGCCTGCGCTCCTCGTTCCAGTCATCTAGGCGCGTAAGCTTGTGGCGGAGCACCGCTGCTTGCAGCGCATCCAGCCGCGCCGTGGAGCCCACCACCCGGTGCTGATAGCGGGGGCGCTCACCGTGGGCGCGCAGCAGCTGCAGACGCTCTGCCAGCTCGGGTATGGCGGTGACGATCGCCCCGCCGTCGCCCCATCCCCCGAGGTTCTTGGTGGGGTAGAAGCTGAAGCAGCCCATCACGCCGACCGTGCCGACGCGGCGGCCGTGGTAGCGGGCGCCATGGGCCTGGCAGGCGTCCTCGATGAGATGAATACCCGCTTCGTGCGTCAGCTCGAGGATCGGGTCGAGATCCACGGTCGCTCCGAACAGGTGCACGGGGATCACGCAGCGCACGTTCGCGGATAGGTTCTCGGCGACGATCTCAGCGGTGATCAGGTGCGAGTCTGGATCGACGTCAACGAGCTTCGGCGTGGCGCCCACCGCGCTGACCGCCTCGGAGGTGGCTATGAACGAGTTGGTGGGGACGATGACCTCGTCGCCCTGTCTGATCTCCAGTGCCCGCAGCGCCAGCGCCAGCGCCTCCGTGCCCGATGAGACACCGATCGCGAAGTCGGTCTCGCAGTAGTCGGCGAACTCCCGCTCGAAGGATTCCACGGGCTCGCCGAGCGTGAACGCGCCGCGCTCTGCGACTTCGCGCACCGCGCCCATCAGCTCCTCCAAGAGCGCGGGGTCGAAGAAGTCCAGGCGAGTGAACGGTACTGGCGCGCCGCGCTGCTGGATTTCCGTCTGCCCGCTCAACACGCGAGGCTCAACTGATTGGCGGCGACCGTCGACGGAGCCGAGCCGAGCAGACGGAGCTCCTTCTGCAGGGCGCGCCGGCCACGATGGTGAAGGCCATGGATCGAGCTCTCCGAGCGACCCATCTGCTCGGCGATCTCACTCGGCGAGAGCCCGACCACGTGGCGCATGACTATCACGTCGCGCTGCTCATCAGGCAGTGTGGCGAGCGCCGCGTGCAGGTCCCGTGCGCGCTCGCGCACGCTCTCATCCGCATGGGCGTCGGCGCCATAGACCTCTTCGGTCGGAGTCGCACGGCGCCGGCGCAAGTGGTCAAGTGCGACGTTGCGCGCCAGTCGCAAGAGCCAGCCCGTGAATGGCACGCCGCAATCTTGGTATTGGACGATCACGGTCATCAGCTTCATGAATACGTGCTGGGTGAGGTCCTCGGCCTCCTGCTCGTCGCGCACGATGCTGCAGATGTAGCCGTACACGTTGTCCGAGTAGCGCACATACAGGAGCCGCAGCGCATCGCGATCCCCCTCCTTGGCGCGTGCTATCGCCAGGCGCGTCTCTTGTGTTATCTGCAGCGACTCGTCGAGTGTGGTTCGACGACGGAAGCCTACGTGGCCATCCATGACGTTGAGGCTGCAGAGCACCGGACTATCTCCCCGTACTAGTTAATGAAAGAAACCCCTATGAAATTGATGTCCCAGGGGTCTGGGCCACGATGATGGGTAACACTCACCGTTTGCGCAATGGCCCGATCGTCGTGACAGGCGTTCAGGTGATGAACGCGTCTCTCCGCCATGCTTCCAGTCGCATGCCCGCTGCTGGACAGGTGCTCGCCGCGCGTGTCAGATGCTTCGCTGCGCGGCCGTACCCAGGCCCGCCCAGTACTGATAGACGCGCACCCGCAGGCCGCTGGTGCCGAGCGCCGATGGCAGCGCGATCGAGTAGCGGTTGAAGCGGTTGAGCACGAACAGGGCTCGGTAGCGCAACAGGTTCCCTTGGAAGGCTTCCAGCTCCATGTAGTCCCCGGCAGACCCCGACCCACTCGCCAGCACCCGGCCGCCGTGCTTACGCAGGCTCAGGGTGACCGGGCTGACGTGGCCCGATGGCGAGGTGAGCACTCCGGAGAGCGCCGCGAACGCGGGCTTGCGCGCGCCGCTTGAGGATAGGACGCCGAATTCTTCCTGCGGGGAATCCTGCAGCTTGTAAACGATCGCGGCGGCGACGTAGGGAGAGTGGGCGAGGGCGCGGAAGGTGTCGGCCAGGTTGGTTGCCTGGGTCTGCTTGGTCACGCACGCCTGTTCCTGCTGGATTCTGTGCCGCGGAGAGCAGCTGCTCCAGCCGAACTCATCGAGCCACAGGGGCTTCGTGTCGCCATTGGCCAGCTGCACTTCGCGGATCGAGCGCAGTGAGGCGAGGGTCAGGGTGTAGAAGTGCACGGCTAGGCCGTCGTAGTAGCCCTTGATGCCGGCGGCATAGAGGGCACGTAGGAAGACTCCGTTTGCACCGACGAGCGAGCCGGCGAGCACGCCGATCTTGGGATCGGCGTGCTTGATAGCTGGATAAGCAGCCTTCAGGATGGAGGCGTAGCGCTGAGGCTTATGGGGTCCGGCGAAATAGAGCTGGTTGGATTGGTCTGGCTCGTTCCAGATCTCGATCGCGGCCAGGTGCGTTCCATAGCGCTGGGCCAGGTAGCCCACGAAAGCGGCATAGTCAGCGGGGTTGCGCGGCGGCCACGCGTTCGCCTGACCCGAGCCTTTGAGGATGCACTTCCTCAGCAAAGCTGCGGGCGCGGAGGACGCCCAGCATGGAGAGCTGTCCACCAGCATGATCACCCGGATGCCATCCGCCGCAGCATCGCTCACAAGACGATCCAAGAAGGCCAGGGCGTGCGGATTGAGCTGACCGCCGCCGCTTGGCTCCAAGACCGACCAGGACACTCCGACGCGCACAACCTTGGCATGGAGCTTGCGCGCGAGAGCCATCGTCCGGTCGGCCTCGGGCGGAACTGAGCCATAGCCGAGACCCGAAATGTTCAGCCCACCGAGGGGGGCGATGGATGACGGGTGAGCGCTCGCCGCGCGCTCGCCATCGCCGGCCGGCGCGAGCCAGGCGAACATGCACAGCCCCAGCGCCCCCACGGCCATGGGCATGCTGAGGCGCCTGACCATACCTACACGATAGTTGTGGGCTGAGCGCTCGGGGGCGCTACGAGCACGATCAGTCGAGGTAGGCTGTCTACAGTCATGTCCCCAACCTGGATCTGGATGCAGGTCGCGATCGTCGTGTTCGTGCTCATCGGGATGATCGTGGCTGTCACGAAGCTCGCCTAGAGGAGCGGCGGCTGCGTCGCCACGAGCGGCTCCACGACGACTGCCATCTCGTATCCAGACTCGGTAGGGCGACTGCTGGTCGCGGCGGGATCGCCCCTCCTTCCAGGATCGGCGTGAGGCACGGCGCGCGCAAGCGCCACGGAGCCCTCGATCGTCTCTGGGCCGTCGTCGATGCCCGGGAGCACGTGGCAGTGCAGGTCGATCACGGACCTTGAACCATAGGCGAGGACCCGTCTGTCTCGCCTCACGCGTTGAGGCGGATATGATCGCCTTGCTGGCCCAGCGGCTCAGCTTGGATCAAAGCGGGCAAGGGAGGATCATGTTCAAATCAATCGTGGTTGGGACGGATGGCTCCGACACGGCCACCCAGGCCGTGCGTCAGGCGGTCGACTTGGCTCACGCCATCGGGGCGAAGCTCGAGTTGGTGAGCGCGTATGAGCCGGTGCCGGCGCAGCGATTGCAGGGGGAACGGCGCGATGCCCCGGAGGACCTGCAGTGGGCAATCAACCCTCGGGAGGATGTCGACGCCACATTGGAGGCGGCCGCCGGGGTGGCCCGCAAGGCAGGAGTGGCTGTCAATGTGTATCCGCGTCAAGGGGATCCCGCCGACGCGATTCTTGATGTCGCGGAGGAGCAGGAGGCGGATCTAGTCATCGTGGGTAACAAGGGGATGACGGGCGCCAAGCGCTTCCTGCTCGGCTCGGTGCCTAACAAGGTCTCCCACCACGCGCCCTGCTCTGTGCTCATCATCCGAACTACCTGAGGTCCGTCTCGGCACAGACTTCTGCCCTTCGGAGTCGTCCGTCTAGAATGGTCGACCATATCTGCCATCCCAAGGTGCCCCGGTGGCTTGGAGGTCGATACGCTGCACGTTCGTGATGAGCGTCGGCGTTGGTCAAGCGGCCTGGAACGGTTCGAATCGGCTGGGGTCGAATAGATTCCTCGCCCCAGCAGCACTGGCCGCAGGCGGTTTGTCCCTGCTACTGGTATTCGCGGTCGTGCTGGCCGAGGCGCTGTATCGCTATCCGCCGTCTGTGGCTGTGGCGGTCGGGGGCAGCCTGCTGCTGGTCGGCGGCGTGGCGCTAGTGGTCACTCGGTACGACCTCGCCGTGAGCATCGGGTTCCTGCTCCTCGCCGTTGTGCTGGTGGAGCCGGCACCGTCGGATGCGCTGTTTGGTCTTGTGATGGCTGTCGCGGCTGTGACTGGCCGGTTCAGTCTCAAGCGCCTGCCGCGCACGGCTCGGGCGATCGTCGGCGCGTTCCTGATTCTCAACCTCCTCTCAGCCGTCGATGTCGTCGACTGGGCTGTTGCGGGACGGTTCTTCCTAATAACGCTCTACCTGGGGATGTTCAGCCTGTGGTTGGCCGCCTATGTCGATCGCCCGGAGCGCGCGCGCCGGCTGGTGCGCGCCTATCTGTTTGCCGCGGTCCTCTTCGCGGTTCTAGGATCGCTGGCGCTGTTCGTCCACTTTCCCGGTAGTACCGTGCTAGTTGGCGACGGCTCGCGCGCCAAGGGTCTGTTCAAGGACCCAAACGTCTACGGACCGTTTCTCGTGCCGGTTGCGTTGATCCTGGCCGAGGAGATCCTCAATCCGCGCCTGCTGCGCATGCGCCGCATGTCGATGCTCGCGAGCTTCCTGGCGCTGACGCTTGGGATCGTGTTCTCCTACTCACGCGCGGCGTGGCTGGACTACGCAGTCGCCCTAGTCGTGCTGATCGGCATCGTAGTGTTGCGCCGGCCCGACCGGCGGGCAATCTCGCTTGTGCTCGTGGTGCTCGTCAGCGGTCTGGCGATCGCCGGCGCGATCGTCGGCACCGGATCGCTCGGTTTCCTCAAGGAACGAGCTCATCTGCAGGGCTACGACACCAGTCGCTTCGCGGCCCAGGCTCGGGGCTTGACCGCCGGCGTCGATCATCCCTTCGGGGTCGGCCCAGGCCAGTTCGACGTGATATCTCCGGTATCCAGTCACAGTCTCTACGTGCGCTCGCTCTCTGAGCAGGGAGTGCTGGGTCTGCTTGTAATTGTCGTGCTGGTAGTCGGTACGCTGGCGTTCGGGGCCGTGAACGTACTGCGCGGACGGGACACCTATGGGATCAGCGCCGCGGCGCTGACCGCTGCCTGGTGCGGGCTGGCTGTCAACAGCTTCTTCGTTGACACCCTTCACTGGCGCCATCTGTGGCTGCTGGCGGCGTTGATCTGGGCAGGGGCGGCGCGTCGACGCGGCTCCGCGCCGGTCGCGGCGCTATCTACATCTGGGCTGTGAGCGTGCGCTCGCTGAGGTAGTACGGCGAGATCTCAACCTTCGCACCGACTACTACGACCCCGATCGGGGTGAGTCTTAGCCGCCCGAACAGCTCGCTGACGTCTTCGGCGTTGTCCGGACTGACGCGATCGAGCCTGGCGACCAGCAGCACATCGTCGGCCTGTCGGGCCAGGAACTGGGTGTCGCTGAGACCGAGGATCGGCGGAGAGTCGATCAGGACATAGCTGTAGTCCAAGCGTCGTATCGCCTCGAGCACCAGGCTTAGTCCCGGTCCGGAGAGCAGCGAGCTCGGGTCGGCGGAGGCTTGCCCGGCGACCAACACATCGAGGTTCAGATCTCCCGGCGCGGCTCTCACCATATCCTTGATCTCGTCCTCGAGCTGTTGGGCGTCGCGGTCGGCGATTTTCAGACAATCTGACAGCCCGTGCGCGGGCGACAGCCCGAAATGCTCGTGCAATGTCGGCGAGCGCAGGTCTCCCGAGATCACGAGCACCTTCTGACCGGCGCGGGCCAGCGAGCGTCCTAGGCTGGCGGCGACCGTTGTCTTGCCCTCCCCATGGGTTGCGCTCGTTACCAGCAGCACACGCTGGGTTTCGTCGGTCGCGCCGAGCGGTCGTAGCGACGCCTGCAGGACGTCGTAAGCCTCGTGCTCGATCCCGATGAGCGCGCGGCGGCGGTGCGCGGTACCCACGCGGATGCGATAGGGAATTCCCACCAGCACCGCCAGGTTGAGGGTGCGTCCGAGCTCCCTCGGGGTCGTGAACCGCGGTCTTAGCTGGTCGCGCCCGAGCACGAACAGCACACCGACCAGCAGCGACGTGACCAGCGCGATCAACCCGTTGAGGGTCGGTCGTGGCGAGGACGCGCTTTTCGGTGCGGTGGCGGATTCAGCGATCTGTAGCTGCGAAGAGGTGCCAGCGGCATTGATCTGGAGAGCGCTGATGCGTTCCTGGAGGGCCGCGATCTGAGTGGCCGAGCCCGGGGTGCTCTGAAGCTGCGCGATTTGTGCTCTTAGCTGGGCTCGCACGTTTTCAAAGCCTGCCGTTTGCATCGTCTGCTCTGCCGATATGAACCCCTGAGCGACCGCGTTGGCGCGGGCGGCTGCCAGCGACGCTTGGCGGGCCTTGGCTGTGATCGTGATGATGTTGGCGTTCTGATCAGTCGACGATTCGATCGCTTCTTTCAGGGTCGCGGTCGATTCCGACAGCTTGTGGGCCGCCAGCGTGATAACCCCCCCGCTCTGGACAAGGGACTGGAAGGTCGCCAGCTGACGCTGAGTGGACGTCGAGTCGGTCGGCTGCAGCAGCGTTGCTATCGGGTTGTAGACGATGCTGGCGGAGGCCTTGTAGCTCTTGGAGAGTGTGTGTGAGATTGCCACAACCGCCACGGTTACGATGATCGCGATTGCGGCGATCAGTCGGGCGCTGCGCCGCAGCGCGTCGATGTAGCGCTGGATGTCAACTGCCTGATCAGCGAAGCCCGTTCCCAGGTGGGAGAATGGTCTCTCGGGGGAACTCATCGCGTGAAGTGACTTGTCATCGCTTGCGGCGGCGGGGGGACTGCGATTGGAGGCCGTCCGCCTGTACCGGGCTTGGCGAGGAGCGCACGAGTTCATCGTACACGCTGGCCAGACGGTCGATCATCGCGGACGTCGTGAACTGCCGGCCGACGCGGGCAAGTGCCGTCGCCCCGATCTGGGCCCGGCGGCCAGGATCATCTAGCATCTCCACGATCGCCCTGGCAAGTGCAGCGTCGTCTCGCGGAGGGACCAGCAGCCCGCTCTCCCCATCGACTACGGCCTCGCCCACCCCGCCGATGTCGCTGGCGACGATCGCCCGGCTCAACGACATGGCTTCGAGGATCACGTAGGGAAACGCCTCAGCCCAGGAGGGATGGACAAACACATCCAGCCCGCGCAGCACAGCCTGAGGCTCCGTGCTCGATCCGAGGAAGTGCACGGCGTCAGCTACGCCACGTAGCTCTGTCTGCGCGCGCAGCGCTTGAAGATCGGGGCCGTCGCCGACGATTGCCAGCTGAGCGGTTGGATGCCGGACGAGCACCCGCGGAAACGCGTCGATCAATGTCTCGAGACCCTTTCCTGGACGCAGCAGTGTGAGCGCGCTGATCACCGGACCGAGACGCGACAGCTCGGCGATGCGCCGGCCTACCGGACCATCTTGCGCGGGCCCGATGCCGTTATATACGACCCTCACCCTCTTGCTCGGGCCGATCGACCGGGCTAGACGGGCCTCCGCCTCGCATACGCAAATCGTCCGGCTGGCCAGAGGAGCCAGAGTGCGCTCCACGCCGCGGTAGGCCAGACGCTCGGCCGACCGTGAGAAGTGACCGGCGAAAGCGTATCCGTGCGGCGTATAGACGACAGGCGTGCGCGGATGCGAGAACCTGGCCAGCCGGGCGACTGCGCCTGCCTTCGAGCTGTGCGCGTGGATCACATCCGGGCGCTCCTCGCGAATGATCCTCACAAGGCCTCCGAGCGCAAGGAGATCGGCGCGTGGAGCGATCGCGCGCCGGAGGTCGAGGTACCGGTGCTCGACGGGACCAGTCAGGCCCCTTGGAACGGCTGGCCCACAGAGTACGACCTCATAGTCACGCTCTCTCAGGCCGACAGCCAGATCCCCGATGTGCCTTCCGACGCCACCCTCGGTGGGCTGATAGCAGAGCAGGACACGTGTCACTCCGGCTGTCACACTACTGTGCGCTGCCGCGGCTCATGCGACGGAGCCCCGGACTCGGGTCAGCGCAACGTGGTGTCGCGCTGCACGCGCGCGGTGCCGCGCGCGTGCAGCCCTTGCCCGCAGGGCGTACCGGCTTGACTTGTGATGGCTGCGCTTGCGTGGTAGGGGTGTGGGTTGTGGAGTCGACCGTGTGATCTCGGTTCCACTCGTCGACGTCAAGCTCCCGCTCGAGCTCTTGCCGTTGTCAGAACCGCCCCCACTGCCCGGCTGCGCAGTTGGGGTGCCGACCGGGATGGTTTCCATGATCGTTTCCGTCGGCGGTGGGGCAGTCAGCTCGGGGGTGCTCGATGTTGAGGATGTATCTCTCAGGATGGCGCCAGACCCCGCTGGCAGTGTGACGAATGTAATGGTGTTGCCATCGACATCCTGCATCGGGCTGGACAGAGAGACTGTCTGAGTCGGAGATCCAGGCGGGTTCACGAGCACCGTTCCACCTGTGAAGTCGCGTCGCAGCAGGTTGTTCCAGCTGTACCGGGAGCCGCTAGCTTCGCCCAAGTTGACGCTCCAGCCCGCCCACCAGTTTTCGGGTGTCTGCCCGCCGCCGCTGACGGCATCGTTGCCTGTGGACACCAGGAAGTAGCTGGCCAGGTTGTATTCCATGGCCGGGGTGCTGCTGGAGGTTCCGTCCAGCACGACACCCTTGCCGAGCGCGTGGACCTGGTCGATAAACGAGAACAAAGCGTTCAGCGACCATTGCCCGTTGCCGCCGGTCAGGCCCGAGTCGTTGACCCCGCGCTCCAGGTAGACATAGTTGGAGGCGGAGATCTCGTTGCGGATACTCGCATCGCTGGTTCCGGCGTCTCCGTCGGAGTACCAGATCGCGTTTTGGACGATTTCGGTGTTGGGAAGAGCGGTACGGATTTCCTGCATGAACTGGGCCACGTAGGCTCGCCAGGCAGTGGCGGTCATCGGTTGGCCGGTAGACGGATCGATTGGCGCGACTGCTTCTTCGCGACCGTTACCGACCCGTATTTCCATGTTTACGTCATCAACGAACAAGCCGCGATAGCCCGCGGACAGTTCAGTCTTCGCGTTGCCGATCCACCACTGACGGAACGCTTGATTGGCGATGTTGCCTGCATACTGCGGGCAGGTGTCATTCGAGCAGCCCCATGGTATGTAGAGAGGATTGCCGGAGGCATCTCTGAGAACCCATTCCGGGTGCTGGTTGGCGATGCTTTCATCGATGTAGAGCGCGTAGGAGTCCTTGTACAGCCAGCCGTTGGGATATCCCGCCGTCTTGCTGTCGAAGTAAGGTGCGTACACCCCCATGCGCCAGATGTGCGTATTCAGCCAGGACTGCATGCTTGGCGAGGGATTTTCGAGGTACTGGTCGAAGGACGGTTCGGAGAAGCGCACGAAGTGCACCGTCCCGGCTGTGTCGGCGGTGGCTTGGCTGACAAAGAGGGTGCAGAACGCTACGACCACGGCGAGCAGGGTGGCGGGAAGCGCGCTGCGAACTCGGTTGTACATCTAAGCTCCTCTGGCAGCTGGGCGGTCTCAGAGAGATCCCTGGCTTTGCGTCCCCGGCTCGCGCCGGGGTTGCCTTTGTCAAGAGCGAGAAGGGAGCACGCTCGTGTCTTAGATCATGGATCGGCAAGTCGACGCTCAGCTCTCAACGTCGCGCCGAGGTTGGACAAATGATTGATACGAGGATGGGCGACGCCGGGTCGGCGCGGCTCGCGGCGCTCGGCCGGCCGGCAAGACGAGCGATATCCTCGACGCCATGCGTGTCTCCCACATCATCGCTACTAAGGGCAGACCTGGTCTGCTGCGAGCGGTGCTGGAAAGCTCGACTGCAGCCCTCACCCCCGACGACGAGGTGATAGTCGTGGACGGCGATCCCACCTGCTCGGGGCGGCCCGTCGTCGAGAAGATCCAGGCCGATCATCCGGGCGCCATCGTGCGCTACCTGTCCAGCCCCCCGGGGTTGACCCGGCAGCGCAACGTCGGCCTCGACGCGGCGCGGGGCGACATCGTGGTCTTCACCGACGACGATTGCACCTTTCCACCGAGCCTGTTCGACGCCCTGGCCGCGGTCTACGCTGACACGTCACTGGTCGGCGTCACAGGCCGGATCATCGAGGATCCGCTTGCCAGGCTTGGTAGCGACACCAATTCGCGGCTGCGCTGGCTGCTCGTCGGCGGCGGTCGAGAAGGAGGCATGACCAGCTTTGGCTTTCGTTGCCCGATCGTCCGCGTGAACGAGCCGCGAGACGTCGAGTTCATGCCCGGGGCGTTCATGTCAGCTCGCCGATGGCCGGCCACGGAGATCCGCTTCGACGAGCGGCTCACCGGCTACGGCCTGGGTGAGGACGACGACTTCTCCTACCGGCTGTCGTGCCGTGGACGTGTGCGCTACGAGCCTTCGTTGATCGTCGATCACCATGAGATCGGCTTCCGCACGATGGATCACCGAAAGAGAGATCGCGCCCAGATTAAAAATCGGGTTTATCTCTTTCGTAAGAACTTCTCAAAAGGCTTTGGGGCGAAGCTCGGATTCGCGGTGCTCATAATGATGATGTTCGTGCACCGGGCTCTCAACCGTGAGTGGAGTGGGCTGCGGGGCCTGGCGGAGGGACTGTGGCAGGTTCGTTCTCACAGCACACCTGGATTGGAACCTTCTGCCGGAAAAGATTGACGAGCTCACGAAACTCCACCAGACGCCGCCGGCCCGGTCATCCTGGAGCGTAGTTGTGCGACCAATGCATGGACAACCGAGAAATCGTCTGGAAAGGCAAGTCGCTCGTAGCCGAGCAGCACGGCAAAGTAGACGACTATGGCCACCGGCACTCCGATCAGGGGTCTGTGGTGAAACGACACGAGCAGTGCACCGGCCGCTGTGCTGCCCAGCACGGCGCCCGCGAGCATGCGACGAATCTCCAGCCGTCCATGCAGGTTCCCTGCGAGAATGATCAACGCTCCGGCGACGAGCAGCTCTGAGATAGAGGTTCCTACGGCTGCGCCCCGGAGCGAGAAGCGGGGAATCAGCACCAGATTGAGCGCGATATTCTCCACCGCGACGACGGCGTAGACGATTGCAACTGTCGGGCGGTTTCCCTGCGCGAAGAACAGTTGACCGGAAAGGGCGCTTATGGGGAAGAGCGCGATGGTGGGAGCCAGCAGCGCCAGCGCGATTGCGGCAGAATGATATTGCGCGCCGTAAAGCAGCGAGATGATCGGCCCGGCAAGCACGACCGCTCCCACTGCCAAGGGCAGAGTGATCGCGATCACGAGCTTCAGGCCGCGTTGGTATATCTCGCCCACCGGCGGGGTAGTCGTCGGTGACAGGCGCGAGAGTGACGGCAGTACCGCGACGTTCACTGCCCACGAGACGAACGCAGTGGTTTCAAGGAGCTTGTAAGCGGCTGCGTAGTTGCCCACCTGGCTGGCCGGCTTGAATATGGCGAGCATCGACATGTCGATGCGGAACAACACGGTGAGCGCGATCAGCGCTATCCCGATGGGAAACGCCTCACGGGTCACCCTGAGCGCGCCACGAAGATCGAAGCGCAATCGGGGTCGGGCGATGCGGCGGTACATCATCCAGGTGCCCAGCGCGGCTGCGCTCAAAGAGCCGATGGCATAGATCCCGACGACCACTAAGAGTTCTGCGCCGAGGAACAGGGTAATGATCGCAACGACGGTGGTAACCCATCGTTGGGTGATCAACACGATCGCCACCAATGACACGCGTTCGTAGGCCTGGAAGACGGCGAAAGGAATTTGCACCATGTAGTCTCCCACGAATCCAAAACCGAGCACAAGGATGACCAGGCACGTGTGGCCGCTCATCCCGGCGATTGAGGCCACGAGCAGCGCCACCAAGAGCGGTGGGATGCTGAACATAGCGCGGGAAAACATGGCGTCGGAGTAGTACTCTTCGAGGCGCCCGTGGTCGCGCGCCACCTCGCGAGTCAGGACGATGTCTTGCCCGAAGGATCCGAAGGCTGTTACAAGTCCCACAAAAGACAACGCAAAGGCGTAAATCCCGAACTGAGTAGCGCCCAGCTTGCGGGCGATCGCGATGTAGAGCGCGGCCGTCGCGATCTTGGACCCGATATCCGCGATCCCACGGAAGCCGGCGTTTGCGAGAATTCGCGACGAGCGCCTCCCGACCCCGGGTTCTTCGTCTGTGTTCTTGGCTTCCGTTGGATCGATCATCGGTCTCAGCTCCGCGGTCGAGCTGTGCGCTGCGTCGACTTGCTCGCCAGGCGGAGTCCGCGAGCCAGGAGTGGCAGCGGGTCGGCGAGCTGAGCGTGCGCGTGAGTGACGTGCCGGCGGGGGAGCGTCGTCGCGGCCGAGGCACGGTAGTTGCCGTGCCGCAGCTGCCACAGGAGATGACGCAGATCACCGTCCTCCCAGCGATAGCGGTAGCCGGCCAGCGCTTGCACCGGTCGCGGGTCACGGCCGAGCAGCCAGTCGCACCAGATCGCGGCCAGAGGCGCGCCCGCGGCGACCGCCAGGGCCATCGAGCCATAGGGGCGCGGGTTGAGATCGATCGGCACGAACTCCTCGGGCCCTGACTGGATCAGCTCAACCTCGAAGATGCCCTCCCAGTCGATGGCAACCAGGAGTCGCCGCACCATGTCCTCCAGCTTTGGCGATACGGGTACGGTTTCCGAGAAGGTGACGCTGCCGCTGCGCGTCGGCCACATACGCCAATACCGCGAAACTGCTGCCCCAAGCAGGCGCCCGTCGGCGATCACTCCGCCGAAGGAAATGATGTCCCCTTCCACCCAGCGTTGTACCAGGTGCTCGCCGTGAAATTCAGAGGCTGCCTCCACAAGGTTCGCCTCGGTTGCGACGGCTCGCCCCTTCGGAGCGTTCAGCACTCCATTGTCGCTCGTACCGGCCCCCTCTGGGGACTTGAGCACGACCGGGAAGCCAAGCTTGCGAGCAGCGTCGAGGGCCTGCCCTACATCTTTGCAGTGGATCGACACCGCGGGAGTCAAGCCGGCCTGCTGGGCGGCCGCGGCGAGACTCTCCCGGTGGAGGGCGCGCTCGACGACATCCGGCGGTGGCAGGCCGAGGTTGGTGAGTGCCTGCAGGCGCCCCCGCTCCCGAGATATTGCGAGCAGCGAGCTGTCGCTGCCGGCGATCAACGTGACGTAGGAATGACGGGCCAGCTCGTCGGCGAGTTGCTCCGCGAACTGGACGGTGTCTTCGAGCGCGTCGGTGATTCGTAGCCATCGCGTGCACGCCCGCGACCATCTTGCCGGTGCAAGCGCCGTGAACGAAGTGGCCGTGACGTCGTATCCGGCCTGGTGCAGGCTGCGGCAGACAGCCAGCATCGACCGCTCCTCGGCGTTCGTAATCAGCACTCGATTTGGTCGCACGCCTGCTGCCTACGCCGTCTAGTGGCTGCTCTCGCCGCGCTGGCCACTGGCGCCCGACAACCGCCCGCGTGCCCGCTTGCTCGCGCGGCGCAGTAGGTTGACGGGAGCCGATCGCAACAGTGGCTCGTAGCGGTCGGTCAGCTTGAGCAGCACGACTGGCCACGGGTCGATGGCGCCGATCATCGCGCGTGTCATCTCATATCGCTCCCAGGTGCCCGAGCCGGTCGTGACCGCGGCGAGCAACCCGGCCTCACGGACCGCCGCGAGCGTCTCGGGACCGTAGCTCCCGGACGGATAGGCGAATGTCTGAACGGGTGTCCCTGTGATGCGTTCCAGCGCCTCTCGGCTTCCCCCGATCTCCTCGAGACAGGCGTCATAGTCGAGTGTCGCTAGGTCGGGGTGGGTAAGCGTGTGCGCGCCGAGCTCCCAGCCCGTGGCCGCCAGCTCCCGCAGCTCATGCTCGCTCAGCATTGCGCCGTCGCCGTCCTTCCCAATCCATGGACTGGTGCCCCCGATGAAGCCGATCGTGACATAGACGGTGGCAGGGATCCCGTACTCGCTGAGGATCGGCAGGGCGACGGTGCGATTGTTGCGCATGCCGTCATCGAAGCTCACAACGGCGAGCCCAGGCTCGGGCGTACCACCGTCGGCCCGTAGAGCGAGCTCGGCCATCGTCACGAAGTGAAAGCCGGCGGCTTGCAGCAGCTCGATCTGAGTGCGGAAGCGGGCCGGCGAGAGCTGCAGCAGGCTGAGGTCGTCCCGCAGACGCGACTCGGCGACGCCGTGGTACCCCAGCACGACTGAGCGGCGGGCGCGGATTCGTCGCAGAGCCTCGAGCCAAGGACGGTGCCTGGCATGTATGCGGGTGGAGGAGGCGATGGCTCGTATGCTCGCATGCCGCCCGGTTTGCAACCCTCGAGTCGTCTCGGCCCCTCGGATACAGTTGGCGTCCCTCGTGCTCGTCCCGGCTGAGGCATAGTCAAAACGCCGCCAGCCGAGGTCATCGCGTCTGTGTTCGCTTGTCTTCCCAGAGCCTTTTGCCCAAATAGAGCCCGCGGGCCAGCAGTGGCAGCGGGTCGGATCTTTGGAAGTGTGCGTGGACCACGCCGCGATGGGGTCGCAGCGGCCTCAGCGCTGATCCGACGTGCCGCCTTCGCAGCTGCCAGACCATGTGCCGTAGATCTCCGTCCTCCCAGCGGTAGCGACGCCCGGCACGGGCATGTGTCGGCTGTGGATCGCGCCCAAGCAGCCAGTCACACCAGATCGCGGCCAGCGGTACGCCGGCGGAGGTTGCCATGGCCAGCGAGCCGTATGGACGCGGATTGAAATCGATCGGCGCGAAGCCGCCGGATCTCGCCTGGATCACCTCGAGCTCGAAGATGCCCTCCCACTCGATCGCGTTTAGCAGTTGCTGGACAGAGTCTTCCAGCCCAGGGGGCGGCGTGATCGTTTCTCCAAAGGCAACGCTACCGCCCTCCGGAGGCCACATACGCTCATAGCGCGCGACCACGGCCGCCAAAATACGACCGTTTGCGATCACACCACCGACTGAGATGAGATCTCCTGGCATCCAGCGCTGGACCAACAGCCCGTCGCGGAAGGTAGGCGCGGCCTCGGCAAGATCACCCTCAGTTGCGACGAACCGGCTCTTGGGTGCGCCGGATGCCGCCCGGCCGTCTGCGCTGGCCGCTTCCGGCGACTTGAGCACGACTGGAAAGCCAAGCTCGTGGGCGGCCGTGAGCGCCTGCTCCAAGTCCACGCAGCGGATTGACAGGGTGGACGCCAACCCCGCCTGCTCGGCGGTCTGCGCAAGGCTTTCTCTGCTCAGGGCACGCGTGACGACAGCCCGGGGCGGCAGTCCGAGGTCGGTGAGCGGCTGCAGGGCGTCACGCGCTTGGGAGACAGCGAGCAGGGCACTGTCGCCGCCGCAGATCAGCGTGGCGTAGGAATGGCGGGCCAGCTCCCGACGTAGGTGCTCCACGAACATGTCGGCGTCCTTACGTGGGTTGGCGACGTGCAGGCGCCGGCTGCACGATCGCGACCACTTCGCGGTTGCAAGCGCAGTGGACGAGGTGGCCGTAACTTCATACCCCGCTGTATGTAGGCTGCGACAGACGGCGAGCATCGAGCGCTCCTCGGCGTTGGTGATCAACACTCGGGATCGGCCACTCATGCCGTTTGCCGGCCCAATGTCTTGATCGTCCGTGCTACGCTCGTTGTCGGCGCTTGTGTGTACATCCGCGCACTTGTTTACTCACATGGCGCAAGACGCAACGTCAGTCCCGTGTCGTCGCGTGGGACAATGAGCCGGTCGGCGATGTCTGTGCGTGGGTGGCGTGCGGGGATTGGGCACGGACAATGTGCTTGGCGACGGCGGGTGCGGTGAACCATGTCCCCGCCACGAAGCGCATGATTGGACCGAAGCTCCAGGCCGAGTACGCGCCCACGAAGTGCAGCCCCGGAACGGACGATTCGAGGCCGCGTCCCAGGACGGGATTGCCCTGGTGCAGGCGCAGCTGCGCATGCAGCGAGTCCCCGATCACGGCTTCCTTGGCCAAGTCGATCTTGTAGCCGGTTGCGAGGATCACATGGTCGACCCGCCGTTGCGAGCCGTCGTCGAGCGCTAGGAGCACCCCATCGCCGTCGGGACGCGCCGTGGCGACCTGACGGCCGAAGGTCATCTTGACCTCGGCGGTGCGATCGACCAGCCAGCTCGTCGCAGCCGGACGGATCGAGCGGTAGGCGAGACGGTCCTGCAGCCCACGCGGCAGGTGTCGGAAGAGGTTTGGCATCGCCACGAGCCGGCTAACGCCTGCCGGGCCGACGTCGGTCGGAGCGTAGAAGATGCGTTGCACCAGTGGATTGATGCCGCGCAACTGTTCGCCGCGGATCAGCCAGCGGATGAAGTGTGCCCTGGCGATCAGCTCCACTTCGGCTCCCGCCTCATGCACGAGCGCAGCCGTCTCCACAGCGCTCTGACCTGAGCCGACTACGACGACCGACCGGCCCGCGAAGCGATCGGGCTCGGTCACGTGCATCGAGTGGATCGCTAGCTCATCTCCGAGTCCGTCGAATTGCGGCGGGCGGTAGGCGAAGCTACCCAAGCCCGTCGCGATCACGACGCGCCGTGCCGCAAGGCGCTCGCCGTCCTCGACGGTCAGGACGAAGCCATTCGCGTTTCGCTCGACGGTTGAGACCAGGCGTTCGTCGAGGTCGGGCACGGCGCGTGCCTGGAACCAGCGGGCATAGCGTGACTGCTCATCCCCCGGCAGGGGTCGGGGGAACGGCCGCGGCTGCTCTGCCTCGTACGCGTCGAGCGACAGCTTCTCCTCAGGGTCCGACAGGCTCGAGGCTCTCCATGCCGATCGCACCAGCATGCCCTTGGGCATCTGCTGCTCCCAGAAACTCATTACGTGTCCAAAGACGCGCACTGACAGGCCCTTTGCCCGCAGATGGGCCGCGACTGACAGCCCGTAGGGCCCTGCGCCGACAATTGCTATGTCTTGGTCGGCGAGGCTGATATGTGCATCTTATTGAGCGACGAGGGCCTGCTACATCAACACGGCCGCTACGTGCCGAGCCTTGCTCCCTGGTGAAGCGATCACGACCTGCAGTGCAAGGCGGTTGTGGTGGCGGCGCAGGTGCGCCCGAGCGCTGCTGTCCAGGCGGATGGCGATGGTGAAGTTGCCCTTTACGGGGCCGAAGCGGGCGCTGGCGAGGGTTATGAGCACTACGTGGCGCACGCGACGCTTACGCCGGTGGCTGGTTACGACGAACTTGGCTTGCAGTGTGACCGTGCCCTGACAGGAGCGCGATGTAGCAGCGCATCGCAGTGCCAGACGCACGCGACCGTTGGCCGCCGCGCGCAGCCGAGTGTGCAGCAGCAGCGCTGCCGCCGACGCGGATGAGGCATGGGGGACGTTTGAGACGCTCCCCGGCGTCCCTATGCCGGTCGAGTTGGTGGTCGTCGGGGGGGCTGGCGGGACCCCCACAAGTGAGAGCTGTGCGATCTGGTAGGCGCTCACGGTGGATCCGGTGGCCACGAACAGCCGTCCGCCGCCGGCGCTGGGGGAGGCGAAGTGGTCGGCGATCGGGCTTGGCAGGGTCTTGGTGTAGCGCGGGATGCCGCTCGCGGGGTCGAGGCCATAGAGCTTCGTGCCGCCGCCGTTGAACCCGCCTGTGGCCACCACCCACACCAGACCGCCGGAGACGATCGGTGGTCCGAAGGCGTCGGAGGGCCCTTGCCAGAGTGGCGTGAACGTCCGCTTGGCCTGGTCATATAAGAGCGCCTGCACACCGTTCGTGCACGGGAGGTATATGACTCCTCCGGCGTACGCATCGCCGCCGAAGCTGCCGGCTCCCCCGCACACCTGGGCTTCATAGGCGGCCGGCGCCCCCGAGTTCATCGTGGCCTCGTCGATCAGGTACCCGGTGCCGTTCTTGCCCGCCTGGAAGAGCAGGCCGCCGGGTAGCAACTCCGGCCCGGCCGAACCCAGGTCAGTGTCGTTGTTGCTGTCTTCCAGCCACGTTGGCGGCTCGAACCAGCCGCTCCGCGACGCCGGTTCGCTTTGCGGATGGGCCACGAAGTCGTGCGCCAGGTCGAGTTTGACCACGCTGTCCGAGTAGTCGTAAGTTTCGGCGGGGCCGCCTTCCGGATTGGGGTTTCCGGTGGTCGCATATACGTTGCCCGTGCCGTCTACCGCGGGCCCGCTCGTAGCCCACACGGCCCCGCCCCACTGGGACGGCGGTGCGATCGGGACCTGCCAGTAAAGCGGAGAGCTGCTGCCGCTCACGGGAGCCGTCACGACCGTACCGCGGTAGTCGCTGCAATCGCCGTCATTGCCGCCGAAGCCGAACACGACCTTGCCTTCGTCGAGGTTGAGCGCTGTGCGCTGGAGGAGCGCCTTTGGGTCCGCACCGGGCGGGTCGACCGGGGTGCTCAGCACGGGGGAGCCGTCGGTCAGGCTGTAGCCCTTGAGCACGTGCTGGGCTTTGCTGCCGTCCCATGTGTCGGCGACCGCATAGATCGCGTTGGTGGCGGTGTCGATCACCGGCGTACCCACGATGCCCACCGTGGGGGTGATGTCGCCGCACGGCAGCTTTTCTGAGGGGACCGGCGTGCCGACGCTTTTCTCCCAAACCACCTTGCCGGTGGAGGCTTCAAGTGCGTAGATGTCGTCGCCGACGGTCGCGACATATACGCGTTCGCCAAGAACGAGCGGCTGTCCCCACATCGGCGCTCCCAGGTCGACCGACTGCCAGGCCAATTTCGGAACGATCGGTTCGGTCGCGTCGGGGTCATCACCGGAGCGTCCAGGGTCGCGGTGATAGGTCGTCCACATCTCCTCGCCGTGCGCTGCTTGCGTCAGCGGGCCGGCAAGGCAGGCAGACGAACCGGAGAGCAGGACGGCTGCGAGAGCCCGGAGTGCCACTGTGCGTGCCCGGATCAACCGCGGCCGATCCTGGGGGCTGCGCCAGGTGATGCGCACGGCATCAAGGTTACCCACCTATGCGCTGCGCGACGGCGCACATGAACGGGAGGCTCCTCGCGAGCGTCTTGGGAGCGGTGGCATCCCGTCAAGACATCAGGTCGAACGACCTCTGCAATCGTGCTCTCGGCCGTCTCAACGTCGAGCTCGTTCCCAGTCGAGGCGGTTGACTGGCGGCATCGAGGGAAACTGCGAACATCGAACGTCGATGCATGCCTATCGCCCGGCCTCAGCAGCGGGCACCGAGCCCTGCGCCGGGCCGTGCACGGTGACGATCACGCTCACGATTCCCACGGCCTCGGCGCACGCAAGAGCAAGAAGAAGCCAAAGCCGATCACGCTCGCCACCGGCACGTTCACGCTCCCGAAGGGCGGTACGCACAAGCTGACCTTGCACCTGACGAAGACCGGCCGGAAAATCTTCGCCGCCCACCACGGTCGCCTGAAGGCCTCGCTGCTGCTGTCGCAGAAGATCGACGGTCACACGATCTCGAGCACCAAGACGATCAAGATCATCCCCGCCAAGCACAAACACAAGAAGTGAGGCTAGCGGCGCCGCCGGCACACTGGCGGCTTACACAACCAAGCAGAAACGCTTGACCTGTAGTCTGGCCGCGTGCAGTTCAGAATCACCCGTCACTCAGGGGGTGCGGCGCCTGCGCCCGCCGATGCGCTTGACTTGCTATGGCAGCGACTGGGGGCTGACTGCGATGAGGTGTCGTTTGCAAAGGTCGGCGATGAGATTCGCGCTACGGCGACAGAAGATCAGCCAGCCTCGATGGAATGGCATGAACGGGCCGATATCAGCCGCCGCATGGTGTTGGACATTGTGCGCGGCGTGTGCGAGCGGGCGGCAGAGCTTGAGTGGGATTGGTTCGCGGTCAGCTCTGGCAAATGAAGCGAGGCCTTTATAGCGGGCACGGGCTCAGAGAAGATCGGCGCTCGGGATGCTCAGCCCGTGAACTTCGGCTTGACGACCGGGGGACGGGGATGCACGAACACGCCCGCGCGCGCGAGGTTCGCGCAGTTGGCGTCGCTCATGACCGTCTTCACCGACACGGTATGCGCTCCAAAGCGCAGCTTGCGCGGGTCGATCTTGATCGTGAACTGGCCGTTCTTGGCCTGCGCGCTCGTCAGCGTCTTGAGCTTGCGCTTGTCGAGATAGAACGTGATCTGCTTGATCCCGAGCGCGCTGATCCGCACCGTGAAGGGCCCGCGCTTGCTGCCGCTCGCGCCATGCAACTTGATCGACCCCTCCGAGATGCTGCAGACCGCGGCGACCACCTGTTTCGGAGTCGGCGGGGCTGGGACGACCGTGGAGACCGGGTTGGATTCTT